>Ga0209474_10000470_pt1 | contig 44401 bp, 41 predicted proteins | sample GraSoiAngelo_145_FD_185902 | JGI IMG/M metagenome (GOLD analysis project Ga0209474, IMG submission 185902) | Grasslands soil microbial communities from the Angelo Coastal Reserve, California, USA - 14_1009_05_20cm (SPAdes) (version 2) | ecosystem: Environmental > Terrestrial > Soil > Grasslands...
ACGATATGGGACGGCAAAAATCGAATCTGTATCCTGTCACAGGTCGGGCGCGCCATTGGCGCGCATGGCGCGAGGATGAAATTGGGACCGGATGGACAGTGCGTTTTGTCGACCAGGACGCGGAGTCTTGGCCGAAGCTCTGCAGTGAAATTCGATCTTTTCCGATTGCGGATCGATCGCGGGATGCCCCCCACTTCCCGCGGAAAATGGAACTCCACGCGCGCTTCGGTATCTTCCGTCGCCTCCACGAACTTCACTTCCGCGAGATCCAGGGTGAGCCCCTCATCGAGAACCAGGAAAACCGTTTCGTGTAAATCCTCTTTTAGCGCCCTGGAAAATGCGCACCGGCTCGCTGCCTTCAATGGCAACCACATGATCGGGCAATGTTTCGACTTGCGCCGGACGTGGTGCATTGCGCGAGTTCTTCAGCTCCAGAAGGCGCCGCTCGGCGAGTCTGACTGTTCTCGATGACCACCACAAAATCGACAAAGCCGGGAGCGGTTTGTTGCGGTTCACTTCCACCCCACGAATCACTGGAGTGTCCGTGGCATTAGTCGGGGAATCAATCATCAGGCCAGTGAGTTTGTCAGTGTGGCGCTGGGTGAAGTTCGCTTCGACCTTCATCTCTGAGGGAGTCCAAGGCGAATCGCGCAAAATCTTGTAGGAGTCGGCCAGGTCCCACTGCTCCGGCGATTTGTCCCAGGGCTCTGTGCCTCCAGGAAGAGCGAACAACGTCGACGCAAGAACCGCCAGAACCCGACCGTTGAAAATCATGGGCCTCACCACAAATCAATTCATCCGTGGGCGTGCGATGCCGAAGCCGCAGCTCAAGTTGCTTGACTCCGGTTTCGTGGCGTCTTCCTCAACTCACCCCAGCGCGGCCTTCCCATTAAACCTCGCCGCCGAACCAAGCTCTTCCTCGATGCGCAGCAGCTGATTGTATTTTGCAACGCGGTCCGTGCGGCTCGCCGAGCCGGTTTTGACCTGTCCTGCTCCGGTCGCGACGGCAAGGTCTGCAATGAACGTGTCCTCGGTCTCCCCGGAACGGTGCGAAATGATCGAGTGGTACCCCGATTTGCGCCCCAGCTCGATCGCGTCAATCGTCTCCGTCACGCTGCCGATTTGGTTCAGCTTGATCAGAATCGCGTTCGCAATGCCTTCCTGGATCCCGCGCGCCAGCCGCTCCGTATTCGTCACAAAAAGGTCATCGCCCACCAACTGGATTTTCTTCTTCGACGATTTGCTTCCGATACTTTGCGTCAGGAACTTCCACCCCGCCCAATCATCTTCCGCCATGCCGTCCTCAATGGACACGATCGGGTACTTTTCCGCCCACTTCGTCCAATACGCCGCCATTTCGCTGCTCGAATGGGAAGACTTGTCCGACTTCTTGAACACGTATTTGCCGCTTGCCTTGTCGAAAAACTCGCTCGAGGCCGGATCCAGCGCGATGCTCACCTGCTCGCCCGGCTTGTAACCAGCCGCGGCGATGGCCTCGAGAACAATCTGAATCGCCTCTTCATTCGATTTGCAGCTCGGCGCGAAGCCGCCTTCGTCGCCCACCGCCGTCGAATAGCCGTGCTTCTTCAACGCCGTCTTCAGCGCGTGAAACACCTCCACGCCCCATCGCAACCCTTCCGAAAAACTCGGCGCGCCCACGGGCATCACCATGAATTCCTGAAAGTCCACGGAACTGTCAGCATGCGCGCCGCCATTCAGAATGTTCATCATCGGGCATGGGAGCAGATTCGCCGAAGTGTCCGAAGAATACAGCGCCAGGTATTTGTAGAGCGGAATGCCTTGCGCCGCCGCCGCCGCACGCGCCGCCGCCATCGAAACCGCCAGAATCGCGTTGGCGCCCAGCCGCGACTTCGTCGGCGTGCCATCGAGCTCAATCATTTTCTTGTCCAGCGCTCGCTGGTCCGCGGCATCCAGGCCCGCAACCGCCTTGGCGATTTCCCCGTTCACATTGGCAACCGCTTTCAACACGCCCTTGCCTAGGTATTTGGACTTGTCCCCGTCGCGCAGCTCCAGAGCCTCATGCTCTCCCGTGGACGCTCCCGAAGGAACCGCCGCGCGCCCACGCACATCCGCTCCAATGTAAACATCGGCCTCCACGGTAGGATTTCCCCGCGAATCCAGTACCTGCCGGGCATGAACTTTCGTGATCTTGGCGGACATAACGCAGCGCGTCTCCTTAGGCGAAATATAAACCAACGATTGTAGCAGACGCACAGACGTGGCCTTGCTTCCCGGCGAGGGCTCTAATGTCGCGCCGCGCCTCGGCCCGGCAGCTTCCTCTGTTCTGGCCCTACCTCCTCAAGCTCCCTCGGACTGAAAGATCGGCGCCTAATTTGTAAAGAAAGTCTTTAGTCCTACGGGTGACGGTAACCGTCGACTTCTTTTGCTGGTTTACTCCGCACGCACAACACAGGTATTCACCTGATGGCTTCCCTTGATGGCACTGGTTCCATAATCATGTAATGTGGAAAATCGCCGTCGAGGACAAAACCGTGCCTATATCTCCTGCTCACGAAGGCCGCCGGTCCAAGCGCATTGTTATGAGAAAGGGAGCCAGCGTTGTTGTCAATCTAGGCTCGAAGCCGCAACGGGTTCCCTGCCTTATCGTTGACCGTTCGGAGGGCGGTTTCCGCCTCCGCGGCGGTTTCCGGCTGAAGCGCGGGCAACTCGTCGAGGTCATACCCGGCGATGATGAACTGAATGCTATCCGCTGCAGCGTGGTCTGGATCGGCAAACCCGGCTCCAAGCAGGACGGCGAAATCGGCCTCCAAGCTCTCTAGCCTGAATCCTGTTGGAAATTACGTACCCTGCATAAACTGTGTCATTCTCAGGACACCCGATTAGGATGTCTGGTCGAAAGTTCGGGCTCTCACCGGAAAGAATCTCAACCGCCGTGAGCATACGAAGAGGACTGTCAGCCAAAACAAACCGGGAGGATTCGTGACACTTTGAGCCATTGGCGACCGTGAGCTGACTGCCAGTGCCTCGGTCAAAAGCGGCTTGCCGGAACGATGCGGTAAACTCTCCCGGCCAGACCTGAGACAAGAGACTCAACTCGCCGGGGTGAGGCTGCGCGACTACGCAGACATATGCCAACATGACCGAAACAAAACAGATTGCCGATGCTTACCACGCCGTGACGCTCCAAGGCGCCTGGTACGGACCTACGCTCACCGAGCTGATTGCGAAAGTCTCGCCCGAAGAGGCCGTCACGCCGCCCGTTCCAGGCGCGCATTCCATTTCAGCGTTGCTTCAGCATCTGCTGCTCTGGAATGAAAGGGTCCGCAACACTTCGGACGGCACTCCCATGCCGAAGTGGGAGGCGGAAAAGGAATGGGCGGAGCCGCCGATCCCCTGGAACGAGCTCATAGCGCGCTGGAACCAAAGCCGCGACCTTCTCGAAGAGCGAATTCGGAATTTCCCCGCCGCGGATTTGGGCAAACAGGTTCCCGGGCGCGACTACCCTTACGAAACGCTGCTCCCCGGCATTGTGCAGCACACGATTTATCATTCCGGCCAGATCGCCATGGTCTTGAGCATGCTGCGCTCGCACTCCCGGTAAGGCCTCGGGCAATGCCGTGCGTTGAATGGCCGGACGGAGCCGCTTTTTGTAATGAAGGTTTTTATGTAGCACCGTGCTTCAACACGGCATGTTGGGCCTTGGCGCCGTATTAGGCCAGGGAAAGGCGGGTGAACCCCTGCGGCTGGAATGGGTTATCGCTAGCCGTTAAATGCAGGGGTTCTCTTTATACAAAACGGACGCGCTTCTCGTACCTTATATAACGAGGGAGAAGGAGGCCTGCCGGTTATGAAAGCGAGCTCAGGTCTTGCGAATCTGGCGATAGAAGGAGTCCTGGAACTTTCCGCCGACGCGCACATCCAGAGAAAGATGGCCGCCAGAGGCTCCTCCGACTTTCACCGCCTTACCGGAGCGATCGCCGCTTACGGAAACGCGATTGCAGTTCTTGTGGCGCTGCAAGAACGCGAAGAATTGTGCGCGATGGTCGCCGAACTGAACCTGCCCCCCTCAGCTACCGGAGTGGCGCATTGATTCAGGATTTTCAGGATGTGGCAGAAGAATTGTCCCGTTTGTAAGCAGCCGATGGCGAAGAAAAATCCCACCGACACCATTCCGTGCCCCTGCGGCAAATACGTCTGGAAAGGTTAAGCCGACTCGGGTTCTTCGATGAGTGATTCCTGGCGGACAACAATGACGATGCCGGAATCCGTAACGTGGTAGCGTTGGCGGTCGGCTTCCGTGTCGTAGCCGATTTCCGTGCGTTCGGGAAGACTGACGTGACGGTCAATGATGGCCCGCCGAATCCGCGAATGCCGCCCGATGTTCACGTGATTGTAGATGATGGAGTCCGCCACTTCGCAGTAGCTGTTGACGCGAACGTCGTTGCCAATCACTGATTTCTGCACGCGGCCGCCGGAAATCACCGAGCCGCCGGCGACGATGGAATCGAGCGCCACGCCCATGCGCTCAGGATCCGCGAACACAAATTTTGCCGGCGGATACTGATGCTGCCAAGTGCGCAGCGGCCACGCTTTGTCATACAAATTGAAAACCGGGGAGACGCTGACCAAGTCCATATTGGCTTCGTAGTAGGCGTCCAGCGTGCCCACGTCGCGCCAGTAGAGCGCGTCCTTGGCGTTTTCATCCACGAAGTTGTACGCGAACACGCGGTGCTTGCAGATGATGCGCGGCAGAATATCTTTGCCGAAGTCGTGGCTGGACTTGGGATCCTCGGAATCCGCAAGAAGCATCGGAATCATCAGTTGCGTATTGAAGATGTAGATGCCCATGGAGGCGTTGCAGTGGCCGGGATGGTGCGGCGATTCCTTGGGAGTTGCGGGCTTCTCCTCAAAACCGGCGATGCGCCATTCTTTGTCCACTTCGATGACGCCAAACTGGCGCACGGCTTGCGCGACGGGAATCTGAATGGTTGCTACGGTGACGTCCGCGCCGGAATCGGTGTGCTGCTGGAGCATCTTGGCGTAGTTCATCTTGTAGATGTGATCGCCGGAAAGAATGAAAACGAACTTGGAGCGCTCGCTGCCGATGGAATAAATGTTCTGATAGACGGCGTCGGCGGTTCCTTGATACCACGATTGCGATACGCGCATCTGCGGCGGAATCACTTCGATGTATTCGCCGAGGCCGGCGAGCGGCGACCAGCCCGCGCGCACATGGCGGTTCAGGCTGAGCGCTTTGTATTGCGTAAGGATGAAAACGCGGCGGAGATCGGAGTTGATGCAGTTGGAGAGCGTGATGTCAATGATGCGGTAAAGCGCGCCGAAGGGCACGGCGGGCTTGGCGCGGTCGCGCGTGAGCGGCCAAAGGCGTTCCCCCTGGCCTCCGGCAAGAAGTACGGCGATAGCATCCTTCATGGATGTGTCGGACATGAGCCGGCTCCCGGGACGCGGATGTAGAAACGGGGCCATTCTAGCAGGAGAAACGAACCTTGGAACAGGAATGCGGATCGCTTTCCTTCCAAGAGAGCGCGCAGGGGCGGGCAGGAGCGGTGAGCCGTGAGCAGTAGTCCGTGACTAGTGATTCGTGAGTGGTGACTGGTGGAAGAGGAAGAGTCCCCGCACGGGCCTCCGGCCGATGCAGGGCAGAAGGGTGCGTGCCTTGAATAATAGTTGAGGAGATTCTTGGAAGAAGTGACCCTCCCCCGTCCATTGAATGGGAAAGAGTGCGCAAGTGATTGATGGGGAAGGGGTTGCGGGTTTCCATTGCGTGCAAAGAGTGCGGAAGCTCTTGATAGGAAATGGCTTACAGGCTTACAGGAATACACGGGTCCTGCAGAACATTGGGTGGGCACGTGGCGGGGCCGCATGGGCTAAAGCGGAGGCGTCTTTCGGCAAAGCTGGCTGCTCAGGCGGGAAGATCAGGCCCCATCAAAAACAAATTGTACCAGAAAATTAAGATTTGTCAAGTCGCCAATAAAGTGGCTTGGATGCATGAAGTTAGAGTGGGAGGAATTGTTACATGACAAGCGATTTTTCACGAGACTCTTAAGTCGAGTGTTTGCTGAGGGACGGCGGGATGGAAAACGTCACTCTGGTTTCGCCCCGAGTTTCAAGCCATCATTTTGCCGTCACGCTTGTCTGTCTTCCTGGTACAACCAAAGCAAAGGATGGTTTTACCCCAAGGTCGATCGACATGCTCTGCTGCAGCGTATTAGTGTCAATCACCACAACTTTCTTGCTCGTCGGAGCTAGCAAATATAGTTCATGAGCATCCGGCGCGATTGCCAGGTTCGTGAAGACTTCAGAGGGTTTGAAGGCACCAATAGTTGAAAATGTATGTCGGTCAATCACCAAGATACTTTCAGCCGTTCCGTTGCGAGTAGCCAGGGGAGATACGGGTATGTAAATGCGATTATCATCTGCAACGGCCGAACTGGGAATCCATTGACCGTCAAGTAAGGGTTCCGTAGCATGCAGCTCACCCTTCTCTGAGTCGATGACCACTGCTCGGCCGTCAGTTTTTAGTCCGATAATCTCCGATGTATTCCGGTCAGCTACCGCCGTTATGACACTATCTAGATCCGTGATTTCTCCGATGTGCGCCCTTGGTTTCTTAATGGAAATCGGGAGAGTATGTAATTTTGTCGATGAGTTCGTGGACGTGGGCGAGAATTGCACGACATAAACAACATTGGCGCTACCGCAGACGACGTCGACCAACCCGCTGCTTCTGCCAAACAGAGTCGCCGTGCTGCAGTGGGAGTCAATACGAACAGAGGGAGCGAACCGCTGTGCCCGGACGTCGAACGCCGCGACGTAAAAAATGTCTCCTTCCGGCGTCGAGTGTCGTTTTAACATGTACACCCATTGACCGTCTGGCGAAACAGACATGAACGATCTGGGGAATTCGGCCTCCCATCCTAGACTGTCTGGATTCTCAAACCTGCCGATTGCGGATCCGGTAGATGTATCAATAATTTCGAAAAAGGGCATGCCGGACTGGAAGTCTGTCGAGTTGATGTATATGCGCCCGCCATCAGGTGCGATAGCAATGTCCGGTCTATATCCGGTTCGCTCTACTCCCAATACACTTCCCGTTGTAGGATCTACGACAATCAAGCGGGATCCCACCGTGCTCAATACGTAGAGAGCGCCTGGCTTTGCGATCAGCCCCGCCCTTGTGACCTCGCTCGTGTTCTGCTCGCTAACACGGGGGGCGTCGGGACGGTCTGGTTGAGTTTCCCGTGCTTGGGCTGCCGGGAAGCCTATCCAAGTAATCTCCATAATTAGGCAAGTTACCGCGACACAGGCTCTTCGCACCTGTCCGATGCGTCGATGTATCTGGGCAATTCTTACACCAGATTTATAGGTCATGAAGTCACTCCTTTATTCCGCAACATAGACTCACCGCCATCGAAGGGCAACAGACAACAAGCCGCTTCCTGCGATTGCCAAAATCACACCATTAACCAGCTGAACCAAAGGACGAAGTATTGAGATTCCGTGGATAATCGAATGTGTGTCGGTCTTAATGGCGGAGTACCAAACGACTGGGAGTCCTCGGCCAAGACCGAATAGTGCAAGGCACCATGCACCTAGGTACGGACGGCCCGACGCTGCAGCCCAGATCAAAGGGAAATATAGAGTGCTGAATGGTATACGGGTGCCAAGTCCAACACCAAGTGATAGTCCGTATAAAGTAACACTCATTGCCGGAGGAAATGTATACCTCCACCTAGATGGCACCTGCCGACAAAACTGCGGCAACGGCCAAGGCAACAGATTAAGTTCACGAATCGAACACAGGACAGCAGCGCCGCCCGAAGCTAGCGCAACGGCAGAAAACGGCAGTCCTCTCCAACCGGTCACCATTCCCCCCAGTAGACTCAAAAGAGTGCCTGTAGCACTTGCCCCTACAATGCACGATCCTAAGTAGATCCACGCTAGCTCTCGTTTTCGGAACCCATGGACCATGGGTGGGATGGTTCCTACCATCGAACCCCCTCAAGGTGACCAGAGAGCGGAACTGCCAGCCAAAAATGCGAGCGCCGCGGAAAAAATGAGACCGCCTTTCCAAGCGATTCCGGAAGGCGCGATCAGTCCTGCAACAGTACCTATCAAACCGCCGAACACCAGCATAAGTAATCGCCTTCCTGACCTCGGTAGAAGCAGCTCGTATTCTTCAGGGAGATAGTGCTGAATACTCAATGTAGTAACTCCCAATCTGATTACCATTCATAAATTCTTGACGAGTCCAGACGATAGCGGGATCCTATCTTCTGCACAAATCACTAAGTTTGCTAGCATACCGAGCCTACAACAGCTATCGTACAGCGATAGCCGCTATGTTTTGCGCCGCCACACCAAGATGGTTCCTGCGGTCCGTTTGAACAAAACGTACAAGGGCATGGCGGGCAATCTGGCTCAGGGCAAGGAATGCAGCAGTCAACGTAGGACACATTATAGCTCACACCTGATTGGCTCGAGCAACACGCGCTCCACCAAGACGAACTTCGGGTGGTACTGGACGGGCAGACCCCGTTGTCGGTGTTCCCACCACAGCAATCACATACATTCCCGAATATGCCGCAAAGTTGCCAGTCAAGACAGTTAACAAAGGCTTCTGCGCGAAAGAAGCGGTCCAAAAATGGAAGCTTAGGAATCAATGCGACTCCTAACGCAGCCAGGATCCCGTCAACCACAATAGAGAAAAAGCGACGACGGGGCCCGGTTAATGCGAGTGAGGCAAGCCTTCGCCGTATGAATAAATCAAACGCAGTTTCAGAAACTTCGGTATTGATGTCATGCCCATGAGCTAGTTTATTTTCGGATTCTGTCATACTCGATTCCTTGTCAGAGAGTCGGCGGAGCGTCGTGAAGCTGACTGGTTGCGGGAGCCGTTCCACGGGCTTCTACGCCCAAAAGGCCATATATGTGTTCCTTGTGATTAACGACGCCTTTCGCGAGAACCGTTCCTACCCTGTCTACGACGATGGCAAACGGTCCGATCCGAACATCTAAAGCTTTGATAAGCGGATTGGAAACGGTGTAGGGGATATCAGTAAGCCCGTGCTGAGTGGCAAATCCCCGGTTTTTCTCCTCACTGCCAAAAATGCCTACGAGCAATAGAGTCCCACGGTGGCTTTCATTCTTGCAGAACTCGACAAGCGCCGGCGCCAGTTCGCCACACGTGTTGCAAAATGGGGAGATACACAGGAGGATTGTCCGAGCCGCCTGAGCGTCGGGGACGCGTATTTCTCTGCCCCTGAGGTCGGTAACACGGGTTTTCTGAATGCGCGCACCAACTGCCGGGCCTACAGCTGAAAATCGTGAACTGCGGTCTGGGACTCGGGCAAATAAGAAGCCCACCTGGCGCGCGAGAGCCAAGGTTATTGTGATCAATATAAATACGACAACCCATAAAGCAAGATACGAAGCTATCCAAGGTGTGCTCATATTTTAGAAGCCCCGATTCGTCGCATGTTTGCCTGGAGCGAACTTACGCTGTTTATGAGCGCTGCGGCGCCCAGGGTGCACAAACCGGCCATTACGGTTGCGGCCGAAAGCCATCTTGATTGCGTGAATGTGTGCCTAGCGTAAGAAGCAATGATCGTGAAGGTCGTCATAATCGTAAGAGCGAGATTACGAAAGACCATGAACCATGAAATCCTCTGGGTCATTCCGAAGCAGCCACAGGCGATTTCTGTGCGGCCGGCCATGAGGTTTATCAGGATGGCGGCAGTAAACAGGACCAATAGGACGAGCAATAGTGACGCCCCACCTGCCACAAATTTACCTGAAAGCAGTGCTGCACAAGCGGAGAGTTCTAGGACAGGGATTAGAATCGTAACCGTCCCTTCGGCCCATTTCGGCAGCAACTCATAACCTTCGACTGCCTTGCGGAAAGACGGAATGTGTAGAAGCTTAGCGGCGGCGGCCCACAGAGCGACGACGGCCAAGACTACCCTGAGGTATAAACAAGCATATGGAGCAACAGTGGAATCCACGGTCCGGAACCTCCGGGGACGTGGGACGGGCAATGGGGAATGGGCGGGAGCCCAGGGTGAAATGAAACGGAGATGAAGTCAATTTACGGGATTGCGCGGGGTTGCACAGTTTTGCGCGCTTTTTGTAGGCGGCTCGGCTCCGGGACGAGATCGCGGGATGGTCTTTTGGGTCGGCTTAGGGATGTCTCGCAGATGACGGGCCGTCCGCTGGGCAATTCGCGGCAGTGCACCCAGCGGTGTTCGAGCCAATAATAGATTGTCCTGCGGCTTACCCCGGCAATTTTCATCGCGACGTAAATCGGCAGGAAATTCGATTCCTTCTGGCATCCCTCACAAAAGAATCTTGCCATGGCGTCCTCCAGCGATTTCCCTTCGCGCGAGGCGAGCGCCTTTTCATGCGAATACACTTCTTCATGGGCACTCCGAGGACTGAATGGTTGATTTACCTTGCTTCCCGGCGGGGAATCTAAGGGCCCTGAACTGGACCTCGCATTTGTATGGTGAATTGTTTGACTCTGTCAATCCGGCGAAGACCTGAATTGTGAACGAAAGCGGAAGAGAGAAGAGGGATGGCGGCGTTCCGGTAATAAGCGCCGGGACGCCCCGAGCAAGTCGGGGTAATCGCCCGGCTCGGATTGTAATATTTGCGTTACTATAGTTATAGGATGGTTATTAGAGGGGCTCAGTACCTATAAAACTGCTTGAATTCTGCAAAGATTCCTTGACGGGAGCGAGCGAATTGATTTAGAAGATGCCAGCGACTTTTCAAGGTACGGCTGCAAAGCGACCAAATTCATGCGATAATAAGAAACAGGGGCGGTGCCCGAAGGCCCACAGAAGCATAACCGAAAAAAGAGGCTCCGCAATTTTCCAATCCGAACCGGATTGGGGGTGAATTTACAAAGTGGCAGAAGTCATCATCCAGGAGAATGAATCTCTGGAAAATGCACTGCGGCGTTTTAAGCGCAAGGTGCAACAGGAAGACATCATCAAGGAAATCAAGAAGCATAGTTTCTATATGAAGCCCGGCGAGAAGCGCCGGACGAAAGAAGCGCTTTCGCGGAAGCGACTGCGCAAGAAGCAGCGGCGGGAATCGGAGTAAGTTTCCGGGGCGGTCCTTCAGGGAGGGCCGCCCTTCCGTTATCCGTCGCGGCGAGGCGCACAGCTTCCGAGAATCAGGCCCCGTTAGGCAGAAGGTTTGGGTTTTTTTTCGCAGCTTCGTACCGCAGGCCCAAGGGATCCGCGCCCGGCGTCCCCGGATACTGGTCTCCTCAAGCATCTTGGCTCTCAGGTGCAAAGTCATGCCAAACCTCTGTCCCTACGGAACCAGGGGAGAGCGCCTCAATGGAATACCACGACAAGGTGTTGAAGTGTTCGGAATGCGGAGCAGAGTTCGTGTTCACTGCCGGCGAACAAATGTTTTTTGCCGACAAGGGATTTAAAAACGAACCGAAGCGCTGCAAATCCTGCAAGGCAAAACGAGCCGAGGGCGGAGGAGGACACGCCGCTCCGACACGTTCAGAAACCAAGACCAATTGCTCGCAATGCGGGAAGGAGACCACGGTCCCCTTCCGTCCCACACAGGGGCGCCCGGTTTTTTGCCGGGAATGCTTCCAGCAGCGGCGGGCCATGGGCGCGGCGTAAGTTAGAAGTTGGAAGTTAGAAATTAGAGGTCAGAAGTAGGGCTCGCAGAGGAGAACGTTTCCGGTGGGACGGATAGGTTTTTTTCCGCCCCTCTTTTTATTTTTATATCCAGTACTTCTCACTGAAAATTTGCAACGATTTTCAAATCAAGAGTGGGCGTCGAGATAGGCGCTGAGTTGCGCGAGCGATTCCGGCATGTTTTTGCGGCCGTAGCCGAAGCGAATGTGGTGCGGCTGGTCGTAGACGGTTCCCGGCAAGAGTAAAACGCCTGCATTTTTCACTACCTCCTCGCAGAAAGATTGCACTTCGCGCTGCGGCTTAAACCGCACGAAGCCGATGGGACTGGCGTTAGGCTTGACCCATTCGAAGAAATTCGACCGCTGGCGCAGAAAAGCGTCGAGAAGAGGCAGATTGCGCAGGACGATGTCGCGATTGCGCTGCACCAAGACTTCACGATGGCGCAAACCCAGTGCGGCGAGGAATTCGCTGGGAGCGCTGCTGCAGATCGTGGTGTAGTACTTGAATTCGAGGCAGCGCTCCAGAATTTCTGTGTCCCTGGAAGCCAGCCAACCAAGCCGCAGGCCGGGCAAGCCGTAGGTCTTGCTCATGGACCCCAGGCTGACGGCGCGTTCGTAGATTTCGCAAGCGGCTAGAAGGCGGTTTGCGGGATCATGCTCGAGCTCGCGGTACACTTCATCGCAGAAAACAATAATTCCGCGGCTAGCCGCAAGCTTGATTAGCTGCTGAAAGGCGCTCGCGGTCATCAGAAGGCCCGTCGGGTTGTGCGGCGTGTTGATGTAAATGATTTTTGTATTGGGCTGGAGCAGTTTTTCGAGCGCAGCAAGATCATGTGCCCAACCATTTTCGTAACAGCGGCGCCATTCGCTCACTTGCGCCCCGGTGCTGCGCGCCAGTTCGAGGGCGCTCTCGTAGCACGGCGTCTCGACGATGATGTGATCACCAGCCCCAGCGAGCGCGTGATAAAAAACGAAGATGCCTTCTTCGGTTGCGGCCATAACGAGCACATCGCTGGGCTTAATTCCCTTATACATTCCCGAGATGACTTCCCGAAGCTCCGGCGCACCCGGCGACTCCGTATAGCCGCACCAGTGCCGCAAGAATTTTTCCTGCGAGCCTGGTTCCAACTCGAGCAGCTCCTGAATGGTGCGGGATTCCGCGTCGGAGCTCGATAACAGGTATTTGGCTGTGAACTCGTATTTGCCGAAATATTGTTCGATGCGAAAGGGCTTGATTTGCATGGCCAAGAGTCTGGCAAGCCATGCGGTTCCGCGTCCAGCGCCAAATTGACGGCCCGCAAAGGTTAGTTTCCGCTTGGCCGACGATTCGGGAATCGACAGTCTTGCACTGGCCTCAGTCCGGGCCGCGCTTCGAGCGCGAACGTACATGGGCTGCTGGCCGGAAGCGCAATGCGGACCACACTTCGTCGATAGCAACGATGGACACGGCGCGCCATCCCGTGCCATTCATCGCTTCGCGGATTACGTCGCGACTGAGATCTCCTTCGACTTTCGAGGTTTTCTTTGGATAGGAGATCCATACCAGTGCATTCGGAGCTGCGTGCTTCGGCAGTTTCCTGGCGAACGCGCGAATCTCCGCGAGGCGCGTTGCAAAGACCTGCACAAACGGGTACATCCCATCGGCTCTCGAGGAGACGGTGAGTCCTTCAGTCACGGGCGCCAGCAACTTCAAATAGCCGGGAGGCGGAGCAATGATTAACGCCCGCATGCCGGGGTTCATGCCGAGCTTTCTGGCAACCGGGGTTTTCATTTGCGATTGACCTTGCTGGAGAGCGCGAACTGATTCCCGTCCGGGTCCTTGAAGATGGCGATTGATCCCCAGGGCTCGTTCTTGGGTTCTTGGGCAAAAGTGACGCCTTTGGACTTCAGCACTTTGGCGGTCGCGAACACGTCGTCGCACCAGAAAGCTATGGACTGAAACTCCCCAATGCGCCTCTCATGACCTTCGGGCGTGTAGAGGGCGAGGCCCGTTTCCGCGCCAGGAATGAGGAGTTCAATCCACCGTTGCGTGCCCGTGAATGGCTGGTCGGTGACTATCTTTAGTCCCAGTGCTTCCGTATAGAACTTCAGCGAAACGTCTTGATTGTGAACCGGAATGCCGACAAACTTTATTCCCCGAACCATGAGGGCTCCTCCCTAAAGCGTCCGGAGAATAGCCTGCAGAATCCGCAGGCGCAATCAGCCAGTCATTGCTATATTAGTGGCCGATATAGCTATGTTGAACCTGGATGATTATGTCGTAGATGTGTTGATGCGCGACCTGGTCGGCCACGACCGGAGACCGGCAAGCTTCCTTGTCTATGTGTGGCTCACGGCCGAACAAGAACGCAGGCAGGGAGCCGTTCAAGTGAGTTATCAGGAATTGGCTGAGTCCGTTGGGTTGTCGAAGAGTTCGGCGCAAACTGCGGTGAGCTGGCTGGTCCGAAGAAAACTGCTCGGCGCCAGCAAAGAAAATGCCACAGCTATCCCGAGTTACACTGTGCGTAGCCCCTGGAGGGATGCTGCACGCCGCGTCAATCTCCGAGCCGTGAGTGATTGACTGTGGATGGCTACACCCAGGAAGCAAGCCGCTACTTGACCTAAGGCAAACGTACAAATCCTGGCGATGGCGCGGTATGAAACGAAGCGCAACGTCCTCGGGAAGAGTTCATGGAGCCTGTCCGTTTTCGGACAGTGGTACCCAGCTTCGGACAATGTCGGCCTGCTGTAGCATGGCAATTTCCTCGTAAGTTCCTGTAAATTCGAGGGTTCTTCTACTGACCTATCTGGTAGACCGACTGCTCCTATTGCCTGCGAGACTCTTGAGATTATCTGGAGGTGCGTTGGTGTCTGGACTCGCACAGGGCCTTCGCCATGCGCTCCGCCAACTGGCCAAATCGCCGGTTTTCGCGGCTGTTTCTGTCCTAACGATCGCCTTGGGAATCGGAGCGAACACCGCCATCTTCAGTGTCATGAATAAGGTGGTCTTACGGACTCTCCCGGTTCCGAATCCACAACAGCTCGTTTATTTTCACCTGAAAAACCAGCCGCTCAGCACTTCCCAGACGGGCTACGGCGACATGTCCATGTCCATGCCGGTGTTTGAAGCGATGCGCAAGCGACAAGAGGTCTTCAAGGACGTTATTGGCTTTGCCCCACTGGCGTTTGACAAAGTAGCCGTGCGGGTCGGGGACGCGCCGGAGGAAGTACTCGGTGAAATGGTGAGCGGCAACTTCTTCTCCGGCCTCGGAGTCCAGCCGGTTCTAGGCCGCGCGTTCACACCAGAAGACGAATCGACCCATGCGGCCATTGCGGTCTTGAGCTATGGGTGGTGGAGGCGCCGCTTCGCCGACGACAAAGAAATACTGGGCAAGACCCTCTACGTCAAAGGAATTCCCGTCACCATCGTAGGAGTCGCGCCGCCTGGGTTTGGTGGTGCGGATCCGGTACATGCAAACATGGACTTCTGGATTCCGCTGCAAAACCGTCCGGAACTCAATGCTTGGGGGACGCCATCAAGCGATCACACGCTCTACCGCTCCCCGGAGTGGCTGGCGCTGGACATCCTCGGCCGGCTGCAGCCCGGCGTCTCACGGGAGCAGGCTGTAGCCCAACTCACTCCAGCCTTTCAGAGCACTCTGGCGAACGCGTCTCCCGTGGATCCGCGTGATCAAAAACCATTGCTCGTCCTTTCCAACATTCTAGGTGTCGAGGCCCGGCGCGATGATTACGAACATCCGCTGCGCTTTCTGATGAGCATGGTGGCGCTGGTTCTCCTGATAGCGTGCGCGAATGTGGTGATGCTGATGCTGGCGCGAAATGCCGGCCGCCTCCCTGAGTTCTGTTTGCGACAGGCGCTTGGGGCAAACAGGCGCGCGCTTCTTCTGCAATTGTTTCAGGAGACCGTGATGCTGGTGGCCTCCGGCGCGATTTTGGGCTGGTTGTTCGCAGGCGGCGCCACTCAGGCACTTGCCGCCTGGTCTGGCGTGGACATTCTGATTGAACCGGACAAGCGAGTTTTGTTGTTTACCGGCGGCATTGCCGCGGCAGTAGCCATTGCGTGCGGCCTGGCTCCCATGCCGTTCCTCAGCCGCCTTCCGCTGAATCATGGGCTGCGGTCCACAGGCGGGACCGTCAGCGTGGGGCGAAACCGGCTATGGGGCCGCAAACTTGTCGTAGCCTTGCAGATTTCATTCTGCATGGTCCTTCTTTCCGCAGGAGGAGTGTTGTACCGAACGGTGCGCAACCTGAAATCCAGCGACCTCGGAATGCGCACAGCCGGCCTGCTCGTGTTTGGAGTCAGTCCGCAGTCCAACATCCATTCCGACGCGGATGCCATCCGTTTTCACACGGCGTTGCTGGAGCGTATGCGCGCGCTGCCTGGCGTAGACTCCGCGACAATTATGCAGGTGCGCATCGGCAGCGGAGGGAGCGACAACGACGGCGTACTCGTGGATGGGCACAATCCGTTGCCAAATCGTCCGTTTGCAACGCTGAGAGTCAATCTTGTGGGATCCGCCTTTCTTCACACCTTGGGAATCCCCTTGCGGCAAGGCCGCGACATACAGGACACCGACACTGCCAGCTCGCCGAAGGTCGCGATTGTCAACCAGACCTTCGTCGATCGGTACCTGCATGGCGGTGAAGCTCTCGGACATCACATTGCAGTGGAAGGTGATCCCAAGGCGCAATACACGATCGTCGGAGTTGCAGGGAATAGCCGCTATACCGAAGTGCGTGAAGAAGACCGTCCCATGGCGTATGTCCCCTTTGGGCAACCCCAGGGCGTGCTCGGAATGCAGTATGAACTACACACGACCGGCAACCTGAAAATGCTGATCAAAGAAGCGGCAAAGGTGGTTCACGACACCGATCCTGATTTGCCGATGGAAAAGCCTATCACCCAGCAGGACCAGTTTGATGAAAGCATTTCGAGGGAACGGCTGATCGCAAACCTGTCCGTCTTTTTTGCCGCGTTAGCCGGTTTTCTGGTGGCCATCGGGCTTTACGGGACAATTTCCTATGGCGTCAGCCGCCGAACCATGGAAATCGGCGTGCGCATCGCCCTTGGCGCGCAGCGGAGCGAAGTGCTTCGGATGTTTCTGGTCGAGAGCTTGTCCGTGGCCGCCTTGGGTCTCGCTTTAGGTATACCAGCATCTCTCGCTGTCGCCAGGACGTTGCGTTCCATGGTGTATGGCTTGAGCCCCAGCGATCCGTTGACCATTGTTCTTGCCCTGGCCGGAATCGCCACAATTACTTTGGCTGCGGCCATCTTCCCCGCGCGCCGCGCTGCGTCCGTCGATCCCATGCGCGCCTTGCGTATGGAGTAAGTCAGAAGGCCACGGGGTAATTTCGATAGACGTGTCTCCCTGCCTGCGGAGATGCAAATCCTGGTGTCGGCGGAGTATGATACCAAGCGCGAAGTTCCCAACAAGCTCATGTTCCCCGGAAGGCCAGCGCATGGCTCACCGCTTCACTATCGGCGTCGAAGAAGAATTTCAGATTATTGACCCTGCGACCTGCGAGTTGCGCTCGCACGTTAGCCAGCTTATCTCTCAGGCCTCGCCGGACATCGCGGAACAGGTCAAGCCCGAGTTGCACCAGTCCATCGTGGAAACGGGCACGCGGATTTGCGACAGCGTCAGCGATTTGCGCATCGAGATGCACCGCACGCGGGGAGAGCTGGTAGCCGCGGCGGAACGCGCCGGCCTGCAGGTCGCCGCTGCAGGGACGCACCCGTTCTCGAGCTGGATTGACCAGGTCATTTCACCAGGTGAGCGCTACGAGCACATCGTCGAGGAAATGGGTCAACTGGCGAGGTCATTGCTCATCTTCGGCATGCACGTACACGTGGCCATGCCGGACAAGCAGACTACTATCGACTTGATGAACGGCGTGCGGTATTTCCTGCCGCATTTGCTGGCGCTTTCCACGAGCTCCCCTTTCTGGATGGGCCGCAACACGGGACTGAAATCTTTCCGCACCACGGTGTTCCGCCGCTTTCCGCGTACGGGCGTGCCGGAACAATTCGAATCGTGGAGCGCCTATGAAAACTTCATCAATCTGCTGGTGAAACTGAACTGCATCGACAACGGCAAGAAAATCTGGTGGGACGTCCGCCCGCACCCGATGTTCGGCACACTGGAATTCCGCATGTTCGACGTTTGCACCAAGGTGGAAGAGGCCGTGGCGATTGCCGCGCTGGCACAAGCGATCCTCGTGAAGCTGCACCGGCTATACACGTACAACCAAAGCTGGCGGCTGTATCGGCGTGCGCTCATTGAAGAGAATAAATGGCGCGCGGCGCGCTACGGTATCGATGGCAAGCTGATTGACTTCGGCAAAGAAGCCGAAGTGAACATGCGGCAACTGATTCCTGAATTGCTGGAACTGGTGGACGACGTCGTGGACGACCTGGGAAGCCGCAGCGCTGTCGAATACGTTCATACCATCTTGAGAGAAGGCGCCAGCGCGGACCGGCAACTGCGAGTTTATCGAGAGACGGGCGACTTGAAAGCGGTAGTGCGCCATCTGGTGACGGAGACCCGCGGTGGCGTGACGGAGCCGCGCACTTCGCCGGCGCACGCGGTGAATTAAGGCGAGCGCGCGAGGCAGCCCCACAGGTTTCTGACGGGAGCAAGCTCATGAAAAAGGTTGGCCTTCTTTGCGGGCGGGAATACAGCTTTCCTCCGGCGTTTATCGTGCGCGTGAACGAACTTGGCAAGAAAGATGGCGTCGGCGCGGAATTTGTGAAGCTGGGCGGCACGCGCATGGGCGAACCCGCGAAGTACAGCGTGATCGTCGACCGCATCTCTCATGAAGTGGAGTATTACCGCGGCTTCTTAAAGCACGCGGTCCTGCAAGGGACTTACGTCATCAACAATCCGTTTTGGTGGACCGCGGACGACAAGTATTTCAATTATTCGGTCGCTTCGAAGCTGGGAATTGCCATTCCCAAAACCATTCTGCTCCCGCAAAAGGGATATCCAAGCGGCGTGGATATCACTTCGGAATCCCTGCACAACCTGGAATACCCGATGGATTGGGATGGATTGCTGGACTACGTGGGGCGGCCGGCCATTCTCAAGCCCTTTTCCGGCGGCGGTTGGAAGCACGTCTACAAGGTCAACAACAAGCAAGAATTGCTGGCCGCGTATGACCAGACTTCGCCGTACTGCATGACGCTGCAGGAGTTCATCGATTTCTCGCAATACGTTCGATGCTTCACGTTTGGCAAAACGGACATCATTCCCGTTCACTACGATCCAAAGGAACGGAAATATTTTGTTGACCATACCTACCTAACGTCAGAGATGGGCATGCGTATCGTCAAGGACGCGCAAACCATCAACCAGGCGCTGGGCTACGAAATGAATACGATTGAATTTGCCATCCAGGATGGCGTGCCGTATGCGATCGACTTTCTGAATCCCGCGCCGGATTTCGAGCGCGATCGCATCACAGAGTTTTATTTCGAGCTGGTGGTGGAAAAGATGGCGCGCCTCGTGATTGATCGAGCGCTTCACGGGCAAGCGTATTCTCCCTGGCCGCGCTGGGAAGAAATGCTGGGGATTGGCGCCGCTGCGGGATTCACGGGAGCGCCCAGAAGCGCGGCCGCAGCGCAAAAACCGGCTGCGGTCCCAGCCTTGGGCTCCGCGCAAGGATCGTAAGCGTGATGACCGCTCCCATACCTTCGATGTTGCCTCATTCACCGGCGGAAGAGTGGCATGAAATCCTGAAGCCCATGCTTCTACGCATGCCCGGGCTTCCGCAAGATTTGTTCCGGCGTATGCGCGGAGCCAACCTGACTTTTGGCGACCGCGTTCACTGCCCCTTCCTGCGGCCGTTTTTTCTCTCGCCCGAAGACGAAGAGCGTGTGCGCACGGTAGCGGAGACCATCGCCGAGCTTGGCGAACGGGTGGTGGTCGCCGCCTTGGACGACAGACATCTTTTTGCGCAACTCCACCTGCGCGAAGAAGAAGAGCGCCTGGCACGAATCCCCGTAGGCTTCGGCCCTGCGAGTACGGCGTCGCGATTGGACGCCTTTTTGCTTCCCGATTCGCTGAAATTTGCCGAATACAACGGAGAATCGCCAGCCGGCGCGGGTTACGCGGAAACACTCGCAGAAATTTTCAACGAACTGCCGATGATGGGGCAGTTCGCCAGAAAATACGAAGTGCACCGGTATGCACTGAGCGCCAAATTGCTCGAGGCGCTGCTGCAGAGCTACCGGGACTGGGGCGGCTCGGCGCAGAAACCGCAAATCGCCATCGTGGACTGGGAAGAAGTTCCTACCTGGAGCGAATTTGAAATTCTCCAGGCACGCTTCGAGGAAATAGGAATTCCCACTTTGATTGCGGATCCGCGGCAGCTCGAATGGGACGGAAAATCGCTGCTTTTCCGGGGCAAAAAGATCGATCTCGTGTACCGCCGCGTGCTCATCAACGACATTGTGGCCAAACCGGGGGAGTGCTCTGCGCTGGTGAAGGCTTACACCGCGGGCGCCGTGTGCGTGGCGAACAATTTCCGCTGCAAGATTCCTCACGTGAAGGCGTTTTTTGCGGTTCTCACGGATGAGCAAAACGGAGCGCTCTTTTCCCTCAGCGAGCGCGAATTGATTCTCATGCACATCCCCTGGACGCGAGTTGTGGCCGACGTGCAAACAGCGCATTACGGCGAGCATGTGGAATTGCTGGCGTTCATCCGCAAGGAACGCGAGAACCTGGTGCTCAAGCCCAGCGACGAATATGGCGGCTCCGGCGTCACACTGGGATGGGAAACCAGCGAAGCCGCCTGGGATGAAGCTATCGGGCGCGCCCTCACGGCGAAAAACGGCGCGTGGATCGTGCAGGAGCGGATTCCCATTCGCCGCGAAATCTTCCCGTATATCGCGCAAGCGGGCCGTGTGGACTACCGCGATATGCTGGTGGACTTTGCGCCGTACTTGTTTAGGGGAAAACTGTGCGGCTTTCTGACGCGGCTCAGCTCGACCGGACTCGCCAACGTTACCAGCGGCGGCGGGCAGGTGCCCGCGTTTCGGGTTGCCCCCAGGAGCCACGCCTCCAACTAAAGTGTGTGAGCGGGCGGAAGGATTCGCCCGTCCCATGGGCCAGTGGAAGAAATGCCCCACGAAAACAACGTCGCTAGAAAATTCGCGTGATTCAAGTAAAATTGTTTGGATGGACTTCGGCGCTTTCAATCCAGAGTTGATGCCGGGCGCGCGCAACGCCGTGAAAACGTGTCTGAGTGTGCGCGCGGGTGAACAAGTCGCGCTGATTGCCGATGAAGCGAGCCGCGCCGTGGCCGCGAGCATTTCCGCCGCGCTCGACGAACGCAAAGCGCACTGCACAGGTCTCCTGCTGGAAGATTTGGGTCCGCGGCCAATGGCGGCAGCCCCCGCGGAAGTTTTGAATTCGCTGGAAAGCGCGGATATCGGCGTGTTGTGCATGACCCCGCAACCGGGCGAGCTCGCGGCGCGCATGGCCATCGTGAAGGTGGTTGAGCGCCGCCAGATCCGCTACGCGCACATGGTTGGCGTGACTCCGCAGATCATGCAGCAGGGGATGCGCGCGGACTACCGCATGGTGGACCGCCTGAGCGACAAGCTGCGCGAACGCATGCTGCGCGCGAAGACGCTCACGGTAAAAACCGAGGCTGGCACCGAGTTCGTCGCGCACTTCGATCAGCGCCTCGATTGGGTGAAGACCAGCGGCCTCATCAATCCGCGTTACTGGTCGAATCTTCCGGCGGGCGAAGTGTTCACCACTCCCGCAACGGTGGATGGCACGTTTGTTTGCGACGCCACCGCGGGCGATCACTTCAACGGAAGATACGGCGACTTGCAGTCCACGCCGCTTACGCTCACCATCAAAGCCGCGCGGCTTGTGGAGGTGGCGTGCGAGCGCAAGGATTTGCAGCAGGAATTCTGGGACTATTGCCACACGGATGAAAACAGCGACCGCGTCGGCGAGCTGGCCTTCGGAACCAATCTTGAATTAACTGAGATGATTGGCCTGCTGCTGCAGGACGAAAAGTTTCCCGGTGTGCATCTTGCCTTCGGCGATCCCTATGGGAGCCAGACGCACGCCGACTGGAAATCCACCACGCATGTGGACGTCCTGACCCGAGAATGCGACGTTTGGATTGATGACGACCAGGTCATCGAAAAGGGCCGCTACCAACTCGACCATCTCGGGCTGTAGTAGAACTCGTGTACCGAGACTCATCATTCCCGCAACTTCTCATCCTATGTATGCGTAGATAATTTTATGCGATGCTAAGCGGCGATGCATGGCCAAGATGCGCGCGTGGCACGGTCTTTCTTAGCCAGCGCCGACATTTCCAGCCGATAAGGAGTGAAGGATGCGCAACGAAATTGTGGGCACGACGATGCCGGTCCTGGAGTTCGTCCTCGATCCAAACGACTCGATCATTTCAGAAGCTGGCCAGCTTTCCTGGATGGGCAGCTCAATTCAGATGACCACGCATACTCAATATGCCGGCGGGGGAGGCATCTGGGGCGCGTTGAAGCGCGTGGCAGGCGGCGGAACGCTTTTCATGACGGAATATCGCGCCGTGGGAGCGCCGGGCGAACTTGCGTTTGCTACGAGACTTCCCGGGCACATTGTGCCTATCGAGGTCGCTGCGGGCCGCGAATATATGATTCACCGCCACGGGTTCCTTTGTTCGACCCCGCAAGTCCAGATTGGCGTCGGGTTCCAGCAATCGCTGGGCGCGGGAATTTTTGGCGGAAGCGGGTTCGTGCTGCAGCATGTCGGCGGCCAGGGCACTGCCTGGCTCGAACTCTCCGGAGAATTGATTGTGAAAGATTTGCGCCCCGGCGAAACGTTGCGCGTCCATCCAGGGCACGTAGGCGCGTTTCAGACCACCGTGAGTTTTGAAATCACCACCGTGCCGGGAATCAAGAACATGATCTTTGGCGGTGACGGAATCTTCCTCGCGTCCTTAACAGGGCCAGGCCGCGTGTGGCTTCAGACTCTGCCCATCGCCAAGCTGGCCCACGAGTTGATGGAATACATGCCCATCGATTCCAACAGAGGCCCCCAAGCCAGCGTAGTCGGCGGAATTGTGAACTCCATCCTCGACTCGGATTGAAAAACCGCGGCGCGTACTCTTGTACGGAGGACGGCTATTCCCCGAAATCCGGCGGTTCCATGGTAAACCCACGAAGTTCGGGGATTTCCTCGCCGGGCCCCAATGCAATGTCTCCAAAGGGCTCTGCAATCCGGGTTCCCAAGCCCTTCCTTTGGTGCGCTTTGACGTTGGAAGCGATGCGCCGCTTGCTCTTTCGCTTCTTCAACTTCGCTGGCCGTTGCGACTTGTCTTTCATCTTTCTGGAGCCTTTCGCAACCAACAATGGGAATCGAGGCTCTAGAACAGTCTTCCCACGTATTCCCGCATCTGGTGCTTCCAATACGGCCAGTCGTGGCCGCCCTGCGGTCCCCAGTTATCGAGCGAGTGGCGGATGCCTTTCCCGGAAAGAACTTCCGAGAGCCGGTAGGCCGGTCCGCTGTTCTCCCACGGCCCCGTGCCTGTAGTGATGTGAATGTCGCAGCCCGCAATCTGTTCGTAAAACCACGGATCGCTCATGTTCGAGAGATAATCTATGGGATTGTTGAAATAAAAATTGTCGTCGTACAACCCGTCCATGAAATTCCGCAAATCGTAAACGCCGGACATCGCGAAGCACCGCTTGATCACGTCCGGATGCTTGAAGAGCGAATTCGCCGCGTGATAGGCGCCGAACGACGCACCCATCGTCGAGATCGCAAGGCCCTGGGTCTGGCAATTGTTCCAGATAAACGGCACAACTTCTTCTCGCAAGTACGAATCGAACGCTGCCTGGACATAGCTGCGGCGAAAAGGATGCGCTCCTTTGTTGTAAAAACTCAGCCCGTTGATGGAATTCACCGTATAAAACTTGATCTTGCCCCCTTCGATGAAATCGCCGAGCGCCTCCACCATCCCCTGGCCTTCCAGTTCCCATTCATCGCCCGCGCTCGTCGGAAAGCCCAGCAGGGGCGCGCCCCAGTGGCCGTAGACCGCAACACCCAGCTCCAGTCCGAGCCGCTGGGAATACCAGCGCTGATATTCGCGTTTCATCTGTGCCTCTTGCTTGCCGCGGGGAGAGAAAGTATGCCAGCATGAGCGGGTTCCGGGCAACGACGCAACGCGCTTGTACGCTCCTGGCAACATTTCGCGGCTGCCAGCATCTGTAGAAGGTGGGAATTCAAATCACGAATTGGAGCCCATGATGGCTGCATCCACAACCGCTTCCAAGCCAACACCAGAGCGCATTTTCAATACTATGGTCGCGTTTCAAGAGACCGAAGCGCTTAAAGCCGCGATCGAGCTGGACATTTTCACGGCGATTGCCGATGGCGCGAACACCACCGCCTCACTCGCCGCAAAGATTGGAGCTTCCGAGCGTGGCTTACGGATTTTGTGTGATTACTTCACGATCAAGGAGTTCCTGACGAAGAAACGAAACGAGTATTCACTGACGCAGGAATCCGCGGCCTTTTTGAACCGCCGCTCGCCCGCGTGTCTCGCGACGATGATTGATTTCCTTGCCAGCCCCTGGAGCCGCAGGAATTTTGGCACGCTGACGGAGGCCGTGCGAAAAGGCGGCACGGCCAGCGAGACCGGAGACCACACCAAGGCGCATGAAGAGATTTGGGTGAACTTTGCGCGCTCGATGGCGCCGCTAACAATACCCGCGGCGGAGTTCATCGCGGGACTCGCCGGCGCAGTGGAAGCTAAGCCCTGCAAAGTCCTGGACATCGCGGCCGGGCACGGAATGTACGGAATCACCCTGGCGAGGCGCAATCCCAACGCGCAAGTGGTGGCTGTGGACTGGCCTGCGGTGCTGGAAGTGGCAAAAGAAAACGCGGGGAAATTCGGCGTCGCCAGCCGCCATACTACGAAACCCGGTAGCGCATTCGAAACAGAGCTCGGAGAAGGCTACGATTATGTTTTGTTGACCAATATCCTCCATCATTTCGACGCACCCACGTGTGAAAAACTGATGCGCCGCGGTCATGCGGCACTAAACCTTGGAGGCAAAGCCATCACCCTCGAGTTTGTGCCGAATGAAGACCGCGTCACTCCGCCCATGGCCGCCGCGTTCAGCCTGGTGATGCTGGCAGGCACGGACGCGGGAGACGCCTATACTTTCGCGCAATATGAGAAGATGTTTCGCAACGCGGGATTCGCAAAAACAACATTGCATCCCGTTCCAGACATGCCGCAACAGGTTCTGGTTTCGGAAAAATAGGAATCCCCATCATGAAGAAAAAAGCAAAGCCTGCCCCAAGGAAGAAGTCAGTAGCCAGGAAACAAACAAATTCGGGCAACAACGACAAAGCTTTGCGCGAGCACGTCGTCTACCTTTTAAAGGGAGGCGGCGCTCACGTTCATTTCATGGATGCCGTCGAGGGTTTTCCCGAGGCGAAGCGCGGAACCTTCATCGCCGGCCTGCCGCACACCGGCTGGCAGCTTTTGGAGCATTCGCGGATCGCGCAATGGGACATCCTGGAATTCAGCCGCAACGCGAAACACGTCTCGCCGGGATTTCCCGAAGGTTATTGGCCGAAAACGCCGGGGCCTGCGGATGCGGCTGCTTGGGACAAATCCGTGGAGGCATTTCAGCGCGACCTCGAGGAAATTGTCAGCCTGGTGAACAACCCGAAGACCGATTTGTGCGCGAAGATCCCGCACGGCGACGGGCAAACCATCTTGCGCGAGGCGCTGCTGCTCGCCGACCACAATGCTTATCATCTCGGGCAGCTCGTGGATTTGCGGCGCGCGCTGGGAGAATGGCCCGCACCATAGTGGCTCGGGTTTGCAAGATGCCTCCGTGGCGGTAGGATAAAGCAGTGCGGTCCGGCCTTACGCTTCATTCCATTCGGTTTTTCTGTGAGGACGTATGATTCACATCGAGAACATTTCCAAGCAGGAGCAAGAAACCGCCAGCAGCCGCCGCGGATTCCTCAAGGGCATGCTTGGCGCGGGCGCTTTTGTCTTGAGCGTGCGCTGGATGCCGGAACAGGTGTTCGCCGCCTCCACGGTTCCAAATTCCAGCGCTGCGGAGGCGATGGGCAAAGCCGCGTGGCAACCCAGCGTTTATCTGGCGCTCGACACGGATGGAACGGCGTACGTGGTCGCACATCGTTCGGAAATGGGCAACGGGGTGCGCACTTCCCTGCCGCGCATTGTCGCGGATGAACTCGATGCGGACTGGGCTCGCGTCAAAGTCGTGCAGGCTACCGGCGATGAAAAATATGGCGACCAGGACACCGACGGCTCGCACTCAGTGGTGAGCTTCTTTGTGCCTCTGCGCGAAGCCGGCGCAATGGCGAGATTGATGCTCGTGCGCGCTGCCGCGAAACAATGGAATGTTCCCGAAGGCGAATGTTCCACGGAATTGCATTTTGTCACTCATAAACAGTCCGGGAAGAAACTTGGATATGGCGAACTTGCGGCGGCTGCTGCAAAACTGGAAGTGCCAAAGAAGGAGGAGCTGAGACTCAAGCCGCGCAGCGAGTGGCGCTACATCGGAAAAGACGCGGCTGGTTACGATCTGAAGGATTTGTGCACCGGCAAAGGAATTTTCGGTCAGGACACCCGCATGGACGGCATGTTGTACGCCAGTGTGCTGCATCCTCCCGTCCTCGGCAGCACCGTGAAGTCCGTGGACGATAAAGCCGCTCTCGCCGTCACCGGGGTAAAGCAAACCGCAACCATCGACACGTTCAAGCCGCCCGTTCTCTTTCAAGCTCTGGGCGGCGTGGCCGTGCTCGCGGACAACACCTGGGCTGCCATGCAAGGCAGAAAAAAGCTGAGAGTCGAATGGGAAGAGAGTTCGCACCGCGTCTTCAACTCCGGCCCGTATCGAAAGGAATTGGAGGACACCGCCCGAAAACCGGGCAAGGTTGTCCGGGAAGTCGGGAACGTGGATACGGCATTCGCACAGGGCGGAAAAATCATTGAGGCGGAATATTATGCGCCGCTGCTGGCGCATGCTTCGATGGAGCCGCCGGCGGCGCTGGCGGTCTACCGCGACGGAAAAGTCGAGGCCTGGGCCCCCACGCAAAGTCCCGTGGGCGCGCGCGATGCGATCGCCGCGGCTGTGGGAGCAAAGAAGGAAGACGTGACCGTACACGTTACGCTGCTCGGTGGCGCGTTCGGCAGAAAATCCTTCCCGGATTTTGCGGTGGAAGCGGCTGTGCTTTCGAAAAAAACTGGCAAGCCAGTGAAAGTGGTCTGGAGCCGCGAGGACGACATTAAGTTCGACACCTATCACTCCGTGTCAGCGATGTACATGAAAGCGTCGCTGGGCGCGGACGGAAAGCCCACCGCCTGGCTGCAGCGCACGGTCTTCCCTCCTATTGGTTCGACGTTCAACGCTGACGCGGTCTATTCCGATGCCGGCGAACTCGGACTGGGCTTCTCGGACCTGCCGTTCGCCATTCCCAATCATCGCTCCGAAAACGGCCCGGCCACCGCACATGTTCGCATCGGCTGGTTCCGCTCCGTTGCCAACATTTACCACGCGTTTGCCATTCAGTCATTCGCCGACGAACTGGCGCACGCTGCCGGGAAAGATCCGCTCGAGTATCAGCTGCAACTCCTGGGGCCGGACCGCATCCTTCCGAAAAGTGAGCTGCCGAAGGATTATCAAAACTACGGCCAGCCTTACGATCAATATCCCATCGACACCGCGCGATTCCGCCGCGTGCTGCAAGCCGTTGCGGGAAAATCCGGCTGGGGCAAAAAGAAACAAGGCAATGGATTTGGCATGGGACTGGCCATGCACCGCAGCTTCCTGACCTATGCCGCTTCCGTGGCCCAGGTGCACATTGACGACGCCGGCAAAGTGCGCATTCAACGCGTGGACACCGCGCTCGATGCGGGCACGGTAGTGAATCCAGAAATGGCGCGAAATCAGTTTGAAGGCGCGGCGGTCATGGGCACGAGCATCGCGTTCTATGGCGAAATCACAGCGACCAACGGCGTCATCGATCAATCCAACTTTGATACCTATCCCGTGGCACGAATGAATACCGCTCCCCGCGAAGTTCACGTGCATATCGTGGAAAGCGACGCGCCTCCGGGCGGCATCGGCGAGCCCGGGCTTCCCGCGATTGCTCCGGCGATTTGCAATGCGATTTTCGCCGCAACCGGAAAGCGCATCCGCGAACTCCCACTGACAAAAGCCGGACTGGCCTAGAATACTGACCGCGAGACTAGGCCTGGCAGCTCGGCAGAAGAATCGTCAGTCTCTTCGCCAAATGAAAAAAGCCTCCCCTTCGCATCAGAGTTCTTTCGGAATTCTGCTTTGTTTCCTCCTATCGGGCACAGCCGGGCTCGTCTATCAAGTGGCTTGGAGCAAGGCGCTGGGACTCATCTTCGGGCACACCGTCTATGCCATTTCCACGGTGCTTGCGGTATTCATGGCAGGGCTGGCCGCGGGCAGCGCTTATATTGGCCGCTGGGCGGAAGATCACGCGAACCCTACAGCACTCTACGCCCGTCTCGAGCTGCTCGTCGGCGCTTCGGGGGCCCTGTCGCTCGCAGGCCTTGCGGCCGTTCGCTGGTTGTATCTGGTTGCCTATCCTGCCGCTGGTGGTCTCCAGTCGCTTCTACTGCTCCTGAGATTCCTCGGCGCTGCCTTGGTGTTGTTTATTCCCACCTTCCTAATGGGTGGAACGTTCCCGATCCTGGTTCAGAGCATGCGGCGACATTCGGCAGAGTTGGGAAACCGCGTCAGCCTGCTCTATTGGATCAACACTTTAGGTGCGGTTGCAGGAACTCTGCTCTCCGGATTCGTGCTGCTTCCGGTGTTCGGTCTGCACATCACCGTCGCTCTCGCCGCACTTCTTAACCTCCTGGCCGGCCTGATCGCTCTGCGGGTTGCAAAGAGCGCCGGTATTGCGCAGGGTATTGCGGGTTCACCCGCAAAGGCGCCTTCCCTTGCGCCGGAAATGACGCGCGATGCCTCGACGTTCCTGCTTTTTCTGTTTGGGGTGGTAGGCGGCACCGCCTTTGCTTATGAAATTACCTGGACGCGTCTTTTGTCCATCACAATTGGCAGCTCCACCTACGCGTTTACGCTCATGCTGGCAACATTTCTGCTGGGCTCCGCGATAGGCAGCATGTTCTTCCAGCGCTACTTTGCTCGCTCGCGAGTCGCGTCTCTTGTAACTTTCTCTCGCACGCAGACCTGGACCGGTATCGTAGCCGTCGCTTCCTTACTTCTTTTTCCCTGGATTGCTTCTCTCGTTCCGCTGGTTCTCCGTCTGACCCATCAGACATTTGGTGGCCTGGTCTTGGCACAATTCATTGTCTCTGCCCTGACCTTTCTTCCCACCGCCATCGTATTTGGCTTCAACTTTCCGGCTGTGGTTGTTCTCATTGGTCACAGCTCTGGAAACCAATCCGGTGAGTCGGCCACCGTCGGCAAGGCCTACGCCGCAAACACTCTCGGCGCTATCCTCGGTTCTTTGGTGACAGGTTTCTGGCTGGTTTCCTGGCTGGGGAACTTCCGTGTTGTCGCGTTCACCGCAGGCGTGAATTTGCTCTTGGCGCTTGCATTGGAGTTGCGCTCATCTCGGCGCAGCGTCCTGTCCCTCGCCGCAAACCTTGTCTGTATTCTGGGCGTCATTGTTGTCGGAGCTTCTTCCTTGTTCCACAACAAATCGCTGATGTCCCTTTCTGCGGTGCTCTACGGCAACTCCTACCAGGGGCATCTCACACTGAGCGAGATCGCCGCCACGAACGATCTCGTGTTCGCGGCAGACGGCGTAAACGATTCGATTAGTGTTTTGCGCTCGGATGATTACGTGGCCCTCCGCATTAACGGCAAGACGGATGCATCCACCGGCGACGCTCGCACGCAACTTCTGCTGGGCCACTTGGGAGGGGCGCTGCATCCCGCCCCGCGACGCGTCTTGATTATCGGCTTCGGCAGCGGCATGACCGCTTCCGCGGTGGCCCGCTATCCCAACGTGGAAACCATTGACTGCGTTGAAATCGAGCCCGCGGTGATCCGCGCGGCCCCGTTTCTGAAAAAACTCAACCGTGGCGTCCTAAGCGATCCCCGTCTTCATATCATCTTTGATGACGCGCGAAACTTCCTGCTTACCTCGCGGGAGCAATACGACCTCATCATCTCCGAACCGTCGAACCCCTGGATCGCGGGAATTGCCACACTCTTTACAACCGAGTATTACGCCGCGGTGCGGCAACGCCTTGCACCGGGCGGAATGTTCGTGCAGTGGGTCCAGTCCTACTCGCTCGCGCCGGCCGACCTGCGCATGATAATCGGGTCGATCGCGCCTCACTTCCCCGAAGTGACTCTCTGGCGCGCAGAAGGTCCAGATCTCCTCTTGCTTGGCCGTACAGAACCTTCTTTACTCCAATTCACTCGGCTCCGTTCGCTCTGGCAAGAACCGGCCATTCGCAGGGACTTTGAAGCCCTGGATGTCCGTCAGCCCGAAGGGCTCTCTGCTTACTACTTGCTGGACGCCGCCGGTGTGCGAAGGCTGGCGGCCGGCAGCGCTTTGAACACCGATGATCGCACTCTGTTGGAATACCACGCTCCGCAAACATTACTTACTTCCGGCCTGTCCGACGAGAATCAGGGAATGATTACGCAGTTTCGCGCGGCGCCGCTGCCAACAAATTTAGAACCGTCCGAAGTGCAGCGGGCTTTGGAAGCTGGCTCGATAACCGCGCTCGATCTGAAGGACTCCGTCACGGCTCGCATGTTCTTAAAGGCGCTCGAATCTCAACCCGATTCTGCTACGCGCCGCATTGCCGAAGGGCGCTTTGCGTTGATGCACGATGATTTATCCCGCGCCAAATCCTCCTTTGAGGCCGCTCTGCGTTTAGAGGCAGATTCGCCGGAAGCCATGCATTGGCTCGCCGTGGCGGAGCATACAATCGGCGACGAAGCCTCCGCAAGGAACCGCATCGGCCAAATTCTCAAGGCGCACCCTCGCTTCCTGCCCGCGCTCACCGACGAAATGCAATTCGCGGCCGATCGCAAGGATTTTCGCCTCTCGTTGATCGCGCAGTTGAATCGGATGACGGTGATGCCACACCCGCCAGCTTCGGAATACTGCCGGCTCGGAGCGATTTGGATGAAACTTTCCAATTCCACAGAAGCCGAGCCGGTTTTGCTTCGAGGAATCTCCAAGGATCCCTACAGCTACGCCTGCCATCTGGAGCTTGGTGAACTGTATCGTGCCACGGGCCGGACGGCGCTAGCGCGTCAAAACTTCGAGTTCGTGGTGCGCTTCTACCCCGATTACGATCCTGCTGTCTTCGCAGCCCTCGCAGGCGTATACAACGATCTTGCAGATTCGCGTGCTGCCTCATCGATCTTGCGTAAAGGCCTTCGGCTTTTCCCGGCTAACCCGGAACTGGAGAAGGCCATTGCCCTTTATCAATAATCCGCTTCGCGGCAATCCGCCCTCATTTGGGGAATCCATTGGCCGCGCGCTGCCAGAAGTAAGTCTGCTCTCTGCTTTGAGCGGCATTTGGTGGGCCCGCCAGGATTTGAACCTGGGACCAACGGATTATGAGTCCGCTGCTCTAACCGCTGAGCTACGGGCCCCACGCTTCTCCTCATCGTACATGGAAAGCGCGATGCGTGCATCAGCTGCTGGCGCTCACTTGCGCTCAGGTTGAGCGATGCTTTTGCCGGTCGCCACGCGCCGTACCTGGCCTGAATTCGTGTATGCAGCGTTTGCCTCCTGTGACCAACATATCTTCTTCTAAATTTTCCCTGAATCCGCGAAACCCGCGAGCATTCGTGGTTCCTTTCCTCGCTTTCGCTGCTCACGGAACTGCCCCGAGGCCGTCCCTCCCAAACGGGGGTGTCTCGCCGGGGATTCCGGCGCGCTCGCCAGGTCGTCACAACGAGAGAGGATGGTGTGGTTATGCGCAGCGTGTGGAAGTGTGTTCTGGGCCTTTGTGCAGGATTGGCAGGACTGGGCTTTTTGGCCGCGGGCGCGGAAGCGCAATTCAAAAACGGCAGCCAGCCGACGGAGCTGAATATTCCGCGCGTCAGCCAGGGCGGAAGTGTAACGCAACGCATCGGGCTGATGGACATTACGATTCACTATCACCGGCCGGCGGTCGGCGGGCGCGAGATTTGGGGAAAAACCGTTCCTTACGGCAAGGTGTGGCGCGCCGGTGCCAATGAAAACACCACGATTACGTTTGCAGACGACGTGACGGTGGAAGGCAAGCCGCTGGCCGCGGGCACCTATGGTTTGCACATGATTCCCGACAAAGAGCAGTGGACGATTATCTTCTCGAAGAATGCGACCTCGTGGGGAAGTTTTAGCTACGATGAAAAGGAAGACGCGCTGCGCGTCACGGTGAAACCGCACCCGGCGGAAATGTTTGAGCAGTTGGCCTATACCTTTGAAGACGTCAAGCCGGACTCGGCGGTGACCACGCTGCGCTGGGAGAAGCTGGCGGTGCCGTTCCAGATTGGCGTGGACGTGAAGGCCGTGGTTCTGCGGAGCATCAAAAACGAGTTGCGCAATGTCGGCGGATTCACCTGGGCGGGCTATGACGAGGCCGCGCAGTGGTGCTTGGACAACAACTACAACCTGGAAGAGGCGCTGAAGTGGGAAGAGACCTCCATTCAGGGCGAGCCACGCTTCGAGAACTGGGAGACCAAGTCGCGCATTTTGAGCGCGATGGGCAAGAAAGACGATGCGGACAAAGCGCTGGCGACGGCGTTCGAGAAGGCCAACGCGCTGCAACTGTATGTCTACGCGCGCGGACTGCAGCGCCAGGGGAACACGAAACGCGCATTTGAGCTGTATCCTCAGGTTGTCAAGAAGGATCCCAATCACTGGCTCAGCCACGTCGCGCTGTCGCGAATTGACTCGAACAAGGGCGACTTCCCGGCGGCGGCCAAAGAGATGACCCAAGCCATTGGCGCGGCGCCGGACCCGAACAAGCCGCAACTCGAAGGCCTGCTGAAGCGGCTGGAAGCCAAGGACGACATCAACAAGTAAAGCGGCCGTCAGTCTACAGTCCACAGTTGTAAGTGCAGGCTGAAAGAGGTAGGGGCAGCACACCCCTACCTCTTTTTTGTAAGTGTTGATTCTAAATGGGTTACAGCACAAAATCGTTTAAGTGTTGCATCTAAAAGACTTAAAGCGGCTGTGTTTTCAATGAGTTGCGCGCGGCTTGTAAGTGTTGATTTTAAAGGAGCTGGGGAGCGCCTGCGCGTTGCACCTTGGAAGATTTGCACGTTAGATGGGGGAGCGGGCGCAGAGGCCCCCGGGGGGGTCTTGGATGTGTGGCAAACAAAGGACTTGCGGGAGGGGGTTTTTGGAAGTGTGGCAAGGAAAGGAGTTATGAGTCGTTTCTTCGGATGTGTGGCAAATAAAAGACTTAGCAACAGTGGCGACTGACAAGTGGCGAGTGGCGAGAAAAGACAAGAGAAATCGTGGGGCAGGTGGGACTCGCCCGTTAAAAGGTCCCGGCGAAGAGCGCGGGATGCAAGAACCGCATTTGCAGATTGGAAGGTTACGGAGAAGGCGGAGCCGGAACACAAGGAGCCGGGGAGAGGCGGGCAAGAGGAAGATTGTTGGCACATTGCAAAAAGAGATCCTTGGGCTCGCGAAGCTCGCTGAGGATGACTATCCTTGCCGGATCGTCAAGTTGGCGGCGCATCGTGCGGCAACTTTCATAAGAGAGGCTAGCAAATAATTAACAGTCTGTCAACTAAATAATAAGATATTTAGAATGAGGGAGTTGCGGACTCGTTCGAATGAGCGAGGCTTAAGTGCAAGAAAACAAAAGGGTAGAGCTGACTGAGGCGTGGGACTTTTTAGAGCGCGGCTCTGAGGGAAAGAATGATGAATAACAGGTCGAGTTAAGTCAAAACCTGTGCACGCAAAGCCGGCGTATGCGGCGCCTGGCCACTCAAGATTTCCGTGGGGATCAAATTGCGGGCCGCCGTTAGGGGCAGCCGCCCGGAATCAATCCTTTAGTTTGAGGTTCCGTGCTGCGTGGCGGACACTTTCTTTTGTGATGGAGTCAGAACCAAGGGCGTTGCCGAATGCAAAGCTGACCCTTTGTTCGCGCAATTCTTCTTCGCTTACAGGTCTATTTCCGGTTTCCTTCAACAGGCGCACCAATTCCGGATCGGGCGCGGGAACGTTCTTGAATTGTTTGCGGTCTGCCATACAAGTACACTCTTTAAATTAGATGTTCCGTGGAGGCGTATGTTGCAGTGCTGAGAAGAGGAGAACGGGGGAGCGGGAAAACACTTTGCCGCCAACGTGACATCCTTGCCCCCAAGGCGGTACAACCCTGCGGTAGGTTAGCACAAACCCATTCCCTCTACTCGTTCGCTGTGACTATACTCGGCAAAGGCAGTCCCACCTTTTCAAAAAGCAAACCCGAAAAGGTGGGGCACCCCCTCTTGATTCAACGGGTTAAGGGCTTGCCTAGGTCAATATCTATCAAGGGTTGGATATGGTACGCGAGGTATCCCATTTCCGCTTGGGATTCTGGTCCGGAAAATGAATCATGAAAAAATTGATCAGCGCTAACATAGACTTCAGAGCGAACTGGACGCCTTCAATAAAAATAGCGGCCTGAAATCTCTTATCGAATCGTCTTGTCCCTTTGCTGTTGACGATGAAGGCAGTCGGATGGGCCATCTTGGATAAGAACTTGTTGTGGCTGAAGAACTCGCCTTCTCGGTCTAATTCCCTTGCGGCTTTACCAACTCCTTTGAATTCGTCACTTATCTTGAACGACTGAGTATTGAAAATTCTTTCGAAGCGTTGAAGAAGGTCGTCCACTCTTTGGTTCAGTTCCGGCGTTATGCGAGCTCCCTTAGCCGCGGCCACCATTCCGAAAAGGTCACACTTCGTATCATCCTTGAATCGTTTGGCATTTCCCTCCGATGTGGAGCAATACTCTGTCCAAATCGAAAGTTCGAGAAAGTTCCGCGCCGACCACGCGAGGGTCGCAGTACGTCCTTCGCGGCGTGCACGTTCAAGCTCGAATGCCGTCGCATTGAGAGCAATCACAAAGTTTTGGACCTGTCTTACCCGCCACGGTGGAATCCGCTTGGACCATCTGTTTTTCTTTTTGAGGAAGCGGACAAGGGCCAAAGACGTAAAAGGGAACGCATCGCTCAAGAGATTTTGGTAGCGTTTGGTACTCACACGCATCTACAACCTCATCTTTCCATCTTAGCCCGCAGTTGTAAGATTAAACCAATCGCGACGTAGAAGCCCCTTTCGGCGGGGCTCTTTTGAGACTCGTGCACTGACGAAAAGAGGGCGGGGCGCTCGGGGCAGCATTCGGGCTGCTGCGCGGGAATCTATAATGTCGTGCCCCTGCACACGGCCCGCCTCGGAAGGCGGGCCCTACAAGAGAAAGCACGATGAACCGTGTCCCTCAACAGGGAGGAGCAAAGGCGCCGGCGAGACGCCAGCGCTACGAAAGGCACGGGTCTGAAGACCCGCCACTACACGAGGGTACGGCGAAAGAGCGAAGAGGGATTTCTCACTGCGTTGCGGTCCGCTCGAAATGATGAAGTGAGGATTAGGCGACGAATTGGAGGAGGGTGGCGGGGCGCTTCTTGGCGATGGCAAGGAGGCGGAGGGCGGCGCTCTGTGGCCGGCGGATACCTTGTTCCCAGCTTCTGACGCACGCGACGCTGGTGCCCAGGTAGCGCGCGAAATCGGACTGGCTGAGGCCCAGGGTAGTGCGAATCTTGCGAATGTCCTTCGGCTTCAAGGTGACCACGGCCGGAGAGAAGCGCGAGACGCGCACACGGGCTTTCTGTCCGCGACGGTGCTTTACGGCCTCGTCGAAGCCGGCCATCATCTCCTTGAAAAGCGAAGCTTTCATTTTGGCGCCTCCCGCAAGCGCTGCTTCAGTGTACTTACAATTGGCGTACATTCATCAATTAAATGCGGGCGCAGATTGGGGCTGGCAGGGTAAACAAGAAGCCGGCCTTACGAAATGGGACCTGAAGACCCGCCACTACGGTTCCCAAGGAGACTTGGGCGGCGCCTGGGACTTGCTCATGGACGTGAATGCGGTGGTCATCCAGGTGAAACCTCGCGGGAGGTCTTCGGGGTGCTTGTTCAGGTGGACGAAGAGGCCCTGAATGTCGATCGGCGCGCCGCCAAACTGGCGAAACGCCGAAGGCAGCGGCGGTCCACCTGGACGGCCCGGAGCAGGAATCTGCGAATGCAAATGAACTGCGTACATGCTGCCGCCGGCCAAGGCCTCATTCGGGTATTGCATCAGCCAGCCGCAGTTGTGGCCATCCAGAATCATGCCGGCGGAGACCACCACCCACTGTCCAGCATCTTCCGGCGCAGGCTTTTGACAATTCCAGACCTGCGCCTGAGGTACGGACGCGGTGGGATCCGAAAGCCCATACTCATCCAGGCCAATTTTTTCGAGGCCATGCTGGTCCGCAAAACGCTTGACTTCGGGGAGCGACTGGTTCCAGTCCACGTTGGAGTCGTTCATCAAGGTGTAAGCAGGACGACCCATGCTCAGGGAGTTGACAAAGGGAAAGTAGTAAGGATACGCGCGCACGGCGGTGAAAAGGCAACTGGCCACGGCCACGGTGACCGCGGCAGTTCCCAATTGCACCCAGGTGGGGATGGACGCGCGCAGTTCGCGCATCATCTGCGGAACCGGGGCGAGCAGCAGGATCAGCAGCACCAGAGGGACGCTGAAATGGCGGATGCTGATGTCGAGCGGACTGAGCATGCACGCGCCGGTAAAAACAAGCAAACCGACCCAGAGAACCCGCCAATGCAGCACTAATTGCGACGGGATTGCAGAAGCGCCGGAAGCGCGGCGCCGCTTATGCGCGAGCGCAAAAAGCAACGACAAAGGAAGCATGGCGAGGAATCCGAGAGTCGATTTCAGCGCGAAAACAACGGGAAAGTAGAACCAAACGCCGTGCGAATACGTGCGCCCGAGAATGAAGGTTGGCCGTCTGCTCGAGATGAGCACCCAAAACACGCCTCGCAGATAAATCACGGGAGGCAGCAGCGCGCGGCGAAAGAAGAGCGCCACGGGACCGCTACCCAAGCGGTACAGAGCGTTAGTAGGCTGATGCCAGGAAAAGACCAGATAAAATACGTAGACAAGCAGTGCCGCGCACAAAATGCCTTGAAGCGTTGCCCGCCACCGTGGACGCCGCCAGAGCCTCCCCTCGCCTTTGCTTTCCGGCAGGCCGGGGACCGGACGAAAGCGCAGACTTAACGCAAACGCCAAAAACGCAAAGAACAAAAGTCCTGCGGTGAATTTCGATAACAGCGCGCCCGCCAGGCTCAACGCTAATAGGAGGACGTTTTTGCGGCTTGGTTCGCGCCAGACATGGGCAAACGTCCATAACGCGAGCAGGCAGAACAGCGCCGCCGCGATGTCCGTATGCACGAGGGGACCGAAAGTGAGAAACGCCGGCGTGCTGATAAAGAGGCTGAGGCAAAGCAGTCCGCCCCACGGACCTGCGAGCCTTCTGGCGAGGATGTATAGGCTGGCTCCGAGGATAAGCGTCAACAGCAGCATGGGTAAGCGCGCCCACTTGAGAATGGTCTTCGGGTCGTTCCACTTTTCGAGAAACCATTCGCCGAAGACCCACTGTCCCAGGTATGCCGGAAAAAACTTCTCGCTGAAGGTCCAGGAGATGTGGTTGTAGTCCACGCGAACGCCGCGGATCACGAGCGGAATCGCCGCGAGCACTTTGGGCAAAGGGGGATGCTCGGGATTCATGCGCAGATCGAGGTTTTGCAGGTAGCTGACGCCGGCGCCGATGTGGGAAACTTCATCCACAGTTGCGGATTCGCGCAACGCAGCACCACCCGCCAGAAAGGCCATCAACGCCAACAGCAGTACCGCGAGGAGGGCACTAAGAATGCTCCGCGGTTTGACTGGTTCACCCATTTCCACACACCCCGAAGAAACATTGGCGCGGCAATCTTAAACTATTCTTGCCCTTACCAGCGCTTATAACGCATGGAAGGCGGAGATTATTTCTTGGCGGGTTCCGGCATGACGTAGCCGGACTTGGCGGGCAAGCCGGCGCGCTCAAGCTGCACGGTCGTGTGTTCGATTTGAAATTGTTTTGCGGCGATTTGCCGGATGGCTTCCAGTAAGCGTTCGCATTCGTCTAAGTGCATGTCCGGAATGCGCGCGTGGAGACTGAGAGCATTGTGACCGCCGCCTAAGGACCACAGGTGGACGTCGTGAACTTCCTCGACGCCTTCCACGGTGAGGATGGCGCGAGCGACCTCCGCAACGTGCAAGCCGCGTGGGCGGCCTTCGAGGAGAAGGTGAGAGGATTCGCGAAGAACGCCGATGCTAGACCACAGCACCAGAATGCCAATTCCCAGGCCGAGCAGAGGATCGATCCAATGCGCGCCGGTCATGCGAATGAAGATTGCGCCAACGATGATGGCGATGTTGGAAATGGCGTCGCCGAAATTGTGAATCAGAATGGCGCGAAGGTTGAGGTCACCGCGCCCGCGGACGAGAGCCAAGGTGATGCCGCCATTCACGGCGAGAGCGGCGACGGAAGTCCAAATCATCCAGCTTTCGACGACTTGCACGGGAGAGCGAAAGCGCTCTATGGCTTCATAGCCGAGCCAGAGCGAGAGCAAGACGAGGACGAAGGAGTTGGTGAAAGCTGCAAGCGTGCCGGCGCGGTGGTAACCATAGGTCTTCTCGCTGTCGGCGGGGCGCGCGGCCCAATGCATGGCGAGATAGGAGATGCCGAGCGCGGGGACATCGGAAAGATTATGCACGGCGTCGTTAAGCAGGGCCACGCTGCGGCCGATGATGCCGCCAAAAACTTCGGCCACCACCAGTCCGATGGTGAAAACCATGGCCCAGCCAAGAACCGAAGGTTGCAGAGGGGGATGAGCATGCCCGGCGCAGCCATGCTCGTGAGAAGGTGCGGCATGGCTGTGACCGTGATCGTGGCTATGGCTGTGAGGATGCCCGGTCATGACCCCATTCTACGCGCAAGCCAGCGGGTGCGGCCATCGGGCGCACTTATTAGGCACTTTGACACCGTGCCCGCCGGAATGGATTGACGGTCTAACTAACCACTGCCACGATGAAAGACAAGCTTCCTATCCCGCGCGTGTTGGCGCAGGACGGGCCATTCCAGAGGGGATTTTCGATTGCGGATATGGCGGCTCCGGTAACAAAACTGAATTTCTGGGGCGTGCGCGGGTCCACACCGACGGTGGACCCTGCGACATGGCGATACGGCGGCAATACGCCTTGCCTGGAGCTGGAGGCGCCGGACGGCACGCAATTCATCCTGGATTGTGGGACGGGACTGCGCATGCTGGGCAACCGCTGGGTGGCTCCAAGCGGAGAAAAAAGCCAGGGAACGCACATCCTGATCACGCACTATCACTGGGACCATATTCAAGGGGTGCCGTTTTTCGCGCCGCTATATTTGCCAAACAACGAATTCAAATTCTATAGCTTCCGCTCGAAATTCCTGGGCCGCGACAGCCTGAAACAAGTGTTTGAAGCGCAGATGGCCGTACCGTACTTTCCCGTGGACATGTCGGTGATGAGCGCGAAGAGAAAGTTTCAGGAAGTAGAGGGCGGGGAATCGTTCACCATCGGTGAAAACAAAATTACCACGCGCTGGCTGAACCACCCGCAAGGCTGCCTGGGATTCCGAATCGAAACGCCCGCCGGCACAGTGGCATACGCCACGGATAATGAGCCGGGAAACGCAAAGCTGGACGAAAGTTTGCGAGAACTGGCCGCCGGCGCGGACATTTTCATCAATGACGCGCAGTTTACTGCGGAGCAGATGGAGACTACCAGAAAAGGATGGGGACACTCCTCGTGGCTGGAAGGAGTGAAGGCTGCGCGGCAGGCCGGGGCAAAAACGCTGGTGCTCTTTCACCACGACCCGGATTCGACGGATCGCAAGCTGGATTCGATTCTGCGGCAGGCCCGGGACGAATTCGATTCGGTGTTTGCCGCGAGCGAAGGGATGGTGATTACGCTGGGAGCGCCGGGGGAAGCGGTGCAAGCGCATATGCCGGGAACGCGAACGGCGCTACGGCGAGAAGTGCAATGCCACGCGAAGGTTTGCGGGCTGACTGAAGGCGGAAGGGAATTTGTGGAAGAGACGGTGGTTTGCGACCTCTCGCTGCAGGGCGCCATGATTACGCTGACGCATTTGCCGCAGTTGCAATCCGAACTGCAGGTCACGATGGAGACGCCGGGGACAAATGGAGAACGGCGTATTCAATTGAAGGGGTACGTGGTGCGGATTGACGATACCAACGACAAAGGGCGCGTGTCCGTGGGAGTGGTGTTCACGGATTAGAGCGGGGGCATGGTCCTCTTTGAAACGATGCAGCGAGGAGGCGGCGACTTCGTTCTGGGCGTCCTGGGAACCTGGCTGGGAATCGGGACGCGGCATGAACTCAACGATACTGCTTCAGGCAGGAGATTCAAGCGTTTTGTGGCGGAGCTTGGGCTGGGCGTCTCGCTCTTCTACGCGCCGGATAGACACCGGCATCAAGACGTGAGGGATTCTCCCTGACTCCGTAGCTTTCGGGCTCCATTCTTGACTTGCCGTTCGAGGGTTTTCGGCATCTAATTAGCGTTAGCCCATGGCAAATGCATTTCTTTTTTCCGAGATGGGCCGAATTTCAAAGGTGTAAGACAGGAAGGGAACCGTAACAGGTTCCTCAGCCTCCCATTTCCTCGCAATTGCCCCTGCTGGTCCCGCCCGGGGGGCATTAACAACCAGAGTGCACGCGGCGGAGCCTCCGTGGCAGTGGAAATCAACTCTCTCCTTGAGTGCCGCAAGAAAGCGGCGAAATGGCTGGCCGCCGCGGCGTGCTTCCTTTGTTTCTTTGCACCCGCAAGTGCTTCGGTAACGGCCAGTGAGGATTCAAGCGCCGCAGCAGCCATTTGCCCCGTCGTTTATCCTCTCGACGAAACTCCCTCTGAAAAGGGGTATCACTATCTTTTTTACGGGAACGCCTTTTTTGTAAACGAAGACGGTTATTTGATCACCGCGGCGCACCTCCTGAATTCGTTTCGGGACGGAGGACAGCCCCATGTGTTGGCGGAGTTGCCCTCCGGTCAGCGCCATTTGCTGAAAGCCGATGTTGTGGCCACGGATTGGGAACATGACGTGGCCATATTGCGCGCGACGCCGAATCCGTTTCGAGGCGGCTACCGCGTGGCGTACCTTCCACTGGCGACCGACCGGCTTGATCCAGGAAAGCACGTCTTCTCGATTTCCTTGCGTCCTTCGAGGCTGCAGGAGGCCTACACTTTCGACGCGCCTCTTCAAGAACGTTCTGAAGGCGAGGTTTTGAGTTATCAATACACCCGAACGGAAAGCGGGCGCGAAATCGAGCTGTTGCTGTACAGCCAGAAAGTGATACCGGGGCAGAGCGGCTCGCCGGTTATTTCGGGCGAATCTGGCGAAGCCGTGGGTCTCATCGAGGGGCGCTGGTTGCATCCCACGGCTATTCCTTTTGTCACTTCAGCGGAGCAGATTGATCCCTCGCCCGGAGCGGCAGTACGCATTCATTACGCAATTTCTCTGTTGCAAGCGCACAGCATTCCCTGGCACGCCACTTTAGATTCCGGGGTGCATGCGGCGGGTTCCTCGGAGAATGCTAAAGGCTATTCTGGTCCCACTCCGTTGTCGCTGGTGGCGGCGCCTTTCCCGGCCCAAGCGTTTTCGGGGGGAGAGATTCTCCTCGATGCCAAGGTTGACACGAGGGGAAAGGTCACGGACGTCAGGGTCGTCCAGGGCCAGCCACCATTTCTCGAGGAAGTGCTGGGCGCGGTACAAACGTGGACGTTCCTGCCCGCACGCCAAAACGGCCACGATGTGGAAGCTAGAGTTGGAATCGTCTTCCAGTTCGCGCAGCCCTATCTGCCCAAACTCACGGCGCGGGTGCACGAATATAAGGAAACCGGAACGGACTCCAAAGATCGCGGGGCGCTGCCCCTCTACACACTGGAGCCGGAATATCCCGCGAATAGCGTGGGAGAAGGAAGCGTGGTTCTCAACGAGATCGTAGACAGAGAAGGCCGCGCCAGCTCGATCCACGTGGTGCGCGATCTGGCTTCACTCACTTCGCCAACCGTGGGTGCCGTCCGCCAGTGGAAATTTGCTCCGGGAAAACACGGAGGAGAGGCTGTAGAGTCCGGGGTCATCGTTGTGGTTACTTTTCGGCGGCCTGCCGTGGCGAGCCGAACTCTTCGCCAGGAAAACGGCCGCGGAGACTGCGGCGTAAGCATGAAGGGGCGCTGTCTGTTTCGGCAAGGCCTTCATCGGGCCGGTGAGGGATTCAACAGACAGAATTGAGACTAACCTAGCTCAGAGATTTTCTTATCAAGGTGGGCCAGTGCGGCTTCAAGCGATTTGCGGTGGTTGGGGTGAGTGGCGGAAGCCAAGTCGTTCACGATGCGCGTACGGGACAACTGCAAGTCCTTGCGCTGTTGTTCGCGGTAAATCTGCTCAGGGGACTTGGTTCCCAGTGGAATTTTCTGGTATGGAGCCTGTGTCGCCTCGACCTGGGCCTCTACGTCCTTGCTTTCCCACCCACGTGCCATACCCTCTATTTTGACACAGTTTGACCTCAAGAAGCAGGATTAAACAGAAAAAATTACGAAAAAATTGGAGGATGAAGGCAAAGTCGCAGGAAATACCGGCAAGAAAGCCTCAAAATGACGTTTTGTGTCGCTTACTAGTGGTGGTGCTGACCCTTTTTAAGACTTCAGGCCTTTGATCTCACGCATACGGGCAAAAGCGCGGCGCACGTGGGGAATGGTAATGGAGCCGCCGACGATGAGAGCGACATTCAGGGCATCAATAACTTCGTCGCGCTTCCACCCTTCTTCGCCGCAGCGCACCAGATGGTAGGTGATGCAGTCATCGCAGCGTAGCACCGCGGAGGCGACGAGGCCGAGCAGTTCCTTGGTCTTGGTGCCGAGGGGACCGGGCTCGTAGGCCTGGTGGTCGAGCGCGAGGAAGCGCTTCATGCCCAGATGGCCGCAGCCCAGAATCTCCTCGTTCATGTCCGCGCGAAATTTCTGAAAATCTTCCAGTCGATCGGCCATGGCTCCTCCGTAAGCGTTTCGCAGCCAGGATAGAAATGGGCTGCGGTCGCTATTATGAACGATTTGTGCGCCTGAGAGATATGCGCTGGGCGAGTGAGGAATCACGGAGCGTAGCCGGGGCCGCGAAGGACTTTTCCGGGGCGTGCTCCGGTCATTTTGCCTCGGTCGATTACAGGAACGCCGTTGACCAGCACATAGTCCATTCCCTGAGAAAGCTGATTGGGATTGTTGAAGGTGGCGAGATCGCGGATCGTAGCGGGATCGAAAATCGTGACATCCGCCCACATGCCCACGCGCAGAAGGCCGCGGCCCTCGAGGCGCAAGCGCTGCGAAGGAAGCGCGGAGAATTTGCGGATGGCGTCTTCAAGCGTGAGCTTGTGGTCTTCGCGGACGTATTTGCGGAGAATGCGCGGGAAAGTTCCGTAAGCTCGCGGATGTGCGTGTTCCCGGCCCAGGATTCCCTCGGGTGAAACGCCCGAGGAATCATTGTCAATAGACACCCAAGGCTGTTGCAGCGCGAGGGCGACGTCTGGTTCAGACATGCCAGAGACGGCGACGCCCGTGAAGGTATCGTCCTGGATCAGCAAATCGAAGATCGTGTCCATAGGGTCTTTGTTCCACAGCTTGGCGACTTCTGCGATGGTTTTTCCCTGAAGGGGCAAGAGCTGGGGATTTTGGACTTGGCCGATCAGGATGGACTCGGGGCCGGGGATTTGCTGCCATTCGTTTTCCCAATCATCGGATGGCGTGAGCAGGTCCTTGCGGATGCGCTCGCGCGCGGCGAGATCTTTCAGGCGTTCGAGGAGTTTGGAAGTTCCGCCGTCATGGGCCCAGGGAGGGATAAAGGCGGAGAGGCCATTGCCCCACGCGGTGTAGGCGTAAGTGTCGGCGGCAATGTCCACGCCCTGGGCACGCGCGGCTGCAATTTTCGCGATGGCTTCCGGCATGTGTCCCCAGGATGGCTTGCCCGCAACTTTGAAATGCCAGATTTCCACGGGGATGTGTGCTTCCCGCGCGATGCGAATCACCTCGTCGAGCGACTGCAGAATCGCGGTGCTTTCGCTGCGCATGTGCGTGGCATAGATGCCGCCAAGACGTGAAGCTTCGGAGGCCAGCGCGATAAGTTCTTCCGTTTTGGCATACGGAGCGGGCGGATATTCCAGGGATGTAGAAACACCGACGGCGCCGTCGAGCATCGCCTGGCGCACAAGCTGCTTCATCTGGTCGAGTTGCGCGGGTGTGGGTTGGACATCATCATCACCAAGAACCATGCGGCGGACCGTAGTGGCCCCGACGTAGTCGGCAACGTTGATGCCGATGCCCTGGTTTTCCAGGCGCGCGAAATATTGGCGGAACGTCTGCCAGTCGGGTTGAATGCCAAGCAGATCGAATCCTTTCTTACCGGAACGGCGAATGGCGTCGTTCAAAGGCGCAACGGATTCGCCTTCGCCTGTAATTTCCGTGGTAATGCCCTGATAGATTTTTGATGGCAGGCGCGGGTCAGCAAGAATGGTCAGCTCCGACTGGCCGAGCATATCAATGAAGCCCGGCGCAACCACTTGG
>Ga0209474_10000472_pt1 | contig 44351 bp, 37 predicted proteins | sample GraSoiAngelo_145_FD_185902 | JGI IMG/M metagenome (GOLD analysis project Ga0209474, IMG submission 185902) | Grasslands soil microbial communities from the Angelo Coastal Reserve, California, USA - 14_1009_05_20cm (SPAdes) (version 2) | ecosystem: Environmental > Terrestrial > Soil > Grasslands...
AGCGCAGATCGGCGAGGACCGAGGCGTCGACCTCTATCTTGAACGGCTCGATGCGCATCGCGCGATCGTGCCTCGCTTCACAAATGCAAACAATCGCAAAACGCCGGCGCAACAACTTCGGCGCCGCACCGCCACGTCCGCGTCGAGCGACGGAGGAACTCGCGGCACACCGTCGGCCGAAGACATCGCCGCCTGCAGCGGCAAGGCGGCCGGCGACGCCTGTACCGACATCTACGACGGCGGCGATCCGGGCACCTGCCAGCTGGCCGCGGACGGAACCACCCTCGCGTGCAGCGAACAGCACGGGGACGGTGGCCACCCCTGCGGGCCCTGACGCTGCAGCACGAGTTGGGTCGCGGGCTTCCCCTCCCCTGACCCATACGGGGGCGGCGCCGTCCGGGGTCGGCGCCGCCCCTGGCTTTTGTGACAGACTGGCCCCATGAGGAAATCGTCGGAATCCCTCTGGCTTCGGACGGTTGCCGATCCTGGTTTCCCGGCCCTCACCGGCGATGCCACCGTGGACGTCTGCGTCGTGGGCGGCGGGATGGCGGGCGTCACCGCAGCGCGTCTGCTCCAGCGAGCCGGCAAGCGCGTCGCCCTCCTCGACCAGGGAAAGATCGGCAACGGCGTGACAGGGTTCACCACCGCGCACCTGACCGAAGCGCTCGATACCCGCTACTTCGAGCTGCGCAAGACGTTCGGCAACGATGGCGCGCGGCTTGCGGCCCAGTCGCATCGCGCGGCGATCGAACACATCGCACGGACCGTCGACGAGGAGAAGCTCGACTGCGGTTTCCGCTATCTGCCCGGGTATCTGTACTCGGAGGAGTCGCCGGATCAGATCGTCCAGGAGCACGAGGCGGCGCGGGCTTGCGGGATCGAGGTTGCCGTCCTCGACCGGGCACCGTTGCCGTTCCCCACGAAGAAGGCGCTCCGGTTCGAGCGGCAGGGGCAGTTCCATCCGCTGCGGTATCTGCTGCCGCTCGCGCGGCAGGTCGCGCAGCGGGGCGGCCTGGTGCACGAGCAGACGCGCGCGCTGGACGTCAGGGACGGCGAGCCCTGCACCGTGCGGACGGCGCAGGGCTTGGTGAGGGCGACGCAGGTGCTCGTCTGCACGCACACGCCGGTGAACGACAAGTTCTTCATGCACACGAAGCTCGCCCAGTACCGATCGTACGTCGTCACGGCCCGCCCGGTGCAGCGCATCGACGGTCTCTTCTGGGATGATGCCGACCCGTACCACTACTTGCGCATGCACGATGGGCAGCTCATCGCCGGCGGCGAGGATCACAAGGTGGGACAGAAAGCGAACACGAACGAGGCCTACGATCGCCTCGGCGAGTACGTGCGCGCCCGATTCGACGCGGCGGTCGAGGGCGAGTGGTCGGCGCAGGTCGTGGAGCCGGTGGACGGACTGCCCTACATCGGTCGCAATTCGCTCAACGCGCACGTCTTCGTCGCGACCGGATTCTCCGGGAACGGCATGACCGGCGGAACGCTGGCGGCGATGCTGCTCGCCGACCTCGTGCTCGGGAAGTCGAACGTCTGGGAATCCCTGTACAAGGCAACGCGCCTCAGCGCCGGCGCCGCGCTCGAATGGACGAAGGAAAATGTCGACTATCCGTTGCACCTCGTGGTCGGGGCACTGAAGGGCGCCCCGGCGGACGCTCTCGAAAGCGTCGCGCGCGGAGAGGGGCGCATCGTGACCGTCGCGGGCAAGAAGGTGGCGGCCTTCCGCGACGAGGATGGCAAGCTCACGCTGCTCTCGCCGACCTGCACGCACATGGCGTGCACGGTGAGGTGGAACCCAGCGGAGAAATCGTGGGACTGCCCCTGTCACGGCGCGCGGTATGACGTCGAGGGCGAAGTGCTGAACGGGCCCGCGATCAAGCCGCTAGCGAAAAAGCAGCCATGAACATTGCCGCGCAGGTGCTGGAGGTCGCGCGACGGTTTCCCGAGCGCCCCGCGATCACCGCCGACTCCGCCACCCTGACGTACGCGCAGCTTGCCAGCCGCGCAGCCCGGCTCGGCGCTGCGCTCCGCGCGCGGTCCGGAGGTTCCGGAGCGCGCGTCGTTCTCTACCTCGAGAACTGTCCCGAGTTCTTCGAGATCCTGCTCGGTTGCTGGAGCGCGGGATTGTGCGCGGTTCCCGTGAATGCGCGGCTCCATCCGAAAGAGGTCGCGTGGATTGTCGAAAAGACGAAGTCGAGGCTCGTTTTCGTCACCCCTGCGCTTGCCGACGCCGTCGCGAGCGGTCCTGGACTGACGGTGATCTCCACCGGCGGCAGCGATTATCAGGCGCTCCTCGCTGCCGAACCGATCGTTCCCCCGCCTGCGGCAGCCGACGATCCCGCCTGGGTATTCTTCACCAGCGGCACCACCGGCCGCCCCAAAGGCGCTGTCCTGACGCACCGCAATCTAATGTCGATGAGCCACGCCTACTACGCGGACATCGATTTCATCGACGAGCACGACACGGATCTGCACGCGGCGCCGCTCTCACACGGCTCGGGCCTCTACGCCATTCCGCACCTGCTCAAGGGGTCGCATCAGGTCGTGCTCGGCGGGTTCGAAGCGGCGCGCGTGTGCGACGCGATCGCGCAACACGAGAACGTCAGCTTCTTCGCCGCGCCGACGATGGTGACGCGTCTGGTGCAGAGCGAAGCCGCGCGGACAGCCGGCTTCGCAAACCTCAAGACCATCATCTACGGCGGGGCTCCCATGTACGTCGCCGATCTGAAGCGCGCGCTGGCGCTCTTCGGGCCGCGTCTCTATCAGCTGTTCGGACAGGGCGAGTCACCGATGACGATCACCGGGCTCTCCAAGCAGTTGCACGCGGCGGCCGATCACCCTCGATACGAAACCTTGCTCGCGTCCTGCGGCTACGCCCGGACGGGCGTCGAGGTGAAGATCGTGGACGAGCAGGACCGCGAGCTCCCGCCTGGCGAAGTGGGGGAGGTGATGACGCGGAGCGAAGCGGTGATGCAGGGCTATCTGGACGAGCCTGCCGCGACCGCGGAGACGCTGCGCGGCGGTTGGTTGCACACCGGCGACGTGGGATCGATGGATGCGGACGGGCTGCTCACGCTAAGGGACCGCTCGAAGGATCTGATCATCAGTGGCGGCAGCAACATCTATCCGCGGGAAATCGAGGAGGTGCTGCTACGGCATCCCGGCGTGCTGGAAGCGGCGGTGGTGGGGCGGCCTCATCGGGAGTGGGGCGAGGAGGTGATCGCCTTCGTCGTCGCACGGCCTGGCGCGTCGGTGTCACAGGCGGCGCTCGACGCCATCTGTCTCGACAACATCGCCCGCTACAAGCGGCCGCGCGAGTATCGTTTCGTCGACGCGCTGCCGAAGAACAACTACGGCAAGGTGCTGAAGACGGAGCTGCGCCACAAGCTCGGGGAAAACGGGAAGCCGTAATGCCTTCAGCGCGGGTCCCACTCGCGCGCGGCTTGTGATACGCGGGGGCATGCAACGATTTCCCTTCCTTTCGCTTTTCATCCCCGCCCTCTGCCTCGCCTGCGTCACGACGTCGACGCACGAAAAGGGCATCGCCGATCTGAACGAGCAGCATCAAAAGGAGCTGGAGAAGACCCGTGCCGACGAGGCTGCGAGGCTCGCCGAGATGGAGAAGGCGCGCAAGGATCTGGAGACGAAGCTCACCGACGCGCAGAAGCGGGCCGACGAGCTGAACAAGGTCCTGCAGGGAACCGCCGCGGACAAGGAGAAGCTCGACAAGCTCCTGCAGGCGACCAACGCGCAGCTCGAGGACCTGGGTCGGCAGAAGGCTGCCGCCGAAGCGCGCGCGGCGACGTACAAGTCTCTCACCGACCGGTTGCGCTCGATGATCGATGCCGGAAAGCTCTCCGTCCGGATCCGCAAGGGGCGGATGCTCATCTCCCTGCCCAACGACGTGCTCTTCGACTCGGGCAGCGCGGTACTCAAGAGGGCCGGACAGGATGCGGTCGCCCAGGTGGCGCAGGCCCTCGCGGGATTCAGCGATCGCCAGTTCCTGGTGGCCGGTCACACCGACGACAAGCCCATCCGGAGCGCGCGATTTCCGTCCAACTGGGAGCTTTCCACGGAGAGGGCGGTGGTGGTGACGCGCTTTCTGGTGAGCAAGGGAATGAAGCCGGATTCGCTGGGCGCGGTGGGATACGGCGAGTTCGACCCCGTCATCGCGAACGATTCCGACGACCACCGCGCGCAAAACCGGCGGATCGAGATCCAGCTGCAGCCGAACCTGAGCGAGCTGCCCTCGATGGACGACCTGGCGAAGAAATCCGGTTAGTCGCTGCCGCACCGGAGGTGCGGCTTTGCAACTATTGTTTGAGACTGGCGAGCGCGACCCATGCCGCCAGGGCGCACTCGCGCTGCTCGGCTGCCCACGGCCTTCCTGAAGCAGCGCCGGCGGAATCGAGCCGTGCCCGCGCCGCGCTTTGCGTGAGTCCGAGGACCTCCTGCGCCCGCGCCGGAAGCGATTTCGCGGGAAGGCGCACGACGCGAAAACCCATCGCCTCGCATGCGCGCACCAGCGCAAGCCGGTACATCTCTCCTTCCGCGGCATGGACCAGCGGATGCGAGCGGAGGATGATGTCGAGCGCTGGCAGCGGACGTCCGCTGCCAGCGAGGACAGCGGCGACGTCGAGCGAGCATCTCTCCCCGGCCGACGCAGCGAGGGCGCCGATCGCTTCCTTCGCCCTGGCAACCGATGCGAGGAGGGCGGCGTCGATCGTCGGCTGGACTTCCTTCGCGGACAGGCCGCGCTCGTGACCGACGTGATAGACGGCGGCGGCCTCGAAGGTCTCGCGCATCGTCACGCGCTGCTTGGCGACGATCTCGACACTGCCGTCCGCTTCGGCTACGAGAACGCCGTAGGCCCACCCGATGTGGGCCTTGAAGGCGAGCGTGGCCCGTCGCTTCCGGGAAGGCGAAGGCACGCCTGCCATCGTACACCGCGCCGGGAGGCGAATCCCTGCGCCTTCACCGAGATCGAACGCGAATACCATGCGCTATCTCGAAGATTTCCATGAAGGCCAGGTCTTCGAGCTCGGGGAGGAGACCATCCGCGAGCAGGAGATCGTCGAGTTTGCCCGGCGCTTCGACGCGCAGCCTTTTCACGTCGACGCGGAGGCGGCCAAACGCTCCATCTACGGCGGGCTGATCGCGAGCGGGTGGCACACCGCGTCGTTCTTCATGGGGCTTCTGGTGCGCAGCCTCCTCCACGACGTGGCGAGCATGGGCGCAGGCGGCATCGACGAGCTGCGCTGGCTGAAGCCGGTGCGGCCCGGAGACACGCTGCGCGGGCGCCTGAACGTGGTGGGAACGCGGCCGTCAACGAAGCATGCCGACCGGGGCCTCCTGACCTGCGTCGGCGAGCTGTTCAACCAGAAGGACGAGCGCGTGCTCCTGATCCGCTGGTCCGCGATGATCGCGCGGAGGCGGCCGTGACCGCGCAGGTGCGCATCTGCATCGACGTTCCGGACCTCGAAAAGGGCATCGCCTTCTACACGCAGGTGTTCGGCCTCACCCTGGGGCGGCGGCTTGGCCGGCGCTGGGCGGAGCTGCTCGGCGCGTTGGCGGCGATCGATCTTCTCGCGGAGCCGGCCGGCAGCGCGTCGAGCCCGGGATCCAGCGCTGCACGGGATTACAAGCGCCACTGGACGCCGGTCCATGTCGACTGGCCCGTGCCCGATCTCGACGCGGCCGTCCGGCGCGCGCAGGCGGCCGGCGCCGTTCTCGACCGCGACGTACAAACGAGGAAATACGGCCGGCTCGCCAATCTGGCGGATCCGTTCGGCAACGGCTTCTGCTTCCTCGAGATGCGCGGTCGCGGCTACGACGAGCTAGTCGCGGCCGCCGAAGGCGGCTTAGTCGCGGCCGCCGAAGGCGGCTTAGCGCTACTTCCTGAGACTGTACAATTTGTCGAGATGCTCTAGCCGCTGCCGCACCGAAAGGTGCGGCTTTGCGGCTATCGCTTCAGGCTGTACAGGTCATGAGATGTCGCGGCCGCGGGATTACCTCGAGCGGATCCTCACTTCCCGTGTCTACGACGTGGCCGTCGAGACTCCACTGGAGCGCGCGCCTGCCCTCTCCTCGCGGATCGGCAACGACCTCCTGCTCAAGCGGGAGGACATGCAGCCCGTCTTCTCCTTCAAGCTGCGCGGCGCTTACAACAAGATGGCCGCGCTCCCCGACGCTGCGCTGAAGCGCGGGGTGATCGCGGCATCCGCCGGCAACCACGCGCAGGGCGTCGCGCTCGCGGCGCAACGCCTGGGATGCCGCGCGGCAATCGTCATGCCCGTCACCACGCCCCGCATCAAGATCGACGCCGTCGCTGCCCGTGGCGCCGAGGTGGTGCTGGTGGGCGACTCGTACGACGAGGCGTATCGGCATGCGAAAGCGCTCGAACGGCGCCGCAAGCTGACCTTCGTGCACCCCTACGACGATCCCGACGTCATCGCCGGACAGGGCACCATCGGGATGGAGATCCTGCGCCAGCACCCGGCTGCCATCCACGCCATCTTCGTGGCGGTGGGCGGCGGCGGACTCATCGGCGGCATCGGCGCGTACGTGAAGCGGCTGCGTCCGGAAGTGCGGGTCGTCGGCGTGCAGCCGTTCGACTCGGACGCGATGTCGCGGTCGCTCCAGGCGGGCCGGCGCGTCACCCTTCCGCACGTCGGACTCTTCGCCGACGGCGTCGCCGTGAAGAGGGTGGGGAAGGAGACGTTTCGTCTCGCCCGCAGGTACGTCGACGAGATGATTCGGGTCGACACGGACGCGATCTGCGCGGCGATCAAGGACGCATTCGAGGACACCCGTTCGATCCTCGAGCCCGCGGGCGCGCTCCCCGTCGCCGGCGCCAAGGCCTATGCCGAGCGGACGGGGATAGAGGACGAGACGCTGATCGCGGTCGCCTGCGGCGCCAACATGAACTTCAACCGCCTGCGCTTCGTTGCCGAGCGCGCGGAAGTCGGCGAGCGGCGCGAGGCCATCCTGGCGGTGACGATCCCCGAGCGTCCCGGCAGCTTCCGCCGTTTCTGCGCCATCCTCGGACCCCGGAACATCACCGAGTTCAACTACCGGATGGCGGACGCCGAGCGGGCGCACGTGTTCGTCGGCGTCGGAATCAACAGTCGCGCCGAGACCGCCGCGATCGTGCGCACCCTGCAGCGGCACGGCCTGAGCACCCTCGACCTGTCCGATGACGAGATGGCCAAGCTGCACGTGCGCCATCTCGTCGGTGGCCACGCGGCGCTCGCGCGCGACGAGCTCGTGTACCGTTTCGAGTTCCCGGAGCGTCCGGGTGCACTGCTCCAGTTCCTTTCCCGCATGCGCACCGACTGGAACATCAGCCTCTTTCACTACCGCAACCACGGCGCCGACTACGGACGCGTGCTGGTGGGCATGGAGGTCCCCGCGGCCGAGATGCCCGAGTTCAAGCGCTTCCTTGGAACGCTCGGGTACCCCTGCATCGACGAGAGCGGGAACCCCGCATACCGGCTCTTCCTCGGATGAAGTCCGCTCACGTCGCGCCGAATGCCACCCTCAGCGTCAGCACCTCGACCCCGGGGTTGCGGGTCCCGAGGTGCGCGTTGGAGATGTGGCTGAAGCCGACCCCGACCCGGACCGTCGGATCCGGCGCGACCGAAAGCTCCAGGGAGGAGCGGAACTCGACGACGTGGCCGAGATCGCCATCCCCGCGCGCGAGCACGATCCCCGGTGCGAACGCAGGCGTCAGCCGCAGGCTGCCGGCGAGTGGGATCTCGAACGCGACGCCGGAGTAGACGTACGCGGCACCGCCGGTGGTCGTCAGGAGTCCGGCGACGGGGCGAACCACCGCCCAGTGCCAGGGGCCGCGCAGCTCCAGCTCCATTCCCAACGAGTGTGGGATCTCCTTGCGCATGCCGTACTGTCCGGTGGCGATCGCGACGGCCGCACGGTCCCCGCGCGCGGAGGCGGCCGCGACCAGCAGGAAGGCGGCCGAGACGGAGGCGATGCGACGGCGCGGCACTCTCCTTTGATGCACCATCTCAAAGTTCGGGTCCACCGAAGAGTCCCGGGGCAAACGCCCGCAGCAGGCCGAGGGCGCCGCCGGCAAGGACGACGGCGACGACGTTCAGCCGCCACTTCCAGAAGGTGAGGGCCGCGAACGCCGCGAGGCCGAGGACGACCGTGATCCAGTCAACCGTTCCCGACGCCATGAAGGCGACCTTCGCCAAGGGGATCGAGACGGAAAACATCAGTCCGACCACGCCGCAGGTCACGCCTTTGAGGAACGCCTTCATCCCCGGCCTCGAGGTGAGCCAATCCATGTGCCGCGCAGCGCCGAGGACGAAGACGAAGGAGGGAAGGAAGAGCCAGAACGTCGCCGCGACGGCCCCGAGCCAGGGCACGCCGCGGGCGTTGCCCGCGAGGTACCCGACGAAGATGCCGATCGAGATCAGCGGACCGGGCGTGGTCTCGCCGAGCGCCAGCGCGTCGATCATCTCCCGATCGCCAATCCAGCCATAGCCGGCGACGGCGCCCTCGCGGATGTACGGCAAGACCGCGTACGCGCCGCCGAACGAGAACAAGCCCACCTTGAGGAAGAACGACGAGATGTCGAAGAGACGCTGTCCCGTCGACTCCGCCGCGCCGGCCGCCGGCCACAGAAGGACGGGCAAGGCCGCAAGCGCCGCAGACCGCCGGCCGCGGACAAGACCGACGAGGCCGCATCCGAGGAGCACGAGCAGGAAGGGCGCATGTCCGAAGAAAAATGCGACGAAGGCGATGCAGGAGAGCAGCACGGAAAAGGTATCTTTCAGCGTAGCGCGCGAGATCCGGACCAGTGCGGCGAGCAGCAGCGAAAGGCCCACCGGACGGAAGCCCCAGAGCACGCCGAGCACCTGCGCTGTCTTGCCGAACCGGACGTAGATGAAGGCGAGCGCGGTGAGCGTCATGAAGCCGGGGAGGATGAAGAGCACACCCGCGAGCGCGCCACCGGCGTATCCACCCTTGCGGTACCCGATGTAGATCGCGAGCTGCAGCGCCTCCGGCCCTGGAAGCACGTGGCAGAAATTCAGCGCGCGGACGAATTCTTCTTCATCCAGCCACTTCTGCCGCTCGACGACCTGCAGGTGCATCAGCCCGATCTGGCCGACGGGACCGCCGAAGGCGAGCCACCCCAGCTTGAGGAAGTACCAGAAAAGCTCCCTCATCGTAGGCTTCAAGGCGGCGGCTCCGTGGCCGGATTGCCGCACTATACGTCGGCTGCTAAGAGTCGAAACCTCCGGGGAGAGTTGCACATGCGCTGGATTCGGATCGTCGCCCTTGGTCTGACCCTGATGCACTGCGGTGGGGAAGAGTCGAACTGGCGCGACCTCGCCGCGAGATGCGCGACGCCGCGCACGGGAACGGATCCGTTCACGGGTCAGGCGTACCCGGACAAGAGGGCGACGCTGACCGACGAAAAGAGCTGGCTGAAGGCTTGGACCGACGACACGTACCTCTGGTACAGCGAGGTACCGTCGGTCAATGCCGCGCAGTACACCAGTGTGACGGACTACTTCGATCAGCTGAAGACGCGCGCGACAACGCCTTCCGGAAATGACAAGGACCGGTTCCATTTCTGGTATCCGACCGCGGATTGGGAACAACTCTCCCAGTCCGGCGTCGAACTCGGGTATGGCATCACCTGGGTCGTCCTGTCGCCTCCGAAGACGCTGCCACGGAACTGGGTAGTCGGGTACGTGGAGCCTAACTCGCCAGCGGACGGAAAGATCATGCGAGGTGCGCAACTCAAGCTCATCGATGGCGTGAACATGGAGACCGCGAACACGCAGGCCGAGATCGATCTGCTCAACGCCGGCCTCTCTCCGGCCAACATTGGAGAACAGCACACGTACACGGTCCTGGATCCGGGCAGTACCCAGAACCGCGACGTCCCCTTGCAGGCTGCCGGCATCACCACCAATCCCGTCCCCATCACGGGCGTCGTGATGGCGACCAACGGGAAGAAGGTCGGGTACTTGCTGTTCAACGATCACATCGCCACCGCCGAGCAGAGGCTCGTCGATGCGGTGACTTCTCTCAAGGCGCAAAGCATCAACGAACTGGTGCTCGATATCCGGTACAACGGCGGCGGCTATCTCGCGATCGCGAGCGAGATCGCCTACATGATTGCGGGCTCGGCCAGGACATCCGGGAAGATCTTCGAGCAGCTCACGTTCAACGCAAAGCATCCGTCGACCGATCCGGTCACCGGAAAGCAGATCACCCCGACCCCGTTCTATACCCAGACGCTCGGATTCTCCGCCGCGGCAGGCACACCGCTGCCAACCCTGGATCTGCCGCGGGTCTTCGTTTTGACAGGCCCTGGCACGTGCTCCGCGAGCGAATCGGTCCTCAATTCGCTGGACGGCGTCGGCGTGCAGGTGATCCAGATCGGCGCGACGACCTGCGGCAAGCCCTACGGATTCTACCCGGAGGACAACTGCGGGGTTACCTACTTCTCGATCCAGTTCAAGGGCGTAAACGCGAAGGGCTTCGGAGATTACGCGGACGGCTTTGCTCCGGCGGCGACGGCTCCGGTCGCAGGCTTCACCGGTTGCGTGATGGCGGACGACTTCACCCGCCCCCTCGGTGATGCAGGGGAGAACCGGCTGGAGACGGCTCTGAACTACATCACGACGGGGTCTTGCGGAACGCCTGCCGCAGCCACGGCGCTCATCACCGCACCGGGACCACGCGGCGACGGCGAGGTGCTGAAGTCCGTCTGGCGCCAGAACCGCATCATGACGATGCCCCGGACCGGCCGCTAATCCATATCGATCGTCTGGAAGTTCCCGCCCGCGTCCAGCACCGTGCCCCACACCTTGTGGGACGCCTGGTGCTCGCTCATGCCGAATCCCATGGATGCGCCGACCCCGAGGTCCAGGCCGCGCAAGGACTCGAGGGCGTCGACCAGCGACTCGGTGGTGAAGTCGCGGCCCGCGCGCCGCAATCCCTCGATGAGCAGGGTGGCGGCGAGATATCCCTCGAGCGAAACGAAGTCCGGCTTCTCGCCGAGCGAGTATTTGGGCAAGAGATCCTGGTAGCGCATCACGGCCGTCGCCTTGCTGTGCGGCAGCGGGACCACCTGCGTGACGATGACGCCTTCGGCGACCTTTCCGCCGTACGCCATCAGCTCGTCCGCCAGCGCCTGGCTGCCGACGAACGAGACATTGCTGAAGACGATGTCCGGCCGCTCCGCCTTCACCTTGTCGATGAACTTCGCCGCCGCCCTGTACGTCGAGACCATCACCACCGCCCGCACGGGGCGGCGGCTCTTGAGCAGCGTGTCCACCGCCTCGGCGACGTCGGTCGTGTTCCGCTTGTAGCCGACGCGCAGCGTGCGCTCCGGGTTGCGGTTGTACTTGCGCATCATCTTCGCCACGCCGTTGAACCCCGCGTCTCCGTAGCCGTCCTGCTGAGCGAAGACCGCGATCTCGTCCGGCGGAATCCGCCGGACGTCCACCAGGTACCGGACCGTCGACGCCGTCTCCTCCGCGTAGCTGGCGCGGTAGTTGAAGACGTAGCGATCGGGCGGATCGCGCCGCAGCAGGCCCGCGCCGGTGAAGGGACCGAAGAAGAGCATCTTCTTCTCCAGCGTGTACGGCACGGCCACTTCCGCGGTGGGCGTCCCGACGTTCCCGACGAATCCGAACACGTTGCGCGCCTCCGCCAGCTCCTTCATCACCGTGCGGGTACGGTCGGGCTCGTAGCCGTCGTCGAGAGCGACGAGGCGCAGCTTGCGCCCGTTCACGCCGCCCGCCTCGTTCGTCGCGGCGAAAGCGAGATCGATGCCGGTCTTCATCCCGCGGCCCAGCTCCTTGGCGGGGCCCGAGAACGGCGCCGCCATGCCGAAGACGATCTCCGTGTCGGTGACGCCCGGAACGCGCGAGCGCGTCTCGGCCTCCCGGTGGACCACCGCCGCCGCCTGCTGGCGCGCGGCCAGCGCTGCCGCTTCCTGCTGCGAGCGCCACCAGAGCGCACCGCCGACGACGGCGATGGCCACCGCGGCCGACGCGACCACGATCAGCAGCATGGGGGAGCGCGGAGGCGGCGGGGGATGCGACTTCGGAATCATGATTTCCTCCGGTCCCGCGGCGGACTCGCCGGCGTCTTTTTTCGCGCCGTTCGACTCGTCGTCGGACACCATCTCCTCGAGCAGGAGCTTGTTGCAGGATTCCCAGATCGTGCGCTTCTCGGTGGTGACGTTGAGATCGACGTGGAACTCGCCCTCGCGCAGGCGCATGGCGCGGCGGACGGCGTCGAGGCCGGTCACGTGGCCGAAGCGGGCGTCGACGATCTCGCCCTTCTCCATGAACACGACCACGTCGTGCTCCGGACCCGCGGGTGACACGATCGTCACCGCCGCCGTCTGCCGGCTGATGCTGTAGAACTGAATGAGGTCGGTGAACGACGTCTCCGACAGGTTTCCGCTCAGCGCCACCCGTCGAGCGTACGACGGAGAGCAGGGCAACGCGAAATCCATCGTCAGTTGGCGCATCGCGCCGTCTATGACGGCCATCACGGGGGCGCGGTAGGCGTTTGTCGGGAATGTCCCTACCGGTACTTCACTGCTCCAACGTGTCGCAGGATGCCGCGGAACCTGTGTCGAGACCCGTCTTGAACCAGCGAGCGCGTTCGCGGGCGGAGCCGTGCGTGAACGATTCCGGCGAGACACGGCGGCCCGCCATCTGCTGGATGCGATCGTCTCCGACCGCGGACGCGGCGCGCAGGCCCTCTTCGGCATCGCCGGGATCGAGGAGCTGACGCTGCGCCGCGGAGTGGCCCCAGACGCCCGCGAAGCAGTCCGCCTGCAGCTCCAGCTTCACGGAGAGGGCGTTGCGCCGTGAGGGATCCAGCCGCGTCGCGCGCTCGACCTTGGCGGTGATGCCGAGCAGGTTCTGCACGTGATGCCCCACCTCGTGCGCGATCACGTACGCCTGGGCGAAGTCGCCCGGGGCTCCGAATCGGCGCGCCAGCTCCCGGTAGAAGCCGAGGTCGATGTACACGCGCTCGTCGGGCGGACAGTAGAAGGGCCCCATCGCCGCGCCAGCGCCGCCGCAGCCGGACTGCGTCTCGTCCCAGAAGAGGACGAGCTTCGCATCGCGGTATCCGCGCAGGTTCTGGCCCCAGAACCGCTGCGTGTCGTTGAAGGAGCCGACGGCAACTTTCTCCAGCGAGGCTTCATCCTCTCGCCGCTGTTCGGCCTGCGGTCCTTGCGCCTGCGTGGCCGCGCCATTGTCTCCCACGAGCGCGAAGAAGTTCTGGCGGAAAACTATGCTGAGGACGCCGAGGAGGAGGATGCCGCCGATGCCGAGGCGCCCGCCGGTGATCAGGCCGCGCCGGTCCTCCACGTTGGATCGGTCGTCGTCGCCGCCGAGCCGCATCCGGACAATCTGCGTCGGCGCCGCCGCGCCCACAACCTCTCAGCGGGGGAGCAGACGTTCGAGCTTCTCCTGCGCATCCGCCGCGAAGCCCAGCGTCAATTCGCCATCCACCTCGATGATCGGGCGCCGCACTCGGCCACCGTCCCCGGCGAGCCAGGCGATCAGCTTCTCGCCGGAGAGACCTTCCGATTCCTTGCGCCGCTTCGGCGCGACGAGCTGCTCCACACCGCCGGCCTTTTTCGACAGGGCGCGGAGCTCCGCCGCGGTGAGCGGCTCCTTGATCAAGTTGCGCTCTTCCACCGTCTGCTTCTTCCGCGCGAGAAACTCCCGCGCCTTCATGCAGCCGGTTCAGCCGGGCTTGCCGTAGTAGCGGATCATGCGCGCCAATCTATCCGGATACCTCTCGCAATGCATGGTCCCGAATTGCCAAGCTCAAACATAGCCGCTAAGTGGCCTTCGGCCGCCGCGGCTACCGGAGCGCGAACGGCCACAGATGCAAAATCTTCGCGGCGACGGCCGCTGCTGCGACGAGCACCGCCGCGGTCCAGAACAGGCGGCGGCGCCTGCGCGCCTTGCGGTCCTCGAACGGATCGTCGAGAGAGCGCCTCGCGCCCCGTGGCAGCACCTTGAGATCCGTGAGCGCGGCCCCGAGTGGGATGTTGACGCGGACTCGCCCGTTCACCGCCCATCCATTTGCCTCCAGCACCGGCCCGAGCGTCCGCTGTCGCAGCTTGAGCCAAGCCAGCAACACCGAGGGACCCGAGATGGCGAGCATTGCCCCGAGGATGGCAAACGGTTTCGCGTACCAGGGTTGCAGGTTCATGAAGCCGGAGACGAAGCCGCCGAACAGCGTTCCGACCGCGCCGATGCCGACGCCGAGCGCCGCGACGATGCCCACCATCTTGCCCACGTCCACCGGACCGCTCGCCTGCGGAACGATGCCGGAATCCGCCGCAGCCTTGAGGCGCGCCTCGTTCTCGCGCTCTTTCGCCTCGGCGAACTTCTGCACCTGCTCCTCGATCAGGCGGAGGAACTTCTTGTAGGGCGCGAAGAAGGCCTGCCGGATGGAGATGGGGTTGTCGACGATGCGAACGATCGTCGCGTCCCAGTCGCGGCCCTTGCGGTCGTAGAAGACGCCGTTGCGGCCGACCATCAGGTAATCCGAGTCGCCTTGCGTGAAGCAGGCGGCGATCTTCATGGTCTGTCCGCCGGGCCGCTTCAGGTCGCAGTATGCGATGTACATTCGCGAGAGCGAGGCGAGCACCGCATGCGAGGCGGGGTCGTCCACCCGGACGCAGAGATTGCAGCTGCGACTGTCGAGATAGAGCGTGCCCGACTGGAACACGGCCTCGGCGTTCAGGTCGTAGAAGTCGTGGAAGTTGACGAAGTTCTTGAGCAGCTTGTGAAGGTCGCGCTTGTAGTGCGCCATCCGGACCGCGTCCGCCACCGCGCCGGATTCGGCGGCCACCGCCAGGTCGTCGTCGATCAGGACCTCGATCCGCGCCTTCGCGTTGCTGGCAAGAATGGCCTCGACGCGAGCGAGCCCGAGCTTTTCCACCGCGGCGCCCTTCTTCGCGGCGATCCACGCTTCATGAGCGGCATAGCGGGGCTGAATCTGCTCCCATTCGATGGCGCTGATCTGTGTCTTCTGGGCGCCGAACAGCGGCGCAACCGCCGTCTTGTGGAACGTTGCCAGCGCTCCGGACCACGCCGGGTTGACGCGCTCGAGCAGCGGCAGCGCGCCTCCGGCCTCGACGCGCGCGAGCGGCAGCATCTGCAGCTCCGCGGGCTGTGCCGGCTCCTGCGCCGCCAGCCGCGGATCGAACTCCGCGATCCGGCAGCGGTTGAACCAGTCGTCGACCTTCACCCGAACCGCGCGGAGCGCCTCGTAGCCCGCAGCGGCGTCGGGGCTGGGATCCCCGTTGCGCGCCCAGAGCGCGTAAGCCTGGAGGTCGGCGAAGAAGGCATCGAGCCGCGTCCGATCGATGCCCAGCTTGCCGGACCGGTCGGGAACGCCGCCGCAGCAGACGATGGCGTCGTGAACGACCTGGCACAGGGCGGGATCGGGACCGGCATCCGGCGGAACCACGCCGTCGCCGTTGAAACGGGTTCCTTCGAACACTCGGCTGACGTCGGCGACGTCGGCCACCGTCAACGCCGGCGCTTCCGGCGTGCCGCGATGAGCAAGGATGTGCCGCACGGCGCCGAGCAGAGCCTTGCCCGCGGGTTTCGAATCGTCGATCGCTTCCAGAGGGAGGCCGTCCGAGCCGGGAATCAGCGCGGCGAGGTCCTTCAGGCGCTCCGAGCACCAGCGCAGCGCTGCCAGGATCTCCCCGGCGCGGACGCGGCCGTCCTTGTCGAGATCGAGGAGCTCCAGGGTCCGCTCCTCGAGCTCCAGTCCCTTCACGGGACAGCTCAACGCGACCCACAGCTTCTGATCGAGCTCATGCAGGTGGGCCAGATCGTCGCCGCTCTCCAGAGCAACCTGGTCCAGCCCGCCCATTCTGTAGAACCGGAACTGATATGCCATGAGGTCCCTCGCAGCAGGGAACGCCTGCCACACCTCCGCCATTTCGTCGAGGGGCCCAGCGCTTGACAGGCAGCTGGAATCACGCTGAAGGGAGCGCATGCCCGACTACTCCCGCCGTGCCGTCCTCAAAGGCGCCCTTGCCGGCGCCGCGTACGCTGCCCTGCCTTCGTTCGGAGCCGAGGACCTCGCTCCGGTCTACGACGAGATCCGCAAACGCCACGACGAAGCGGTCCAGCGTATCCAGCACTGGATCCGGCAGCCCACCATCGCCGCCGAAAACGTCGGCAGCGAGGAGGGTCTGCGCCTGATGATCGAGCTCCTCCGCGACGCGGGATTTCAGCGCGCGGACCGGATCGGCACCGACGGAAAACCGGGCGTCTTCGCGACCCTCGACGCCGGCGCGCCAAGGACGTTCGGCCTCTACTTCATGTACGACGTGAAGCAGGTCGATCCCGCGGAGTGGTCTTCTCCTCCTTGGGAAGCGCGGCTGGTGGACAAGCCCGGCTTCGGCAAGGCCATCGTCGGCCGCGGCGCCGTGAACCAGAAGGGTCCTGAAGGGGCCTTTCTCGCGGCGCTCCACGCCATCCGCGGAGCGGGCCGCAAACTGCCGGTAAACCTGGTGCTCGTCGCCGAGGGAGAGGAGGAGATCGGCTCGCCACACTTCCCGCAGGTCGTCCGGCGGCCGGAGGTGATGCAGGCGCTCGCGAAGTGCGCCGGAATCACCATGCCGTCCGCGGCGCAGGAGCCCGATGGCGAGGTGACCATCAACCTCGGTGCCAAGGGGATCATCGAGTGCGAGCTCGTCGCCAGCGGCGAGAAGTGGGGGCGCGGGCCTGCAAAGGACATCCACTCCTCGTTGCGTGCGGCGGTGGACAGCCCCTCCTTCCACCTGGTCAAGGCCCTCGACGCCCTGGTCACAACGGACGGCGTCGATCCGGCGATCGACGGCTGGTTCGAGCGCGTCCGCGCCCTCTCGCCGGCGGAGCAGAAGATGATCGACACGGCCGCGCAGCGCTTGAGCGAGGACACGAAGAAGAAACAGTACGGAGTGCGGCGCTGGGTCCGCGACCTCCCCTTCCGCCCGGCGTGGATGCGTCTCGCCGCTCAGCCCACGGTCAACATCGAGGGTCTGGTGGGCGGTTACACGGGTCAGGGCGGCAAGACGGTGCTGCCGCATCGGGCGGTGGCGAAGCTCGACTTCCGCCTCGTGCCGGACATGGCGGTCGACGACTGCCTGAAGAAGCTACGGGCGCATCTCGACAAGCGCGGTTTCGCCGACGTCGAGATCAACGTCGGTGGCGCGTACCCACCGAACACCAGCGCCGCCGACGCTCCAGCGATCCGGGCGGAGGTCGCCACCTATCGAAAGTACGGAATCGATCCGTTGCTCTGGCCGCGCCTCGGCGGATCCTGGCCGGGCTATCTGTTCACAGAGCCGCCGCTGCGCCTGGGCGCCGGTCACTTTGGCCTCGGGCACGGCAGCGGCGCGCACGCTCCGGACGAGTACTACGTCGTCGAGAGCGCAAATCCGAAGATCCAGGGGCTGGACGGCGCGGTGAAATCGTTCGTCGACTACCTGTACGAGCTCGCGTCCTGAGGAATTCCGGCTTCGTCCTGCAGCCCCCGCACCACGAGCTTGTAGGGACAGCGGCGAATGGCCTGCGCCAGCACGGCGAAGCCCGAATGCTCCACGCGCCTGACGTCGGTGAAGTCGATCGAGAAATCCCCCATGCTCTGCCCGATCAGACGCGCGACGGCGGCAGCGCCTTCTCCGTCCAGCTCACCGCCGAGGCGGAGCACCACGCGCCCGTCTTCGATGGATGGAAGCATCTGCAACATGGAACACTCCCGGGAGGGACGGCTGGCATAACTCGAACACCCGCCCGCCGCAATCCGGGAAACCCGCTGTTCAATCGTACAGTATCGACCGCATCGAGAGCGATCCCATGTCGAATCCGGAGAGGGGAAACGTCACCGCGTCCTTGGTGTCGGCGGCGCCCGCCGTGTACAGCACCGGATAGTAATGGTCGGGCGTGGGATGGGAGATTCGCCCGGAAGCGGACTCGGCGAGCCGGGCGAGCGCCGGCCCATCGTGCTGGGCGGCGGCTGCCGCGACGTCAGAGTCGAAGGCGTGCGCCCAGTCGGGCGTCTGCGTTTCGCCGCGCTGCCAGCTGGCGAAGGCGTGACGCAGGTTGTGCGTGACGTTTCCGCTGCCGAGGATGAGGACCCCCTCCTCGCGTAGCGGCGCCAGCGTTTTTCCAATGACGAGATGCCCGGCCGGTGGAAGCCGTCCGTCGATGCTCAACTGGACGACCGGCAGGTCCGCCTTCGGACGCAGGTACTTGAGGACGGTCCAGGTGCCATGGTCGAGACCCCAGTCGGTCCGGAGCGTGGTCCCCTTGCCGACGAGGTTCGAGACGCGCCTGGCCAGCTCGACGCTTCCAGGCGCCGGGTACTGCTGCTCGTACAGCTCGGGCGGGAACCCGCCGAAGTCGTGGATGGTGCGGGGGCGCTCGTTGCCGGTGACGAAGGTGCCTGGAACGTACCAGTGGGCGGAGATGCTGAGGATGGCGGTCGGCTGTGGCAACAGCTCCCCCAGCTTGCGGAAGCCGCGGGTCCAGTCGTTGTCTTCGATGGCGTTCATCGGCGAGCCGTGGCCGACGAAGAGGACGGGCATGCGCTGCATGACCCAGTCTAGGATGCCCAGGCGATGGCCGCGTTGCCGCCCCGGGTCTTCTTGCTCTCGCCGGCCCGGGCCGGCGGCGAGCGCATGGGACTGCTGCTGAACCCGCGCGCCGGATTCGCACTCGCCTGGGAGTTCCAGCAGAAGGGCGCGGCGTTGGGCGAGGTGTTCCAGTTCGCCAGCGGTCTCTATTTCCGGGGAAAGCTCGCGTACGCGCGCGCCTTCGCGCGCCCGCCGCGCGGCGGGGCGGGCGCGCTCGCCATCGTGCCCGGGCGCGGCCTGATGGACGTCGAGGAGCGGATCACCGCGGACGAGCTGCGCGCCATCGCCGAGGTGCCCGTCGATCTGCGGGACGCGCGGTACCGGGAAGCGCTCGTGCGCGACGCGCTGGCGCTCTCACGGCGGCTGGGCAAGCGCGGAGAAGCGGTGCTGCTCGGAAGCATCGCCACCGGCAAGTATGCGGACGTGCTGGTCGAGATCTTCGGTGACCGGCTGTTGTTCCCGCCTTCGTTCGTCGGGCGCGGCGACATGAGCCGAGGCGGTCTCCTGCTCCGCTGCGTGCGCGCCACGATGGAGCTTCCGTACTCTCCGTTGCGAGGAGCGATCCGCCACGGACCGCGGCCGCCGAAGCTGCCGCGTTATTGATTGGTACCGCCGCGGCCGGCGCCGCCGACGAACCGCTTCGCCCCTTCCCGCGCGCCGGCTGCAAGCGCGCGCAGGCCGTGGCGCAGCTCGTTCTGCATCGCGTCGGGAAAGACGAGATCCACCTGCTCGTGCGCCGACCGCCGATCGGTGCGCAGGCAGAGCTGAGGGAAGGAGGCGATCTCCCGGGCCAGCTCCTCCGCGGCGGCGCGCGCCGCCCCTTCGGGGACCACCCGGTTGGCGAGACCCATCTGCAAGGCCTCCTGCGCGTTCACCGCGCGCCCGGTGAGGATGAGATCGAGCGCGCGCGAGAGCCCGATCAGGCGCGGGAGCCGTACCGTCCCGCCGTCGATCAAAGGCACTCCCCAGCGCCGGCAGAACACGCCGAACGTCGCATCCTCGGCGGCCACGCGCAGGTCGCACCAGAGCGCGAGCTCCAGTCCACCCGCGACGGCGTAACCTTCGACCGCCGCGATCACCGGCTTGTCGAGCAGCAGCCGCGACGGTCCCATGGGTCCGTCGCCTTCCGCCGGGACCCGATCGTAGGCGCCCTCCGCGAACGCCTTCAGATCGGCGCCGGCGCAGAAGGTTCCGCCCTCGCCGAAGAGCACGGCCACGCTCGCCTCGGAATCGGCGTCGAAGGCGCGGAAGGCATCGGCCAGCGCCTTCGCGGTCGCGGGATCGACGGCGTTCCGGGCCTGCGGACGGCTGAGGACCACCGTGGTGATCGCACCTTGCTTCTCGACGCGCACGCTCATGGGCGCAGTCTAGACCACGGCCCGTCCCCTTGCGCGGACCACGTTCGACCCTACCAGCGATAGTCGAGCGTAGTGCTGAGCGCAAAGAGCGCCCACATGTCAAAGGCGGCCGGCCCGAACACCGCGGCGCAGGACGGTCCGAACGGCGAGCGCGCCGAGCCGCGCAAGCCCAGGATCAGATGATCGCTGACGGCCGCCCTGGCGCCCGCGGCGAGCAGCATGTCGACTCCCGAGCCGAACGCGCACTGCGCGTTGACCGAGCGGCGCTGGTCGGCGGCAACGTAGCCCAGCGCGAGCCCGGCATAGGGCTGGACGAAGCGCAGCGGCAGCCGCAACTGGGCGAGCCCGCCGGCGAATGTCGAGGTGAATGCGTAACTGGCGGGAAGACCGTTGTCCGCCTTGAGGCCGCTGCTCAAATACGCGACGTCGACCATCGGGCCGAGAGCGAAGTAATCACTTGGCACAAAGAGGTAATGCGCCGCGATTCCCGGCCCGTCGAAACTGCCTCCGCGCACGTAGGAGGTGGCGACTCCTGCCTCCCAGCTCGTGTTCGTCGGTGCGAAGGCCGCGGCCATCAAGAGCGCATGGACAACCATGGTCCAAGGCTAGGCACGCCGGAGCGCCCATGAAAACGGCGGTAAGGGCCGAACGTCCGACAATGAAACGGCTGCGGCTACCGACCCGCTTGCGCGTCGGATATGGCGGCGGAGAGCAGGGCGCGGGCCGCGGCGAGATCGCGATTCTGCAACGCGGCGCGCGCTGCCTGGACGTCGCGCTGCGCCTGCCCGGTGAACGACCGCTGCGCCTGGTCGAGCTCGGTCTCGATCGCGTAGTTCCCGCCGGCGAGGCGCTGCTGCGCCGCGTAAAGCGCGTCCACGGCGATCTGCACGGAGGCTCGTTGCGCCTGCTGTTGCTCCTCGCTGGCCTGCCGCCTCGCCTCGGCATCGGCGACCTGCTGTCGGAGCTGCTGCAGCTCTTGCACGAGCTGGTCGAGCTTCTGCGCATTCTGTCGCGTCTGCGCGCGCTCCTGCTCGAGCGCGTCGATGCGCGCGCGAAGCTGCTGCATCTCCTGCTGGACCTGATCGGGGCCTGCGTCGCGCTGCACGACCACGCCCCCGTCGGGCGCCGGGGGATTCGGACGGAGCTTCCCGGGAGGATCGGTGCCGAGGAGGATAGGGCGATCGCCGGCGTCCGCCTTCCCGCGCGCTCCACGAGAGGCCGGGCGCGACTGCGCGAGCAGGAGGACGAAGAGAACCGGAATCGTTCCCAGCAATCTCACGGCTGCAATCTAAGCAGCAGGCGCCACGGAAGATGTCGCCGGGCCGAGCGCGAGGAGCTCGCGGACGCGTCTCTCGTCGGGCCCTCGGTAGCGCAGGTCCTCGAGCGACTCCGGAAGCGGGACGTCGCGGCGCAGCGTGGCGAGCTCACGGTAGAGGAAGACGTCCGCCAACCGTTCCCGCAGCGTCTGCGAAAGCCGATCCGCTCCGCGTACGGCCTCGGGCCAGCCGCGCCCGTTCAGCGGGATGTTCTCCAGATGGACGAAACGCGCCAGCAGGGCGGATGCGGTCCTCTCGCCGAAGCCCGGCAGGCCTGGAATGCCGTCGGCGTCGTCGCCGGTCAAAGCGAGATAATCCGGAATCGAGTGCGGCTGGATCCCGCGGCGCTGCAACAGCGCCTGCTCGTCGAGCACGCGCTTGCGGATCACGTCGATCTGCACCACGTGGTCGGACTCCAGGCATTGCCCGAGGTCCTTGTCCGGCGTGAGGATCCGCACCTGGTCGACCTGCCCGGCGTAGCGCGCGGCGGCCGTGGCGAGTGCATCGTCGGCCTCGAATTCGCGCATCGACCACACCACCGCGCCGACCGCGCGCGTCGCCTCTTCCGCGGCGTCGAACTGCGAGCGCAGGTCCGGTGGCACCCCCTCGTCGGACTTGTAGTCCGCGAAGAGGTCGTTGCGGAACGAACGGATCGGGTTGTCGAAGGCGACCGCCACGTGCGTCACCTGCTCGGCGGGATTGGCGAGCAGCGCCAACAGCGACTGCGCCAGCCCCCGGGTCGCCTTGAGCGGATGCGCCGGCCGTTTCGAGTAATGGGCGCGGAAGAGCTCGAAGGTGCCGTCGACGATGTGCAGCCGCATCGACCGAGCATCGCATGGCGGTGACGTCGCCGGTAGTCCCCACGGCAGGCGGGCAGGCAGGCGCCCTCGCGAGCCGTCTCCATACTTTCCCGGGATGCAGTCTTTCGAGCACACGCCTCCCGAGGCGCGCGAGCTGCTCTCGCGCCCGATCCGCGATCTTGGGCTGCGTCTCGAAGGCTCGATGCTGGAGAAGTATGTCCAGCAGCTCTACGCGGAGCTCTCCGCGAAGGGCCTCACCGGATTTCGCCCGGCGGTCTACCTGTCGGACGAGTGGTCGTGTCCCGACAAGGAACCCATCATCGGCGTCCCCTTCTATCTCGCGGATCCCAAGATCGCGGAGCTGGAGCGGGCGATCAACGATCTCGAAGACGAGCGCGAGATCCTCATGTACCTCCGCCACGAGGCGGGGCACGCCTTCAACTACGCATATCTCCTGTACGAGACAAGGGAGTGGCTCGATCTGTTCGGGCCCTTCGACCGCCCGTACGTCGACGATTACAAACCGGTGCCTTTCTCCCGCAAGTACGTGCGACACATCGCCGGCTGGTACGCGCAGAAGCATCCCGACGAGGATTTCGCCGAGAGCTTCGCGGTCTGGCTCACTCCCGATTCCGACTGGAAGCGCCGCTACGCGCGCTGGCCCGCCCTGCGCAAGCTCCAGTACGTCGACCGCGTCGCGCGCGAGCTCGCCGATTCGCCGCCGCGCAAGGCGCTGGAGGTGGCCGCACGGGAGCTGCCGGTCGAGGAGATGGCCAGCACCGTCGAGCAGTTCTACCGGGAGCACGAGCGCGACGACACGGCGTTGCTCGACGACGTGCCCGACGCCGAGCTGGAGGACATCTTCGTCCGCAAGGGCGAGGACCTTCGGCCCGCGTCGGCATTCCTCCTCGAGCACCGCAAGGCCATGATCGACAAGATCACCTACTGGACCGGTGTGCGCAGGGTGGTCATCCGCAAGCTGGTCGAGGCCATCGGCCGCCGCGCCCGCGACCTGGAGCTATCGGTGGAGCGGAAGCGCGAGTCCCAGACGCTGGTCGAGGTGGTGGTCTTCGCCACTACGCTGGCGATGAACTACCTCACCCGCGGCGGATTCACGGAGCGTTGATGCCAGGCAATCTCGAGATCGCCGTTCTCTACGAGCCGAGCGACAACACCACGCCGCCGACGGATTCTTCCGGGCGCGTCCGCCACAAGGAGCGGCGCCGGACCCGAACGAGGCGACGCTGGCACGGTCCGGAGCGGCGGCAGAAGATCGATCGCGAGCACGTCGCCGAGGCGCTGCGGGCCAACGGCTACGAAGTCTCGATGTACGAGCTGAGCGACGAGAGCGCGCTGCTCGGGCTGGCGAAGAGCAAGGTGGACCTGATCCTGAACATGGTGGAGGCGTACGCCGGCGACGATTCGCTCGAGGCGCACGTCGCCGCCTTCCTCGACCTGCTCGAGCTCCGCTACACGGGGGCGGATCCGCAGGCGCTCTTCCTCGCCCAGGACAAGGCGCTGGCGAAGAAAGTCTTCGACTTCCACGGGATCCGCACGCCCAGGTTCGCGAGCGTCTACCGGGGCAAGCTCGACCACGTCGACGATCTGGAGTTCCCGCTGATCGTGAAGCCGGCGAGCGAGGACGGCTCGGTCGGCATCGATGCCGGCGCGGTGGTGCGCAACCTCCGCGAGCTGATGGAGCGCGCGTCGATGATCCAGGAGAAGTTCGATTGCGCCGCGCTGATCGAGGAGTTCATCGAGGGCCGCGAGATCTACGTCGGCATCATCGGCAACGACAAACCGGTGGCCCTGCCGGTGGTGGAGATGGACCTGTCGAAGCTGCCGGACGACATGCCGAAGATCGCCGGCACGGAAGTGAAGTGGGAAAAGGGCTCCGCGGCGTACGAGGCGACGCGCAGCGCAGCGGCCAAAGGGCTCGGCGAGGACGTCATGCGGCGGCTGCAAGATACGGCGCTCCAGGTCTATTCGGCGCTCAAGCTCCGCGACTATGGCCGGGTCGACATGAGGCTGACGCCCGAAGGACGCATCTACGTGATCGAGGCGAATCCAAATCCATGGCTGGCGCCGGAGGCGGAGCTGGCGATCGCAGCCGGACTCGCGGGCCGCAGCTACGTCGAGCTGATCGGCCAGATCGTCGAGCTCGCGCTGGCGCGGTATGCAGCGTGAGGGGTTACCCCACAGCACGCGGCCGGCGGTAGACTGCGCCCATGGAATCGTCGCGCCGCATCCTCGAGCTCATGTTCCTCACCGCCTGGGCGGACGGAAAGTTCGAGGGCAGCGAGGCGCTGGCCATCCACAGGCTCACGGCGCATGAGCCGCTTCTGCGAGAAGCGGGTCAGGCCGCCGACGTCGACCGTGTCGTCAAGGGGCGGCTGGCCGAGCTCGGGTTGGAGGCGTGCGTGCGGGAAGCCGCCGCCGCCATCACGCATCCCGCCCAGCGCGAGCTTGCCTTTCGTTGCTGCGCCAAGGTGAGCGGCGCCGACGGGGCCTTCGTCGAGCAGGAAGGTGCAGTCCTGCGCATCCTGCGAGAGACCTGGAGCTTCTCGGCCGAGGACGTGCAGCGCCTCCTCGTCCTTGCAACCCGCTGATCGGCCGCAGGGCAAGCCAGCACGATTTCGGGGCGACCGGCCTCCCCCGCGCGCTAACACGGTGGGAAAGTGGCGGCGGACTGTCCAACCGTCTGCAGTTCCAACGGCGGCATTCATTTTTCCAGTTCGGTGCTGCACAGGAATTCTGACCGGGTGGAGCGCCGCGCCTTCAGGCGGTGGAGTGTCATCGCACTTCTGCAAGGAGCTCACAGTGGGCGAGATGCACGATCCCTCCGGCGAACCCATCCGGAAGCGCAAGCGCGGCGAGGGCGGGCACGGGAACGGCAACGGCCACCACGCGCACGAGGAAGCGCGCCTGCGCCAACTGCTCGGGGCCCTGACGGCAGCGCAGCGCGGCGAGTTCGAGGTCCGGCTCCCGTTCACCCGCGGCAGTGGCCTGATGGCCGAAATTGCGAGGACGTTCAACGACGTCGTCGCGCGCAACCAGGGGCTCACCACCGAGATTGTCCGCCTCGAAAGAGTGGTGGGCCGCGAGGGGCGCATGGCAGAGCGCGCCACCCTCGGCGAGGTCGCCGGTTCGTGGAAGACTTCCATCGCTTCGATCAATGCCCTGATCGCCGATCTGGTGCAGCCCACCACCGAGGTCGCCCGGGTGCTGGTGGCGGTCGCCGAGGGCGATCTGACGCAGAAGATGGCGCTGGAGATCGAAGGGCAACCCGTGAAGGGCGAGTTTCTTCGGATCGGCACCACGGTCAACGCGATGGTCGATCAGCTCAGCTCGTTCGCGGCGGAGGTCACCCGCGTCGTCAAGGAAGTGGGCACCGACGGGAAGCTGGGTGGCCAAGCCGCCGTCCCCGAAGCCAGCGGCATCTGGCGCGACCTGACGGGCAACGTCAACACGCTCGCTTCCAATCTGACGACGCAGGTACGCAATATTGCCGAAGTCACCACCGCCGTCGCCCGGGGGGATCTGTCGCGCAAAATCACGGTCGACGCGCGGGGCGAGGTGCTGGAACTGAAGAACACCATCAACACGATGGTCGATCAGCTCAACTCGTTCGCCTCCGAGGTGACCCGGGTCGCCCGCGAGGTAGGGACCGAAGGGAAGCTGGGCGGCCAGGCGGAGGTGAAGGGCGTTTCCGGCGTGTGGAAGGACCTGACCGACAACGTCAATTTCATGGCCTCGAACCTGACCACGCAGGTGCGCGGCATCGTCAAGGTGGTCACCGCGGTCGCAAACGGCGACCTTTCGCAGAAGCTGGTGGTGGAGGCGCGCGGCGAGATCGCCGCCCTGGCGGACACGCTGAACAGCATGACCAAGACGCTGGGCATCTTCGCCGAGCAGGTCACCAGCGTCGCGCGGACCGTCGGAGTGGAGGGCAAGCTGGGCGCGCAGGCCAGCGTTCCGGGCGTGGCGGGCACCTGGAAGGATCTGACCGACAACGTCAACCTGCTCGCCAACAATCTCACCTCGCAGGTGCGCAACATCGCCGAGGTGACCACCGCGGTGGCCAACGGCGACCTCTCCCGCAAGATCACCGTCGACGTGAAGGGGGAGATCCTCGAGCTGAAGAACACCATCAACACGATGGTCGATCAGCTCAACTCGTTCGCCTCCGAAGTCACGCGCGTCGCCCGCGAGGTCGGCACCGAGGGCAAGCTGGGCGGCCAGGCCGAAGTGCGCGGGGTGAGCGGCGTCTGGAAGGATCTCACCGACAACGTGAATTTCATGGCCTCGAACCTGACCACGCAGGTGCGCGGGATCGTGAAGGTGGTCACCGCGGTGGCCAACGGCGATCTCAGCCAGAAGCTGGTGTTGGAGGCGCGCGGCGAGATCGCCGCCCTCGGCGAGACGCTCAACAACATGACCAAGACGCTGGGCATCTTCGCTCAGCAGGTGATCAACGTCGCCCGCACCGTCGGCGTCGAGGGAAAGCTGGGGGCGCAAGCGGAGGTGCCGGGAGTCGCCGGCACCTGGAAGGACCTGACCGACAACGTGAATCTGATGGCGTCGAACCTGACCTCGCAGGTCCGGAACATCGCCGATGTCTCGACGGCGGTGGCGAGCGGCGATCTGTCGAAGAAGATCACCGTCGACGTCAAGGGCGAGATCCTCGAGCTGAAGAACACCATCAACACCATGGTCGATCAGCTCCGCTCCTTCGCCGGCGAGGTGACTCGCGTCGCGCGCGAAGTGGGAACCGACGGCAAGCTGGGCGCCCAGGCCGACGTGAAGGGCGTCTCCGGCACCTGGAAGGACCTGACCGACAACGTCAACATCCTCGCGGGCAACCTCACCGACCAGGTGCGTAACATCGCCAAGGTGACGACGGCGGTGGCGAACGGCGATCTGTCCCAGAAGATTACCGTCGACGCGCGCGGCGAGATCCTCGCGCTGAAGAGCACCATCAACACCATGGTGGATCAGCTCCGTTCCTTTGCCTCGGAGGTGACGCGCGTCGCCAAGCAGGTAGGAACGGAGGGCAAGCTGGGCGCCCAGGCCGAGGTGCCCGGAGTGGCCGGCACCTGGAAGGACCTCACCGACAACGTCAACGTGCTGGCCGGCAACCTGACCCAGCAGGTGCGGAACATCGCCAAGGTGACGACGGCGGTGGCGAACGGCGATCTGTCGCAGAAGATCTCCGTCGAGGCCCGCGGCGAGATCCTCGAGCTGAAGGACACCATCAACACCATGGTCGACCAGCTGCGCAGCTTCGCCAGCGAGGTCACCCGCGTCGCCCGCGAGGTCGGCACCGACGGCAAGCTGGGCGGCCAGGCCGACGTCCGCGGCGTGTCCGGCGTCTGGAAGGACCTCACCGACAACGTGAACTTCATGGCGGCGAATCTGACCTCGCAGGTCCGCAACATCGCCAAGGTCACTACCGCCGTCGCCAACGGAGACCTGTCGCAGAAGATCACCGTCGACGTGAAGGGCGAGGTGCTGGAGCTGAAGGCAACCATCAACACGATGGTCGATCAGCTCAACGCGTTCGCCGCGGAAGTCACCCGCGTGGCCCGCGAGGTCGGCACGGAAGGAAAGCTGGGCGGACAGGCGGAAGTCCCCGGAGTGGCGGGCGTGTGGAAGGCGCTCACCGACAACGTGAACTTCATGGCCCGCAACCTCACCGCCCAGGTGCGCGGCATCAGCAAGGTCGTCACCGCGGTGGCGAACGGCGATCTCTCCCAGAAGCTGACCGTGGACGCCAAGGGGGAGGTAGCCGCGCTCGCCGAGACCATCAACGCGATGACCGACACGCTGTCGACCTTCGGCGTGCAGGTGAGCGGGGTGGCGCGCGAGGTCGGCATCGAAGGCCAGCTGGGCGGCCAGGCGAAGGTCCCGAACGCGACGGGCACCTGGCGCCAGCTCACCGACAACGTGAACCAGCTGGCGGCCTCGCTGACTACGCAGATCCGCGCCATCTCCGAGGTGGCGACCGCGGTGACCAAGGGCGACCTGACTCGTGCCATCACCGTCGGCGCCGAAGGCGAAGTGGCGAAGCTGAAGGACAACATCAACCAGATGATCGTCAACCTGCGTGAGACCACGCAGAAGAACCAGGAACAGGACTGGCTGAAGACGAACCTGGCGAAGTTCAGCTCGATGATGCAGGGCCAGAAGAACCTGGACACCGTCTCGCGGCTGATCATGTCCCAGCTCACGCCGCTGGTCAGCGCGCATCACGGTGCGTTCTTCATGGTCGATCAGGACGGCGCCGCTCCGGTGCTCAAGCTGGTCGCGACCTACGCGTACAAGGAGCGCAAGAGCGTGGCCAACCGCTTCCGCGTCGGCGAAGGCCTGGTGGGCCAGTGCGCGCTGGAGAAGAAGCCCATCCTGCTCACCCGCGTCCCCGCCGACTACATCCAGATCAGCTCGGGCCTGGGAGAGGCGCCACCGCTGAACATCATCGTCCTGCCGGTCCTCTTCGAGGGCGAGGTGAAGGCGGTGATCGAGCTGGCGTCGTTCAACCCGTTCGGCGCCATCCACCAGATCTTCCTCGACCAGCTCACCGAGTCGATCGGCGTCGTGCTCAACATGATCGGCGCGAACATGAGGACGGAAGAGCTCCTGCAGCAGTCGCAGGGCCTGACGCAGGAGCTGCAGACGCAGTCGAAAGAGCTCACCATCCAGCAGGAAGAGCTGAAGCGGAGCAACTCGGCGCTGGGGAAGCAGGCGCTGGAGCTGGAAGAGAAAGCCAAGCAGCTCGAGGAGCAGAACGCGAACATCGAGGTGAAGAACCGCGAGGTCGAGCTGGCCCGCGCCAGCCTCGAGGAGAAGGCGGAGCAGCTCTCGCTGATCTCGAAGTACAAGAGCGAGTTCCTGGCGAACATGAGCCACGAGCTGCGCACGCCGCTCAACTCGCTGTTGATCCTCGCCAAGCTGCTCGCCGACAACAAGGACGCAAACCTCTCCGAGAAGCAGGTCGAGTACGCGAAGACCATCTATGCCAGCGGCGGCGACCTGCTCACGCTGATCAACGAGATCCTCGATCTGTCCAAGGTCGAAGCCGGCAAGATGCAGATCGAGCCGCGGGACATCGCGCTGACCGACCTGCGCGACTACTTCGAGCGGACGTTCCGCCCGGTGGCGGAGCAGAAGGGTCTGCGCTTCGAGGTGGAGATCGCCGCCGGCATTCCCACCTCCATCCGGACCGATCCGCAGCGCCTGCAGCAGGTCCTCAAGAACCTGCTGGCGAACGCGTTCAAGTTCACGGACCAGGGCAAGGTCCGGCTGGTGATGGACACCAGCTACGACCGGACAGATTTGGAGTCCGAGACGCTGCAGCGCGCCGCGAAGGTCCTGCGGTTCTCGGTGATCGACACCGGAATCGGGATCCCGAGGAACAAGCAGAAGATCATCTTCGAGGCGTTCCAGCAGGCCGACGGAACCACGAGCCGCAAGTACGGCGGAACCGGGCTCGGGCTCTCCATTTCGCGCGAGATCACCCGCCTGCTCGGCGGCGAGATCCACGTGCGGAGCGAGCCGGCCGAGGGCAGCACCTTCACCCTCTACCTGCCCGACACGTACGTCGCCGCCGAGGCGGAGGTCGAGTCCGACACCGTCGTGCGCACCCGCGCCCGCATCGCCGAAACGGAGCCGGCTGAAGAAGGCGTCGAGGCGCCGCCGCCGCGGAAGTCCGAGAGTCCGAAGCCAGCCAATTTCCTTACCGAGCTGGCGTCCGGCGTCGCCGACGAGATGGTCTCGCGTCCAATCGAGGACGATCGCGAGCACCTGCGCGAAGGCGACCGCGTGTTGCTGATCGTCGAGGACGATCTCAAGTTCGCGCGGATCATGGTGGGGATGGCACGCGAGAAGGGCTTCAAGGCAGTGGTGGCCACCCGCGGCGATACCGGGCTCGCGCTGGCCAACGAGCTGCAGCCCGTCGCCATCACCCTCGACATCCAGCTTCCGGTGGTCGACGGCTGGAGCGTCCTGGACCGCCTGAAGCGGAACCCGCGCACGCGGCATATCCCCGTGCACGTCATCTCCATCGTCGAGAAGAGCAGGAAGGGCGCAGCGATGGGCGCGTTCGCCTATCTCGAAAAGCCGGTGAGCAAGGAGGCGTTGGAGGGCGCCTTCGACCACATCGCGGGCTTCGTGAACAAGAAGGTGAAGAAGCTGCTGGTGGTCGAGGACGACGTCGTCCAACAGCGCAGCATCGCCGACCTGCTGCGGGGCGAGGACGTCGAGGTCGTCGCGGTGACCAGCGGCAAGGAGGCCCTGGAGCAACTGGAAGGCGGCGGGTTCGACTCGCTGGTCCTCGACCTGCTGCTCCCCGACGAGGACGGCTCGCGTCTCCTCGAGGACATCAAGACCAATCCGAAGTTCCAGGACATCCCGGTCGTGGTCTACACCGGCAAGGACCTCTCACAGAAAGAGGAAGCGCGACTGAAGCGGTACGCCGAGTCGGTGATCCTCAAGAGCGGCTCGAGCTCACCGGAAAAGCTGCTCAGCGACACCGCTCTCTTCCTCCATCGTGTCGAGGAGAAGTTGCCGGAGAAGGCCCGGGAGCTGCTGCGCAGCCAGCGCGAGGAGGGCGAGAGCGTGGCGGGCAAGAAGGTGTTGATCGTCGACGACGACGTGCGCAACATCTTCGCCCTCACCAGCGTGCTGGAGAGCCACGGGATCGACGCGGTCTACGCGGAGAACGGCAAGGACGCCATTTCCGCGCTGGAGCGCAATCCCGACGTCGACGTGGTGCTGATGGACGTGATGATGCCCGAGATGGACGGTTACCAGACGATGCGCGCGATTCGCAGCGACCCCGCGCACAAGGCGCTGCCCATCATCGCCATCACCGCCAAGGCGCTGAAGGAGGATCGGGAGAAGTGCATCCAGGCAGGAGCGTCGGATTACCTGCCCAAACCCGTGGAGAACGACAAGCTGCTGGAGCTGATCCGTCTCTGGGCACGCGCATGAAGAGGAAAGTCATCAGCCTGCCGCCACCGCCGGTGAAAATCGGAGGTGGCCGGCACCCCATCGAGGCGGATGCGCCCGCGGCGCGCATCCTGATGGTCGACGACCATCCGCCGAATCTGATGGCGCTCGATGCGATCCTCGATCCGCTGGGTCAGGAGCTTCTCCACGCGCATTCCGGCGAGGAGGCCTTGCGGCAGCTGCTGGAGACCGACTTCGCGCTCATCCTGATGGACGTGCAGATGCCGGGGCTCGACGGCATCCAGACCGCCAAGATGATCAAGGAGCGGCCGCGCAACCGGCACATCCCCATCATCTTCCTCACCGCCATCCACAAGGACCCGGCGTACATCTTCCGCGGCTACAAGGAGGGCGCGGTCGACTACCTCCTCAAGCCGTTCGATCCCGAGATCCTCCGTGCGAAAGTGTCGGTCTTCGTGGATCTCTGGCGCAAGACCGAGCTGCTCCGCCGGCAGGAGGCGATGCTCCGGGCGACCGAGGTGATCGCGGTCGAGAAGCGGGGCGAGCTGCGCTTCCGGGCGCTCACCGACTCGATGCCCCAGTGCGTGTGGGCCGCCCGTGCCGACGGCGAGATCTATTACTGCAACCGCGTCTGGCGCGAATACGCCGGCGAGGAAGCGGGCATCACCTTCTTCGACGCCATCCCCGAGGAGGAGATGGAGGAGGCCCGGCTGGCGGTGGGGAGCGCCATCCGCTCGGGACAGCCCTTGGAGCGCGAGCAACGGCTGCGCCGCAAGGACGGCCAATGGCGCTGGCACCTCTGCCGGCTGGTGCCCGAGCGCGACGAGCGCGGGCGGATCCTCGGCTTCATCTGCACGGCGACGGACATCGATCAGCACAAGCGCATCGAGGAGGCGAACAAGGCGCTGCTCGCCAGCGAGAGCGAGGCCCGCAGGCAGGCCGAGATCGCCAACCGCACCAAGGACGAGTTCCTCGCCACCGTCTCCCACGAGCTGCGCACGCCCTTGAACGCCATCCTGGGCTGGACGCGGATGCTGCGCACGGGCGCGGTGGAGCCGAAGGCGCTCAACCGCGTGCTGGAGACCATCGAGCGCAACGCCCGCGCGCAGACGCAGCTGGTGGAAGACATCCTCGATGTCTCGCGGATCATCGCCGGCAAGCTCCGCATCAACATTCGCAAGACGGACCTGCACACAGTCGCCCGCTCCGCCCTGGACGCGGTCCGGCCGGCCGCCGAGGCAAAGGGCGTGCTGCTCGTCGCCGATCTGCAGCCCGGGTCGGCCGAATTCTGCGGCGATCCGGACCGCCTGCAACAGGTGATCTGGAACCTCCTCTCCAATGCGATCAAGTTCACGCAGAGGTCCGGCAAGGTGGAGCTGCGGATCGAGCGCGTGCAATCCGACGTCCGCATCGGCGTGGCGGACACCGGCATCGGGATCGCGCGCGATGCGCTCGACCACGTCTTCGATCGATTCTGGCAGGCGGACAGCTCCAGCACGCGCTCCCAGGGAGGCCTCGGACTCGGACTCGCCATCGTCCGCCATCTGGTGGAAGTGCACGGCGGGACGGTCCGGGCGGAGTCCGAAGGCGAAAACCAGGGCGCGCGCTTCACCGTGTCGATGCCGGTGCGCGCCGTCGCCCCCGAGGTGGAACCGGAGGCGGCGCGATCCGGGGCCGAACCCGTCGCGCGGCGCGGGACACTGGTTTCCGCCGAGACCCTGCTGGAGGGTGTCGACGTCCTCGTGGTCGACGACGAGATCGACGCGCGCGACCTGGTCGCGGCCGTGCTCGGCAAGTGCGGGGCCAGCGTGCGGTTGGCGAGCACCGTGGATGAGGCCATCGCGCGGATCCGCGAGCGCCGTCCCAACGTGCTCCTCTCGGACATCGGCCTTCCCGGCGACGACGGCTACGAGCTGATCCGCCGCGTCCACGAGATCGACCCGGCCATCCCGGCCGCGGCGCTCACCGCCTATGCCACGCCCCAGGATGTACGGCGTGCGATCGAAGCCGGGTTCCAGGCGCACGTGGCCAAGCCGGTGGAGCCTTCCGATCTGGGGGTGCTCGTCGCCTCCTTGTCGGGCCGCATCGTCGCGGCGCCCACGATCGAGCCGGCGGAACCGCAGGCCAGCGCCGGCTGACGCGTGAAGCTCAACGCCATCGAGTTGCCGCCGCGCGCGCCTGGGCTCTCGCGCACGCTGATCCTCCTGCACGGCTACGGCGCCGACGAGCGCGATCTGCTACCCATCGCCCACGCGCTCGACCCGCGCCTGCGCGCGGTTTCGCTGCAGGGATCCGTCGCGCTCGGCGGGCCGATGCGCGCCTGGTTCAACCTGGGGCAGGACGCGCGCGGCCGCATCACGTTCGATGCCGACGCCGCTCGCGCCGCCGTACGCGGCGCGACCGCCGCGGTCGAGGAGATCGCCGCGACTTCTCCCAGACCGCTTCTGCTGGGGTTCAGCCAGGGGGCGGGAATCGCAGTGGGCGTCGCGTTGCTCCGGCCGGATCTGGCGGCGGGGGTCCTGTCGTTCTCGGGCGTGGCGCGCGCGCTCGAGGACCAGGACCATGCCCCCATGGAGAAGCTGCGGGGTTTTCCCGTCTTCGCCGCGCACGGCCTGGACGATCCCCTGCTGCCCATCGAGCTTGGCCGCGATCTACGCGCTACGCTCGAGGCGCTCGGCCTCGACGTCGAGTGGCACGAGTACCCGATGGAGCACATGGTGATCCCGGAGGAAATCGAAGACGCCCGCAGGTGGTTGAACGCTCGACTGTGATTCCGATCTTGAAATGAGGAGGTCGCGATGGGCGTAGAGATCGAGAGGAAGTTTCTGGTGAGCAAGGACCTCCTCCCCAGGGAGCTGCCGGAGGGCGACGAGCTGGAGCAGGGCTACCTGGGCATGGATCCGACGGTGCGGGTGAGGCTGGTCACCGCGCACGACGGGATCCGCCACGCCGAGTTGACCGTCAAGGGGAACGGTCTCTTGTCCCGGTCGGAGTTCAACTACCCGATTCCCCACGAGGACGCGGAAGCCCTGCTGCGGATGTGCTCGCGCAGCCTGCGCAAGGTGCGGCGCAAGCTCGGGCGCTTCGAGCTCGACCACTTTCGCGAGCGCGATCTCTGGCTGGCCGAGATCGAGCTGGCGGACGAGCGGGAGAGCTTCGAGCGGCCATCGTGGCTCGCGGAGGAAGTCACCCACGATCCGCAGTACTCGAATTCGCGCCTTGCCGCCCCGCGCCGCGCGGGTTAGGCAAGCGCGCCGGAGGCCGTCCATGCGCAGGATCGCCGCGATCGGTTGCCTGGCGCTCGCCTTTGGCGCGCGCGCCGCGGACCCCGACATCAAGTTCGAGAAGTACCAGCTGCAAAACGGGCTGACGGTCATCCTCAGCGAGGATCACCGCCTCCCCCAGGTGGCAGCGGACATCTGGTACCACGTCGGCGCCGCCAACCAGACGCCGGGCAAGAGCGGGTTCGCGCACCTCTTCGAGCACATGATGTTCTCGGGCTCGAGGCACGTGCAGCCTTCGCCGTTCCAGGTGCTGGAGAGCATCGGCGCCTCGGGAATGAACGGCACCACGAACTTCGACCGGACGAACTATTTCGAGGTCGTGCCTTCCAACCAGCTCGCGGCCGCGCTCTGGGTGGAATCCGACCGCATGGGGTACCTGCTCGACACGCTGGACGAGCAGAAGCTGCGGACGCAGCGCGACGTGGTCTCCAACGAGAAGCGGCAGAGCTACGAGAACCGGCCCTACGGCCTCGCCGGCCTGCGCGTCTGCGATCTGCTCTTCCCCAAACCTCACCCCTATTACGAATGCGTCATCGGCGACATCGCCGACATCCAGGCGGCTTCCGCGGCGGATGTCCGGCAGTTCTTCCGCACCTGGTACGGGCCGCAGAACGCCTCGCTCGCGATCGTCGGCGACTTCGATCCCAAGGTGGCGCGGGAGCTCGTCGAGAAGTATTTCGGTCCGATTCCGGGCGGGCCCGCGGTCAAGCGGCCTGACATTCCGCAGGCCAACGTCGGGCGGATGATCAAGGAGACCGTCGAGGACAAGCTCGCCGAGCTGCCGCGGCTGATCCTCGTCTGGAAAGGCGTGCGCCTGTACACCGACGAGGAGCCCGCCGGCGACGTCCTCGCGGACGTGCTCGGCTCCGGGAGGACGTCGCGTCTCTACAAGGCGCTGGTCTTCGAGCGGCACCTTGCGTCCGGAGTGAGCGCCGGTAACGGCAGCTACGGGCTGGGCGGCTGGTTCCAGGTCACCGTCACCGCGGCCCGCGGGCATACCATCGATGAGATCCGTCCGGTGGTCGATCAGATCGTGGTCGAGCTGCAGCAACAGGCGCCGACGAAGGAGGAGGTCGAGCGTGCCCAGCGAAACATCATCGCCAACCAGGTGCGCACGGTCGAACGGATTGGCGGCTTCGGCGGCAAGGCCGACCTGCTCAATCATTATCAGACGTATCTCGGCGACCCCGGATACCTCGCCCGCGATCTCGCCCGCTATCGGGCGGTGACGCCGGCCGCGGCGCAGGCCTATGCGAACAAGTTCCTCATCCCCAACGAGCGCATCGAGCTGGACGTCGTCCCGGCCGCGAAGCGGACGGCGAGCGCCGAAGGAGCGGAGCGGTGAGACGCGCCATCATGGTCGCGACGCTCGTTGCCGCTTGCAGCGGATCGCGCCAGGAGACGAAGTCGGCCGCGCAGCAGGGAGCCGCCCCCAGCGAAGCGCAGCCTGCTCCGCTGGCGGCGCAAGCGCCTGCGGCCCAATCCGACGGCGGAGTTCCAGTCCAGGTCGGAAAACCGCCACAAAAGGCGCCCGAGCCGGCGGCACCGCCACCCGCAGCCGAGACGGCGCAGGGGTCGCCGAACGCAGCGTCGGAAGCGCCGCTGATGCCGGACGCAGCCTTTCGCGTTCAGGCCCCACCCCCGCTCGCGCAGCAGCCGCACTTCGATCCGCCGGTGCCCATCGAGCGAAAGCTCAAGAACGGCGCTCGCGTCCTGATCGTCGAGAACCACGCCGTCCCGCTGGTCGCCATCGGCGTCCGCTTCCTCCACGGAGTCGATGCGGATCCGAAGGACAAGCCAGGGCTCGCGGAATTCGTCGCCGACATGGTGGACGAGGGCACGAAGAAGCGGCCGGCGCAGAAGCTGGCGGAGGAGATCGAGGACCTCGCCGCGCACCTCGGCGCCGGCGCGTCGCTGGAGACGGCGAGCGTCAACCTGAACTGCCTCACCGAGACGCTGTCCAAGGCCCTGGAGCTGCTCGCCGACGTGGTGGAGAATCCCGCCTTCCGGCAGGAAGACGTGGAGCGGGTTCGCATCCTGAAGCTGACCGCGCTCGAGCAGAAGAAGGCGAGCCCGGGGGCACTCGCAGCGGATCAGGCCTCGCGCATCCTCTACGGCGACAGGCACCCGTGGGGGCAGCCCGCGGGAGGAACTCCCGAATCGGTCGGGTCGATCACCGCCGCGGACCTCGCCGCGTTCCACGCGAAGTGGTGGGTCCCGAACGACGCTGTCATCTCGGTGGCCGGCGACGTGAAGCCCGCCGAGATCGTGCGGCTGCTGGAGGAGAAGTTCGCTTCCTGGAAGCCACACCGCGTGCCCGCTCTGTCGCTTCCGCCGTTCCCGAAGCTCAACCGGCGCGCGATCGTCGCGCTGGAGAAGCCGGGCACCACGCAAGCGCAGGTGTGGGTGATCGGACGGCTGTTCAAGGCGACCGATCCCGACGCCATCCCCATGCGCGTCGCCAACCTCACGCTGGGCGGGCTCTTCACCAGCCGGCTGAACATGAACCTGCGTGAGAAGCACGGGTACAGCTATGGCGTGAATTCGTCGGTTTCCCTCATGCGCCGGAGCGGGTCGTTCGCCGCGCGCGGCGGGATCGTGGCGAAGAACACGGTCGAGGCCGTCGCCGAGTATGAGAGCGAGCTGCGCACCTTCTCGAACGGCCAGGTGTCCGATGCGGAGCTGGCGGCGGCGAAGGAGGCGCTGATCCGGGGGCTACCGGCGGCGCTGGAGACGAATGATTCGGTGTCCGCGGCGATGGGCAATCTCGTTTCCCTCGGACTCCCGCTCGACTACTACAGGACGTATGCGGACAGGGTCGGCAAGGTGTCGCGGGTGGAGGTGAAGCGGGTGGTGACGAAGTGGGTAACGCCCGCGCGTTGGCCGGTGGTGATCGTGGGTCCGGTCGCGCAGAGCAAGGAAGCGCTGGAGAAGCTCAACCTGGGGCCGGTCTCGATCGCGCCGGCGGTCCCAGGAGCAAAGCCATCCGCCTCGACGCCCTGATCGGGCTGCGTCTAGAGCGCGCGGCGCACCGCGTAGATCGCGATCGCGCGCAGCTGGTCCGCGACGCGCTCCGGTGCGAGCGGGGAGTCGAGGGCGCGAAGGGCGTCGTCGCAGAACCGCTCCGCATCCGCCCGCGCCGACGCCTCGGCGCCGCTCCGGCGCAGGATCGCGCGAAGCTCGTCGACGTCCGCATCAGGCCTGCCGAGCTGCGCACGCAGCCGGCCTGCGTCGGCCGCGGACGCCTTCTCCAGCGCTCGCGCGACGAGCAGGGTCCGCTTCCCTTCCCGCAGATCGCTCGCGTTTGGCTTTCCGGTCACCTCCGGCGCGCCGAACGTGCCGAGGAGATCGTCGGCGATCTGGAAGGCGACTCCCAGCGGCCGGGCGTAGGCGCTGAGCACGTCGAGCAACGGCTGTGACGCGGAAGCAAGGGCAGCGCCGAGGTGGAGGGGAAGCTCGAACGTGTACGTTCCCGTCTTGGCGCGCTGGATCTCGAGGACCTCCGCCGCCGAGAGCTCGCGCCCTCGCGGGCCGCGCAGATCCGCCATCTGGCCGACGATCACCTGCTCGATGGTCCGCGCGGCCATCGGCGCCGCCGCTCCGAGGAGCTGGTAGGCCCACGCCTCGCAAAGGCTGCCAGCGAGCAGGGCGAGGCTCGACCCCAGATGATCCGCGCCGAGCGCGCGGTGCAGCGTGGGCCCGCCGCGGCGGACGTCGTCCTGATCCATGAAGTCGTCGTGGATGAGGAGGTACGCATGCAGCAGCTCCACGCCGATCGACGCATCGAGCACGGCCTCCCTATGGCCGCCCGCCGCTTCATGGCCGAGGAGGAGGAGAGCGCCCCGCAACCGTTTTCCGCCGCGGAGGAGATAGTCCCGGAGCGCGTCGGCCACGTCGCGCAACGCCACTGGCAAGGCCTCGAGCGCGCGCAGCTTGTCATCGAGAAAGGCGCGCAGCCGCGGCTCGGCGATGCGCGCGTACTCGACGATGCAGTCCGGCGGATTCAGGGGAGCGCCGCGAGGAGAACGCATCTCATCAGTCTAGCTCGCGAGCGCCCATGCTCAACCATGGACTCGCCAAGCCCCCGGCGGCCGTGCCTACGTCGCTTCCGCCGACGGGCCGCGCGCCACCAGCTTGGCGAGGATCTCCTGGGCGCGGTGCAGCTTGATCTCGCCCGCGGCGATCAGCGCCCGGGCCACTTCCTCGACGGCGGAACCCTTCGCCCCGGCGCTCACGGCGAGGTTGCGCGCGTGGAGAGCCATGTGGCCCTTCTGGATCCCGACGGTGCCGAGCGCGCGGAGCGCGGCCATGTTCTGCGCGAGACCGACGGCCGCCATCACGCCCGCGAGCGTCTGCGCGCCCGGGTTCCGCATCATCCGCAAGAGCACCGGGATGAGCGGATTGGCCTTCACCGCGCCCCCCACGGTGCCGACCTGGATGGGAAGCTCGATGGTGCCGTGCAGGGCGCCCTCCTCGACCCACCAGCGCGTCAGCGGCTCGTAGCGGCCGTTGCGCGCACAGAAGGCGTGCGCGCCGGCTTCGATGGCCCGCCAGTCGTTCCCGGTGGCGAGAGCCACGGCGTCGACGCCGTTCATCACTCCTTTGTTGTGCGTGCAGGCACGATACGGGTCGGCGTCGGCGAAACGGGATGCCTCGGCGATGCCGTGGGCCACCTCCGCACCGGAGAAGCCGAAGTCGGCGAGCGCCTCGAACGGGATCCGGCAGGAAGCGCGCGCCAGCCGCAGGTCGGCCAGGTTGGAGAGGATCCGGAGCCGCACCCGGCCTCCGGTGATGCGCTCGATCAGTGGCGCGACGCCCTCGCACATGGTGTTGATGAGGTTGGCGCCCATCGCGTCCTGGGTGTCGACGATCAGATGGACGATGGCGTGGGTCTCGGCGCCGACGCGGATCAGGCGCACTTCCACGTCCTTGGCGCCTCCGCCCCGCGCGCTCATCGCCGGGTGCAGCGCGTTGGCCGCCGCGAGGATCGAATCCTTCTGCCGGAGGACAGAAGCCTTGGCGGCTTCAGGATTGGAGAGCTCGGTCACCTGGACCTGGCCGATCATGCGCGGCTCGTCGGCATCGGCCTTGAAGCCCCCGCCCTCGCGGACGATCTTCGCCGCCAGCGAGACTGCCGCGATGACGGACGGCTCCTCCACCGCCATCGGAACCAGCACGTCCTCGCCGTTGACGAGGAAGTTGAGCCCGATCCCGACCGGCAGCCCGAGAACGCCGACGGCGTTCTCGATCATGGCATCCGCGTTGGCGAGGGGCAGGGTGGCGCTCTCTCCCAGGCCTTCCAGCTCGTCGCGCGACAGCTCGAGCTGTTCCGCCAGACGCCTCAGCCGCTCCGCCATCTTCATCTTGTAGAAGCCCGGCAGCCTGCTGGAGCCCATCCCGGTGTGACCTCCTCGAAGGCGGCCGTAGTGTGACGTGATTCGGGATTTCGTGCAGCTCAAAACGCCCGAAACGACCACGGCTGTCCCATCTCGAGGATGCGCTGCGTACATGAAAGTCGCGCCGGGAATTCATGAAGATTTGGGGAAGCGTCAGCCGCTGCCGCACCGGAGGTGCGGCTTTGCGGCTGTTGCTCGAGACTGTACACATGTCAGCGCGCTTTTAATGGGCTCCGCCGCGCGCGGACAGGGGCGCCTCGCGGCGCACGCCGAAGAACAGTGTCTTTCCGCCCCGCCGCACGTAGAGCCGGGCGATGTCCGCGGTTTCGGAAACCGCCTTGCGATACGCGGCCTTGTCGGCGACGGCACGGCCGTCGATCTCCAGAAGCAGGTCGCCTTCGCGAACGCCGGCGCGATAGGCGTAGCTGCGCAGATCGATGCTGCTGATCCGCACGCCGCGGCCCTCTCCGTCGCCGGCGGCGGAGTCCTCGACCGCGAACCCGAACGGCTCCTGTTCGCGGCGCAATCCGGGGGGAGGCGGAGGCGGCTCCCAGGGCGCGCCGGGCTTCTCCAGCAGCATCACCTGGACCTCGAGGGCCTGTGCGCCGCGCCAGACGCCGACGCGAACGCGCTTGCCCGGGGTGGTGCGAGCGGTCAACCAGCGCAGCCGATAGCTCTCGCTGACCGCCTCTCCGTCGAACGAGGTGACCACATCCCCCACCTTGAGTCCGGCGCGCGCAGCCGGACCGTCCGCGGCCACGTCGGTGATGATCACCCCCTTGCCGCCGGGGACGCCGAAGCTCTCCGCCAGGTCCGCGGACATCGATTCCTGGATCGAGATTCCCATGTAGCTGCGCACCACGTGGCCCTGGGAGGCGAGCTGCGGAGCCACGTCGCGGAGCTGCTCGACGGGGATGGCAAACCCGATTCCCTGACCGGAAGGGTTGACCGCCGCGTTGATCCCGATGACGGCGCCGCGCGCGTCGAGCAAGGGGCCGCCGGAATTGCCGGGGTTGATCGCCGCGTCGGTCTGGATGAAGTCGTAATAGCCCGGCCGTCCGCTGGGGTTCACGTCGCGGCGTCCCTTGAAGCTGACGATGCCCGTCGTCACGGAGCGGGAGAGACCGAAGGGGTTCCCGATGGCGACGACCCACTCGCCGACCTCCACCCGGTCGCTTTCGCCGAGCGCGAGGACCGGGAACGGCTTGTCGCCCTCGATCTTGAGCAGCGCCAGGTCCGTCGCGTCGTCGTGACCCACCAGCGTTGCGCGATAGACCCGCTCGTCTTCGCCCACCTGGACGGTGATGTCGGTCGCTCCCTCGATGACGTGGCCGTTGGTGGCGATCAGCCCGTCGCTGCGGATGAAGAAGCCGGTGCCGATCCCGCGCACAGGGGTCTCGACCGGTCCGCTCCCGCCATGTCCGTACATGCGCTCGAGGAAGTCGCGGAACGGATCGTTGCCGCCGGCGCGCGCCGTGGTGGCCACGATGCCCACGACCGCGGGCATCGACGTCTTCACCAAGGCGGCGATGGAGGAGGGCGGCGCGGTGGGCCGCTCCCGCGTCGCCGGTGCATCGATCCACAGCACCTTCGACGCGAGCAGCAGCGCGAGGGCGAGCGTCATGCGGGCAAGGGTGGGGACGCCCGCCCGCTGCGGCAATCGCTCCGTCTACTTTCGGACCATCGCTCCGACGAGCTGTTCGGCGGCGTCGTTCGCGGCGCGCGGCGGCCGTCTGCCGTCGAGGAGCACCCGGAATTCGTACTCGGTGCGCGGCTGCTTCGGCGTCCAGCACCGCACTTCGACGTCTCCGAGGAGCTGCGACATCACCTTGCCGGTGCATTGCGGATCGCCTTCGCCGCGGCCTGCGAGCGCGTCGAAGACGGTCTGGCCGGCCGCCGGCTTCCAGGACATGGCCGCCGAGATCGCCTTCTTGGCATCGCTCGCGTCGAATCGACCCTGAAGCCAGACGAGAGTGAACGCGAGAAGCGCGATCATGGCCACCGCGATCGGCCAGCGCCGCCTTGGGATGCCGAGGATGGCCGCCACGGCGACGTCGTACCACGCAGGTCATGCCACCGTAGGGTTAGGTTGGATTACCTGGACTCCGCGCGGGCGGGCTCGGCGAGCAGCGAGTCCAGCGCGGCACGGTCCGCGGGATGCAGCGTCTCTTTCGGCGGCTGCGGAACGATCCCTTCCCGGCTGGCGCCGCGGCGGCCGGTCTCCGATTGCGGACTGGCCGCCTGCGCCTTCCGGGACGCGCGGCGCGCGGGCGCACGCGCTGGATCTTCGCGGGTCGCCTTCGCGCCCACGGTTGCGACCCAATCCCAGCTCGCCCGCAGCGCTCGCGCTGCGATGCGCGCTGCGGTTCGCGGCGGCACCGAAGAGACGGCGTATGCGAGGCCGCCGGCGAGGAGGATGGTAAACACCCACTTCATGCGCGCGACGCTGACATGCGCCCGCGCCGGTCGCCAATTTTCCGCCGCTTGACGCAGAGCGGCCTCGCCCGCATGGTACCCGCCGATGGCGAACGACGTTGCGCTTCGCGCCCGCCGCAGCGACCTGTGGATCTGGGCGCTGGTCGTCCTGGCGACGGCCAGCGTCGTCGCGGTGGCCGTGCTCCAGGGGAATCGCGCCGGTCAGCGCTTCGCGGGAAAGCCCGCGCCGGCCCTCTCGTTGCCGCTTCTCGGCGGGGGCAAAGCAGCGATTCCCCAAGGAAAGGTCACTGTCGTCGACTTCTGGGCCACCTGGTGCGCGCCCTGCCGCTACTCGATGCCGCGGCTGCAGAGCTTGTGGACGGAGTACAAGGCGCGCGGCGTCGAGCTCTATTCAGTAGATACCGACGATCCGGCGCCCGACCGCGACACGCAGGTCCGCAAATTCCTCTCCAGCAACGGGCTCAGCTTCCCCGTTGCGCTGGACGACGGCAGCGCGAGCGATGCCTTCAGCGTCGCCAACCTTCCGACGATGCTGCTGCTCGATCGCAGCGGACACGTGGTGTGGAGCCACGTCGGCGCATTCACCGCGCCCCGCGAGCGCGACCTGCGCGCCGCGCTCGACCGCGCCCTGAGCCCCTAGCCGCTGCCGCGCCGCAGGCGCGGCTCTGCGGCTACGCTTGAGACGTTCCGGCAGGCGCGGTCCGCCCCATCGTGTGGTAGCCCTTGTCCACGTAGATGGTGGTCCCGGTGATCCCGCTCGCCAGCGGGCTGCAGAGGAACGCCGCGACATTCCCCACTTCCATGGCGTCGAGCTTGTCCGGGAGCGGCGAATTCGCCTTGTAGAAGTCGACCATCTCCTCGATGAAGCCGATGGCGCTCGCCGCGCGGGAGGCGAGCGGACCCGCCGAAATGGTGTTCACGCGGATGCGGTGCTTGCGCCCCGCCTCGAACGCCAGCGTCCGGGTATCGCTTTCCAGCGCCGCCTTCGCCGAGGACATCCCGCCGCCGTACCCGGGCACCGCGCGCTCGCTGGCGAGATACGTCAGCGAAACGGCGCTGGCGCCCGGGCGCATCAGGGGAGCGAGCCGCTGCAGCATCGACACCAGCGAGTACGCGCTGACGCCGATGGCGGTCAGGTATCCATTGCGCGACGTCTCCAGGAGGGGCTTCTTCACCTCGGGCCCGTTGGCAAGGGAGTGCACGAGGATGTCCAACGGCTTGTCCCCGAAGTCGCGGCGCATCGCATCGGCGAGCCCCTGGATGGAGAAGTCCCCGCGCTCGTTGTAGCGCTTGCTGGTGCGAATCTCTTCGGGGCAGTCCGCGAGCGTGTCGTACGTGGCGTCGAGCGGGTAGATCCGCTCGAACTCGAGCATGCCGCCGCGCGCGAGCTTGCGGGACTCGTCGATCTTCCCCCTGCGGATCAGCGTCTCGAAGATGTTCAGCGCCGGCGGCCAGGTTCCCACGCAGACCGAGGCGCCGGCCTCCGCCAGCGCCTTCGAGATCGCGAAACCGAACCCGGCATCGTCGGCGACTCCGGCGACCAGCGCGCGCTTTCCCGTCAGGTCGATTCCCAGCATGCGCGCGGTATCGCGCAATCACCTGTAGTCCGCAAGCGAGAGGTCGAAGCGCTTGACCCATCGGTGCACTTGCATACGGGCTTTCCCCAGCGACCTGGCGACTGCGGCCACGTTCCCGTGGCTCGCGCGCAGCAGCGTTGCGATCTGCTCGCGGCGGCGGAGGTCCTCCGCAGAGAGCTGCCGCGGGCGCAGGCCGGGGATCGCCGCCGCCGGCGCGCCGGGTGGCCGGATGCTCTCGGGCAAGTGCGCGAGCTCGATCGGCCCGTCGCCGGCGAGCACCAACGCAGCTGCGACGCACCGCTCGAGCTCGCGGATGTTCCCGGGCCAGCCATGACGCAGCAGCGCGCGTCCGGCGTGGGCGGTGAACGTCGCCTGCGCGCCGCGATGCCGGCGAAGGATCGCTCCGATGAGAAGTCCGAGATCCTCGCGCCGCCGGTGCAGCGGCGGCAGCCGAAACGTGAAGCCCGCAAGGCGCGCATGCAGATCGGGGCGGAACCGCTGCACCGCCACCGCGTCCTCCAGGTCGACGTGCGTGGCGGCG
>Ga0209474_10000473_pt1 | contig 44241 bp, 36 predicted proteins | sample GraSoiAngelo_145_FD_185902 | JGI IMG/M metagenome (GOLD analysis project Ga0209474, IMG submission 185902) | Grasslands soil microbial communities from the Angelo Coastal Reserve, California, USA - 14_1009_05_20cm (SPAdes) (version 2) | ecosystem: Environmental > Terrestrial > Soil > Grasslands...
GGCAAATTCGCTGGAGGTCAGGGCGCCCTTTCTGGACCATTCTTTGGCCGAGTGGGCCGCCATGCTCTCGCCACGGTGGAAGTCGCGATTCGGAGAGCTCAAATACGTGTTGAAGAAGCTGGCGGAGCGGCTGAACATCCCCAAGAAAGTGCTTTACCGCCCCAAGCAGGGTTTTGCAATGCCGCTTCTCCACTGGTTCCGAGATAATCCCGCCCCTGCTCTGCTCGACATTCTGTTGGAACAGAGAACGATGTGGCGGGGATATTTTGACGAGAGTGGAGTTCGACAACTGCTGAATGAGCACCGCAAACGAATTCGAGATCGCTCTTGGGAACTCTGGCACCTGCTAATCTTCGAGCTCTGGCACCGCAATTTTGTGGAAAAGCGGACTACTATCCAATCGACGACTCCGAGCGTGCGCGGTCTATCCCTTTGTGGTGCAACTCTTGGCAAGAGCACGGCCGAGTTTGCCAACATTTAGCTCGGCCCTGGGGAATAAATCCCCGATTGAGCGAACAGAGGCGTTCTCCATGCAGGACAGGAAGATGAACCGAATATGAATAGCGCTATCTCTTCAGAACAGAACGGCACACGAGTATTGATGTTCATCCAGTCGCTGGACTTGGGCGGATCCGAAACACAGTGTGTCGAAATGGCCCGGCAGCTCAAATGGGAAGGATACAGAGTAACCGTCGGCTGCTTGCGGGCCGACGGCCCTTTGAAGGCAAGGTTGAACGAAGCTGAGCTTGAGTGTGTGGAGTTTCCCGTGCATACAAGTTTGCTTCGGCTTAATGCGTTTTTGCAGATGTTGAAGCTAGTAGCCTTCCTTCGCAAGAGACAATTCAAAGTCGTTCACGCCAGCGATCTGTACTCAAATTTGTTTGCTGTTCCTGCGGCATGGCTGGCAAGAGTCCCGGTCGTCATTTCGAGTCAAAGAGATTTGGGGCGGTGGTGGTGGTACACACCCGTAAGGAGAAAAATTCTTCGGAGGGTTCAGGAGCTTTCAACACAGGTTCTAGTGAACTCGGAGGCCGTTCGCCAAGAATTGCTAATAAAAGACGGCTTTCGTCCTGAGAAGATCCACGTGGTTTACAACGGAATTGACGCACAGAAATACGTCCAAGCGACTGGCGACCGGAAGAATTTGCTTCCAGGTGTCTCTTCGATTCACAAACTGATCATAACCGTTGCGAACATGCACACCGGCGCGAAGGGCCACGGCGATTTGATTGAAGCGGCGCGAACAATACGCAAAGAGCACCCAGAGGCAAGGTTCGTCCTTGCGGGCGATGGCGAAATGCGCCAATTCTTTGAGAACCAGGTCCGTGCTGCGGGGCTACAAGAAATGTTTGCCTTTCTGGGACACCGCATGGACATCCCTGCATTGTTGGCCAGCTGTGATATCGGGGTCCTTGCCTCAAGGACGGAGGGACTACCAAACGCGGTCCTGGAGTATATGGCCGCTGGTCTACCGGTTGTAGCCACTACAGTCGGCGGCGTGCCCGAAATCATAGAAAACGAAACCAATGGCCTTCTGATTCCAGCAGAGAACCCAACCGCTCTTTCCGGCGCCCTTCTACGTCTGCTGAAAGACGAGCAGCTGCGCAAGCGACTGGGACACGCCGGTCGAAAAAGAATCCTGGCGCAATTCAATTTTGCAAGCGTTATGGCAAGGCTGAAGCAGCTTTATAGGGATCCACAGCATCCCGCTGAGCTTCGCCGCACCTTTCCAGCGAATTCTCTCAGCCAGGCGAACAGAGGCAGCGAGAATCTCTAGTCGCTGCCGTCGGAAAGAGCCGCCTGAAAATCTTGCCAATATCAACAGTATGGAGTTCTAAACCATGGCTCGCGTAAGCGTATTCGGATTGGGTTATGTGGGGGCGGTGACCGCGGCTTGCCTGGCACACAAGGGCCACGAGGTCGTCGGTGTAGACGTTAATCCGCTGAAAGTAGAAATGATGGAATCAGGCCAGGCACCGGTACTGGAGCCTAGGCTCAAGGAACTGATTGAGGAAGGTCACAGGTCCGCAAGGCTGCGCGCTACGACGGATACGCATTCCGCCGTGCTCCAATCCGATGTCTCCTTCGTCTGCGTAGGCACACCAAGCCTTAGGAACGGCTGCTTGGACCTAAACAGTGTGAAACGCAGTTGCCAAGACATTGGCGAGGCGCTGCGATCGAAGAAGGGTTTCCATACAGTCGTGATTCGCAGCACCATTTTGCCGGGAACAGCCATGTCTGTGATCATCCCCGCAATTGAAGAAGCAAGCGGCAAACGGAGCGGGATCGATTTCGCCGTGTGCTCGAACCCGGAATTTACGCGCGAAGGTTGCGCGGTCTCCGATTTCTTGAATCCCACAATCACGGTTTTAGGGGCCGATAACTATTCGCATTTGGACGCGCTGCGTGATCTCTATCGTGATGCGCCAGGACAAATCTTCGAGACCTCCCTGGGCGAAGCAGAAATGGTTAAGTATGTTTGCAACGCTTTTCACGCGCTGAAGGTAACCTTCGCAAACGAAATCGGTTCTCTGTGCACTCAGCTGAATCTGGATGTGCGCAGGGTGACAGAGATCTTCGCGGCGGACAAGAAACTTAACATCTCTAAAGCGTATCTGGATCCAGGCTTTGCTTTTGGAGGCTCTTGCTTGCCAAAGGACCTTCGGGCCCTCACCCATCGCGCAAAGCAACTCGATCTGGATCTGCCTTTGCTGCGAGCAGTGCTGCCCAGCAACAAGGCACACCTCGATCGCGCGATTGAAGCAGTTTTGGAAACAAAGTGCAAGAAAATCAGTGTTCTGGGACTAAGTTTCAAATCTGGCACCGATGATCTCCGCGAAAGCCCTTCCGTGCAGCTGATCAAGCGGCTCTTGGGCGAAGGCTGCGACGTTCAAGTGTGGGACAAGGACGTTTCCATGGGCCGGCTGACCGGATCCAATCGGCAATACATTCAGGAGGAGATTCCTCACATCGGTGCTCGTCTCTCAACAGAACTAGAAGATGTGATCGCCCAGGCAGAAGTCGTCGTTATAGGAACGGACACGATCGACAATGAAACGTTGCAGGCGGCTATCCGACCGGAGCAACAGGTCGTCGATCTGCGCTCTTCCCGTCATCGATGCAATTTTCAGGGAATTCCGGCAAACGCTGAGTCTAGCATGAATCACACTGCGGCTGCTGTGAGCCAGTAAGGGGTTTCGGGGACGCTCTAGAAACGTTGAAGACAAATGAAACCGCTTTACAAACGATCGCTACTTGTTGCGGTGAGAAACCTGCTTCAGAGGATTCCGTTCAAGCCAGTGGATATCAACTGCCTTCATTTCCTGGAGTATACGGGCATCCCACACCTTGGCACGGCTTTGCCTCGAACAAATTGTGCGGTTAGGCGTGCGAGTTTGAAGGATTTGCCAGGTATGACCGAATGTCAAAGAACACCCGAAGTGTTCCTGAAACGATTCGAAATGAAGGATCATTGCGCCGTTGCGATCATCGAAAGCCGGATTGTCGGATATGAGTGGTTCTGTGAGAAGCCCTCGCATTTGGAAGAGCGTTACGCTTACAAGATCGAGATTCCTCCCGATGCGATTTATGCATACGACGCTTTCATCCTTCCCGAACATCGCCTCTCGGGAATTTGGGTCAGATTTAAGACCACGTATCTTCGGAAATTGATGGAGACGCTAAGCAAACGCAAGATCATTGCCATGATCGACCGGGGAAATTACTTGTCGATGAATACGCACCTAAGATTTGGGTTCCGGCCAATTCGGACAGTTTTCGTCTGCAAATTGTTTGGCAAGTCTTTTTTTATAAACAGGAATGCCCACAACAACAAATTCCCTTTTTCTTTTCGAGCATCGTTTGCGGATGCGTTGGGGCGTGCGGAGCAGAAAGAGTCCTGGCCTTCAAAATCCGCCACTTGCTAGGCAAACGACAATGTCTTGATGGACGTGCGCACTCGCTATAGCGCGACAAGACCTAACGATGGCAACTTCCCTAACTCATTTGAATCCATTCGCAGACGCAGCTCCTATGCATTCGCCCGTGGCTGAATCGCTCCGGAAACTCAAGGGAATTGAGGGGCAAACGATTCGCGTGTCAACTTACAATACCTGGAAGCAACTCGAGGAACAGATTCCAGCTTGGGAAACGATTTTGCGCGATAACAAGTCCCTGTCGATTTTTTCTACGCCCGAATGGCTCGGTTCCTGGTGGAAGGCATTCGGCCAGAACAAGCAAGTAATGGCGTTGGCGCTTTCCAACCAAGACGACTCGCTCGTCGGCCTGGTTCCCTGCTATCTCGAAGAACGCAAGAGCCCGTTTCTTGGCAAATTGGCATGGTTGCGTTTTGTTGGAGATGGCTCTGGAGACTCAGACAATCTTGACTTAATCATTCGGCCGGGCTTCGAAAGAGAGTGTGCACAAGCTCTCATGCGTTGGCTAAAGGACCATCAAGATTGGGACATCTGCTCTCTCAACACTATGCCTGACAATTCGAAGGCAGCCGCAGCTCTAATAGAAGAGCTCAAGCGCGCTAACTGGACCTTGGTGGCAGAAGATTCTCCTTGTTCAGCAATTCAGTTACCAAGCTCCTGGCCACTTTATTTGGAAAGTCTCTCGCCCGCTTTTCGGCCTTTGGTAACGCGCTACCCGCGAAAGTTGGCGCAGCGATACCAGGTCATGATTCATCGCTGTGACAATCCAGACGTCCTATCGAAGAGGCTGGAGATTCTTTTTTCGCTTCACGAGAAGCGCTGGAATCTGGTGAACCAGCCAGGAAGCTTTGGCTCTCGCGAGCGCAGAGAATTTTACCGTTCGATGGGAGAATCCTTTCTCCGCAAAGGTTGGCTGGAGTTCTGGCTCATGGAATTGAGCGGCGCGCCCGCAGCTACTCAATATTGTTTTCGCTATCGGGACACGGTCTACATCCTACAGGAAGGATTCGATCCAAGATTTGCGGCTGACAAAGCTGGCTATGCCCTGCGGGGAGATATGCTGAAACACTTTATTGAGACCGGTGTAAAACGGTACGACTTTCTTGGAGGATTTGCGCCGCACAAGCAGAACTGGGGAGCGAAACCAGGTGTCTACTTGAACTTGAGTTTTGCGCGGCCTGGGAGCAGTGGAAGCGTGTATCTCTCATGCACGAATTCGCTTGCACAAAGTAAGGAATGGCTTCGCGGCAAACTGCCCGCGCCTGCGTGGAACTTCCTCCATTGGGTAAAGCTCAAAACGGGCGGCCAGGCAGAGGCCGCCGCGATCTAACTCAAGCGACAAAGATCAAATCACCAGCGAGGCGCCACGTGAAGATCCTCGAGATTGGCAACTACCCTCCCCCGGCGTGCGGCTGGGCCATGCAAACGAAATTACTCGTCGAAGAAATTCGGCACCGGGGGCATGTATGTCAGGTTTTGAATATCAACGAGAACCGTAAACGAAAAACAAACGATTACGTCGACGTTCAAAACGGCTTTGACTACGTCTATAAGCTGATTCGGTTTGCCTGGAAAGGTTATCAGTTTCAGATGCATGTCAACGGCCAGTCAAAAACGGGATATGTTCTGGCCTTGCTGGCCGCGCTGGTTGGCAGACTCAGTGGCCGCCCCGTAGCGCTGAGCTGGCAAGGCGGCTTGCAACAAAAATACTTTCCAAGACCGCAAGGGACATTCTTGCGGGAAGTGTACAAGCTTCTCTTTGTGCTGTGCGGGAGGATCGCTTGCAACGATGCCAAGATTAAGCAGGCGATTGAAAGCTATGGCATTAAACCTGATCGCGTTAGGGCAATTCCAGCATTCTCCAGGCAAAATTTGGAATTCGAACGGATTCCGCTGGGCCCGAAAATCGAGTCATTTCTGAGAGGGCATCATCCGGTCTTTTTTTGTTACGTGTCCTTCCGCCCCGAGTACCAACTCGGAATGCTGCGCGAAGCCATGAAAAAGTTCCGCGAACACCACACACAAGCGGGATACATCTGGCTTGGATTTCCCTCAAAGGAATTACGTGCTGTACAGGAATTCGTTGTCCAGTGGCCGACCCACGAGATAGAGAGTCTACTGTTGCTCGGTAACCTGTGTCACGACGCGTTTTCAACATTGCTCGAACGTTGTTTCGCCTATATACGCACACCGGCATGTGATGGCGTGGCCGCTTCAGTTTTGGAGTCACTGGCGCTGGGAGTTCCCGTCATTGCCAGTGAGAATTACAGTCGCCCTCCCCAGGTAACTACGTACCGCGAAAACGATGCAAGCGACTTATACGACAAGCTTGTTTTAGTGACCGAGCGTTACCAGCGGGTGAAGGAACAGACGCAATTCCACGGTGCGGAAGACAACATCGCGCGAACTGCGGATTGGCTGCTGGAAGAATCTTCCCTAAAAACAAAGGAACTCGCCCAGGACTTCGCCAGTGCCGACTAAGAATCAATGGATCAGACGCTGTAAGCGCCTGACCGAAATGGGCTGGGACGAGATTCGAGTGCGAACGCTGCAGGCCTTGGCAAAGGGCTGTGATTTTACTTTGTATCAAATGGGCATCTCCACAGTGAACGGTGACCACAGGAATGGTCTGGAACGCTGCGGTCATTTTTTCTTTAGAAAAGAAGAATTGCCAGAAATCTTCGCGTCACTTTGGGAGCTGTTTCCCGAGGCAGCGGAACAGATTGTCGAGCGAGCCGAGCAAATTTGCCGGCATCGTTTTGACTTGCTCGGATACCAGGGACTGAACTACGGCCCGGAAATCGACTGGCACCTGGATGCCGTGCACGGCAAACGCGCGCCGGTTCGTCCATGGTTTCGCATTCCATATCTGGACTTCGATCAGGTCGGTGATTCGAAGGTGGTTTGGGAACTAAACCGCCACCAACACCTGGTGACTCTTGCCAAAGCCTATCGCCTGACCGAAGAAAATGCCTACGTACGAGAGCTGTTCCAACAGTGGTATCAATGGCGCGAGAAGAATCCGTATCCAATGGGAATTAATTGGGCAAGCAGCTTGGAAGTTGCGTTTAGAAGCTTGTCCTGGCTGTGGGTGTGGCATTTGCTCGATGGTTGCTCTGTCGTTCCCAAGGAGTTCTCTGCCGACCTCTCTCACGCCCTGGCTTTGAATGCGCGGCATATCAAGAGATTCCTTTCGACTTACTTCTCTCCGAATACTCACTTGCTAGGGGAGGGAGTCGGTCTCTTTTTCATCGGCCTATTGTGTCCTGGGCTTTCCGCAGCTCGGTACTGGCGGGATTGCGGTTGGAACATTATTTTGAAGGAGGCCCAGCGCCAAGTCCGTCCGGACGGCATGCACTTTGAGCAGTCAATGTATTACCACACTTATGCTCTGGACTTTCTCCTTCATTCGCGGATTCTTGCGGAACTAAACCACATTCCAGTCCCTCAAAGCTTTGACCAGATCATTGAAAAGATGCTCGAAACCACGGCTGAGTTTGCCGATGCCGGGCTCGCGCCTCAGTTTGGGGATGATGATGGCGGCCGCGTTTTTGACCCTAGCCGCAATCAGCGGGAGCACATGCTCGATCCTTTAGTCATAGGTTCTGCGTTGTATGACCGGCCCGATTTCAAAACTGAGGCTAGTCGCGGAACAGAAGAGCTGCTTTGGCTATTGGGCACAGAAGGCGTGCGACGGTTCAAGGGGCTGCCACCGCAGAGGCTGGAACATAATTCCTTAGCGAAGGAAGCTGGTGGACTTTATGTGATGCGAAGCTCTGGTTCTACATCGTACCAGCTTGTGGTAGACGCTGGCCCACAAGGAGCGGGCCGAAGTGGTCATGGTCACGCCGACGCGCTGAGTGTGCAACTAACTGCAAATGGAAAACCGCTGCTGATTGATCCAGGCACGTTTACCTATGCAGATCCTTGCGGCGAACGCGACTGGTTTCGCGGAACATCCGCCCACAACACCATTCAGGTGGACGACACTAGTCAAGCCGACCCCGCAGGACCTTTCGAATGGAAAGGAAGAGCCAATGGCGCGTTGGGCTCCTGGATAAACGGCAAAACGTTTGACTTTTTTCTCGGCACGCACACCGGTTATTCGCAACTGCCTTCGCCAGTTCAGCATCGCCGGTTTATTTTTCACTTGAAATCGCGCTTCTGGGTCATACGCGATGTCCTCGAAGGAACGGGATTACACAAACTGACAGCTTCGTGGCATTTTGCGCCGGGCTCTCTGTATGCAATCCCAGATGGCGCCATGTTCGTTGGAGATGACGTCGCTCCTCTCGCCCTGTTGTGCACAGCCAGTAGCAGCTGCCGGAAGGAGATTTCCCGAGGCTGGCATTCGCCGGTTTACGGAAAAAAGGAGGTATCTCCCACCTTCCGAGTGACAACTCATGCGCCGTTGCCTGTTGAATTGACGACCATGCTGATTCCGCATTCGGAGGTTACAGCCCACCTCGGGTTACTCCGCCCCGTGGAGTCAGGACACAGGGGAGCTCCGGTGAACGCGTTTCGCTATTCCACGGCAATCTCGCAAGACCATTTATTTTTCGCCGACAAGCCGGGGAATTGGCAAGTTGGACCATTCGCAAGCAACGCCACGTTTTTATACTGTTCGACGGACGCTAACAGAGCGGTAATGCAGTTCGTCATTTGTGGGGGCAGCTACTTCGCATTCAGTGGCCGCCGGCTATTTGACGCAAGTTTGCCGGTAAAACATAGCGAATGGAGTAGAAGTGCTGACGAGCGTTCAACCTCGCGGCCGTTTGATCTACCCACAAAGCACGAATCGAATCCACAAGCCAACGAGCATTTCGAAGGGCCCAGCAGCATGAGGCAGTATCTTGAACAAATCTGAGCTGACACTTCATCTTTAGTAGAAATGAACTCCTCTCGACTCGAGAAAGATTAAGTCTTCGGTCACAAAAAAAACACTATGTGCGGAATTTGCGGAATTCTCGACCTGCGTGGAAGCGGGTTTCTCGGTGAAGAGTTGGAGGCTATGTCCAATGTTCTTCGTCATCGCGGCCCCGATGATCGAGGAAGCTTTCACTCCGGCCCAGTTGCTTTCGGTTTCCAAAGATTGAGTATCGTGGATCTGTCAGGCGGCCATCAACCGATGTGCAACGAAGACCGGAGCGTTTGGATTGTCTTTAACGGGGAAATCTACAACCACGCGGAGCTTCGCCCCCGTTTGGAAAAGCTTGGCCACCGGTTCGCTTCCAACAGCGATACGGAAACGATCGTTCATTTATATGAGGAATACGGCAACGATTGTGTCTCTCACCTCCGAGGCATGTTTGCCTTTGCAATTTGGGACGCGCGGCGCAACAGGCTCTTCTGTGCGAGAGACCGACTGGGAATCAAGCCTTTTTACTTTGCGATGACAAGCGAGCGATTCGCATTTGCTTCGGAAATCAAAGCTCTCTTCGAGCTACGAGATTTCAAAGCCAGCCTCAACCGGCGAGCGCTTCCTGAATTCTTTACCTTTGGTTATCTCGCGGCGCAGGAGACTCTCTATCAGAATGTACACAAACTTCTGCCCGGAAATCGCCTCTGCATTGATCTAACCGCAGAGAATCCGCAACCGCAAGTCACTGAGTATTGGGACTTGAATAATGTGCCGCCGGAAAATCCTCTCGGTGAGGCTCAATGCATCTCACAGTTTCGCGAGCTTTTCACGGAAACCGTTCGCTCCCACCTGATGAGCGATGTCCCACTGGGGGTTTTCTTAAGCGGTGGGCTCGATTCGAGCGCCATAGCTGCGGTAATGGCTTCGTTGAAAAAAGAGCCCATTCAAACTTTCTCGGTGGGTTATGCCGAAAACCAATATAGCGAATTGCCTTACGGCCGGGCGGTCGCCAAGCATATCGGAGCGGAATACAACGAGGTCATCCTCGGCCCGGAAGATTTCTTCGCAACCCTGCCTCGCCTGATTTGGCACGAAGATGAACCTCTTGTGTGGCCATCCAGTGTTGCCCTCTTCTTTGTGTCGCGCTTGGCGAGCGAGAAGGTAAAGGTTGTCCTAACAGGTGAGGGTGGCGACGAACTTTTCGCCGGTTACTTGAAGTATCGAGTTGCACTTTGGAATTTGCGTGGCGGCCCGTTGTATCGGGCGATTGTCCCGCAATTTGTCCGGCAGACCGTGCGCAAAGCATTGTCTTCGGAGGTTGGCCCGGACTGGATGCTACGCAAATTGCGGCATTCCTTCCTGTACGATCCAGAGAGTTTCGAACAAGTTTACTTTGACAACTTCTACGCCGCGTTTCCTCAACAACAACAGCCACAGCTATTTGACAATGCATTGAACGACGAACTCTGCGATGTGAATGCCTATGCGAACTCCATGCAGTATTTCCCAGCCAGCGGATTGAACGGAAACGCTTTGAACGATCTGTTGTACCTGGATATCAAGACTTATCTGGTCGAGCTGCTCATGAAACAAGACCAAATGAGTATGGCTGCGTCTATCGAGAGCCGCGTCCCCTTCCTGGATCACAAGGTTGTGGAGTTCGCGGCCGGCCTTCCGGCGCGGTACAAGCTGCGCTTTTCATCCGGAAAATATCTGCTCCGCAAAGCAATGACTCGCGATTTGCCCCCGGAAGTTCTCAAGCGAAACAAGAAAGGATTCCCTACTCCCATTCGACCCTGGTTGAGGAATCAGCTTTTCGAGAAGCTCAAAGTGATTCTTACAGACGGACGGCTTGCCGAACGACGTCTTGTTAAGCCAGGCTACGTTGAATATCTCTTGAACGCTCACCGCCAAGGCAGTTCGTCCGCCACGGAAGGCTGTTGGCGATTGCTGAATTTTGAGTTGTGGTGCCGCATCTTCCTCGACCGCGACGATACTGTCCGATCATCGCAGCCGACTCGCGAGCATTTCGCTTTTTGCGGACCAGGTTCGGGCAAATATTCCGAGGTGGTTCTGCCTTCCTGAGACGGCACCTGCCCATGAAGATTCTGCTCACACTTCGGCAACCGCTCTACCCCACTGACACCGGCGGAAAGGTGCGTTCGCTCAATATTTTTTCGCGGCTTGGGAAGCGCGCTTCCATTCACGCCGTCTCGTTCGCGGATCCTGTTGCAGATGCTGAATCCATTCATAAGATGCAAGAAGTGTTCGAGAGCTATACGCAGGTACCCTGGCAGGAAACGAGAAAGTACTCCGGCAGGTTTTACAAGGAACTCGTCACCAGTCAATTCAGCGCGTTGCCCTATTTTCTCGCGAAATGTTGCTTGCCTCATTTTCGATCCACAGTCGAAGACCTATTGGCAAGAGAGCATTTTGACCTCCTTTTTTGTGACTTCTTGCATACAGCCGCTCCTCTGCTCCAGTGCTCCTTCAGGCCCAAAATCGTGTTTGAGCACAATGTTGAATTCCAGCTAAGAAAGCGGAAATGGCAAGTCGAGAAGCACCCTCTGCGCAAAATCGTATTTGGGAGTGAATGGGAAAAAACGCGACCGTTGGAGGCTCAGGTGTGCCGCTCGTTCGATCATGTGCTCACAGTGTCCGACGAGGATCAACAAGCAATCCGGCGCGAGTTTGGAGTGGATCACATTTCCACGCTTCCGACTGGGGTGGATACGGATTTCTTTTGCCTGTCCGAGAATCAATCCGTACCGGGAAGAATGGTCTTCGTTGGCTCCATGGATTGGGATCCAAATGAGGACGGAATCGTGTGGTTTCTGGAGAGCGTTTACCCGCTAATCCGGCAAGCAGCACCCCATGCGAGTTTCATTGTTGTCGGGCGAAATCCATCCGCGCGACTGCGGGCGATAGCTGCCAAAGCGCCTTCCGTGGAAGTTACCGGGGCGGTTCCTGATGTTCGGCCATATCTCTCTCAAGCCGAGGCCGTCGTGGTTCCCCTGCGGGTTGGCGGCGGCACACGTATCAAGATCCCGGAAGCTATGGCCATGGCCAAAGCGGTGGTCTCCACGCCGATTGGCGCGGAAGGACTGCCATTTCGAGATGGAAGACAGATTCTCCTAGCAGGACAACCACGGGACTTCGCCAGTGCGGTCATTGAGATCCTTAAAAAGTCCGCTCTCCGGAAAGCCATCGAAAACGCAGCGCGCAAAGAGGTTGTAGCGAATCATGGTTGGGAAGCGGTGGTGGACAAGGTCGAAGACGTGCTCGACCGAGTGGTATCAAACGCCAAAAAACCGATTGCTAAAGAAGTTGTCTCTCATCCTGCACTAGTGACGCCTTGAACTACGCTATTCCATTTGTTGAGAACGACACAAGCGTAACGCCGGACTCTGCTCCCTCAAATTTGAATAAACAGAGTGCCGGCGTGAGTTTCTTTTTCGTAGTGCTTTTCACTATCGCCATATATGCCCGGCCAGAAGACATCTTCCCCGTGCTTGGTCAACTGCACCTTACTTTCATTCTGGGACTCTGCGCGGGATCGGCGTATCTCGGCTCCTTTCTCCTCGGAAGCGTCCGCCTGACTTGGACAAGGGAGCTGCAAATTGTGCTTCTCCTCACTGGTTGTTTTGCAGTGGGCGTGCCATTCGCTTATTGGAGAGGCGGAAGCTTTCAAGTTCTAACTCAAGTGTGGCTTAAAACGCTCATCGTATTCTTTCTGCTCACGCAGACCCTGGTGTCAATCGAACGCGTCCGCAAAATTCTTTGGGCCATTATCCTGAGTGAGCTTGTCGTTTGCGCCTACTCAATCGTTCAATCCTCTCACGTCGTTTGGGTGGATCAACGTCTCTCAGGGATCAGCATGGGGATCCTCGGGTGGAACTTCCTGGGTCTTGCCGTCGCACTCACTATTCCCTACATCGCCGCCATTTGCATTCTTCAACCCGGCTTTTTCAAGACGAGCCTGCTCATCTCGTCCGTCCTCTTTCTCATGTGGATGTTGGTGCTAACCGCATCGCGCAGTGGCTCGCTGAACGTCCTCTTGTCGATTGCTCTCACGTTTCTGTTCGTTTTGCGTGGCACTCCCCGTGGAAAGCTCATTGGCGTTGGAATTGTCCTGATCGCACTGGCGGCTATTAGCCTGGCGCCCGGTGTGTTTTGGCAAAGAATGGCAACCGTCTGGTCGGGGTCAGAGAATTCACAGAACGAGATTGCTGCGTCCGCAGAGGTGTCCAAGGAAGAGCGTCTGGGCGTTCTGGAGCGGGCTATTCATTACAGCCTGGAGAATCCTCTTTTTGGCTTGGGGCTCGGAAACTTTGAGATCGCCAGCGGCACGGAGATTGGGAAACCTGAGGCATGGCTTGGAGTTCATAACACGTTTGCCGAAATCTCTTCTGAAGCCGGAGTCCCTGCTCTCGGTCTCTTTGTCGCTCTTCTCTGGACTGCGATCCAACATATGCGGATGCTGGGAAAGAAAACGATCGCCGGCCCACAAGGTCTGGAACTCAAATTCATGGCGCGTGCCACTTTGGTCAGCCTGCTGTCATTCATTTTTGGAGCATTCTTCGCCCACATCGGCTACGAATACTTCCTCTACTATCCAGTCGCATTTGCCGTAGGCATTCAAAACATCGCCCGGACAATAGAGGGGACTTCGGACTCAGTCGTAAGCGCTTTGACTCCTGAATTACAAACTTCCGCAATGAATTGGGGCTCATAAACATGGGTATGTCCAAACCTGAATTGCTCTTTTGGATTTGCATGGGATTGGTTGCCTACAATTATGTCGGCTATCCGCTCTTGCTCTTCCTGTTTTCGGTCGTATCGCAGGCAAAGTCAGACCTGCTCTTTCTGTTTCATCGGGGCGGACGAAGGTGCGTGCCCTCTGTACAATACGTTCCACATGTTGCTGTCCTGATGTCCGCCCATAACGAAGAAGCCGTAATTCAGGCGAAGGTAAAGAATACGCTCGACAGTGACTATCCTTCCGATCGATTTGAATTTCTGATTGGGCTCGATGCACCGACAGATTCGACCGCGGATCTTCTGAGTCAAATGGAATTTGACCAGCTTCACGTGACTCATTTTAAGGATCGCCGCGGGAAACTGGCGGTGCTCACCTCTCTCGCGCAGCAAACCACGGCCGAGATTTTAATGATTACGGACGCGAACACAAGACTTGAGCCCAATTGTATTCGCAATCTCGTTCGCCACTTTGCAAATCCCAGGGTCGGCGCCGTAAGTGGAGAGGAGAATCGCGTGGCTTCTCAGGGATCGGACCCGGCGGCCGAGGCTCTTTATTGGCGCTACGAATCCGCCCTAAAACTCCTGGAGAACCGGCTCGACTGCACAATGGGAGGTAACGGCAGCGTATTAGCGGTCCGCCGTTCTCTTTTCCGGCCGCAGAAGCGAACGATCATCGAGGACTTCCAAATTCCGCTGGAGATTCGCTTAAGGGGCTATCGCGTCATTTACGACCCCGAGGCGCTTGCCGTCGAAGAAATTGCTCCAACGCTCTCTGCCCAGTTTGCTCGAAGAGTCAGAATCGGCGCCGGCAATTATCAGACGCTTTTCGCAAACCTACAATGCCTCAACCCCTTAAAAGGTATGCTCGCGTTCTGTTTCTTTTCGCATAGGGTCCTTCGCTGGCTTGCCCCATTGTTGCTTCTGATTGCGCTTGGCTGCAGCACGCTGATGGCTGGCCACGGCAGCTTTTCAATTCTATTGACAGCTCAGAGCGCATTTTATCTGAGCGCTTGCGTTGGATGCTTACTCAAGAAGCTAGGGAAACCTATCCGCCTTTTTGCCCTGCCACTACACTTCTGTTCTATGAATCTTGCCATGCTCCTGGGATTGTTCCGCTATTTGAGCGGAGAGCAGAAGCTCACATGGACGTCTACTCCCCGGCAAGCGCAGTCCCCGCTGGTGATGGGCCATCGGGATCCTGAGAAGGCGAGTCATGCAAGCGGAATCCCGCGTCATAGGGTAAATAGCGATTCGCACCGCGAGGGAGCGTTTCAAGGCACTTAGAGCCTCTCGTTTACTGTTCAAGCGAAGCCGCGGTAACAAAGTAATCGTTTTGTTTTTGATCTCCGGACAACTGTTGAGCCCAGCGCACTAGCCATGAGACGTTTCGTCAACTTTTATCACTTCTATTTGAGAATCGCAGTCTATTCCCTACCCTTCCTTTCTTTCTCTGTCGCCGGATATGCGCGCATCTTGACTGGCCATGCTGATGTCGTCGCCGGAATCAACCCTTACAGCTACTTCAACCTGGTTCTGCTTACGACTGTGGTCTGGGCGATGATTGCCGAGCATTTCGGAGTTGCCGGCGTCCAAACACTCTTTCGGGAGCGCACGGGAATCCGCGCAGCCTTTCCGGCCTGCGTTCTCACCTACGCTTTAGTCATAGGAGTGCTCTTCTTTTTCCACCGCTACACAACTCTGTCGCGTATGTTTCTTGCTTTCAGCGGCGTCTCTTTGTTTTTGATGGCGCTGACAGTGCGCGCTCTGTTCCGAATTCTTGCTCACAGTCATTCTGGGCTCCGGAAGCCGAATCGCGTCCTGGTGGTTGGCGCGGACCGCTTTGCTCGCCGGGCAACGCATAGACTCATTCGCGGGCCGCTCTCCTTCTGCCGTGTCATGGGGTACGTAAACCTTCCAGGACAGACGGTAGCCGTGGATGACGCGCCGGTCTATTCCCCGGAACAGTTGACGGGAAGAATCAACCGAAATGGCGATATCGACGAAATTATTCTCGCCCTTCCCCCTACCAGATTCTCTGAAATCCCGAACTTCATGAAAATGCTCGAGCGTTTTTGCCTGCCGGTGCGCGCCATCGTTGATTTAGGCGATCACATGACGATCCAAGAGAGACTCTTCCAGTTTGGGCGCCTTCAGATTTTTGACCTCACGGCAACCCCCATCGAATCCATTGCTTATTCCCTGCTGAAGCGGGCATTCGACATAGTTTTCTCCATCTTTGCAATTTTGGTGACCGCGCCTGTGATGGCTGTGATTGCGGTCGCTGTGCGGCTCAGTTCTCCCGGGCCCGTGTTGTTCCGTCAGAATCGAGTAGGACTCAACGGGAAGATCTTTCGCATGTACAAGTTTCGCACCATGAGAGTCGGCGATCCCTCTGAGAGCGATGGGCTGCATACGACGCCAAATGATCCACGCCGCACTCGTGTGGGAATCTTCCTCCGAAGAACAAGCCTTGACGAGCTTCCGCAGTTCTTCAACGTCTTAAGAGGCGAGATGAGTGTTGTCGGTCCGCGGCCAGAGCTTGTTCGCTTCGTGGAAAAGTTCCTTCATGAAGTAGCCCGGTACAACAATCGTCATCGCCTGAAGGTGGGTATCACCGGCTGGGCCCAGGTTAACGGCTGGCGTGGAGATACATCCATCCGCAAGCGCGTGGAGCACGATTTGTTTTATCTCCAAAACTGGAGTCTTGCCTTTGATCTAAGGATTATTTTCCTCACGCTCTTTCCAAAGTACCGTAACAAGAACGCTTACTAGGATTACCGGCTCCAGTATCCTTTGCTCCTAAACGATGCTGACTTTCAGCGACCAAGAATAGTCATGAGAACATCAAGGGTCTTGCTAATTTCCAACGTTCGTCCCTCACGCACTTGGAACTTTGCGAACCGACTTCTTCGCGAAGTTCCAGGAACTCAAATTTGTGGCGTCGTCCAGCGCCCCATGCGCTCTATCCCCTGGATCCAACAGTTGATCGCAACGGGCAAGACGCGAGAAATTTCCCTCATGCCCAGACAATGGTCAAAGGTGCGATTTCTCTTCCACTCCTTCGTGGACAAGGTGGTGGCATGGTTCTTTTGGTTCGTCCACGGCTGCCCCCCCTCCCCGAACGATTCAACATTCAATATGAAAAGGCTGAGGCAGGAATGCGCTAGAGCGGGATGGCTATTTATCGTCACGGGCGAAAACAAGGAAGCAGGCGTCGCAGCCCTCTCTCTTGGGGACGTCGATCTCACTATTGTGCTTGGAGAGTTTTTTCCCCTCCCCGATTCCGCAGTAAATGCATCAAATGGTTGCATTCGAGCTAGTATCCTTAACCCAGGCAAGGATGTGGAATCCAGCAGGGATGACATAATCTGTATCGAGCATTTGGCGCCTGGGACAAGCGCTCCCGTCTTGATTCTTTCTCAGTTCTTCCCGTGGCAGCAGTTCGACGGCCCTCTGGGATATACGCTAAAAGCCGACCTAATAACTGACGATTTGCTGCTGGAAACGGCTCGAAGCCTACTGGCTGGCCATTCAGAGGCTGCAACGACAGCGGTATCGCAATGGGCGATTAGGGTTCTCGCGCCATCTCTTTCACAGCTCAACGGCGCCGAGAAGGGTACTTTCCAAACGGAAACTCATAGTAGTCGCTGCAGATCTGTCTGGAGGCTTTGCCTGGATACTCTGTTGCTTCTCTCTCCGAGCGTCCTAGGGCGGAATTGGTACCGTCGGCTCACGGGGCGTTATCCGGTGCTTATTCTTGCGCATCACTTGGTTTCTGATCGCCCTCACAGAATGGGTGTGCCAACAGAAACCTTTTGGAGACAAGTTCTGTTTCTCCGAAAGCATTACCGCATAGTGAGTCTTGCGGAGGCTTCTGATCTCTTGCGCTCTCGTCGGATACGTATTCCAACAGTTGTGCTTACCTTCGACGATGGTTACGCGGACAATTTCCTTGGCCTTCGCGCAGTGGCAAACGAAACAGAAACTTCATCGACGCTGTTTGTGACCACCGGGCCGGTGGAGGCTCATAGGGAATTTGACCATGACCTCGCAAAAGACAGGAAGGGCTTCCTACCCTTGACTTGGGACCAAATCGCGTATTGGAACACCCGCGGAGCCGAGTTCGGCAGCCACACTCGCGAGCATTTCGACTGTGGCTCCACAGACTTGGAGCATCTGCAATCGGAAATCATTGGCTCAAGGCAAGATCTGGAGGCTCATGTCAAAAAGCCAGTCACTTTTTTCGCCTTCCCTTACGGAAAACAAAAGAATATGTCCCGACTAGCGATGGACTTGGCGGCATCCACGTACCGTCACTATGTCTCTTCTTATGGTGGTGAATCTCTCGCGAATGGTGGAAGCCCCCAGAGCCATCTATTTCGGAAAAAATTCTATGGAAGCCCTTGGGAACTAGAACTCGAATTGCAGTCTGTATTTGATTTTGTGGACGCACTAAAGCAGCGGTTCCATTCTCAAGCAGCCTCACCATCCAACGAGCCGGACCGAGTCCCTGTGGTCTCTACATTGTCCCCGTCGATTCAAACAATCACTAGTTCTAGCACCTCGACTGCAGCCTATTCCCACGTCAAGGACTCTTACGGAATTGACAGTCCCGGACGGTAGGTTCTGAAACCTCCGTCACCATGAAAGGCCGAAAAGGAGGCCAGCATGCTCTCAAGCAAAGCAGGCTTGAAGTCGGAACTTCCGTTCGCAAGTGCGAAACCCTTGTCCCAGGTGCCCATCGTAATGCGCAGCAATGTCGAAAGACCAGTTGAGATATTCTCGACCTGCCCGCAATCCCTCGCCTTCGACAAGGATTCCTATGTCCGCCAAGTCAGAAAGGTCGCTCGCTGGAGCGAGCGTTGCGGATGCACGGGAATCCTCGTATACACAGACAACTCGCTCGTGGACCCTTGGCTTGTGTCTCAAATCATCGTTGAGTCCACAAGGACACTAAGCCCCCTGGTAGCAATTCAACCCGTTTACATGCACCCCTATTCCGTTGCAAAGATGGTGGCTTCCTTTGGGTACCTTCATCACCGGCGGATTTACCTGAACATGCTCGCCGGCGGATTCAAAAACGACCTCGTCGCATTGAACGACACAACTCCGCACGACAAGCGCTATGCCCGTCTGATTGAATACGCGACGATCATCAATCAGCTTTTGTCCAGTGCCGCTCCAGTCACTTTTCACGGAGAGTCTTATAGGATCGACCAGCTGAGAATGACTCCGGCTCTTCCTCCTGAACTTCTTCCGGAAATCTTTGTCTCCGGCTCGTCGGATGCCGGCCTGGACGCCGCGAGAAAACTTGGCGCGACGGCGGTGAAATACCCGCGGCCAGCCAGTGAGTGCGAAGCAGAACCAGCAACTAGTGGTTTTAAGTCCGGAATTCGCGTGGGGATCATTGCTCGAGAAACAGAGGATGAAGCCTGGGATGTTGCCGAGCAACGGTTCCCGGAAGATCGTAAGGGCGAACTGACTCATCAGCTCGCCATGAAGGTTTCGGATTCCTTATGGCACAAGCAACTCTCGGATACCGCAAACAAAACGCGCGCCATGAGAAGTACTTATTGGCTCAGACCTTTTGAGCAATACAAGACCTTCTGCCCCTACTTGGTTGGAAGCTACGAGCCTGTCGCCAACGAACTCTCTCGGTACATCTCGTTGGGATATCGCACGTTCATTCTGGATATCCCCGCCACCGAAGAGGAGCTGCAGCACGCCAGTGCCGCGTTTGATCGCGCGCTGGAAAGAATCGATATTTTGGCTTGAGTCTACCCTTGTGACTTAGGCCAGACTTGCACTAGGCCGCAAATACTCCTTGGACTGAAACCAATCGCCCCAATGATGCCACAAAGATCTTTTCGAAGCCTCTTCCGCGGGTTTCTTGAATCCGCTGAGGGCTTCCCCCAGCGTCCCGCACTTTTTGTAGACGGCGAGTCTCTAAGCTATGCAAACCTCCGCAGGATCGTCTACAAGATTGCTTCGGCCATTCGCACTCTGCGGAGCGACCAGGAATCATTCTCACTCGTCGCTGTTTTGGCGTATCGCAGCAAAACAGCTTACGCAGGCGTTCTCGGCTCGCTCGCAGCCAGCAAAGGGTACGTGCCTCTCAATCCAAAGTTCCCTCTGGAGCGAACTCTCCAAATGCTCGCTCTATCCGACTGCACGGTTCTCATCATCGGTAAAGAATGCCTCCCCCAGTTGTCTGGCCTGTTGAAAGCGGCGGACCGGCCCCTGGTTATCATTCTGCCTGAAGTAGCATCGCTGGCAGAACTGCCATCCCGGAATCCGCATCATCGTTTCCTATTCGCCGACCAATTGCCAAGCAGAGAAGACTTCTCCTTTGAAGAAAACTCCACTCCTGCTTCTTTCGCCTATCTCTTGTTCACGTCTGGCAGCACCGGCATACCCAAAGGAGTTCCGATCAGCCAAGGCAATGTGCGGTCATACGTTAACTACATCTGCCAGCGCTACAACGTAAGTGAACACGACCGCTTTTCTCAACAATTTGATCTTACATTTGATTTGAGCGCACACGACATGTTTGTGTGTTGGGAACGCGGAGCGTGTTTGTACTGCGTTCCCGACAATTCCATCATGGCCCCGGCCAAATTCATTCGTGATCATGAGCTGACGATGTGGTTTTCCGTGCCATCGGTGGCCGGTCTCCTGTCCAAAATGCGGTTGCTCTCTCCGCGCTGCTTCCCTTCTCTGCGCTTCAGCCTGTTTTGCGGTGAGCCTCTGCCGGCGTCTTATGCACGGTCCTGGCAGGCAGCTGCCCCAGACTCCATCGTTGAGAATCTCTACGGACCGACAGAAGCTACCATCGCCATCGCTCATTATCGCTGGGATTCGCAAAAGTCCTTTCAGGAGTGCTCAAACGGCCTCGTTCCCATTGGTCAAATTTTCGAGGGCCAGCAATTCTCCGTAACAGATTCCCATGGAAAAAGCGTCCCACTCGGAGACGCCGGTGAGCTCTGCCTTTCCGGATCGCAAGTTGCCACAGGTTACTGGCATAATCTCGAAAAAACTCAGCAGCAGTTTGTGCGTTTGCCAGGCGCGGATGATCGCTTGTGGTATCGCACCGGCGATCTCGTCAAGCAAGATGAGTCCGGTAATCTTCATTATCTCGGCCGGATGGATCACCAGGTCAAAATCCGCGGTTACCGCGTCGAGTTACAGGAGATTGAGGCTGTGCTACGTCGCGCCTGCGGCACCGACCAGGTCGTTTCGGTTCCCTGGCCGGTCCATAATGGCAGCGCCGAAGGCGTTGTTGCCTTCGTCTCCGGCATCAAGACCCTCGATGAGGCTCGCATTCTGGCAAGCTGCGGCAATCTCTTGCCCGACTACATGGTTCCCCGGAAAATTTACCTCGTTGATTCGTTGCCATTAAACGTAAATCAAAAGATCGACCGCGGAAAGCTGTCGAGTCTACTCGAAGGTGTCGCGTGAAACCAGTTGCCGAACAGGAACTCATCCAACAGGTGATTGGCTGGGTCAAGCAGAATGGCCTCAATGGCGCCAGCCATACGGAGATTTCTGAGAGCACCAATCTCTTGGAAAGCGGCCTCTTGGATTCCTTTGCCTTCGTCGATCTTGTTTTATTTATCGAGAATTGCACCCAGGAAAAGCTCGACTTGCTTGATGTAAATCCAGAAGAGTTCACCGTAGTGAAAAGTCTTTGCCATCTTGCGTTGCAGAACGGCCATTAAGAGCATCGGCCACAGTCCCCGGACTCAATGCCATATCGTCGCCAACTAGCCTTGCGCAAACTTACTAGCCGAACTAACAGTAGGAGCCCAGCGCCCTCGACCTCGAGCGGGCTGGCTTCTCCCCATTGCAGTGTGACAAAAAGTCCAGCAATGTTAACGAAGACGGATTGTGGGCCCGCCGCTTATGCCGTTGCGACGAGAATTCGGCCTTTTTCGCCCAAAGATATTCCAGAAGTCGTTGATTTGCACAAAAGAGTATTTCCTGGAAATCCCTTTTCCTCCAGCGAACTCGAAATCCATTTTCGGCTCCTCTTCTTTGAAAATCCTTGGTACGACGCGGATCTTCCTTCTTTGGTTTATCAAGAACAAGGAGAAAAGATTTGTGGTTTCTACGGTGTCATACCGCGTCGAATGCGGATGCAGGGTCGGCCGATCCGCGCGGTTGTCTCCAGCCAGTTCATGGTGGATCCTTCCGTCCGCAATCGCCTCGCTGCAGTTGAACTCCAAAGGACTTTCTTCGCCGGGCCGCAAGATTTGTCCTTCACGGATGGCGCAAACGACGCAAGCAGGAGGATCTGGGAAGGTCTGGGAGGTTTGACGGCCTTTCCCTACGGTGTTCATTGGACAAGACTTTTGCGCCCCGCCCGCTATTTTCTAGATCGTTGGGAAGACCGCGGACTCTCTTCTGCCACGCGATTGTGTCTTCGGCCACTTTCCGCACTAACGGATTTTTTTGTGGCACGCAAACACAAGAGCCCGTTTCACCAGTCAGAGCAATCGCCGGAAGAGGACTTCTCATGCGAGACATTGCTCGAGCACTTGCCGCGATTCGCAGTCACGAAATCGCTCTGCCCCGACTACGATGAATCATCTTTACGCTGGCTTTTGCAGCAGGCCAGCGAGAAACAATGGCATGGCAAATTGCGCAAAGCGTTGGTTCGAAACGAGGCTGGGCAGATTGTTGGCTGGTACATGTACTACCTCAATCCGAACGGTATCAGCCAGGTTTTGCAGCTTGTAGCCACCAGGAATTCCATTCGCCGCGTTCTGGATCAGCTTTTCTTCCATGCCTGGCGGTCCGGTTCCTTCGCAGTTTCCGGGCGCATGGATCCGGAATTTGCCACGGCTTTTTCTGAGGAACGCTGCCTTTTTAGTTTCAGTGGCCCTCGGATGCTGGTGCATTCCCGGCACGCGGACCTGCGCGAGGTGATTCAGCGCGGTGACGCTTTCCTGACCCGCTTGGAGGGCGAATGGTGGATGCGTTTGCAGGGCGGCTAATCAGCCATATCGGAGTTTATTCCCTTGATCATCCTTGGAATTAGCGGTTTCGAAGGGGCCATACCCTTCAAAAAGGCGCACTGGCCGAATTTGGAAGAGCGCGAATATCGCATATCGCAGGGGCATGACTCTGCGGCTGCACTCTTTATTGAGGGCAAACTCATCGCCGCAGCGGCTGAAGAACGATTCAGCAGAAAAAAGCACACCGGTGACTTCCCCATCGGCGCGATTTCGTACTGTCTTGCTGAAGGAGGTATTGCATTAAGCGACGTGGACGAGATTGCCCACTCGTTCGACTTCGCCCCGCATCGCGCGGTCTACAGTTTTGACCCAGTCACGGCCGCTCTCTTCAGAGATGTCTACTCCCGTGAAGCTGTTCGTGCACAGGTCGCTCGCTATTTGGATGGCTACGCCGCGGACCGGGTCCGCCACGTCGATCATCACTTGGCTCATGCGGCAAGCGCTTATTTTTGCTCGGGTTGGGAAGAGTGCTTGGTTTTCGTCGTTGACGGCATGGGAGAGATGCAGAGCGCCACGATCTATCATGCCCGCAACGGACAACTGGAAAGGCTGAAAGAAATGCCGGCCCGTGATTCCATCGGCATTCTCTATTCCACAGTAACTTTGCATCTTGGATTCGACTTCAACGCAGACGAGTACAAGATCATGGGTTTGGCGCCCTACGGTAACCCTGCGCGCTTTCGCTCGTTCTTCGAGCAAGCCGTCGAGCTCTGCGAAGATGGGACCGTTCGAATCCCGCTTCTTCGTATGAACCGCACGCGCGACGAACGCGAAAATCACCTCGCTACGCGAAAATGCCTCACCGAGCATTTGATCAAGCCACGCCATCCAAACGAGGAGATACGGGACGAGCATCGCGACGTTGCTGCATCTCTCCAGGAGTGTCTCGACCGCGTCATGCTTCACATCTGCAAGCATTTCGGGGCGCGCACCGGGTTGCGCCGTCTTGCTCTTGCCGGCGGTGTCGCCCTCAATTGCACAGCCAACGGAAAATTAGTGCAGTCGGGCATTTTTGACGAAATCTTCGTGCAGCCGGCCGCCGGGGACGACGGCTCCGCTCTCGGAGCAGCCGCTTTTCGAGCCGCGCAGAACGGCTGTGTTCACAACACACGCATTCCCGGGCCATTCTATGGGCCTGCCTATTCGCACGCGCAAATAGAAGAAGCCCTCAAAGAATTTGACAGTCGCACCGAAGTCCACTCTTTCGCGAATCTCTCGGACACATGCGCGCACGCAGCCCGTTTGATTGCGAATGGCCGCGTAGTTGGCTGGTATCGCGGCCGCATGGAATTTGGCCCGCGGGCCCTGGGGCATCGCAGCATCGTGGCCGATCCAGGACATCCAGAAATGCGCGATCGCATTAATGCCATGGTGAAAATGCGTGAGGCTTTCCGCCCCTTTGCCCCTGCCGTCACCCTGCGCGAAGTCGACAAATGGTTTGACGTCCCGGCGCACGCCGAATTTCCCTACATGATTACGACCGTAGACGTCCGCCGGGAGCATCGCAGCGGCTTGCCAGCGATCACTCACGTGGACGGGTCCGCAAGAGTCCAAACCGTTTCTCCGTCTGACAACCGAGAGTTTCACGCTCTTTTGGAGGCGGTTGGAAAAACCACCGGACGCGAGATGGTCTTGAATACAAGTTTCAATGTAAAAGGCCAGCCCATCGTCAATACTCCTCGAGAAGCCATCGAAACTTTCCTGAATACGGGGATCGAGTTTTTGTTCCTTGAAGACACCTTGGTTGCGCGCCGGTCCCGCGAAAAAAGAGGCCAGGCCGATGGGTCCATCGGTGATCCCGTTGGCGTTGGTGCCGACCATGAAGCTCGTTTGAACTAAGGCATCCATCCGACCTAACACGCCAAAATGAGATGAACCCATGTGTGGCATAGCAGGAATCCTGAACCTCGACGGACAACGCGTAGATCCCGATCATCTCGTGCGCATGGCCGGGCAGCTTAGGCACAGAGGGCCAGACGACTTGAGCGTCTACACGGACAAGGCCGCAGGACTGGCTCACACGCGTCTCAGCATCATTGACCTGGCATCTGGCAAGCAGCCGATGCACAACGAAGACAAGTCGCTTTCCATCGTGTTCAATGGAGAGATTTTCAATTACATCGAATTGAAGAATGATTTGATCAAAAAAGGGGTCAGGTTCAAGACGCAGTCGGACACAGAGGTTCTTCTGCGCCTTTATGAGCAAAAGGGCGAGGAATGCGTCCACGACCTTAATGGCCAGTGGGCGTTTGCTATTTGGGATAGCAAGAAGGAAAGCCTTTTTCTTTCCCGCGACCGGCTTGGCGTCAGGCCGCTTTTTTACACGCTTGCTAACGGAGCTTTCCTCTTTGGCTCCGAAATCAAATCCATTTTTGCAGTTCCGAGCGTGTTCAGGGAAATCGATCCGGTTGCTCTCGACCAAATCTTTACGTTTTGGGTCACCGTCCCTCCACATACAATCTTCAAGAACATCCTGGAGCTGCCGCCCGGGCACTTTCTGACCGTCCAAAACAAGCAAGTCTCCTTGAAGAAATACTGGGCTCTCGACTTTCCCCCCGCCGCCGAGAGCGTAGCTGATGGCGCTGCCACAGAGGAACGCTATGCCAGCGACTTGTTGGATCTCCTTATCGACGCCACGCGGATTCGGCTTCGTTCCGATGTTCCGGTGGGAGCCTATCTCAGCGGAGGATTGGACTCATCGCTTATTACAGCTCTGATCAGGAAATTCACAAATGCCCGTCTGAAGACATTCTCCGTCGCGTTTGATGACCCGGAATTTGATGAGGGTAGCTATCAAAACGAAGTAGCTCGCTTTCTCGATACCGACCATCACGAAGTGCAATGCGATTACAGTGAGATTGCCGGCGCTTTTCCCTCAGTCATCTGGCACACCGAGAAGCCGATCCTTCGAACAGCCCCTGCACCTCTCTACATTCTTTCTGAGCTCGTTAGAAACCATGGCTACAGAGTCGTGCTCACGGGCGAAGGCGCAGACGAAATGTTCGGTGGCTACGATATCTTCAAAGAGGCCAAAATTCGCACGTTTTGCGCCGCGCAGCCCGATTCCAGCTTTAGGCCATTGTTGTATAGAAGGCTGTATCCGTATCAACAAGCAATGCAAAGACAGCCCGATGCCTACCTGAGCGCCTTCTTCGGGGCACGGCCACAGGACCAAAACAGCGAGTTTTTCTCCCATCTCCCAAGGTGGCAGATGACGTCCAAGTTGAAGATGTTCTTCTCGGCCGAAGTCAAATCGCAAATAGGGTCGCGGGATGCCTCGGATATTCTTCGGATGGCTCTCCCCCCTGGCTATTTCGCGTGGGACGGCTTTTGCCAGGCCCAGTATCTGGAATCCGCGTATCTCCTGCCCGGTTACATTCTCTCTTCGCAGGGAGATCGCGTCGCCATGGCTCACTCGGTAGAAGGAAGATTTCCCTTCCTGGATTACCGCGTCGTCGAATTTGCTTCAAGGATTCCCCCATCCTTGAAAATGAAAGTCCTCAACGAAAAGTATCTTCTGAAGCGCTGCGCCGGCGGATTGGTTCCATCGAGTATCAGCAAAAGGCACAAGCAGCCGTACCGCGCGCCAGATGGAAAGAGTTTCTTTCAGGGAATAAGGCACGAATATGTTGACGCTCTGCTGTCACCGGTTCGAATTCGGCAAGACGGGCTATTCGATCCCCTGGCCGTGGAACGCCTGGTCGAAAAGTTCCGGAAGGGCCGCGCCATTGGGGTAAGGGACAACATGGGGTTCGTCGGGATCCTCTCAGCTCAGCTCGTCGTGGACCAATTTGTCAAAAACTTTGGGGTGACTTCTTCTTATGCAGAATATCCAGCAGGAACTGCGGCAGTTTGTCATTGATAACTTTCTCTTCGGCCACGGCAACGGTAACTTGCGCAACGATGACTCCTTCCTGGACAAAGGCATCATCGACTCCACCGGCGTTCTGGAATTGGTCGTGTTTCTTGAAGAGAAATACCACATCAAAATCCACGATCGCGAACTTGTTCCCGACAACTTGGATTCCATCAACAACCTGGTGAGGTTCCTGGAGACAAAACTTCAGCATGCTTCCTGAGGACTAAAGAGATGCAGGTCGAACAATTTCTTGAACTGAGCGCTCAGCGGAGTCCTGACAAAACCGCCTTGGTTTGTCAGGAGCGCCGTCTGACTTACAGGGAAATCGAAGAGCAGTCCAACCAATTGGCCCACGCGCTGATTGAAAATGGCGTCGAGCGCGGTGACCGCGTTGCCATCTACCTGGACAATTCCGTCGAAGCCGTATTGTCCATCTTTGCTGTATTAAAGGCGGGGGCGGTCTTCCTTGTGGTGAATCCCACGACCAAACCGGATAAGCTCGCCTACATTTTGAATAACTGCCGAGCCGTGGCGCTTATCACGGATTCACGAAAGTATGCTGGCGTAGAGAAATACAGCGCGCAGCTTCCCTTTCTTAATCACTTCTTCGTCACCGGATTGCATGCAACTCCTCCCAACGACCGACGCTTAAAAGTACTCTCTCTTGAAAACCTCTTCAATGGCGCCCGCTTTTCGAAGCTGCCTCTTCCCAAGAAATGCATTGATATCGATTTAGCAGCTCTAATCTACACTTCCGGCTCGACCGGCAAACCCAAGGGCGTCATGCTGACGCATCTAAACATCGTTTCCGCCGCGACTTCCATCACCACCTATCTCGAAAACACCACGGACGACGTCATTCTCAATGTTCTCCCTCTCTCCTTCGACTATGGGCTCTATCAGGTTTTGATGGCCTTCAAGGTCGGCGCGACATTCGTTCTGGAACGTTCCTTTACCTATCCCTACGCCGTCATCGAGAAGCTGGTGCGCGAAAAAGTCACGGGCCTCCCTCTCGTTCCAACCATCTCCGCCATCCTTCTTCAGCTCAATCTGCAAGACTTTGACTTTTCCAGCCTCCGCTACATCACCAACACCGCCGCGGCCTTGCCCACTCACCACATCCTCCAACTGCGGAATCTTTTTCCGCACGTCAAACTCTATTCCATGTATGGCCTCACGGAATGCAAGCGCGTCTCCTACTTGCCGCCGGATCAAATCGACGTGCGGCCCAGCTCAGTGGGCCGAGGCATGCCCAACGAAGAGGTTTACATCGTCGATGACCACGGCCGCCGTGTCGGGCCAAACGTCATCGGTGAACTTGTGGTTCGCGGCTCCAACGTCATGAAGGGTTATTGGGAGGCTCCCGATGCCACAAACAAGGTCCTGCGGCCGGGCCCGCTCCCGGGAGAAAACGTCCTGTATACGGGCGATCTCTTCAAAATGGATGAAGAAGGCTTTCTCTACTTTATCGCGCGTAAAGACGACATCATCAAAACTCGCGGCGAAAAAGTCAGTCCCAAGGAAGTTGAAGAGGTCTTGTACGGCCTCGAGGGAATCGCCGAAGCCGCAGTGGTTGGCATCCCCGACGAAATTCTAGGCCAAGCCATCAAAGCGGTCATCACTCTGCGCGATGGCGCTCAACTCACCGAACGCGACGTCCAGCGCCACTGCTCCGCCAATCTGGAGGACTTCATGGTGCCGAAGTTCATCGAGTTTCGCGATTCGTTGCCCAAAACTTCCAGCGGAAAAATCAGCAAGCGTGAGCTTGCTGTACCCGTGGGAGCCGGTGAATGAACATTCAAACTAAACTGTCGCCCGAAGTCTTGGAGATTGACGCCCCCCAAGTCGCCGAACGGATCGAAGCCTGTATTCGCGATTGCCTGCATCACCAGCTAAAACGCAAAGGTGTCGTACTCGGCCTCTCTGGCGGCATAGACAGCAGCGTCGCCGCGGCCCTCTGCGTCCGCGCCCTGGGCGCTGACCGCGTGCTGGGCCTATTTATGCCGGAGGCTGAGTCCTCTCCCGACACGCTGCACCTGGGCCAGCTCGTCGCCGATTCTCTGGGAATCAAAACGGTTCTCGAGAACATCACTCCGATTCTCCAGGCCGCCGGGTGTTATCAACGCCGTGACGAAGCCATACGCACCGTCCTCCCCGAATACGGCGAAAACTACAAATGCAAGATCGTCATGCCAAATCTTCTGAATGCCCCGGCCTACCCGTTTTATTCCGTTGTCGTGCGCTCCCCGGCTGGCGTTCAAACCCGCGCCCGCCTTACTCCAGAAGCCTTCTTAGGGATCGTCGCCGCTAGCAACTTCAAGCAGCGCACGCGGAAAATGATCGAGTATTACCACGCGGATCGTCTCAACTATGCCGTAGTTGGCACGCCCAACCGTTTGGAGTACGAACAAGGCTTCTTTGTCAAAAATGGCGACGGCGCCGCCGACCTCAAACCGATCGCTCACTTATACAAAACGCAAGTGTATCTGCTAGCGGAATATCTAAACATCCCTCGCGAAATTCAGCAGCGCCAGCCCACCACCGATACCTACTCGCTCGACCAGTCTCAGGAAGAATTCTATTTCACACTTCCCTACGACAAAATGGACCTCTGCCTCTACGCTCGTAATCAGGGGGTTCCCGCAAACGAAGCGGGCGCGGCCACCGGTTTAACGGTCGAGCAGGCCGAACGCATCTATCGGCTTATCGACTCCAAGCGAAACGCCACGCGCTATCTCCACTTGCACCCCCTCCTTGTGGAAAACGTGGGAAATGTAGAGAACGTCTTTCGGGCCTCCTCCTAGCCCTTTCTCACTCGCCCCCGAGAGTCGCGCTGGGTCTTGTGCTCTCAATAAATTCGTGGAATATCTCTGAACAATCATGAATCAATTCTCGGACCGTCATCGAATTCTGATCATCGACAGCGGCGGCGGCTACGGCGGCAACGCTACTTTCCTTCGCGATTTCTTAATCTACCTGGATAAGGATCAATTCCAGCCTTTCGTCGCTTTCTACTCTCTTCATGTCTCTCCGGACACCAAGGCCGTTCAGCAAATGGCCTTGCCGATTTTCTTTCTCAGCCGGTCTCAGCCTCTTGATAACTATCTCCAGGAAAAGCTCCTCGCACGCAGGTCCCGCTGGACCTGGCTGCACCTCGCCAAGGTCGCGCTGCACTTCATCCTTCAATTGTTTCTTTTGGATCTTCTTCGTCTCTGGAGACTCTTGAGAATTCTGAAAACAAATCACATTGACCTCATTATCCTGAATAACGATGTCCACTATCATCGCGTCGGAGCCTTGGCTGCGCGCCTGACTCACCTCCCTTGCGTTTGCCGAAAGTCCGGTGGCATCGGAGAGGCCAGGAGACTCAAGAAAATCCTCACTCCTTGGATTGACCTCTTTATTGCCATCTCCGCAGCGACTTCACAAGACCAGTTGCAGAACAACCCGGGGACAAAAAGAGTGGCCACCGTTTTTGAAGGCGTCGACCTAAAAAGATACGTACCCGGCTCTCACAATTCGGAGTTGCGAAACGAGTTGGGCATCTCCGTGGGAAAGAAGGTTGTAGCTTGCGTTTCCCGTTTGGTCGAGGGCAAAGGGCACCGCGAGGTTGTAGAGGCGGCCGCGTCTGTTGTCAAATCCTACAAAGACGTGGTTTTCCTCGTTGTGGGAGAAGGCGAGAACAGCATCAGCAACTCGTTAGTGAAAACCCTGAAAGCCCGGATCCACGCCCTCGGACTCTCCCCTTATTTCATTTTTACAGGCTGGCGCACGGACATCCCGGAGATCCTCTCCCTCGCAGACCTCTTTGTGCATTGTCCTACCACCTGGCTCGAGGGCCTTGGTATTGCGCATCTCGAAGCCATGGCCATGGGCAAGCCCACAGTGGTTTCTGAAAACGGAGGCTTGACCGAGGCCGCCCTCGATGGGGTGACCGGGTTTGTCGTTCCTCCCGGCGACGTTGACTGCCTCTCCTCAGCCATTCTCCGCCTGCTCAACGAGCACGAACTCGCCCAGCGCATGGGGACGAATGCTCGCAAGAGAATCGAAGAGCTGTTCGACGTCCGAAAAAGTACTAGACAGATGGAAATGCTGATTCACGAATATTTTCGGAACAATCGGCTTCGATCGAAAAACCGCCTCACCGCTGTACAGCAAACGCAAATCACTTGAGGATTCATGCGCCTTTCTCTTGTACTTAGAGCTGTGGCGACCAGTTGGGTCGCCGTCATTGCCAATGCGTGCGTCGGCATTTTTCTGACGCCCTATGTTTTGCATCGCCTTGGCGACGAAGCTTTTGGCGTCTGGGTATTAACCACCAACCTGGTCGGCTACTACGGCCTCTTGGACGCCGGCGTACGCTCCGCCATCGTTCGCTATGTTTCCAAACACAGGGAACTCGACCAGCAGGACAGCGTTAACGAAGTCGTCACATCGGCGTTCTACTACTATCTTGGCGCCTGCTGTCTCGTCATTCTCGCCACCCACATTTCCGTCGGTCCGGTTTCCCGCTTCTTCTCAATTCACAACAATGTCCTCGCCGACTTCAAATCGCTCTTCCTTCTTGCCGGCCTTGTTCAAGGCCTCATGCTTCCTCTCATCGTCTTTTCCAGCTCTCTGGAAGCCGCCGGACGTTTCGATCACGTTTACCTCACAACGGTCACGTGCCTCGTCCTTCGCGTGGTCGCAATCATTTATGTACTCCACGCCGGCGGCGGATTATTCGCCGTCGGCGCCACCACCATTCTTTCTCAATTGCTCTCCTATTGTATTCAGGTCCCTCTCGCCCTCCGCGCCCATCCCGGCTTTACTCTTCACCCCAAATGGATTCGCATGTCCGTCTTTCGCAACATGCTCCGCTACGGCTCTATCAGCGTTGGCGTCGGCGTCGCCGAAAGAATGCGCAGCTACATTTACCCCGTACTCATCGCTCGTTTTCTCTCCCCTGTCGCCGTAACCATTTTTGCTCTCCCCATGAAAATCCTCTCTTTTCCCGGGGAAGGCATCGGCACTATGACCGAGATCATGAATCCTCTTTCCAGCCAGCTCGAGGCCCGCAACGACTTCGCCAAGCTCCGCGAACTCATTCAGATGAGCGTTCAGAGCGCCTTCCTGCTGCTTGCTCCCTTCGCCGCTTTTCTCTTTATCTTTGGCAAAGAATTGCTCACCCTCTGGGTTGGCCCGCAATACACCGTCGCGTATCGCCTTTTGGTTTTTCTCACTCTGGGCGTTGGCGCGGCGGCCACCCAATGCTGTGTGCAATCCATGCTGTTTGGCATCGAGCGTCACAAACAGCTCTTCTGGTACCGTCTCGGCGAAGGACTCTCCATCACCGTGCTCGGCGCCGTGGCCCTGCCAATTGCCGGTCTCCAGGGTCTCGCCATCGTCATGGCCATAACTTTGCTCCTCACCAGTTTAGTTCTGGTTCCTCGTCACCTTTGCAGTATCTTGGATCTTCCCCTTCGTCACTATTTGATTCAGGGATGTGTAAAACCATGTCTTCTATCTCTTCCGGCCGCCGCCACATTCCTCGCGTGCCGTTTCATTTTCGCCGTGGATGCCTGGCCGGACCTCCTCTTCACGGCCCTGGCCGGCTGTTTCGTTTACGCCCTGACTCTATTGTTTGTGTCGCGCAATGACTCCATTCCGGCATTTCGCGCTTTCCGCCTAGACGTCCTTCTGCTGTTGGGGCGCAAAATCAGGCTAGTCCCGGAGTCCAACTAATTGCCATCAATTGGACTCATTCGCCTCCGCATTCCTGAAAAATGGCCGACCGCCAGAATCTCCAAAGGATCACGAGCACGATGACGCAAGTGGCGTCCCTCGATTACCCGCCCCTTCCACGCGCTGAGCTCAAGCCCTTGGGTCAACAAAGTGGTTCGTCGGCCCCCCGCTCTGCCGCCTATGCCGGGCGTTTCTATTTCCCTGAGTTGGACGCCATTCGAATCTTTCTCTTCTTTAGTGTGTGGAGTTACCACACGCTTCCTCGCGACGCCTCCTTCTTCCTCGAACATCGCTTTCCGCCTGTCCTTGCCTCCCTGGCCACCACCGTCGTCAAGGCTTGCATATGCAGCCTCGACGTCTTTTTCATTCTCAGCGCGTTTTTGATTACCGAACTCCTGCTTCGCGAGCGGGACGCAAGAACCTCTGTGGATCTAGAGGCGTTTTATGTTCGCCGGCTGCTCAGAATTTGGCCGCTTTACTTTTTCATGATCGCTCTGGCTGTTCTGTCCACGCGTTTTGACCACAATCAAGTCTTCGGTTGGAATTACGCTCTGGGCTTTTTGTTCTTCGCCGGCAATTGGGTCATGGTCTTTCATGGCTTCCAACAAGCCACATTTATGGCGCCGCTATGGAGCGTTTCCTTCGAAGAGCAATTTTACCTGCTCTGGCCGCTCGTCATTCGCAAAGCATCTGCGAAACTCATTCGTAATATCGCCATTGGCTTGTTGGTCGTAGCCTCATCGGCTCGCCTCGTGCTCCTTCTTCACCACGTGCACGGAGACGCGCTTTGGTTCAACAGCTTTGCGCGGCTCGATTCCATCGCCCTTGGAATACTGCTGGCTCTCGCATTTCACGGGCGTTCCACGTTCAGCCTCGGCTTGCTAGCCAGAATTGCTTTCCTGGCCCTCGGCATTTCCGCGTGGACGTTCGTCGGTTATTATTGTGGCTTGCTCAATCCCGTCCCTACTCTAGCCCGAGGTATGATCGGCTATCCGCTCATGTCTCTGGGGGGCGCTGCCATCTTCTTGTCCGTGCTGGGAGCCGCTCAGGATGGCATGTCTTTCCTGAAGAATCCTCTTCTCGTTTATTTAGGCAAGATTTCCTACGGCCTCTACGCGTTCCATCTCCTGGCGCTCCAGCTCTCTACCAATCTCTTCGCGCATTACCATCATTCCTTCAGTCAAACGCTCTCGTGGCTCTTCGCCCTCGGCATGACTTTCTTCCTCGCCGTTATTTCCTATCGCTGGTTGGAGAGCCCCTTCTTGCGCTGGAAGCAAAAAAGCTTTACCCATGTCCCCTCAGGAGCTATCCCCTAGCCGTTCCGTACGGCCGCCGCACGACCCAGCCTAATCTCAACAAGTGAGGCGCGTTGGTATGCCAGGAAGTCAAACATGGCCCAAGGAAACACCGCCGCCAAATCGCAGACGGCCCGCTATCCGTCTAAATCAACGGTAAGTCATTTTCAAATCGCCCCAGCGGAATTTCCTCACCACTTATTCCATCTGCTGCGGTGCCCCCATGACGCCGGTAACCTTATCCTTGCTGCTGAGTTGCAATGCGGTTCCATCGGCGTTGTCCAAGGGATACTGAAATGCACCTCCTGCAACGCCGAATATCCCATCGAGGAAGGAATCGCACGCCTCATGCATCACGATCTCACGCGCGAAGACCGGCACGAAATGGCCACGCGCGACATGCAAAATGCGCAGCTCCCTCTCGGTCCTTTCATCCCACCGCCTTTTGGTTGGCGCTCTCTTTTAAGCGACCTTCTCGAGATTCCCCCTCATCTCCACGCATTGCGTCCCGCTGGCCGCAGGGTTCTGGAAATTGGCTGTGGTGACGGAAGACTCACCATGCTTCTGGCACAGATGGGAGCCACCGTCCTGGCTGTGGACTTCTCCTTTAACTCGCTGCGCGTTCTCGGCTCTCGGCTCCGCTCCGGCATCGCTCCCACCACCTATCAACTTCCTGGTTCTCACTCCCGCGAAGACCTCCGCCATATGGTCGGCCTCGTCCAGGCCGATGCCAGCCATTTTTCCGTCGCTCCTCGCAGCTTTGACCGCGCCCTCTCCGCCACTCCGCTCGACTCTCGCGAACAGCGCATGGCCCTCTACCACACCATCGCCGAAGCTCTCACCGACCAGGGCCATTACGTTGGTAGCGTCGAAAATGATGACCTCACCCGACGCCTTCTAGGCCTTCCCACCGCTCGCCGTTATTCCAGCGGCATCTTTATCGAACATTTCGACGTCGAAAGAATGCGCGGCGAAGCGGCTCCGTTCTTTTCTAAGATTCGTATCCGCCCCATCCGCCCCAGACTTCCGTTTCTCCACCGCCTTCCGCTCAAGTGCGCCCTTTACCTCTCTCGCGTCGTGGCTGTACTCCCCGTGTTGCGCCATCTCGGCGAACTTCTTCTCCTTTGTGCCGAGCGCCCCGTTCGCCCCTCCCTCGAAGGCGTCCACCGTCCCGGCAACAAATTCGTCAAGCGCTTCTATCGCTGGTACATGCGCAAAATCGGCAAGCCGCCTGCCTGGGAAGAAAACGAACCCGTTTGAACCAAGTCAGCTACAACCGTCCGTAGAAAAGTCATCAATGTCCACCAATCGAACCGCTGCACGCTGGCAATCGGAGGCCGCGTTCTTTGATCGCGATCCGCAAACAAACATGCTGGGGGGGACTGCTTCGCGCGATCGATCCCCTTACGCTCCAGCGCTACAGCGCGTCTTTTCCGCGCAGACGGTTACAGGAGGAATTCCGGTTCCATGTGCCCAAAAACCTTCGAGGCAAGCACGTCCTCGACATCGGCTGTGGCGATGGCCACAATTCCGCCTTTTCTGGCAAAGCTCGGCGCCAAAGTAACCAGCATTGTCTCACCCAATCCATCGACCCGGCCCATAAGAAAGCGGAAATCAATAAGGTAAGGGACGCCACCCGTTTTATCTGCTCGCCTGTCGAAGAAGTGGAAATCCCGGCCCATTCCTTCGATGTCATCTGGGGCGACGCCATCCTCCATCACTTGATTGAGAATCTCGAGTTCGCTCTCTCGCGGCTCACTCTGTGGGCCAAGCCTGGGGCCCTCATGTTGTTTTCCGAGCCCGTCAACTTCAACAACGCGCTCCGCCGCATCCGGTTTGCGCTGCCTGTTAAAACCGACGCGACCCCCGATGAGTGCTCCCTCGAACCAGCCGAGTTGACGCTGATTCGCCGCTTTGTCCCCGATCTCCGCGTCCGTTGTTATTCCCTCTTTGGACGGTTCAGCCGCTTTATTCCCATCAACTACAACTACGAGCGCTCGTCTCTCTGGCGCCGCATGATCGTTAATGCCTTGGCCAGCTTCGAGTATGCTCCGCTTTCCCTACCCTTCTTCCAAAACCTGGCAGGCTACGCCGTCTTCTACGGCCACCTTCGGCATCCGGGCCCCGCTGGCAACTTCAACCACGACGTTAACTAAATCAGCCAACCGCCCGGTACTTCAAAGAGCTATGTATCATTACTTAACAACAAAAGCCCCCCCCCCCCCAACAGGCCTTTTCAAGAGATCACACGAAGCAATCTTGGCCGGATCGCCTGCAGTACCGCATCCTCAAGCGAGTCTCTCCCGGGGAATTGCAATACATGTCCGGCGACGCCTATGCGGGCAAAATCAAAATTAAGATCTTACTGGGCGACGCGCTCTTCGATGAGCTTCGCGGGAAGACCGTCATCGATTTCGGCTGTGGTGAAGGCGACGACGCCATCGCCTTAGCGAAAAACGGCGCTCTCCGGGTAATCGGGATCGACATCAGGGAATCGGTGCTCGAACGAGCCCGCCAGAAAGCTCGGCGCGACGCGCTGGAAAGTGTTTGTCACTTTTCCACGACTACAGACGAGCAGGCGGACGCCATCGTCTCCATCGACTCCTTTGAACACTTCGCCGACCCCGCCGCCATCCTCCTGACCATGGCCAAGCTCCTGAAGCCCGGTGGCTCCCTCTACGCCAGCTTTGGCCCTACTTGGTACCACCCTCTCGGGGGTCATCTCTTCTCGGTTTTTCCTTGGGCCCACCTGATCTTCTCAGAGAAAGCTCTCATCCGCTGGCGGTCAGACATTCGCAGCGACGGCGCCACACGCTTTGGCGAAGTCGAAGGCGGCCTCAACCAGATGACCATCGCGCGCTTCGAGAAACTCGCCAAGCAAAGCCCCTTTGTCATTGACTTCCTCGAAGCCGTCCCCATTCGCCGCTTACGCCTTCTTCACAACCGCCTTACTCGCGAGTTCACCACCGCCATCGTCCGCTGCAAGCTCACCCTGGCGCGTTCCGGTCTCGCTCAAAACTCGCCTTCCTAACCTAAAGCATCAAAAGGGTTTACAAAATTCTCGCGGCATTGCCGTCCCTGCGAGATTTTCTCCCTTCTAACCTCTTGTATCCATAGGACTTATTTATCGCTTGACAAATAGTCCAAATGTAGTATAATGGCTTCTGGCGATTCGGGAACGGTTCTCTCTATATAGCCTGCCCCGCTGAACCCCATGCCCCCCCGCCGCGCCGTACCTCTCACCCCTCCTTCCCTGATCCCTGCCTTCCTCCAAAATGTCGCTAACTCCTGTATTTGCCACACTTCCGAAAAATCGCCCGTAACTCCAATCATTGCCACACTTCCAAAAACCCCCTCCCGTAAGTCCTTTCCTTGCCACACTTGCGACCCCCTCCCTCCGCCCTTGCCAGCTGGGAAACGCCAACGGCTTACCCTGCGCGCAGTCGCAGGGATTTCCGCATATCACGACAACCTTATTCAAACACTGCAACCTGCAACCTTCAACCGTTCTGTCCGCTTGCAAACCTGTGGCGCTGCCTCTACGCTACTCGCGGGGGACACCACACTTGATGCCCGATCTTTCACCGGAAGCTCTGGCCTTCGACTTCATCCTGTTTGTGGTCTTTCTCTTTTCCACCACCTGCCACGAAGCGGCGCACGCGCTGGTGGCCAAGCTGGGCGGAGACGAAACGGCCTTCCAGGGCGGGCAGGTAACCCTCAACCCCGTGCCCCACATCCAGCGCGAGCCCTGGGGCATGGTGGTTATTCCCGTCCTGATGCTCCTCTTTACTAAGTCGATCATCGGGTGGGCTAGCGCGCCCTACGATCCCCATTGGGAGCGGCGTCATCCGCACCGCGCCGCGTGGATGGCCCTGGCGGGTCCGGCAACAAACTACACGCTGATGCTTATCGCCGCGATTGCCCTGCGAGCGGGATGGAGCCAGGGCTGGCTGCACCGCGACTCCTTTGCCGAGAACCTGATTGGAGCGATGTTCTCGCTTAACCTGTTGCTGGGGACGTTCAACCTGCTCCCGGTAACGCCGCTCGACGGCAGCACGGCCATCATGCTGTTCATGCCCGAGACGCGAGCGCATCTCTACCTGGACTGGGTGCGCAGCAATCAGTACGGCATCCTCGGTTTGGTTCTGGCGCTGTTCGCGTTCCGCTACGTTTACGCCCCGATCGAAGCCTTTGCCACGGAGCTTCTCCTGCGCAGCCATTTCTAAGCGCGCATTTTAGCTGGCACGCGGTGAAGAAACCGTACTAGCGGTTGCACGGCGCTCTGCGAGGCGCGTAAAACCCTTTCCGCGGTTTGTAACTAGGCGTTATCCACGGGGAGGCGGCGGGGAACGACGCGTGTAATCCGGAATTGCTGCGATCTTTCGGAAGCGGGGGACAACGCTTCGGTTTCATACGCCACTGGGAAAGCGCGTTCGTCGCCGGTGGGTTGCAGCAGGCGCACAAAAATCATCGCCCCCGGAGGAAGCCTGCGGGAAAGCGTGAGCAGCTTGCCGGTTTCTTCGCTCCAGGTAAGTTCCGAACGCTCGACGAAAAAAACATGAGAATGGTCCCAGCCCGAGACTTCCACGCTGTAGGTGCTGGCAAGGGGTTGGTGTTCGATCGCGGCCATGCAGGACCTCCGCATGAAGAATTGCAGAAGTCGGGCCAAGCGCAACCGTGGCATACGAATGAAAACACGGAAGTTAAGCGAAGGTGCGCATCTTGAAACTGTGCGTGCCCGGGACGCGCGCGCTCAGATTGTTCACAATTGGTGCAGCGTTGGTCCAGCGAAGGATGCGCCGGCGAAGCGCTCAATTTCCGTGAACGCAATTTTTTATGGACAAGGCATTCCGCAGAAAAACTGGAGGCTTGTGCCAAATTGGGAAGCCAAGAATCGTTTCTGCACCAAAATGGGGCAGGCCTTGGGGAAGCGGGTGCGGGGTTGGAGTTAAAACACCAGGGTAACTCTGCGCCTTTCCGCGCGAACTGGGACTAAGCATAGCATTTTCTAGCGGTTGGCAATCCACAACGCGCGCACCACAGCCTTTTCCCGAGCGCTGGCTTGCTAAAAACAGAGACATGAGGAATGGAACATGGAGTGCCGTAGCTGTTGGCATTGTGGCAGTAGGATTGACCAAGACCGCGGAGTTGATTGCTCCGAAGACGTCGCTGATGCCCTGCATCCTGGATGATGATCCGGGACAACTGGAGATGCTGACGTCGCTGGTCGCGAGCATGGGATATGAAGCCATCCCAACGGCGGATCCCGAACAAGCGCTCAAATTGATTAAGCGGGGACGCTGCCGGCTGGCGTTGGTGGACGTGCACATGCCAGCGATGGATGGCTACGAGTTTCTGAGCCAGGCGCTGCAAAGCGATCCGGGCGTGCACATCCTTCTGATGACCGGGGATTACACTCTGGATTCAGCGCTGGAAGCGATCCGGCGGGGCGCGGCAGATTTTTTGCCCAAGCCGATTGACCGCGCGCACTTGAAGAAAACGCTGGACGATGCGGCGAAGCTTTACGATCAGCGGCGGCGCGTGCGCGTGCTCGAAGAGCAGTTGCTCAGGGACTTGGAATTTCACGGCATCGTGGGAAAAAGTCCGGCGATGCTGGAGGTCTTTGATTTTGCGCGCAAAGTAGCGCGGCATTACACGAATGTGCTGCTGGCAGGGGCGACGGGATCGGGAAAAGAACTGGTGGCGCGCGCGATTCACCAGTTGAGCCCGGTGGGCCAGCAAAAGCTGGCGGTGTGCAACTGTTCGGCGCTGGTGGACACGCTGCTGGAGAGCCAGCTTTTTGGCCACATGCGCGGAGCCTTTACCGGCGCAACGGACACGCGGCCGGGACTGTTCGAATACGCGAACGGCGGGACGGTTTTCCTTGACGAAGTCGGCGAAATGTCGCTGGCCATGCAAGCCAAGGTGTTGCGCGTGATTCAGAACCGCGAGATTCAGCGCGTCGGCTCGCCGGAGGTGCGGCAGGTGAATGTGCGGCTGATCGCGGCGACCAACCGGGATTTGCGCGCGGAAGTGCTCTCGGGGCGCTTCCGGGAGGATCTCTTTTACCGTCTGAGCTCCATTCAAATTCGGATTCCATCGCTCGCGGAGCGGCTCGAGGACATTCCGCTGCTGGTGCAGTTTCTCCTGCACAAATACAACGCCGCTTACGGAAAGCACATTGCGGGGCTGACGCGGCGCGCGCAGACGGTGCTGCTGCAGCATTCCTGGCCGGGAAACGTGCGCGAATTGGAAAATGTGATTTCGAGCGCGTGCATCACGACGGCAGGCGATTTTGTGGATTTGGGAGATTTGCCGGAGCACCTGCAACATCGCGGGCCGCGCGGGTTGAATGGAGATGAATGGAGGCCGCTGTCGCTCGAAGAAGTGCGCAAGATGCACATCCAGCGTGTGCTCGAAATGTGCCAGGGAAACCGGCTGAGAGCCGCGCAGATTCTGGGAATTGGGCGCACGAGTCTGTACCGCTATTTGAAACGCGACGGTTATGACACGAACAAGACCAAACCAGGGAACGTTGAAGCTTGAGTTTGTAGCTGCGCATTCGCCGGATTGCTGACCCAGCATATCGAGCTCTTAGAAGATCTCCGTAAATGGAATTGGGGGTCAAAGCCCGCTCGACTCGTTCCAGCTCTGATGGCACGGTGTTTCAATCGCGCACAGTTTCCCGGCATGAAGCAAAGCGCGCGCGCTTGCCGACTCCCAACTCGCTGAAAACGCGCGAATTGTGTTACAGGGACTATGGCTATTCCCCTGCAGTTCTATCCGGTGCTTGAAGATGGGCGCAGCCGAAAGAGCACCCCTAATGGTCAGCGGCGGCGCCGAGTCAGGCAAAGAAAAATTGTAAAAAGTTTCGCTGAACGCGAACGGCCAATTCGCCGGTTGGGGTTAGCGAAAAGGGTCCTACCGACCGTAGTTCCGCAAGCTGCCCACGGCCAGCCTGCCAGAACCCCCTGGAGCGCCGCGTTACGGTACCCACACCCGTACGCGGCGCCATTCCTCCCTTCCCTGTGTTGGTTCCGAAAAAATTTCGTGTCGAGGCCTCATGCGGCGCTGTGATATGCTTTTGCTCCCCCGTTTCGCCGATCGAAGCCAAGCAAAAGGAGAAGGAAACCATGAGGAACAAATCCCTGGCAGGGGCAATGGCCGCGCTGCTTCTGATGACTGGAGCGGCAGCAGCGTCCGCGCAAGAAGTGACGCAGGCGGAGAAGGACCGCGCCCTGCAATACCTGGAAGCGACGAAGAGAAATATCCTGGAGGCGACGAAGGGCCTTTCCGAGGCGCAGTGGAACTTCAAGCAGGCGCCGGACCGGTGGTCGGTGGCGCAAGTGATGGAACACATCGCAGCAGCGGAGGGTTTTCTCCTGGACACAACCAAGGAAAAGGTCATGGCCTCGTCGGCGGGAGAGCCGGGCCGCGATGTAAAGAAAACCGATGAAGCGGTTCTGATGATGGTTCCCGACCGCAGCCACAAGGCGCAAGCGCCAGAACCGCTGGTGCCCAACAACCGCTTTGGCTCACCGGAGGGCTCGGTCAAGCACTTCGTGGAGAGCCGCGCGGCAACCGAAAATTTTTTAAAGGAAACGGCGGGATTGCGCGACCACGTGATGGACAGTCCGCTGGGAAAGCTCGATGGGTACGAGTTTGTGTTGTTCATCGCGGCGCACAGCGAACGCCACACCAAGCAGATCAACGAAGTGAAGGCGGACCCGAATTTTCCGAAGAAGTAAGGGAGCACGCTCTCTGGAGCGCGGATTTTCTTATTGTCGGGCAAATATGCTGCACAAGAAGAGTCTTGCGTAGCGCATTTGTGTTTTGTGACCACGTCAGGATGGTAGACGCCAGTCCTCTCCAACCGGGCCGGTGCGGAAAGTTCAGGTAGTTACTTGCGAGACGAAAGAACGCATGCGAATGTTGCAGGGAACATCCGGCGGGAGTATTGTTTGCCAAATCGGGGACCCAATCTTCCAACGGAGGAAAATCAATGAAGAAGATTCGAGCGGGGAGAGTCCTTGCAGTCTTAGTGGGTGTCGCTGCACTAGCTATGGCGGCTTCAAGCCAAGAGAAAAAAGACGGGATGGAAGCGCCTAAGATCACGCACTTCGGGAATTTGAAATGGACGCCGATCATAAAGGGGTGCGATCTCGCGCAGGTGGCAGGAGATATGAATGCGGAAGGCGCGCCGTTCGTTTTGCGTCTGCGATGCGCGGACGGCACCAAGATTCCCGCGCACTGGCATCCGACAGATGAAAACGTGACGGTTTTGAAGGGAACGTTTCTTTTCGGGATGGGAGATACTTTCGACGAGAGCAAGCTGCAAACAATGAACGTGGGAAACTTTGTTTCCATGCCCAAGGAGATGCGGCACTATGCGATGAGCAAAGGCGAGACGATCGTGCAGGTTCACGCGATGGGACCCTTCAAAGTGAATTGGGTGAATCCGTCGGAAGTGCAGCCGCCGGATGCGCCGGCAGCAGTGGCAAAGCCGAAATCCTGAGCCTGCGTAAACGGCGTTTCTGCGATTTACCGTTGGATCGTTGGGCTCTGTCCTCCAACCAGGAAGATTGCCCGTTCGAGCGCAATCTCGCTATGATGAGGGAAATGAAACGGATCATACAAGTACGTGTCTTCCGCGGAGACAAATACTACGTCGCGGAATGCTTCGATCTGCCCGTGGTGACGCAGGCGGCCACGCTCGACGAATTGATGTCCAATGTGAAAGAGGCGATCGCCCTTCAATTAGAAGGCGAAGACCCGGCTGACTTTGGATTGGCGGCCGGCGCGTCTATTCTAGCGAGTTACGAACTGGAAACCGAACCGCAGGCGCATGCCTAAGTCCAAGGTTCTATCCGGCGCCGAAGTAGTGAGAATCCTGGCTTCTTTTGGCTTCGAAGTCGTATAGCAACGAGGGAGCCACATGAAGTTGAGAAGAATTCTCTCGGACGGCACAAAGCAAACACTGACTGTTCCGAATCATCGCGAATTGGATCGGGGAACTTTGCTGGCGATCCACCGGCAGGCACTTCGTTATCTTCGAGCCGAAGAGCTTGCTCCACACTTCTTCAGCAACTGAGTATGCTAGACTTTTCGACGCGGACGCGCGAGATGCGCGCGTACGCCGGAGCGTGGAACTTCGGGCTCTGTGCAACGAGGTCCCGCGAACCCCGCCAGGCCCGGAAGGGAGCAACGGTACCGGGTATGCCTCGGGTGCCGCAGATCACCCGAAGTTCCTCTCGCTGAAAATGGTTTTTAGTGGTTAGTTCTAAGTTTTGAGTTCAGAACCTTGAATCCTGAGACCGATGGAGCGTTCGCATCCTCAAAATTATCGGTGAAGAGATTCGGCTAAACGCGTGGACGGTGGTACAGCATGATGCAAATGGAAAGATTTCTAGTTCGGTTTTACTTAAAACCAAGGACTGAGAACTAACGACTGAAAAATGAGCTACCAGGTCATTGCGCGCAAGTGGCGGCCACAGACGTTCCAAGATCTTGTCGGCCAGCAACACGTCACGGAAACACTGAAGAACGCCATCCTGAACAACCGCGTGGCGCACGCATACATTTTTTCGGGCGCACGCGGCGTGGGGAAAACTACGGCGGCGCGAATCCTGGCAAAAGCACTGAACTGCGTGAAGGGGCCGACGCCGGAGCCTTGTGGCGTATGCGATTCGTGCAAAGAGATTGCGGCGGGGACCTCGCTCGACGTCATCGAAATTGACGCCGCTTCAAACCGCGGCATTGACCAGATCCGCGAACTTCGGGAAATGGTGCGTTACGCGCCGGCGGCTTCGCGCACGAAAGTGGTGATCCTCGACGAAGCACATATGCTGACGGGCGAAGCCTCGAACGCACTGCTGAAAACGCTGGAAGAGCCGCCGGACCGCGTGGTCTTCGTGATGGCCACGACGGAACCGGAAAACCTGGAAGACACGATACGCTCGCGGTCGCAGCACTTTCACTTTCGCGCGCTGACGTTTGCGGAGATCACGAAGCGGCTGGAGGAAATCGCGCAGAAAGAAGAATTGAAGATCGAGCCGGGCGCGATGGCAGTGATCGCGCGAATGGCGGAAGGCAGTTTGCGCGATGCGTTGTCGCTTTTGGAGCAGGCGCGCGCCTACTGCGGCGACACCATTTCCGACGATCAAGTGCGCGCATTGCTGGGCGTGGTGCCGGAAGACGCGCTGGAAGAATTGGTGGGAGCGATTGCGGCGGGCTCCGCCGACCGGGCGCTGGGGCTGGTACACACGTTTCAGAAAGAAGGGCGCAACCTGCAGCACTTCAGCCGCGAGGCCATCCGCCACATGCGCAATTTGCTGATTGCGCGTGTGTGCGGGGCGGACTCGGAGTTCATTGCCGCAACGCCGGACCAACGGCCAGCCATCGCGAAAGCATCTGCGTTATTCAGCGAAGAAGACTTGACGCGATTTTTCCAGATTTTGCTTCAGACGGATGATGACTTGCGGAGGAAGCCCGATCCACGCGTGCATCTGGAAATGGGCTTGCTTCGGTTAATTAATGCCGCACGGCTCGCCCCGCTCGAAGAATTACTCGCGGAATTGAAGAGTGGCGCGCCGAGCGCGGCAAACACTGGAACAGCGCGAGCAAGTTCAGCCGCATTGCCGCAAGCGCGCACGGCGACGCTGTCCGCGGCTCCCGCATTCACGCCTCCGCCGCTGAGAAGCGCGCCTTCCGCCGCGTCCACGAGCACGCCAGCTCCGCGAACGGAAACGAATCCGCAAGCATTTCCGGCGCCTCTTCCTTCGGCACCTCC
>Ga0209474_10000474_pt1 | contig 44194 bp, 42 predicted proteins | sample GraSoiAngelo_145_FD_185902 | JGI IMG/M metagenome (GOLD analysis project Ga0209474, IMG submission 185902) | Grasslands soil microbial communities from the Angelo Coastal Reserve, California, USA - 14_1009_05_20cm (SPAdes) (version 2) | ecosystem: Environmental > Terrestrial > Soil > Grasslands...
GGCCCATCGCCCATGCCTTCGGTGGCCCGGTGGAGAAGGTCGTGACGTGGCTGAGGCTCCCCATCGCGGGACTCCTCATCGCCTTCGTCTGGGCCGCGCTCTATCAAATCCTTCCGGACAAGCCGCGGAAGTTCCGCTTGCTCACCCCCGGATCGGTGATCGCGGTGGCGTTCTGGCTCCTGGCTTCCTGGGGATTCTCGCTCTACGTGATGCACTTCGGCGAGTACAACAAGACGTACGGAGCGATCGGCGGCGCCGTCGTCATGCTGATGTGGATGTGGATCTCGGCGATGGTGCTGCTCGCGGGCGCGCTCATCAACGCGGTGCTGGAGGAGTTGCCGCGCGGGCGGACGGTCGCGAGAACGCCGGCTGCCGTTGCGACCTCGCTGCAGGGTGGGCTACGGCCCCGGAGCGCATGAATACAATTTTGTAGATTTTCCGTCCGGCAGTCGCCAGACACGGCGGCATTGAGATAACCAATCAGGAGTGCGCCTTCTCCTCCAGCATCGTAGCCGCTACGACTATCCGCGGCCCACGATGCTGGGGCCGCACCTGGTGCGGCTGCGTCCCGCCGCGCATGCCCGCGCGCGCATCGAGAGCTACGGCCTGCACGTCTCGGAACCAGGCGAGATCCGCTGGCAGCAGGACCCCGCGGGCAATCATGTCGCGCGGGTAACGTGGAACGGCGGGCGCCTCGAAGCGCTGGAGGTCGCGGTCGAGCTTTCGCTGGACCTGAAACCCGTCAACCCGTTCGACTTCACCCTCGACGCCTTCGCGGAGCAGACGCCGTTTCCGTACGGCCCGCTCACCGCGGACCTTTCTCCGTACCTCGGATGCAACGACGCTTCCTTCGCCGCCGGCCAACGCGCGGAGCAGTTCTTCTCGACGCTCCCGCGCGCGGGCGCGACGGTGCCTCTGGTCACCGAGATCAACCGCGCGGTCCACGAGCGCATCCGCTACATCACGCGCGAGGAGCCGGGCGTCTGGAATCCGGAGGAGACCCTCCAGGAAGGGCGGGGCAGCTGTCGCGATTCGGCGGTGCTGCTCGTCGCGGCGCTGCGATCGCGGGGACTCGCTGCCCGTTTCGTCAGTGGCTATCTGGTCCAGCTCGCGGACGAGGCAAGGCTGCCCGATCAGGCGACCGGAGTTTCTTCCGACGTCCTCGCCTTGCACGCCTGGGCCGAGGTGTTCCTTCCCGGCGCCGGATGGATGGGCGTCGACGCGACGAGCGGCCTGTTCTGCGGCGAAGGACACGTTCCGCTGGCCTGCTCGGCGATCCCCTTTCTCGCCGCGCCGGTCGAGGGGACGAGCGAGGTCGCGGCTACCAGCGTTTCCTTCGACATGCACGTGCGCCGGCTCTCCAACGCAGGGCCCGCCGCGTCGGGCGATGGGCCGCTCGGAGGCGAGCCCTCGTCGCGCAAGCCGTCCGCCATCGAGCGACGCGCATCGGAAGGCAGCGGCCGCGCCAATGTCCTCGACAAGTACGAGCCGATTCCCGGTACCCACGACGAGCTGTTCGAGGGCCGCTCCACATTCCGCCCCGAGTTCCGGACTGCCCTCGCCGCGCTGGCCGCCAGGACGCCCACCGAGTTCGCCCGCAGCGTCGCGCTCGCCGAGCTGGCGCTCCTCAACCAAGGCGTCACCTTCTCGGTGATGAAGAGCGATCAGGGCACCGAGAAGATCTTTCCCTTCTGCCTCTTGCCGCGACTCATCTCGGCGGCCGGATGGAACGATCTCGAGCGGGGTCTCGTCCAGCGGATCCGCGCGCTCTCCCTCTTCCTCGACGACGTCTACGGCGAGCAGCGCATCCTCGCCGAAGGGAAGATCCCGCGCGAGCTGATCCTCGGCGCCAAGCACTACCTGCCAAATCTGCGCGGAATCAAACCGCCGGGCGGCGTCCGCGTGCACTTGAGCGGAATCGATCTCATCCGCGATCCGGCTGGCACCTATCGCGTCCTCGAGGACAACCTGCGGACGCCGAGCGGCGTCAGCTACGTGCTCGAGAACCGCCTCGTCTCGAAGCGCGTGCTCCCTCGCGCGTTCGAGGCGGCCCGCGTCCGGCGCGTCGACCACTACCCCGCGCGCCTCGCCGAGACGCTGCGCTCCGTCTCCCCCGCCCCTCCGGATGCCTCGACGGTGGTGCTCCTCACCCCCGGCCCCTACAACTCGGCCTACTTCGAGCACAGCTTCCTCGCCCGCACGATGGGCATCGAGCTCGTCGAGGCCGCCGACCTCTGGGTCGACGACGACAAGGTGTGGCTGCGCACCACTCTCGGCCGCCGCCGCGTCCACGTCATCTACCGCCGCACCGACGAGGCGTTCCTCGATCCCGAGATGTTCCGCAAGGACAGCTTCATCGGCGTTCCGGGACTCATGCGCGCCTACGCCAAGGGCAACGTCGCGCTCGCCAATGCCCCTGGGAACGGCGTCGCCGACGACAAGGCCGTCTACGCCTTCGTTCCGGAGATGATCCGCTTCTATCTTTCCGAGGAACCGCTTATCGCACAGGTCCCGACCTGGCTTTGCCTGCGCGACGACGATCGGGCTTACGTGCTCGAGCACCTCCACGAGCTGGTGGTGAAGTCGGTGGACGAGGCGGGCGGGTACGGAATGCTCATGGGCCCGCAATCGACCGCTGCCGAGCGCGAGGAGTTCGCCGCCCGCATCCGCGCCGAGCCGCGGCGGTACATCGCGCAGCGGCGCGTCGAGCTATCGACGTGCCCGACCTGGGACAAGGCTTCGGAGAGCGTCGTCCCCCGGCGGGTCGATCTCCGTCCCTACCTCCTCTTCGGCAAGAGCGGTCCCTGGGTGCTGCCGGGCGGACTCACCCGGGTAGCGCTGGTCGAAGGATCCTACGTCGTGAACTCGAGCCAGGGAGGCGGCTCGAAAGACACCTGGGTACTCTCCGCATGATCTCGCGAGTCGCCGACCATTGCTTCTGGTTCGGGCGCTATCTCGAGCGTACCGAGAGCACCGCGCGGCTGTTGCAAGTCACTTCCACCCTCGCCCTCGACAGCGACCTCACCCAGCTCGAGTGCTGGCAGCCGGTCATCATCACCGCCGGCGAGGAGGAGCGCTTTTCGCAGCTGCGCGGCGCCCAGGCGATGGGCGACGGCGAGGCCGTGCAGGAGTACCTGGCCTTCAACGACGACGTTCCCGTCTGCCTGCGCCGCTCGATCGCCGCGGCGCGCGAGAACGCCCGGTCGGTGCGCGAAGTCGTCTCGCTCGAAGCCTGGGAAAGCATCAACGAGCTTCATCTCTGGATCCAGGGACCAGCGGCGCGCTCGGCATACGACGAGCACCGCTACGGCTTCTACCGGCACATCCGCAAGGAGACGCAGCTCTGCATGGGCCTGTTGCGCGGGTGCATGCTGCACGACGCCTCGCTCGACTTCATCTGGCTGGGGCTGATGCTCGAACGCATCGGCCAGACGGCTCGCATCCTCGACGTCCATCATCATGCGCTCACCGCCGCCGACGTGTCGGAGAGGACGCGTTCCATCGTCGAGGTCGCCGTCTGGCTGTCGCTCCTTCGCGCTTGCTACGGTTTCGAAGCGTTCATGAAGAGCCACCGCGGCGCGGTGACGGGCGAAGCTGTGGCTTCCTTCCTCATCTTCGAGGCTCGTTTTCCGCGCGCCGTCCGCCACTGCTTGCGCAGGGCCCGCGAACGCCTGGAGGAGATCAGGCCCGCGCGAGATGGCCGTCCCGCGCTGAAGGCGCTCGGGCGGCTGAGGTCGCTCGAGGAGCGCCTCGACGCCGTGGCCGCGAGCCGGCTCGATCCGAAGGAAGTGCACGAGCTTCTCACTCTGATCGTCGACGAGACCCAGGCGGCGTGCGAGGAGGTGCGGGTCGATCTCCTCGCCGTCCCCGCCGCGGGCGAGACACCGAATCTGAACGGCGCCGAGGTCGGGACGGAGTAGCATCCGCCGCAGCATGCCCAACCTCCTCGCCATGTCGTTCGAAGGCTCGGTGACGCCGGCCTTCGATCTCCATTGCCTCGAGCCAGGCCGGACGCCGCCGGACGGATGGGGAATCGCCTGCTATCCCGGCGGCGAGCCCGCGGCGCTGGTGCTCAAGGAGGCCGGACCTGCCCACGGCAGCCCTTCCAGCGCGCTGGTCTCGGCGTGGGAGCGGCTCGAGTCGTCGATCTTCGTGGTCCACATCCGGACCGCGGTGTGGGGAGCGATCACCGAGGCGAACACCCAACCCTTCCAGCGCGCCTGGGGACGGCGCGACTGGGTCATCGCGCACAGCGGCAGCCTGGAGCGCAAGCTCGAGCCGGGGCCGCTCTTCGAGCCGGTGGGATCGACGGACACCGAGCAGATCCTCTGCGACCTGCTCGCGCGCGTGGCCGACCGGGGCTACCGCTGCATCGGCGACGTCTCGGCGCAGCTTCTCGTCTCCTGGTTCCAGGAGCTGAACGTCCGCGGCGGGTTGACCACCGCGCTCGCCGACGGCGAGGACCTCGTCGTCTACGCCGATCGGCGCGGGAACGGCGAGGCGTGGGTGTGCGAGCTTCTGCCGCCCCACGGAGAGATGGCGTTCGGCGACAAGGACCTGACCGTGGATTTGACCCGCCGGGGCATCCACAGCCGCAAGGGGATCCTCGTCTCCTCCGAACCGCTCGACCGGCGCAAAGGAGCGAGCGGCGCCTGGAAGAAGCTCACTCCCGGGCACCTCCTCGTCGTGCGCCAGGGCGCGGTCCGCGCCGACGTCGGCCTCGAGCCGGCCGAGAGCCGTCCTACCGTCGCGGTGCCTCCGGTTCGCGCTGCGCCTGCCGTCGCGACGCTCCCCGTGGCCACCCAGCCGCCGCCGTTCGTCCAGCGCGCGCGGCCGGTCCACAGCACCGCGCGCGCCGAGGTGCGAAGGTACGAGGTGCTCCATCGCACCGTGTACCGCTACCGGGAGACGGTCGAGCGCAGCGCGCACGTCTTGCGTCTCTTCCCGGCGCACGATCGGTTGCAAACGGTGCACTCCTCGCGCCTGGAGATCTCGGTCGAAGGGCAGCACCGCGAATTCGAGGACGTCTTCGGCAACCGCGTGCGCCGCCTGATGCTCGACACGCCTTTCACCGAATTGTCGATCGCGGCCCATTCGGACGTCGAGGTCCTCGACGTCGATCCGCTCGACTTCCGGCCCGCCCGGGTGCGGGTCACCATTCCACTCGTCTGGATGCCGTGGCAGCGGCAGATCCTCCAGCCGTTCCTGCTCCCGCCCGAGCTTCCCGAGAGCGAGCTGATCGAGCTGAACGAGTACGCGATGAGCTTCGCGCGCCGCAACGACTACGAGTTGCTCGACGCGCTGCTCGATCTCAACGCCACCATGTTCAGCGAGTATCGCTACGAGCAGGGAACGACGAGCCACGCCACTTCGCCCTTCGACGTGTATACGACCCGGCGCGGCGTCTGCCAGGACTTCGCCAACCTCTTCATCTGCCTCGCGCGCCTGCTCGGTGTCCCCGCCCGTTACGTGTGCGGGTACATCTTCACCGGCGAGACGCCCGAGCACGCGCGCATGGCCGAGGAGTCGCACGCCTGGGTCCAGGTCTACTTGCCCGAAGTGGGCTGGAAGGGATTCGATCCCACCAACGGCAAGCTCACGCAGAGCGACCACGTGCGCGTCGCGGTGGGACGCAACTACATCGACGCGACGCCCACCTCGGGAACGCTTTACGTGGGCGGCGCTGGTGAATCGCTCTCCGTGGAGGTGAAGATGGAGCGGGTGCGAAGGTGAAGCGCATCGAGATCCAGACCGAGGACGGAACTTGTCCGGCCCATGTCTTCGGAACCGAGGGTCTGCCGCGGGTCCTTTTCTACATGGACGGACCCGGAATCCGGCCGGCGCTTTTCGAGATGGCGGAACGCATCGCCGCCGCGGGCTATCGCGTACTGCTGCCGGATCTGTTCTACCGGTCCGGACCGTACGCGCCGATGGACCCCAAGGTCGTCTTCGCCGACCCGGCGAAGCGCGCGGAACTTTTCTCGCGCTACATGTCGAAGACGACCATCGCCAACGTCATGCGCGATACCCGCGCGTTCCTCGCGCAACTCGGGGACGGGAAGATCGGGACGACCGGCTATTGCATGGGCGGGCGCTTCTCGCTCGCGGCAGCGGGCACGTATCCGGAACGCGTCATGGCGGCCGCCGCTTACCATCCGGGGAATCCCGCGAGCGACGCTCCCGACAGTCCCCATCTCCTCGCGCCGCGCATGAAGGCGAGCGTCTACGTCGGCGGAGCGAGCGACGACCCCAGCTTTCCCGAGGAGCAGAAGCAGCGCTTGGAGAAGGCGCTCACCGATGCAGGCGTGGAGCACGTCATCGAGACGTATCCGGCGAAACACGGCTGGGTCCCGGCCGACACGCCGGTACACGATGCGGCAGCGGCGGAGAAGCACTGGAAGACGCTCTTCGATCTGTTCGAGCGCAGGTTGAAAGCCTGACTCACTGCAGGCCGGTCGTGATCTCGTAGGTGCTGCGGTCCTCGATGGAGAACCCGACCCGGCAGACCGAGCGCCGCTGGTTGTAGGTCAAGAGGACCTCGCCGTAACCGAAGCTGCACTGGGCGAAGAGGGCGAGCGGAGAGAGGCGCGGCCACGGCACCCGCTTGCGGGCGGAGATCTCCGCGAGACCGTGCGCGAAGTCGGTGCCGGCGCGCAGCGTCGTCGTCACCGACCAGTCGCGCGCGACGATCTTCCGCGACCCGTCCTCGATCACGAGGGTGCGCCCGGCGTCGAGGAGCAACTGGCCGTAGCCGAAGTAGCGGGTGAGATCGGGATTGCCGCCGCCGTCGGAGTCGCGCCTCTGGACGAGCGGAGCCCAGAGGGAAGGCTGCACCGCGAAGCTCCAGCCGCCCGGCATGAAGTAGGCGAACCGCGAGAGCACCGTGAACCGGTTCCAGCTGCGCGACAGCGGCCCGTCGCGGCCGTTCGACTCGTGCTCGAAGCCGAGGAGCAGGAGGGTCGGCGTGATCCCCCGCTCGCGGTCGTTCCGCCAGGGCGTATCGGTGCGGCGCCAGGCGAGGAAGAGCCCCGGGTTGTAGTCGGCGTCGACGAACGGCGACGATCCGTGGAAGTTCCACAGGTCCCAGAGCGTCTTCTGCGTGAAGGTGAAGAAGATCGTGCAAGGCGACCGGGTCGGAACCAGGTTCGCCTTGACGCTCACTTGAAAGCGCACGAATCCGGCGGGCTGCCCGCCGCTGCCGGGCCAACCGCTGATGACGTAGTTGTCCTTGAATTCGCTGAACAGCCGGCTTTCACGTAGCTGCGCCTTCGGGTCGTCGGGCTGCGAGTCGCAGAACGCGCTCGCAGCACCGGATGCGAGCGCGACGAGGAAAGCGAGCCGCATCATTCCATCTAGTCACCCTGGCCCGGTTCCCGCCACCTGCCGGGTCGCCACGTTGAGGCGGTTCCAGACGTTGATGGCGCCGATGGAGATCAACAGCGCCGCCAGTTGCGGCTCGTCGTAATGCTTCCGCACCTCGTCCCAGAGCGAGTCCGGCACCGGATCGGGACGGTCGCTCAGGCGAGTCAGCGCCTCGGTGAGGGCCAGCACGGCGCGTTCCGCGTCCGTGAACCAGGGCGCCTCGCGCCACGCCGCCACTGCGAAAAGTCTCTCGTCGGTCTCGCCTGCCTTGCGAGCGAAGCGGCGGTGCAGGTCCAGGCACAGGCTGCAGCCGTTGATCTGGCTCGCCCGCAGATGGATGAGACCGAGCGTGCGCTGTGGCACGCCGGCCTTTTCCGCGGAGGCGCCCAGGGCGAGCAAGGCCTGCATTGCGTCAGGAAGGATCATGGCGGGGTTCTTCATCCGTGCTTGCATCGTTCGGCTCCTTGTCACATCGGCTTGACTTCGTCCGTCACCACCCTGACGAACGGCGCTGGAGAGATGTGACCGATGGGAGAAAACCAATCGCTGGCCGAGCGGTTCGAGGCGCACCGGGCCCATCTACGGCAGGTGGCCTACCGGATGCTCGGCTCGCTGAGCGAGGCGGAGGACGCGGTGCAGGAGTCGTGGCTGCGCCTGACGCGGGCGGAAGGAAGCGAGATCGAGAACCTCGGCGGGTTCTTGACGACCGTGGTCGCCCGCGTTTCCCTGGACATGCTGCGTTCGCGCAAGTCGCGCCGCGAGGAGCCGCTTCCGGCGCCCGTCCCCGAGCCAGCCCCCGGAAGCACCCCGATGGTCGATCCGGAGTACGAGGCGGTCCTCGCTGACTCGGTGGGGCTCGCCCTCCTCGTGGTGCTGGAAAGGCTCGCGCCCGCAGAGCGGCTCGCCTTCGTGCTCCACGACATGTTTGCCATTCCTTTCGAGGAGATCGCTCCGATCGTGGGGCGCTCACCAGCCGCGGCGCGTCAGCTTGCGAGCCGCGCGCGACGCCGGGTGCAAGGTCCCGCGAGCGCATCCTCGGCGGACCTGGCCCGGCAGCGGGACGTCGTCGATGCGTTCCTCTCCGCCCTGCGTGCCGGGGACATCCAGGGGCTGCTCGAGGTCCTGGATCCGGACCTCGTGGTCCGAGCGGACGCAGTCGCGGCCAGCGGCGGGGCCGCAACGGAAGTTCGCGGCGCGGAACCCTGGGCGAAACAGGCACTTGCCGCCTATCGGCGCGGCGCCCGCTCCGCGCGGGCGGCGCTGGTGGACGGAGCGGTCGGAGTTGTGATCGCGCCACGGGGACGGCTATTCAGGGTCCTGACGTTCACCATTTCGGCCGGGAAGATCGTCGCGATGGACGTCGTCGGCGACCCGGCGCGCCTCGGTCAACTCGAGGTCGCGGTGCTCGATCGCTGATTCTTGTTCCGCGCGACCCGCGACGTTGTCTCCTCCATACGCGGGGTGACCGGGGGTCGCATGGTCGACCGGACCGAAGCTGCCGTCGTGTGCGAAAGGTGCAAGCACCAGATCCGCTGGAGCGGCTGGCAGCTCTTCAACGTGGTGGTGGAGGACTTCCCGTACTCCTCCTCCGTCGCCGAGAAGCGCGAAGGCCACTGCGCCTGCAAGGGCAAGGCGTACATCCAGTCGAGACCGCCGCCCACGGTGATCGGCTCGATGAAACGGAAGCGGCGGTGAGTCAGGGCCGCATCCAGACGTCGAAGGCGTGCTGCGTGTCGAGGTACTCGCGGACCCGTGCGATCTTCCCGTCCTGGAACACGATCGCGAAGTGGTACTGCTGCCGGTAACGGCGTCCGTTCTTCAGATCGCCGCTCGATTCCACCTCGACGGCGACGGTGTCGCCCTCCGCGACCGAGCCCAGCACCGTCATCTGCAAGCCGCTCTCGAGCTGGGAAAGCATGCGGTTGAAAAGCCGGCCGATGCGTTCCTTGCCGTAGTCGCCCGCGGCGGGCGAAAGCTCCTTCTTTCCCGGGATCCGCCAGACCACGTCGTCGGTCATCAGCGAGAGGACGCCCGGGATGTCGCTCCGGGAGAAGCGCGCGAACAGCTCGGCGGCAATCTCCTTGTTGCCCATCACCGTCCTCCGGGCGCCGCGTTCGCCGCTGTGCGCGCCGGATGGAGGAGCAGCTTCTGCACCCGCCAGGTGAGCAACTCGGCCACGTAGAGGACGTTCTCGGAGGGGCAGGCGATCTCGTGGATCCAGGCGAACTGCTTGAGCTGCCTTCCGGGTCCGCCGATGACGCCGAGCACCTTGCCGTCGAGGCTCATCTTGTACACGCGGCCGGGATAGGCATCGGAGGCGTACAGCACCTGGTTCGGACCGGGCGTGATGCAGATGGCCCACGGCGCGCCCGGAGAGAAGGTCCCGGAGGTGGCGTTGGGATCGACCTTGTTGCCGATCACCGGCCGGATGGAATGGTCGAACGGCACGTCGATGCTGAAGGCGCGCTGGAAGGTCCCGTCGCTATCGAACACCTGGATGCGGCGGTTGAAGCGATCGGCGACGTAGATGTTCCCCTTCGCGTCGGCGGCGATGCTGTGCGGCGTGTTGAACTCGCCCGGCTTGTCACCGCGCTCGCCCCACGACTTCACCCAGTTGCCGTTCTTGTCCACCTTGGCGACGCGGGAGTTGATGTAGCCGTCGCTGATGAAGATGTCGCCCTGGGGGTTCCAGGTGACGTCGGTGACCTGCCGGAAGCGGCCGTCCTCGGCGGGGAGCGGGGGCTTCGGGTGCTTGAGGGGCGCGGTGTCCTCGTCGGAGGCCTCGAGCTTGCGGCCGATCACCAGCGCGACGCGGCCTTCGTGGTTGAACTTGATGACCAGGTCGGAGCCCTTGTCCGCGACCCAGACATTGTCCTCCTTGTCGACGCGGACGGTGTGGGCGAACGACCAGCCGTAGAGGTTCTTGCCGATCTCGCGGACGAACTTGCCGTCCTGATCGAACTCGAGAAGCTGCGCGGCGGCGGCCGCGTAGGCGGGCCCGTTGGTGTTGCCGCGGTGGAAGACGAAGATGTGCCCTTTCGAGTTGACCGCGACGCCAGCGACCTCGCCCAGGTAGAGATCCTTGGGGAGCTGGAGGACGTTGGGAGGCGAGTCGAAGGGAATCGCGGGAACGGCCTCCGGAGCTTGCGCGAGAACGGGCTGGCAGAGGAGTGCGAGGACTGCGAACGCCCAACGGCTCATCGGTGCCTCCTGGCGGGTCGGGCAGGTGATACTTCGAAACGAAGGTCTCGTCATGCTTCTCTGCCTCGATGTGCACTACGGCGACCGCGGGGCTACGGCGACCTGCGTGGGCTTCGCGAAGTGGACGGATGCGGAGTCTGTCTTCGAATTCGTGGTGCGCTCGTCCGCGACGGTCGAGCCCTACGAGCCCGGGCAATTCTACAAACGGGAACTGCCGCATCTGCTCGCCGCGCGCGACCGGGTGCCGCGCGGCACGGACGTCGAAGCGGTGGTCGTCGACGCGCACGTCTGGCTAGCTCCCGGGAAGCCCGGCCTCGGCGCGCATCTGTACGAGGCGCTCGAACGGAGCGTCCCGGTCGTCGGAGTCGCGAAGTCGGAATTCCACGGGAGTCACGCGATTCCGGTTGTGCGAGGATCGAGCCGGCATCCGCTTTTCGTGACGGCGGCGGGGATGGATCCGGAGCGGGCGGCGAGACTTGTGCGCGAGATGCACGGCCCGTACCGCCTTCCCACGTTGCTCAAGCGCGCGGATAGCCTTGCACGTGGGGAGGAATGATGGCTGGCTACTCGGGGACGCCGCTCGCGACGAAACTCGGCATCAAGCCGGGACACGAGGTCGCGCTCTTCCGCCCGCCGCCGGATTTCGAGAAGACCCTCGGTGAGCTGCCCGAGAACGTCCATGTGCAGGTGGGGCTGGCTGGCAAGACGCCCCTCGACGTCATCGTGGCATTTTTCTCGAAGCGCGCGGAGCTGGAACGGCAGCTCGCCTCGCTTCGGCGGCGGATGGCTCCCGCATGTGGTCTCTGGATCGGGTGGCCGAAGAAGGCATCCGGCGTCCCGACCGACATGACCGAGAACGTCGTTCGCGAAATCGCTCTTCCCACGGGGCTCGTCGACAACAAGGTCTGCGCCATCGACGAGACGTGGTCGGGCTTGCGCCTCGTCATCCGCCTGGAAAACCGGAGTTGACTAACCGCCGCCCTTCGCCCACGTGTCCCGTAGCGGCACGATGAGGTTGAACACGGGCGCGCCCGGCTTCGAGTCCTTCGCGTCGGCGACGTAGTAGCCCTTGCGCTCGAATTGCCAGCGCTCCATCGGCTGTGCCTCCGCCACCGCTGGCTCGATGCGCGCACCGTCGAGGATTTCCAGCGAGTGCGGGTTGAGCTGGGTGCGGAAATCCGCCTCACCGGCGCCCGGATTCGGGACCCTGAAGAGGCGATCATAGAGGCGCAACGTCGCGGGCTTCGAGAGCGGCGCCGACACCCAGTGGACCGCGCCCCCGACCTTGCGGCCGTCCTTCGGGTTTCCGGAGCGGGTATCGGGATCGATGGTGGCGCGAAGCTCGGTCACCTCGCCGCGCGAATCCTTGGTCACGCTGTTGCACCGCAAGACGTACGCGTGCCGCAGACGCACTTCCTTCCCCGGGGAGAGCCGCTTGAACCCCTTGCCCGGAACCTCCATGAAATCGTCGCGCTCGATGAACAGCTCGCGGGTGAAGGGAAGCTTGCGCGAACCGGCGGAGGGATCGTCGGCCAGGAACGGCGCCTCGATCTCGTCGACCTTGCCGTCTTCCCAGTTCTCCACCACCACCTTGAGCGGCCGGTGCACGCAGAGCGCCCGCTTCACCGAGACGTTGAGCAATTCACGGAGCGTGTTCTCGAGCAGCTCCACCTCGACGGTGCTGTCCGCCTTCGCCACCCCGATCCGGTCGCAGAAGAGGCGGAGCGCCTCCGGCGTGTACCCGCGCCGCCGGAGGCCCGCGATGGTCGGCATGCGCGGGTCGTCCCAGCCGGACACGAGCCCTTCGGCGACGAGGGCGCCGAGGTGCCGCTTGCTCAGCATCGTATAGGTGATGTTCAGGCGCGCGAACTCGATCTGGCGCGGCCTGTGCGGCACCTCGATCTGCTCGAGGTACCAGTCGTAGAGCGGGCGGTGGGCCTCGAACTCGAGGGTGCAGAGCGAGTGGGTAATGCCCTCGATGGCGTCGGACTCCCCGTGGGCCCAGTCGTAGGTCGGGTAGATGCACCACTCGTCGCCGGTGCGGTCGTGGTGCTCGCGACGGATCCGGTACATCACCGGATCGCGCAGGTTCAAGTTGGGCGAGGCCATGTCGATCTTCGCCCGCAGCGTGCGCGAGCCGTCGGGGAACTCGCCTTTGCGCATGCGGCGCAAGAGATCGAGGTTCTCCTCGGGCGAGCGGTCGCGGAAGGGCGAGGGCGCTCCGGGCGTGGTCAGCGTGCCGCGCGTTCGCCGCACCTCGTCCGCGCTCTGGTCGTCGACGAAGGCCTTGCCCTCGCGCACGAGCTTCTCCGCCCACTCGTAGAGGCGGGGGAAGTAGTCGGCGGCGTGGTACTCGTGCCCGTTCCAGTCGAACCCGAGCCAGCGGACGTCCGCCTTGATGGCGTCGACGTACTCCTGCTCTTCCTTGGCCGGGTTGGTGTCGTCCATCCGCAGGTGGCAGCGGCCCTTGTAGTCGCGGGCGATGCCGAAGTTCAGGCAGATGGACTTGGCGTGACCGATGTGGAGGTACCCGTTCGGCTCGGGCGGGAAGCGGGTGACCACTTCCGAATGCTTTGCCGAGGCGAGATCCTCGTCGATGATCTGCCGGATGAAGTTGCTCGGAGCGCGACTCTCCTCGATCACTGGCCGTCCTCGGAGTGAGTGGCTGGGGCGGTAGGAATCGAACCTACAAATGGCAGGGTCAGAGCCTGCTGCCTTACCGTTTGGCGACGCCCCAACAGAAGGTCGCAATGGCGGCGCATTAGACCCATGGTGAGAGCGACGGTCAAGCGGATCCGGTCGGGTTTTCAACCTCGCTCGGCAACCAGTAGAAGGCGGCGATCGCCGAGCTGGAACGGCCGCCCGTCGAGCGAGCCCGACGCCGAGACGACGCGGAATCCCTCCCCGGCGAGGATCCGGCGTAGCTCTGCGACGGTATAGATCCCGTAGCTGATTTCCGCGGTCTGGCGCTCGGCACCCTTTTCCAGCACGCAGGACTGGAGGAGACGGCCGGCCTCGGCGTCGTAGGAGTTGCGCACGCTGTAGGAGATCCCGCCGGCCTCGAGGCGGCGGTCCGGGCCGAGGTGGGGGAGCAAGGACTCGGCTGCGCAGCCCGTGTCGATGGCCCAGCGACCGCCCGGCCGGATGGCGTGGAACACGTTCCGGACGAACGATTTCGTGTCCTCATGCGACAGGTAGCCGAAGCTGTTGCCGAAGCAGTACGCGCCGTCGTAGGGAGCGCCGGGCGGAGCGCTGCGCATGTCGCCCACCAGGAAGTCCGCTTCGATCCCGAGCTCGCCGGCCTCGCGGCGCGCCGACTCGATCGCCTCCGGCGCGATGTCGATCCCGGTCACGCGATAGCCGCGGCGGACGAGGGCGAGCGCATGACGGCCGAAGCCTGCGGGGAGATCGAGCAGGCGCGCCCGCGGCGCTACCCCGAGATGCTTCACGAGGAAGTCGGCCTCCTCGGCCGTGGCCGAGGCCGGCACCGCGGCCCGCCAGAAGTCGAGCGCGAGCGGCGTGAAGAAGGATTCGTACCACTGCGAGGCCATCGATCGCGCCAGGGTACCGCAAGCAAGTTCATCTGTGACCCTGCCCCGGCTCGAGCCAGCGCCAGCCGCGTCGCAGGACTTTATGGTCGCGATCGAAGACGGCGAATACGATGATGAGCTCGCCCTCGGCGCTCGCGATCTCTTCCGGGTAGGGCGGCGGGCGGCGTCCGTTGTCGGGCACGACCGGGAACTCGCTTGCGGACGGCCCCGCCGGCTCCCACGCCGATCCGCCATCCGGAGAGCGGAGCAACTCGAACGGCTGCTGCGGAGGCAGATTCTTTCCGGGATATCCCGGGCCGAGAGAGATCTCGCCTGCGGCGTCGCTCGATGAAAGGGCGGCCTCGGCGAGGCGCGACCATTGCGCTTCGCTCGGGACCCAGGCGTAGAGCGCGTTGCCGCCGGACGAGGCCACGCCCGAGAGCGGCCGGGACTCGTTGTAGCGGGAGAGCAGCCGCACCGGATCGAGGTAGGCGAGAGTGGCTTCGGCGCTTCCCTCGCGGGCGCGAGGCTGTGCCCTCTGCGGCGCACTGCCACCGCCGGGCCGGCCACCGCGGCCGCGCATCCTTCCGCCGCCGCCGCCGCGACCGCCTCCGGGACCGCCGCCGCCTCCCGGACCGCGAGAACGCGCAGGCGCGGCGCTCACCGGCGGATCGAGCCAGGCTGCGCGCTGCCTGTCGATGGGCGCGCGCAGGGCGACGAGCTTCTCCGCGTCGCGGGCGGAGACTCGCGTCCAGGAGATGCCACCGTCGGTGGAGCGGAAGAGCGGGGCGGTGGCGAGCGGACCGAGCAGCAGGCGCTCCCGCCCCGGGTATGCGAAGGCTGCGCGAAAAGCGTTCACGTCGACGCGCAGCCCACCCATCTGGTGCCGCACCGCCTCGGCAAGCGCGGGCTCCTGGAGGGCAAGCGTCGCGGCCTCGAGCACCGGAGAGGCCGCGAGCGCGTAGACGACTCCTCGTCGCGCGACGAGCCAGGCGTCGAGAGCGAGACCCGAACGCTGCCATTCGATCCCGCCGTCCGTGCTGACCAGCACCGCCGAAGGGCCGGCGCCGAGCGAGAAGCGCTGCGGCCGCGGGTCCTGCGAGTCCACCAGCGCAAGCGCCGCCAGCCCGAGATCGGAAGTGCCGTCGAGCGCCGAGCCGATGCGCCGGGCGATGTCGATGCCATCCTCGATGCCGTGCAGGGAGATCACGACGCGGCCCGGATCGGCCGGGTCCGCCGCGATGCTCCGGACGCGAACCCGGTTGTCCTCGGCGATGCCGTCCACCCGGATGGGCCTGCGCGAAAAGGTGCGGCCTCCGTCTTCGGACGAATAGAGGTACCGGCCGCTCGCGACGAGCAGGGAACGGCCGGCGAATGCCGCGGTGTCGACTGCGACGGCGGGCTCGCCCGGGGCTGCGAGCGGGCACGGAGTCCAGCTCGCTCCGGCGTCTTCGGAGCGGAGGAACGCGCGCTGGGTGCGGGCGAAGATCCGCCGCGCATCCGCCGGATCGAAGATCGCGTCGCGGAAGAGGCGCGCGCCGCTTCCGTCGCTCGCGGGAACCACTTCTTCCGCGTCGAGGAGATCGATCTCGGCGAACGACCAGGTGAGACCGCCGTCGGTGGTGGCGAATACGCCTCCTCGCGGCCCGGTGGCGGTGACCAGCATGACGCGCGAATCGACGGGACTGACGAACACCCGCTCGATCTCCACGTCTTCGTGCACCGAGGTGAAGATTCCGAGGCGCGCGTACTCGAGCTTGAGAGGGAGCGGCGATGCGCCCGGTCCTGCGGGCGGCGCGGGAAGCGCGTGCACGCTGGCACAGCCGGCGATTGCGGCGGCTGCGCAAACGCCCGTCAGTCGGAGCGGAAAATGCAGACACTTCGGCCGGGGCATATGGTCTGAGACGCGGATCGCCGCTGCCGATTCAGCGGGGATGCTTCGTCGTCTCCGGACCGCCGGCTTCCTCCACCACGGGGCGCACGCACAGGCTGCCGCCGGCCATTTCCCTGGCGCGCTCCTGCAGCTGGCGAACCGTCGTCTCCGGAGTGCCGTCGGGAAGCACCTCTAACGCCCGCTGCTCGACCTGACTCGCCTCCGCGCAGCGGCCGTTGGCGGCGAGGGCAGCGGCGAGAACGTCGAGCGCGCGCGGATCGGTGGCCGCCAGGCGCTGGGCTCGCCGCGCGCGATCGAGACCTTCCGGGAAACGACCTCCCGCCAGCGAATCGAAGGCTCCGAGCCGCAGCGCGTCCGGGTCCTCCTGCGAAAGCTCGAGGGCGCGCTCGATGGCGAGATGGCGCTCGCCCCCCGACGGGAGCCGCTCCGCGAGCAGCAAGGCGGCGCGCGCGTCGTAGGGATGGAGCCGGACGGCGGTGCGCGCCCGCTCGATGTGATCGGCCAGCGGCCGCTCGGTGATCTCGAAATCGACCGCCAGCGCTTCCGGCTCTCCGGGGTCCGCGGCGAGGGCGAGGGCGACTTCCTTGCGGGCGGGGCGGAGCCAACCAGGCATCATCTTCGAGGCCAGGAGCCGGGCGCGCAGAGCGTGGGTCTCCGCGCTGGAAAGGTGCCGGACCGCGATCTTCACCTCGGGCTCGGCGACCGAGAAGAAACGCTGCAGATACTTCCCGCCGTTCAGGTACGCATGGACGCCTTCGCCGATGCGCTGCTCGCTCATCCCGGGATAGCTCTGCGCGAAGGCGGCGACCGGATCCATGCGCGCTTGCAGTCGCCCGAGGAACGCTTCCGTCTCGGCGGGATGGGTATTGGCGAGGTAGTGGAAGAGGAGCCAGGAATGCGTCTCGAACGCCCAGGCGCGGCCCGGGTTCCCGCTCATGTACTGCGGCCCCATCTTCAGCACTGCATCCCAGTGGGACACCGGGTTGCGCGCGGAGAACTCGAGGCGCCGCTGGTCCAGCTCGCCGACGACCCATTGCCCCCGGGAGCGGTCGTAGCGCGTCGTCTCCAGGTAGCAGGCGACTCCTTCCGCGAACCAGCGCGGCTGCCGCGGGATGGCGAGAAAGAGGAGATGGTGGCCAAGCTCGTGCCGCAAGACCACGGATCCCGCTGGATCGTCGCCGGAAAGCGCGATCATGCGGTGACCGGTCGCGGACTGCGCGAAGAAGCCCAGCGTGCGCGGAGGGGCAAATTCGCCCATCTCCTCGATGTCGGCGAGAGCGACGACCTCGAGCGGAGCTCCGGCGTCCAGGTCTGGGGAGAAGAGCGAGACGAGGAAGGCGTTGCGGACCCGCTCCAGCTCCACGACCGCTTTTCGGGCCTCGGCTTCCGGCAGGTCGGTGCGCAGGCGGAAGTGCTCGCTACGCACCTCGAGGAAGGCGAGGCTTCCATCAGGAAGCCGCTGCCGATGCGAGCAAGCCGCACAAAGGAGCGCGAGCAGTAGTACCCGGCGGAACATGCTTCTCCTTTCTACGGCTTCGACCGGGGGCACCGGAAACGAATCCGCGGTGGGAGCGGGTCGTCTGTCCGGATTTCGCACTCTTGCGCCGCCTTCCCGTGAATGGGAGGAACGGTGCATGCCCCTCAAGACGGCCCTCGTCGCCGCGCCTCTCTTGCTCCTCATCGCCGGGTTGGGAATGGCCATCTCCCTGCGCCGCAGGCGGGAAGGCATCGGGCCGGGCATGGCCGGCGACGCGACCTTCATCCGGCTCCAGCGCGCCCATGGAAACGCGGTCGAGCACTCTCCCATCCTGCTCCTCGCGCTGCTCCTCCTGGAGCTTCTCGGGGCGCGCCCTTCCGCGTTGATTGCGTTCGGTGTGGCGATCATCGTTGCGCGCGCGGCGCATGCGGTCGGGATCGTCCAGCGTCCCCGGCATCCGCTGCACGCGCTCGGAGCGGCGCTCACCTACGGGCTCGAGGTGGCGATGGCGGTGTCCCTCGTCCTCACCGTGATGAAGCGATCGAGGTTCTGAGGTCGCGCCTGCGGTCTCGCACGGCCGACGGAGTGGCGCCGAACGCGCGCCGGAACGCGCTCGTGAAATGGCTGTGCGAGGAGAACCCCAGCTCGAAGGACAGACCGGCGAGGTCGGTGCGAGGTTCCAGCCGCTCCATCGCGGCGCGCAGGCGCAACTGGGTGAGATGGGCATGGATCGTGCTGCCCGTTTGCGCGCGGAAGATGCGGGCGAGATGGAAGCTCGAGCAGGCCGCGATGCGGGCGAGATCCGCGAGCGTGAGCCGATCGCCGAAGCGAGTCGCGATCGCCTCCTGCACCGCCGCCACCCGTTTGCGGCGCGATCGATCTAGGTGGCGTTCAGGCGCAGCCCCCTCGACGCGGAGCGCGGCGCGCACGGTCCTCTGCAGGACCAGCAAGGCTCCCTCCTCGACGCGGAGCGCATCGGGGGTCGCTGACGCCGCCTCCTCGAAGAGACTTCGCTGCCGCAGGTAGAGATCCGCGTCCACCGGCCCCTGGGCCAGCGGGAGCGGCCGATCTTCAGAGCGCGGGCCCCTGGCAGACGCCGCCGCGACCGCTTCCGCCACGTCCTCGCGCTCGAAGGCGAACCAGTCGCACCGATCGCCGTCCGGCGAGATGGCAGCGCGGCGGTATTCCTGGCCGCGGTTGTAGAGCATGGCGCGGGTGGGGTCGGAGACGATCGGTTTTCCGCCCGCGTGGGTGATCTCCACCGAGTTGCGGGGAAAGGCGAGGAGGAAGTTCTGGATGGGCCCGGAATCGCGAAAGAGCGGATGGGCCAGAGAGCAGCGGAACCGGCCCACCTGGACGCGGCCGGCGGCGAGGACCAGTTCCTCCTTGCCGACCACGTCCATCTCGCGCAGGGCTCGCATCTCCGAGGAATGACGGCTCAACGCAGCGTTTATTTGCCGTTGTACTCCGCGGCCCTTCTCGGGTACGTCCCGCAGGCCCATGCGCGAGCGGAAGCCCGACGTCATCACCGACCTCTGGTACAAGAGCGCCGTCATCTACAACTGCGATGTCCGCACGTATCTCGACGCCAACGGCGACGGCGTGGGCGACTTCCGCGGCCTTTCGCGACGCCTCGACTACCTGGCCGGCCTGGGGATCACCGCACTCTGGTTGATGCCCTTCTACCCCTCGCCGGACCGGGACGACGGCTATGACATCACCGACTACTACAACGTCGATTCCCGTTACGGGACGCTGGGCGACTTCGTGGAGTTCACCCGCGCCGCCCACCAGCGCGGGATCCGCGTCATCGCGGATCTGGTGGTGAACCACACCTCGGACCAGCACCCCTGGTTCAAGGAGGCGCGCTCCTCGAGGGGCTCGCGCCACCGCGACTGGTACGTCTGGTCGGCGAGGCGTCCGCGCGACTGGAACAAAGGGATGGTCTTTCCCGGCGTACAGAAGTCGACCTGGTCGCGCGATCCGCAGTCCGGCGAGTGGTACTTCCACCGCTTCTACGATTTCCAGCCCGACCTCAACACCTCGAACCCCGCGGTCCAGGCGGAAATCCGGCGCATCATCGGCTTCTGGCTTCAGCTCGGCGTCTCCGGCTTCCGCATGGACGCGGTTCCGTTCGTGATCGGGAAGAAGGGCGCCAACGTCAAACCGCACGAGCAGTACGACATGCTGCGCGATCTGCGCGCCTTTCTCAGCTGGCGGAGCGACGACGCCATCCTCCTCGCCGAGGCGAACGTCCGGCCGGCGACGGACATGGAGTACTTCGGCGAGTACGGCGAGCGGCTGCAGATGATGTTCAACTTCCAGGTCAACCAGTACCTCTTCTACGCGCTCGCCGCCGCCGACGCGCCCGCGCTGGCGAAGGCGATGGAGCGCACCAAGGCGAGGCCGCAGAGCGCGCAGTGGGGCGTGTTCCTGCGCAACAACGACGAGCTCGATCTCGGCCGGCTCACCGAAGAGCAGCGGGAGAAGGTCTTCGCCGAGTTCGGTCCCGACGAGTCGATGCAGCTCTACGATCGCGGCATCCGGCGCCGGCTGCCGCCGATGCTGAACGGAGATCAGCGCCGGCTGCGCATGGCGATGAGCCTCATGTTCACGCTCCCGGGCACGCCCGTCATCCGCTATGGCGACGAGCTCGGGATGGGCGACGACCTGCGTCTCGAGGAGCGGCAGGCCATCCGCACGCCGATGCAATGGTCCACCGAGCCGCACGGCGGATTCTCCAAGGCGGACAAGACCATCCTGCCGGTGATCGACAAAGGCCCCTGGGGATACCAGAGCATCAATGCGGCCGAGCAGCGCCGCGATCCCGAGTCGATGCTCAACTGGACCGAGCGCATCATCCGCATGCGCAAGGAATGTCCGGAGATCGGGTGGGGCGATTTCCGCATCCTCGCGACCGGCCAGAAGAGCGTGCTCGGCGTGCGCTACGAGTGGCGCAACAACGCGGTGGTCATCCTGCACAATCTCGGCGACGCGCCCCTCGAGGTCACCGTACACGTCGAGGAGGACAAGCTCATCAATCTCTTCACCGACGCGCACAGCGAGCGAAAGGGCAAGGGCGCGCACAAGATCGAGCTCGAGCCTTACGGATACCGGTGGTATCGCGCGGGCGGGCTCGATTACCTCCTCAAGCGCCGGGAGTACTGATGGAGCGAATCGGTTATCGGCGCGGCGAGGATCCGAGGATGCTGCGCGAGCGGGAGTGGATCGTCACCAATGGCCTCGGCGGATATGCCTCGGGCACCATCGGCGGCGAACCTACGCGGCGGTTCCACGGGTTCTTGATCGCCGCGCTGCTGCCGCCGCGAGGGCGTGTCCTGGCGGTGAGCTCGCTCGGCGAATCGGCGTGCGGAGCGGATGAGCTCGACGAGATGCGGCTCGAAAACGGGCTGCCCGCCTTCCGCTACCGGACCGTCGAGCGGCGCATCCTCCTGCCCCACGGCAAGAACGTGAGCATCGTCCGCTATCGCGCCCGGGAGCCGATCACGTTGATCGTGCGCCCCGCCTTCCAGATCCGTCCCCACGAAGGCCGCGTCGACGAGGCGCCGCGCGAGTATCCGGTCGCCATCGACGGCCGCACCTGCGAGATCGATCGCGGCAGCTCGCTGCCGGTGCTCCTCGTCGCCTCGCACGGCGAGTGGCAGGCCGTTCCGCCGCGCACGCGCACCGTCCGCTACGCGGTCGAGGAGGAGCGCGGCTACGACTGCGAAGGTCCTCTGGTCTATCCGTGCGAGCTCACAATGCAGCTCGGCGCGGGCGAGGAGGCGACGCTCGTGCTTTCGACGGACGCGTGGGATCCCAAGCTCGATGCCGGCGCGCTTTGCCGCGAAGAAGAAGAGCGCCGCCGCACCCTCGCGACGGGACATAGCGGACGCGTGGCGGAGCTTTCGATAGCGGCCGATCAGTTCGTCATCCGCAAACTATCGAGTGAGGCCTCGGAGGACAGGACGGTCATCGCCGGCTACCACTGGTTCACCGACTGGGGGCGCGACACGATGATCAGCCTCGAAGGCCTGTGCCTCTGCACGGGCCGGCACGAGGTGGCGGGACGAATCCTCCGCACCTTCGCCCATCACGTGCGTGACGGATTGATTCCGAATCTGTTCCCGGAGGGCGAGTCGCAGGGCCTGTATCACACGGCCGACGCGACACTTTGGTTCTTCCACGCGGTCGATCGCTACACGACCGTCACCGGCGACCGGAAGCTGCTCGCCGATCTGCTGCCGATACTGCGAGGAATCATTCACGCGCACCTCGAGGGCACCAAGTTCGGCATCGGCGTCGACCCGGCGGACGGGCTGCTTCGCCAGGGCGCTGAGGGCTACCAGCTCACCTGGATGGACGCGAAGATGGGCGACTGGGTGGTGACTCCTCGGAGGGGGAAGGCCGTCGAGATCAACGCGCTCTTCTACAATGCGCTCCGGCTCTTCGATCGCTGGGCCCCGGGCGAAGGAATCGCCCGCGCCGCCGATCGCCTGCGCGAATCGTTCAATGCGCGGTTCGTAGCGTCGGGGAGGGATCACCTGCTCGACGTGGTCGATCCCGACGACGCCTCGCTGCGGCCGAACCAGCTTCTCGCCGTCTCGCTCCCCAATCCGGTGCTCGATCGCAAGCACTGGGAGCCGATGCTCCAGGCGGTGCGGCGCGAGCTTCTCACACCGGTGGGATTGCGCTCCCTCGGCCCGCGGGAACCCGACTACAAGCCTGGCTATCGCGGCGATCTCCGCTCGCGGGACGGCGCCTATCACCAGGGAACCGTCTGGGGCTGGTTCATCGGCCCCTTCGTCGACGCCTGGCACAAAGCGTTTCCCGGCGACGACCTGCGACCGTTCCTCGCCGGCTTCGACCAGCACCTGGGCGATTTCGGCCTCGGGACCATCGCGGAGATCTTCGACGCCGACCCGCCGCACGAGGCGAAGGGCTGCATCGCGCAGGCCTGGAGCGTGGCGGAGTTGCTGCGCTGCTCGCTGCTCGAGTGATGGGCTACGCACGGAGCGCGATGGAAGCGGCGAGGCACGCGTCCTTGTGGTCCTTCGCCCAGGGGCGGCCTGCCGCGCGCCCGACCGCCGCGAGATGATCGTCTATTTCCGCGGCCGGGATTCCCAGGATCGCCGCCGCCCGCGCCGCAAGCTCCCTCGACCGGACCTCGGTGATGGGAATGCGCAGCGCCTTGCTCGCGCTCCGGATCGCCGAGCGGAACAGCTCTCCTTCCGCGGCGTGGATGAGCGAGTGGCTCTTCAAGATGGAGTCGAGCGACCGCGGCGGAGACTGCGAGCCGACGATGATGCTCCCCGCCACGACGCGGTAGCGCTTGGTCTCGATCTCCGCTACCGCCTGTTCCAGGGCGGCCTTCGCCTTGGCCGCGGACTCCTGTACCGATTCGCGGACGAGCCGTTCCGCGGCGCCCGGGTCGAGCTTCTGGGCAGCGTGATAGACGAAGCGTGGCCTGTGCGGATCGTTGCCCATCAACACGAGCCGCTGTCGATCGAGGATCACCGTGGACCCGTCCGGGCCCGAAGAGACCGCCACCATCGCCGCCCAGCCGGTGTGGACGGAGAACCCGAGAGCGGCACGGCCACGAGCCATGGCCGCGACCGTACCACCTACTTCAGCAAGGGACGTAGATCCTCGAGCTTATCGAACAGGTGCCAGATGTAATTGCCGGCGCCCTTCGTCCGGTGAGGATGCAAATCGGCGAGCTTCGGGTCGTTGCAATAGCCGTCGAAGGCCTCCTTCGAGGACCACTCGACGAGGATGAGCACGGTGCGCGGCCGGATGTCGCCTGCGGCGGCCTCGCGAAATTTGCCGAGAGCGACGACGCGCCCGCCGTGGGCGGCAACTTCCTTCGCCGATCGTTTCGAGTAGGCGAGGTACTCGTCCCTGCTGGCGATGTCGAAGAGGTTGAGCGCGTAGACCGGTCCGGACATGCACGGCCTCCAAGTCGGGTAGAATCCAGCGTCAATCTAACGGAGTCCCCGATGGAGATCCGGTTCGCCGTCTTCATCGCCGTGAGTCTCGAAGGCTACATCGCGCGGCCCGACGGCAGCATCGACTTCCTCGCGCCCTTCCACGACGAAGAGCATGGCTACGGAGCGTTCTTCGCCGGCATCGACGCGCTGGTGATCGGCCGCGGCACCTACGACACGGTGCTCGGGTTCCCCGAAACCATCAATATCATCCCCCTCATCCTCGGCGCTGGCCGCCCGCTCTTCACCAGCGGCCTTCCCGACATGTCGCTCCGCCTGCTCGAGGCGAAGAGCTTTTCCTCGGGCGTCGTCCAGCTGCGCTACGAGAAGCGGTGAGGAGTTGTGCGAGCGCTGACGACACTTCGCCATCCGGACACACCTTTGACAGAACCCTCGAATGAATGAGGAAGTCTCGAGGTGCTCCCTCTCGCGGTCGCGCTCCTCGTCGGCGCCAGCCTGAAGACGTCGCCGCCGCCCGCCTGGGTGGAGGAGGCCGACGTGCCCATTCCCGCCAAGGCGAATGGGTCGCCCGTGGAGCGCTTCCTCATCGATGCGCAGATGCACGTCCAGGGCGGGGAGCGGGTCCGCTTCCAGCGCCTGGTGAAGCGGCTCAACACCCCGGATGGCGTCGGGATGGCCGGCGAGATCATGGTCGAGTACGACCCCGAGTACGAGGCGGTGACGTTCCACCGGGTGCAGATCCGGCGCGGCGACCGGATCCTCGATGCCGCGAAGAAGGCCGACCTGCGCGTCCTGCAGCGCGAGTCCTCCCTCGAGCAGCGGCTCCTCGACGGCCGCCTGCAGGCGATGGTCATCCTGCAGGACGTGCGCCCCGGCGACGTCATCGACGTCGCCTGGTCGATCTCGGGCGACCCGCCGCAGCTCGCGGGGCATTTCGCCCAGGTGGTCAATCTGGGCAGCGAACGCGATGTGCAGAGGCTCCGCTACATCGTCACCGCCGACCGTGCGCTGCAATTGCGGCTTCGCCCGGGAGCGCCGGCGCCCGAAGAGCGCCTCGTCGACGGGCTCCATCAATATCGCTGGGATCGGCACGCGCCTCCGGCCGTCACCTGGGAGCCGGACGTCCCCTCCTGGTTCAACCCCGCGCCGGCGGCGGAGCTGACCGATTTCGAGTCCTGGAGCGCGGTGGCGAAGTGGGCGGACGCTCTCGTCCAGCCCGAGGCGCCCGGGTCGCCCGAGATCGCCCAGCTCGTCGCTCCGTGGCGCAACCTCCCCGAAGCCGAGCGGGCGCAGGCCGCGCTCCGATTCGTGCGCGAGGAGATCCGCTACCTCGGTCTCGAGAATGGCATCCACGGCCACCGCGCGCACCGTCCCGCGCAGGTGCTCGAGCGCCGCTTCGGAGACTGCAAGGACAAGGCGGTGCTGCTCGCCTCGTTGCTGCGCGAGATGGGGATCGAATCCGACGTCGCGCTGGTGAACCCCGAGCGCCGCGACAAGCTCGACGAGCGGCTTCCCAGCCCGTACGCCTTCGATCATGCCATCGCGCGCGCCGTCATCGGCGGCAAGGAACGGTGGCTCGACGCGACCATCACCAGCCAGCGCGGCGCCCTCGACGCGCTGCCCGTCGTCCCCTACGCGCGTGCCCTGGTCGCGGGTCCGGCGACGCAGGGGCTCGCGAAGCTGCCGCCGCCGCGCGACGACGCGACGCTCGTCGAGGAAGTCTTCCACGCCCGCGACTCCCAGGGCGACGCCTCGTTCACGGTGGAAACCACCTACCGCGGAGGCGGAGCGGACCAGGAGCGCTCGATGTGGCCGGGAAACACGCCCGCCGAGGCCGGTCGCCAGTTCCTCTCCTACTACACGGGGCGGCACACGGGCATCGAGCTTGCCGCTGCGCCTGCTTTTCGCGACGAGCCCGAGCAGGACCGCTTCCACGTCACCGAGTCGTACAAGATCCAGCGGTTCTGGCGGTCGCACGAGCACGACATCTCGTCGGATCAGGCGCTCCAGCTCTCGCCGCCGCGCCGCCTCGAGCGCACCCAGCCGTATGCGCTGCCCTATCCCTGGCACGTCATCCAGCGGACCCGGGTCGAGCTTCCCGGCGGAGACTGGAAGATCGAGCCCGTCGACCGCGAGGTGAAGGCGCCCGGCTTCGTCGCCAGGGTGAAGCTCAAGACGGTGACCGAGAAGGACGGACCCGTCTTCCTCCTCGAGACGGACGCGCGCACGACCGGGGACTCCATCGCGCCGGGCGACGTCGCCAGATTCGCCGAAGGCCTCCTGGAGTTGCACAACGTGGCGAACCGCACCCTGTACCTCGGCAGCGCGGCGCCGGTCGCCGGCGCGTCGGCCGTCTCGGGCGCCGCGGCGGGAAGCTGGGCGCTGGCGCTCGCGGGCGTGATGCTCGCCATTCTGTTCCTCGCCAACCGCTTCGGCGGAGTTGGCGGCGGCCCGGCGCGCGCGAAGCAGTTCTTCCGGCGAACGGTGCCGGCCCTTGGCGAGTCGCCGGCGACGCCGCTTGCAGCGCGCACGCCGGAGGATCTCAAGACGGCTGCCCGCGCGCGAAGGTGCGTTTGTGGCCGCAGCCATGCAGTGACCGTCCTCCGGGCGGGGCAGAGCTCGCTCCTGGCCGGTCAAACGGTGCATTCGGTCCGCCTCGAGTGCTACTGCGGCCAGATCGCCGTCCTCTACTTCGTCGAGTCGTAAAGCGGCAGACCCGATGCTAACGTCCGGGCGCGGAGGAGCTCTTCCCCATGCTCGACGTAAAAGGCGCCTTCAGCAGTTTCGCTGTCTCCGACATCGGCGCGGCGGGGAAGTTCTACGGGCAGACCCTGCGCCTCGACGTCTCGGACGTTCCCGGCATGAAAGACCTCCTGCAACTCGCGCTCCCGGGCGGAGCCAAGGTGCTCGTCTACGGAAAACCGGATCACGCGCCCGCGGCTTTCACCGTGCTCAATTTCGAAGTGGCGAGCGTCGAGCGCGAGGTCGACGCACTCGTGAAACAGGAAGTGCGTTTCGAGATCTACCAGGACGGGCCGGTGAAGACGGACGCCAAGGGAATCTCCCGCGCGCCCGGCGGACCGACCATCGCCTGGTTCAAGGACCCTGCCGGGAACATCCTCGCGATCCTCGAGTCGAGGCGTTGACCATCCCTCGATGGTAGGCCGCGTCCTCGTTCCCGCCGGGGCCGTGCTCTGCTGCCTTCCCTTCGTCTCCACGGGGCTCGGGCTGCTGCTCGGCCTTGTCCTCGCCCTCGCCGCCGGCAATCCCTATCTGGCGAGGACCCGCAAGCTCACGCCGCAACTGCTTGCGCTATCGGTGGTCGGACTCGGCGCCGGAATGGACTTGCGGGTGGTGGCGCGCGTCGGCGCAGAGGGCGTCGTCTACACGGTGGCCGGCATCGCCGCGGCGCTCGCGATCGGCGCTCTGCTCACCCGGCTCCTCGGCGTCGGACGCATCGTCGGCACCCTCATCTCGGTGGGCACCGCCATCTGCGGCGGGAGCGCCATCGCGGCGGTGGTCCCGGTGCTACGCGCCAAGGATCACGAATCGACCGTGGCGCTGGCGACGGTCTTCCTCCTCAACGCCATCGCGCTCTTCGTCTTTCCGCCCATCGGCCACGCCCTCTCGCTCGACGACAATCAGTTCGGCCTCTGGGCGGCGCTGGCAATCCACGACACCAGCTCGGTGGTCGGCGCCGCCGTCGCCTGGGGCGGCAAGGCCGTCGAGATCGCCACCACCGTGAAGCTCGCCCGCGCCCTCTGGATCGTGCCGCTGACCATCGGCATCGCCTGGTGGCACGCGCGGACGAGCGGCGATGCGACGAGCGGCAAGGCGAAGCGGCCCTGGTTCATCGCCGGGTTCCTGCTCGCCGCCGCGCTCGCTACCTACGTTCCCGGCCTACAAGAATCGGGAGCGGCTCTGTCCCGCATCGCGCGGCAGGCACTCGTCGTCACGCTCTTCTTCCTCGGCGCGAATCTCACCCGCGCCTCGCTCGCCCCGGTCGGATTCCGGCCCCTGTTGCTCGGCGTAGTGCTCTGGGCGCTGGTCGCTTCCGTAAGCCTTGGAGCGGTCCTGCTGCGCGCCATTGCCTGAGGGTCGCGGGTGCAGAGGAAGGTCCGAGAGTGGAAGATGCCTCGCGTTGCGAGGAAGATGGGGCACGATGGTCGTACTCATCGCCGACGACGACCCCGTTTCCCGGCGCGCGTTGGAGGCGGCGCTGACCGGATGGGGCTACGACGTCGAGGTCGTCAACGACGGCCAGCAGGCGCTCGATGCGCTCCTCCGCGAGAGTGCGCCGGCGCGCCTGGCGGTGCTCGATTGGATGATGCCCGGCCTCGACGGCCCCGAAGTCTGCCGCATCGTGCGGGCCCGCTCGCAGGGTCCCTACGCCTGGCTCCTGCTCCTTACCGCGCGGAAGAAGGGGAGCGACCTCATCGCCGGCCTGGAAGCGGGCGCCGACGACTACATCAGGAAACCGTTCGATCCGGGCGAGCTGAAGGGCCGCCTCCGCGTCGGCGAGCGGATCCTCGCGCTGGAGGCCCAGCTGCTCGAGGCGCAGAAGGCGCTCCATGTCCTCGCCACTCGCGACGAGCTGACCGGATTGTACAACCGCAGGGCTGTGATGGAGCGCCTCGATGAGGAGATCGAGCGTGCCGCGCGAGACGGCGGAAAGCTGTGCGTCCTGCTCATGGACGTCGATCACTTCAAGCACCTGAACGATGACCGGGGGCACCTGGCCGGGGACGAGGTCCTCAGGAAAATCGCCGTTCGCCTCGAGCGCGTCGCCGGACCGGACGACGCCCTCGGGCGTTACGGCGGCGACGAGCTCATCGCCATCCTGCCCGGCCGCGATTCCGCCGCGGCGATCGCGCTCGCGGAAAAGATGCGCGAGGCCGCCGCCGCTCCCATTGCCACGCAAGCGGGCCCGCTCTCCATGACGGTGAGCATCGGCTGCGGGACCTGGTCGCCCGGCGAGGCCGCGACGGTGTTGATCGCGAACGCAGACGTGGCGCTGTACCGGGCGAAAGCGGCTGGACGCAACCGGGTAGAGGGGGCGCCCTAGGCCTTCTGCCACCCCGGCGCCGTCATTGCTGCGCCGACGTCTTCGCGCCCACCTTCGCGGACGAATCCGCTCCCGCGAATCCGCGCTTGCGCATGAGGGCGGCGATTCCCGGGTCACGCCCGCGGAAGGCGCGGTACGCATCCGCCGGATCCATCGTATTGCCCGCGCTGAAGATGTCGTCGTGCAGCCGCTTCGCAACCGTCTTGTCGTAAGGCCCGCTGCCCTCGAGGAACGCCTCCCACGCGTCCGCCGAAAGCGTGTCGGACCACAGGTAGCTGTAGTAGCCCGCCTCGTAGCCGTCGGCGAAGATGTGGTGGAATTGCGCCGTGCGGTGCCGCATGACGATCTCGCGCGGCATGCCCAGCTCCTCGAGCGTGTCCCGCTCGAACTTGCGCGGATCGCTCGTGGGCTCCTTGGCGAGATGGAGCTTCATGTCGACGAGCGCCGAGGAGAGGTACTCGACCGTCGAGAATCCCTGGTTGAAAGTCTCCGCCTTCTTGATCTTCTTCACCAGCGCGTCCGGGATCGGCTGCCCCGTCTGGTAATTGAGCGCGTACTTGTCGAGCACCTGGCGGGTCGATAGCCAATGCTCGAGCAGCTGGGAAGGGAACTCCACGTAGTCGCGCGGTACGTTGGTCCCCGCGAGCTGCGGGTAGGTCACGCTCGAGTTGAGGCCGTGCAGCGCGTGGCCGAACTCGTGGAAGAGCGTGGTGGCGTCGTCCCAGGAGATGAGGATCGGCTCGCCCGGCTTTCCCTTCACGAAGTTTGCGTTGTTGGAAACGATCACCGGCTCCCCGAGCAGCCGCGATTGCGATCGGTATTCGTTCATCCAGGCGCCGGAATTCTTGCCGGGACGCGCGTAGGGGTCGAAGTACCAGTAGCCGACGTGCTTTCCGCCCTGGTCCTGCACCTCCCAGACGCGCACGTCGGGCTGGTAGACCGCGATGTCGAGGGCGGGAACGAACTTGAAGCCGAACAGCTCGCCCGCGACGTAGAACATGCCCTCGCGGAGCTTCTCGAGCTGCAAGTAGGGCTTGGTGTCGTTCTCATCGAGGTCGTACTTCGCCTTGCGCACCTTCTCCGAATAGAAGCGGTAATCCCAAGGCTCGATCTTGATCTTCGCGCCTTCTTTCTCCGCGATGGCCTGCATGTCGGCGACTTCCTCGTGGACCCGCTTCACCGCCGGCTTCCACACCGCCTCCATCAGCTCGACGGTGCGCTCCGGCGTCTTCGCCATCTGGTCCTCGAGCTTCCAGTGCGCGTACGTCGGATAGCCGAGCAGGGTGGCCTTCTCCTTCCGGAGCTTCAGGATCTTCGCGATGGTGGCGTTGTTGTCGTGCTCGTCGCCGTTGTCGCCGCGCATGACGAACATCCGCCACACCTTCTCGCGCAGATCGCGCCGGGTGGAGAAGGTGAGGAAGGGATCGGTGCTCGAGCGGGTATTGACGATGGCCCACTGCCCCTGCTTGCCGCGGGAAGCCGCGGCAGCCGCGGCCTGCTCGCGCAGCGAGGGCGAGAGGCCGGCCAGGTCGGACTCCTTCTCGAGGAGCACCATCTCAGTGCCCTCTTCCGCGAGGAGGTTCTGGCTGAACTTGGTCGAGAGCGTCGCCAGCTCCTGGTTCAGATCGCCGAGCCGCTTCTTCGCCGCGTCGTCGAGCTTCGCGCCCTGCCGGACGAAGCCGGTGTAGTCGAGCCAGAGCAGACGCTGCTGCTCGGGTCTCAGGCTCATGCTCGCGCGCTTCTCGTAGACGGCAGCGATGCGCGCGAACAGCTTCGGGTTCTGCACGATCTTGTCCTGCAGGGCGGCGAGCTTCGGCGACAGCTCGCTCTGGATCTTCTGCATCTCGTCGTCGTTCATCGTCGCCGTGTAGATGCCGTAGACGGTGGTGGCGCGGGTGAGCGGCTGGCCGGCGCGCTCCATCGCAACGATGGTGTTGTCGAAGGACGGCGCCTCGGGGTTGCCGGCGATCTGATCGATCTCCTGCAACTCCAGCGTCATCCCTTCTTCGACGGCGCTCTTGATGTCCTGGACCTTGAACTTGCCGAAGGGCGGCTCGCCGCCGTTCGGGCCCTGCCAGGGCGCGAGCAGCACGTTCTGCGACTTGGTGTCGTTCATGGCCGTGGTGGTCTTGGGAGAGGTGGTTTCTGCGGTGGCGCCGGCAGGCTTCTTCTGCTCCGTGGCGCAAGCACAAAGGGCGATGGCGAGCATGGTCAAGCGGCGAATCATCTTGTTCCTCATGGTTTCACGAACTTGATGGCAAATCGGTCCTGGTCGTGCGTCTTGTTGACGCCGGAGTCGGCGTTCCAGTCGCGCGGGTCCTTGTCGTTGCGCAGGAAGGAATCCTCGCTCGCGACGCGGAACCCGGCTTTCGTGACCTCGTCCTTGACCACCTGCTCGTCGATGCGGTGCAGCTTCTCGCAATCGTCGCGGCCGCTGCCGGGCCTGGCGCTGTTGTCGACGATGGCGTAGACGCCGCCCGGTTTCAGCGCTTTGAAAATCGCTTCGTTCATCTTGCCGGTGTCGCTCTTCTCCGCGACGGCGTCGTGGTAGACCGCGACCGAGTAGACTGCGTCAAGATCTTTCACCTCTGGCGGAAACGGTTCGTCCCATTGCCGGACGAAATGGACGGTGTTCTTCATCGCCGGTCCGGAAAGGCGGCGCTCCCACGCTTTCTGCAAGCCGGGACCGTCCCAATTGGGCGTGTCCTGCGCGAAGACCGCGCCCGACGGGCCCACCGAGCGCGCGAACAGCTCGGTCGAATAGCCGCCTCCTGCGCCCACCTCGCCTAACCGCATGCCCGGCGAGGTGCCGAAGAAGGCGAGCATCTGTACCGGCTTGCGATGCGAGTCCATCTCCTTGTCCTGCGGGGTACGATCGGCGGAGGAGACGATTTGCTGCGGCGCGGCTTGCTGGGATTTCTGGGATGCGGCGCACGCGAGTAGCGAAAGCGGGATCAAACGGAACACGAGTGCCTTCATTGGGATCCTCCCGGCGCCACAACGCGCGGGAGCGCTCTGCATTTCACCGGAACGTGGCCGGTCCGGGTCGTTGGTCCGGGGAACGCAGCAAGCGAGCTTCCCTGGACTTGGCCGTCACATCTTGACCGTCAAGTGGAGTGCGCGTTAGCCTGCCTGGCGTGGACCCGGAGAGCACCGACGTCATCCAGGGCACCATGGACATGCTCATCCTCAAGACGCTCAGTCTGCAGCCGCTCCACGCCTTCGGGATCGGACGGCGGATCGAGCAGATCTCGCGCGGCGTCTTCCGGGTGAATCCGGGCTCCCTCTTCACCGCGCTCGAGCGGCTGGTCCGCGCAGGATGGCTCGACGCGGGCTGGGAGACGACAGAGAACGGGCGCCGCGCCAAGTTCTACTCGCTCACCCGCGCCGGCAAGAAGCAGCTCGAGGTGGAGACCGCCGACTGGACGCGGCGCGCGTCGGCCATCGCCCGCCTGCTCAAGGCCGAAGGCTGAGCGGCGATGTCGCCCTTTCGCCAGCTCGCCCGCGGATTGCGCGTTCTCTTCCGCCGCGGCGCGGCCGATCGCGAGGTCTCCGAGGAGGTGCAGCAGTACCTGGAGGAGTCGACGGCGGCCTTCCTCGCGCGCGGGTTCTCGCCGGAAGAGGCGCGCCGCGCTGCCCGGATGGAAATGGGAAGCGCGACCGCGGTGCGCGAGGAAATCCGCGCCCAGGGTTGGGAGGACGCGATCGCGACGCTGCTCGGCGACGTCCGCCACGGGCTGCGCCTGTTGCGCAAGAGTCCCGGTTTCACCGCCGTGAGCATCCTCATCCTCGCGCTCGGCATCGGGTCGAGCACCGCCATCTTCAGCGCGGTGAACCCGATCCTCTTCGAGCCGCTGCCCTATCCCGATGCCGGTCGCGTGACGATGATCTCGCCCCGCCGTGACGACGGCTCGAAGGCCGGAGGAATCGCGTTCGGCAACGTTCGCGAGCTCGCGCAGCGGCAAGAGGCCTTCCAGGCCCTGGCGGCGTTCCGCTTGTGGCAACCGACGTTGACCGGACCGGCCGAACCGGAGCGGCTCGAGGGCCAGAGGGTGGGCGCCGGATATTTCCGCGCGCTAGGTGTCCTCCCCGCGCTCGGATCGGACTTCGACCCCGCCGAGGACCGCCCGAAAGGCGCGAACCTCGCCATCGTCGGCGACGGCCTCTGGCGCCGTCGCTTCGCAGCCGACCGCGGCATCGTCGGACGCCTCGTCACGCTCGACGACGACAGCTTCCAGGTGGTCGGGGTGATGCCGCCCGGATTCGAAAACGTCCTCGCTCCCTCGGCGCAGATCTGGACGCTCTTGCAGTACGACGAGTCCCACCTCGGCGACCACACCAGCCGCGAGTGGGGCAATCACCTGCGGCTCGTGGGGCGGCTCCGGCCGGGGGTGAGCATGGAGCGGGCTCGCGGGGATGTGGACGCCATCGCGCGCAAGTCGATCGCGGCGTTCGCCCGGCCATCCTGGGCGGCCGTGGAATACGGGTTCGTGGTGCGCTCGCTGCAGGACGACGTGACCGAGTCGGTGCGGCCGGCGCTTCTCGCCGTCCTCGGCGCGGTGATCGTCCTGCTGCTCATCGCTTGCGTGAACGTCACCAACCTGATCCTCGCCCGGGGCGCGCAGCGGCGTTCTGAGCTCGCCCTGCGCGCGGCTCTGGGCGCTTCGCGGTGGCGCGTGGTCCGCCAATTGCTCACCGAAAGCCTCGTGCTCGCGCTTCTCGGAGGCGCCGCCGGAATGGCGCTCGCCGCGTGGGGCGTCCAGGCGCTCGTGGCGCTGAGCCCGCACGATCTCCCGCGGCTCGCCGCCATTCGCCTCGATGGTCGCGCCCTTGCCTTCGCCGTCGCGGTGACGGTCGTGGTCGGCGTCGTGTTCGGATCGATCCCCGCATTTCATGGTTCCCGCGGCGATCTGAGATCGGCGCTGCAGCAGGGCTCCGGGCGCACCGCGGGGGGTCACCAGACGACCCGTCGCGCTCTGGTCGTCGCCGAAGTCGCCCTCGCGTTGGTCCTGCTGGTCGGCGCGGGCCTCCTCCTGCGCAGCCTGCGGCGGCTCTTCGCGGTGGACCCCGGATTCGACTCCAGAGGCGTCCTCACCCTCCAGGTCCAGACCGCCGGCCGCCACTTTCCGGACGACGCCGCGAGGCATCGCTTCTTCGCCGAAGCGCTGGAGGCGGTCCGCCACGTGCCCGGCGTCGCCTCCGCCGGTTTCACCGCCCAGTTGCCGCTGAGCGGCGACGCCGACGGCTACAGCGTGTCGCTGGAATCGGATGCCGGCGAGTCGGAGGCCGCGTTCCGCTACGCCGTGAGCGGCGATTACTTCCAGACGATGGGAATCCAGCTCCGCGCCGGGCGGCTCTTCGACGACCGCGACGCGCAGGGTCCCCTGGTCGTCGTGATCAACGAGTCGTTCGCGAGGCGCAAGTTCGCCGGCAGAGGCCCGATCGGCGAGCGCTTGCGCTTCGGACCCTCCGCGGAGTTGCGAACCATCGTCGGCGTGGTCGCCGACGTCCGCCAGTTGTCGCTGGCCGATACCGGGTCCGACGCGATCTATCTTCCAGCCCGGCAGTGGCCCTGGGCGGATCGTGTCCTGACGCTGGTGGTTCGCTCGCACCTGCAGGCGCCCGCGCTGGTCGCCGGCATTCGCAAAGCGATCTGGTCGATCGACAAGGACCAGCCGATCGCGCGCATCGCGACCATGGAGGACCTCCTCGCGGCTTCGGCCTCCGAGCGGCGCTTCGCGCTGGTGCTCTTCGAGGCGTTCGGCATCGTGGCCTTGCTCCTCGCGGCGATGGGAATCTACGGCGTGCTCTCGGGCAGCGTCGCCGAGCGGACCCGCGAAATCGGAATCCGCTCGGCCCTCGGGGCTTCCCCGGGCGGCATCCTCTCTCTCGTCGTGCGGCAGGGTTTCGCCCTGACGGCCCTCGGGGCAGCGATCGGTCTCACCGCGGCCATCGCCGCCAGCCAGGCTCTCGTCGGCCTTCTCTTCGCCGTCTCCCGCCTCGACCCCCTCACCTACGTCGCAATGGTCGCCCTCCTCCTCGTCGTTTCCCTCGTTGCCTGCTGGATGCCGGCCTGGCGCGCAGCCCGGGTCGATCCGGCAATCGCGTTGCGAGCAGAGTAGCGATGCGTCCCCTCACTGAATTCTCGTCGGCCCTGCTCTTCGATCGATGTCGAGAACTTCGCTGAACCGAACTCGGCAAGCACCCGAAATCGCCTCGACCCCAAAAAGAGCGCCGTCGGTCTCCCGGCGCCCTTTTTGGGTTCGGAGTAGATGGCAGCCACCGGAATGACAGCGCTGTCCTCGCGCATGGCACGGCAAGACGTGGCTACCGTCCCCGCAGCATCCCCGGCGTCCGCACCACCTGCACCACATTCCGCCCCTCATGCCGCCGCGTGAAGAACAGCCACGCCCCGTCCGCCGAAATCCCGGGAGCGAACTCTCCATCCGCCGTGTTGATCGGCACCCCCAGGTTGCGCGGCTCCCGCCATTGCTCTCCGTCTCGAAAGCTCACCCACAGGTCGGTGTCGCCCTGGCCGCCCGGGCGGTCGGAGACGAAGACGAGGAAGGATCCGTCCGGGGCGATGAGCGGATTGGAGCTCGTATTGCCGTCGTTGATGCTCGCCGGCAGCGGACGTGGTGCCCCGCCCGGCCGGAACGAGTACAGCACCGGCCGCGGTCTTCCGGTGGTCTGCGCGGCCCGGCCGAAGACCATCTCGCCCGCGGCGCTTTGCGTGGCGAAGACCTCGTTGTCGTCCGTGTTCACCGCCTCCACCGGACGAGGCGTGGCCCAGCCACCTCCTTTGGAGCGGTCCGCGATCCATACGTCGAAGTTTCCCCGGGCGCGATCGGACTCGAAGAGGAGATGCTGGCCGTCGGGAGTCACGAAGGGATCGATGTCCCGCGGGCCGGTGGAAAAGGCGAGCGGCGCCGGAGCGCCCCAGCCGGACCCGTCGAACCGCGAGACCAGCATGGTCATCGTCTTCCGGTCGGCGGTCATGGTGTCGAAGTAGAGCTCGCGGCCGTCGGGGGAGAGCGCGCCGCCGAAGGTCGAGCCGGCGGCAATCCACTGCGGCAACAGCGGGACGGGCACCTCGCCGGCGTCGAAAGCGCCGCGCCGGGCCGAGGCGCAGGCGCAAAGGGAGGCGCAAAGGAAAACGATGCGGCGCACGTCCCCGGAAACGCCGCGCGGGGCCAGCCATTCCCGCTACTGGTGCGGCACGAAGGCCGCCTTCGCCTCCGGCATCTCCTTCTTGATCGCCTCGATGCGGTCCTTGTCCGAGGGGTGATCGGAAAGGAAGGCCGGCGGCGCCTTGCCCTGCCCATACGCCGCCATCCGCTGCCAGAAGTCGATCGCCTTCTCCGGGTCGTAGCCCGCCTTGGCCATGAGCACGAGGCCGATGTGGTCCGCCTCGCTCTCCTGCGAGCGCGAGAAGGGAAGCTCGATGCCGACCTGGGAGCCGATTCCCAGCGCCGCCGCTGCCGGTTTCGCCGCCTCGGGCTTCGCCGCGCCCACCGCGGCGAGGATGCCGCTCTCGCCGAGTTGCATGAGGGTGCTGCGCGACAGCCGCTCCGCGCCGTGGTGCGCGAGCGCGTGCGCCGTCTCGTGACCGAGGACCACCGCGAGGCCCGTCTCGTCCTGCGTGAGCGGAAGGATGCCGCTGTAGACGGCGATCTTCCCTCCCGGAAGGCACCAGGCGTTCACCGTCTTGGGATCGTCGATCAGCGTCGCCTGCCACTGGTATTTGGGATGGAAGTTCGCCTCCGCGGCGTCGGCGATCCGCTTCGCCACCCGCTGCACCATCGCGGTGGCGGCCGCGTCGCTGCTCGGCTTGGCCTTGGAGACCTCCTGCGTGTAGGTCTGGGCGCCGAGCTGGTTCATGGTCCCCTCGCCGACGAGGTTCAGCTCCTTCCGGCCGGTCACCGGGACCGTGGTGCAGGAGAGCGCGGCAAGGAGCAGGACTCCAGGTAGCCTTCGCATGACTGCTACATACCTCAAGCCGATGCAGGCCGGCCGGAGACGCGGTCGAGCAGCCTCGCGGTCGCGGGCGTGCGCGCCGCCCTGCCTCTTGCACTGCGGCGCGGCGGGCGGCCGCTACGCGCCGTCCCTCACAGCTTCTTGCCTTCGAAGTGCGTCGTTTTCAGCGACCACGGCTCGACGCCCTCGAGGCAGCGCACGTTGACTGCGCGCGTGTCGGTTCCGTCCCGCGCCGTCCCCTTCGCGAAGGAGTGGATTCCGCACTTCTTGCAGAAGAGGTGGTGCAGGTGGTGCTTCCCCCATTGATAGTCGGTGAGGGAATCCTCGCCGCTCAGGAGCTTGAACTGCGTTGCCGGTACGAACGACCGCATGGCGCCGACACGGCCGCAGATGGAGCAGTTGCACTCCATCACCTTGTCCAGGTTCATGTTGGCTTCGAACTTCACGTTCCCGCAGTGACAGCTGCCTTTGTATTGCTTCTCGTCGCTCATGGAGAGCCTCCTTCGATGGCCCTTGACTACCGCATCCAGGAGCGAGGCGCGCTACCATCCTTTCGTGGACGAGCGACTCCGGAAATGGGACGAGAAGTTCGCCCGCGGCGACGAGCTCCACGCCTTCGCTCCGTCAATGCCCCTCCCGGACGCGATTCGCGGCCTTGCGCCCGGTCTCGCGCTCGATCTCGCCTGCGGGGCGGGCCGGCACGCGATCTACCTCGCCGAGCAGGGCTGGCGCGTCCAGGCGCTCGACGGCTCTCGCGTCGGGATCGATCGCATGCTGGACGAGGCGCGCCGCCGCGGCGTCGAAGGCCGCATCGAGGCGCGCGTCGGCGATCTGGAAAGCGACTCGTTCACCCTCGAGCCGGACGCCTTCGATCTGGTCTGCGACTTCTATTTCCTCCACCGCCCGCTCTTCGCGCAGATCCGGCGCGCGGTGCGCCCGGGGGGTCTGTTCGTCGCCGCCATCCACGTCGAAGACGCGGCAGGGAGCGAGGCTCCGCATTCGTTCCTTCTCGCCCCGGGAGAGCTTCGCGCCCTCGTCGGCGGCTGGGGCTGGGAGGTCGTCCACGCACGGGAGGGAGCTTCGAGCGAAACGGGCCATCGCCACGCCACCGCGGAAATCGTCGCACGAAGGCCGCGCTAACCGGTGATGGCTTCCGGGGTCGGCGGCGTCTCGATCCTGGCCTCTGCTTTTTCCGCCAGCGAGAGCGCGGCGATGCGCCTCCGGCGCGGCTCGGCGGTGAGGAGATGGCCCGCGGAGATGGCGAGCGCGACGGCGAAGCAGAGCAGCCACAGCGGGCGCGGCCCGAGGCGCTGCATCGTTTCTCCGGCGACGAGCGGCGAGAAGGCGAAGGCGACGCCCCAGCACATGGAGTAGGCGCCCTGGTAGCGGCCGCGGAGCGCCGGCGGGGCGAGATTCGCAACCATGGTGGAGGCGACCGGGAATCCGATCACCTCGCCCACCGTCCACAGGGCCGTTCCGATCGCGTAGACGGGAAGGCTCCCTCCCAAGGCGTTGATGCCATATCCCAGTCCGAAGAGCAGGGCGGAAAACGAGAGCAGCCGCGCGCCATCGAAGCGATTGAGCTGCGCCGAGAGGAGCGGCTGGAGAAGGACGACGCCCGCGCAGTTGAGGCCCATGAGGAATGCGTATGCGGACGGACCGAGCCCGTGCGCCGCCATGTCGAGCGGGAGCGCGAGTTGCCATTGCGTGAAGACCGCGAGCGCGCCGAACTGGAGGAGCAGGAAGGAGAGGTACGGGCCGTCGGAGAACACTTTGGCGAGGCCGCGGAGCGCTGGCTCGTGGACGAGGCCTTGCGGGCGCGTCTCCGGAACGCGCAGGAAGATGACGGCAGCGGCCGCGATCGAGCTCGCCGCGTCGGCCAGGAAGAGGACGACGATGCTCCGCTCCGCGACCAGGCCTCCGAGGAACAAGCCGACCGAGATGGCGAAGTTCGCCGCCCAGTAGGTGAGCCCGTATGCGCGGGGCCGATCTTCCGGCGGGACGACGTCGGCGACCGCGGCGCTCATCGCGGGCCGGTAGAGGTCGCCCGCGGCCGCGGAGAGGAACGCCATCGCGCAGAGGAGGACGGGATCGCGCGCGAAGGCGAGGGTTCCCACCGCGGAGGCACCGAGGACGAGCGCGACCAGCATCGTCGCACGCCGGCCGATCCTGTCCGCGAGGAGGCCGCCGAGCGGTCCCGCGATTGTCATTCCCAGCCCGTACAGGGCGAGCACGCGGCCTGCCTGGGCGGGAAGAAAGCCGCGATCGCGAACGAGATAGATGGAGAGGAAGGGCAGGACGAAGCTGGCGAGGCGGTTGACGACGAGCCCCCACCAGACGGTCCAGAAAACGCCCGACAGGCCCCCGATCCTCGAGCCGAGCCAGTTGCGCAGCGTCGCCGGCTTCGGGCTGACGGCGGGCATCACTTCTCGTCGGGACGCAAGAGTCGTTCCGCCTGCGCCTCGTCGAGCGGAACGTACCTTCCCTGCTCGGGGTCGTGTGCGAGCACTTCCGCGTTCGCGATGTCGAACCAGAACGCGTGCAGGCGCAGCCGGCCTTCCTTCTCTGCCCGCGCGACCAGGTCGTAACTGCGCAGGTGATCGAGCTGGAGCAGCGCGTTCGCCTGCGAAAGTTGATCGGCGGCGCCCGGTGCCGTGCGATCCGGAATCCGCTCCAGGGCGCGCTCGGCGTGGCGCAGCCAGGACTTCAAGTGCGGGGTCGCCACCTTCTCCCGTCCCCGGACGAGCCCGGTCATCGCGCCGCAGCTGGAGTGCCCGCAGACGATGACGTCCCGCACCTGGAGCATCCCGACGGCGAACTCGATGGCAGCCGCCTCGGATTCGTCCGCCACGGAGAACCCGTCCGCGGCGGCGGGCGAGACGATGTTGCCGGGGTTGCGCACCACGAAGAGGTCGCCCGGCTCGGTGGAGGCGAAGACGTTGATGGCGACGCGGCTGTCGGAGCAGGCGATGAAGAGGGCGTCCGGGTTCTGCCCGAGAGCAAGCCGCGCGAAGTTTTCCCGCGCCACGGGGCGGACCCGGTTACGGAAATCGACGATGCCCCGCACGAGCTTTCGCACCGGTCCTTGCCTCCAGGCGGCGCACAGACTAGCAGAAGCGCTGCTCGGGACGCTCCCGGACGGGACACAAGAAAAGGCGCCGTCGAAGCGCGAGCCTCGACGGCGCCTCGGACGTGACCAGTCGCTACCGCGGGGTGCTGTTGCTCGTCCCCGTGGGGCTGTTGTCGCTCGGCATCTGTCCCGGCTGCGAGGTGGTTCCCGGCGTGCCGGGGGTGCCGGCCGGGCTGGTCGCTCCCGGCGTGGTTCCCGTCGTCGTTCCCGTCGTGGATCCCGTCGTCGATCCGGACGAGGGGCTCATCACGCTGCCGCTCGTCGCCGAGTTGTCGGCGGGCGATCCGGTGGTCGAGTTCGTCCCGGCCGTGGTGCCGGTCGTCGAGTTGTTGTCGGTGCTCGTTCCGGTCGTAGCACTGTTGTCGCCCGGCAGGCCGGTCGTGCTCGAGCCGGTCGTGCCCTGTCCCGATGCGCTCGTGCCGGTGCTGGGCGAGCCGATGGTGCCCGTCCCGGTGGTCGTGGAGCCGGTCGTTCCGTCGGTGGTGCTGCCGGTCGTGCCGGTGGTTCCCATCGTGCCGGTCTGACCCGCGGTCGTTCCGGTCGTGCCCTGGGCGGTGCCCGTGGTGCCCTGGGCCGCGGGTCCGGACTGACCCGCCGTCTGCGCGATGGCGGGCGTGGCGGCGAGCAGGCCAGCGGCCGTGGCGAGCAGGAGCTTCCTGGTTGGTGTCATTGTCATGCCTCCGTTGAGGTTTGCCCCGAGGGCCCGAACATGGTGACGCACCGGGCAGGGAGCCACGCACGAGCAGGACGCCGCGCGGCGGCTTGCTCCGATCGTCCTGGGAGGGAATGCGGCAAGGCTCGGCCGATGCCAGTTTGCGCGGAGGAGCCCGAGCATGTCGAAGACCGCGCCCCTCACCTCCGATCAACGCAGCGCCTTCCTCGCCGCCTTCCTCGGCTGGACGATGGACGCGTTCGACTACTTCCTCGTCGTGCTCGTCTACGCGGAGATCGCCCACGACTTCGGCACCTCGCTGACGAAGATGGCGTTCCTCACCACCGTGACGCTCCTCATGCGTCCGGTCGGCGCGCTCCTCTTCGGGTTGTGGGCGGATCGCAGAGGCCGCCGCATACCGCTCATGGTCTGCGTGACCTTCTATTCGGCAGTCGGATTCGCCTGCGCCTTCGCTCCCGACTTCGCCGTCCTGCTCGTGCTCCGGCTCCTCTACGGAATCGGCATGGGCGGCGAGTGGGGACTCGGCGCGGCGCTGGCGATGGAGAAGATCCCGCCCGAGCGGCGCGGCTTCTTCTCCGGAGTACTCCAGGAAGGGTACTCGCTCGGGTACCTCATCGCCTCGCTGGCCTTCCTGCTCATCCACTCCGCGCTCGGCCTCTCCTGGCGATGGCTGTTCGCGGTCAGCCTCTTGCCCGCCCTCATCAGCCTCATCATCCGCAGCCGCGTCGTCGAATCGGAAGTCTGGCAACAGACCCGCGAGAAGATGAAGGCGAGCCGCACCTCGATCCGCGACGTCTTCCTCGACCGCAGGATCGTGCGGCGCTTCTTCTATCTCGTCGCCCTGATGACGCTCTTCAACTGGATGAGCCACGGGACGCAGGACATCTACCCGACCTTCCTCAAGCAGGGCGCCCACCTCTCCGCCTCGGCGGCGAGCTGGATCGTGGTGGTCTACAACTGCGGCGCGATCCTCGGCGGCATGTTCTTCGGCTCGCTCTCGGAGAAGGCAGGCCGCAGGCGGACCATCATGCTCTGCACGCTCCTCGCGCTCCCCATCGTCCCCATCTTCGCCTGGTCGACGTCGGCGGGCATGCTCTGTCTCGGGTCGTTCCTCATGCAGGTGATGGTGCAGGGCGCCTGGGGAATCATCCCGGCCCACCTCACCGAGCTTTCCCCCGACGCCATCCGCGGCTTCTATCCGGGCGTCACCTACCAGCTCGGCAACTGCATCGCCGCCTTCAATCTGCCGATTCAACAGGCGCTGGCCGCGAAGCACGGCTATCCCTTCGCGCTCGCCGTCACCATCGTGCCCGTGCTGCTCCTCATCACCTTCGTGACCTGGAGGGGCGCCGAGGCGAAGGGAGTCCAGTTTGGAGGGCAGCGCGCGGCGCAGGCGGCCTGAAGTACAATCCCGGCATGTGCCGCAACATACGAGTCCTCTACAACTTCGAGCCCCCGACGACGAAGGAGGAGATCCGCGCCGCCGCCGTCCAGTACGTGCGCAAGGTGACCGGTCTCGCGAAGCCTTCCGCCGCCGACCACGAAGCCTTCGATGAAGCAGTCGGCGAGGTCGCCAAGGCCACCCAGAAGCTGCTCCGCTCGCTCGGCGCGCACACCGCGGTGCGCACTCGCGAAGAGGAGCGCGAGAAGGCGCAGGCGAGGTGGAAGGCACGGGTCGCTCGAGGGGTCTAGCGGGCGGCCGGAGCTATCTCGGCATCCTTTTGCCCGCTCGCGGCGAGGCTCCGCTCGAGGAAGCCCGAGGCCTTCATCTCTTCGACGAAGTCGCGCAGGTATCGCGCGCCTGCCTCGCGGCCTTTGGGCATTCCCATCGCCTGCTCGATGGCCATGAACCGGCCGTCGAGGACGCGCACCGCCGGGTTCCCCTTCGCGGTGCGGACGAGCACCTGCTTCACGCCTGCCGCCGCTTCCAGCTTCTCTTGCAAGAAGAGATCGATTGCCCCCGGCGAGGTATCCGCCCGCACGATCCGGGCGCGCTTCAGGGTGCGGCTGAGGTACAGGTCGTAGGCGCTCTTGCGTCCGACCGCGACCCGGATGCCGTCTCGATCGACGTCGTCGATGCTGCGCAGCGGCGAATCCGCCGGCACGAGATAGGTCCCGTCGATGACGAGGTAGGGCGCCGTGAACGCGATGTCGGCGGCGCGGCCCGGATCGACCGCGAGGAACGCCACGTCCCAGGCGCCGGTCTTCGCCGCGTCGAAGACGTTCCCCGCGCTTTGGTAGGTGACCAGCTCGACGGGAACGCCGAGCCGCCGTCCCAATTCGCGCGAGAGGTCCACGGAAACGCCGCGCGGCTCGCCCGTTGCCGGATCCTTCTGCGCGAGCACCGGATTGCCGAAGTTGATTGCCGCCCGCAGCGAGCCTTTTGGCGCAATCTCCTTGGTTTCCGGACGGACGGACCCTGCAGTGGCGCAAGCGCAAAGCAAGGGAGATACGACCAACGCCGCGGTCGACTTCCGCATCCTGAGACCTCCGGCCTTGCAGGGTGGACCTGCGCCGCCTTATACGGTGCCGCTCCATGATCGCACGCCTCGCGCTCGCGCTGACGTTCCTGTCGCTCCAGCCTGCCTGGGCCGCCAGCCGGATCTACTCCATCGACTCCAAGGCGAGCAGCGTCCAGGCGCACGTCGGGAAGACGGGGATCGGCAGCTTCGCCGGGCACGAGCACCAGATCCTGGCGCCCGCGCTGCAAGGCGACGTCAACGCCGACTTCGACGACCTCCCCAAGTCGACCGTGGAGCTCCTGGTGAATGCCCGGGCGATGACGGTGAGCGAGGAAGGGGAGCCGAAGGGGGACGCTCCCAAGGTCCAGCAGGCGATGCGGGGGCCGAACGTCCTCAACGTCGCGCGCTTTCCGCTCATCCGCTTCCGGTCGCGCGAGGTGAGCGGGAAGAAGCTCTCCGATACGTCCTACGAGCTGCGGGTGCAGGGCGACCTTTCCTTGCACGGCATGGTGAAGCCGATCGTCGTTCCGCTCAAGGTCGACTTGCAGGGCGACACGCTCACCGCCGACGGCAAGCTCACGGTCAAGCAGTCGGAATTCGGAATCAAGCCCACCACCGCGGCGGGCGGTCTCGTGCAGGTGGAGGACGAGGTGCCCTTGACGTTCCGCATCGTCGCGCGGGCGAGCCGCTGATCATCGCCTGGAGCGCAGGAAAGGGGTAGAAGGACGGCCGGTGGAGCAAGCGCCCGAACAATCGTTTGAATCCGAAGTTCCCCGAAAGCGTCTATGTCTTGTAGTGTCACCTCGCATCGTCGTATCCGATCGACCACGGAGAAGCTCATGCGCCGCATTGCCATCCCTTTGATCGCACTCGCAGCCGCCGCCTGCGGCGGCTCTGGCAGCAGCGGGCCGACCGAAGCCCCCCTGAACATCACGGCTTCCGGCATCGCGAGCAACACCGGATCGACCTCGATCACCATCCCGGTCGGAGGGCGGGTCCATTACTTCAACAAGGACACGGTCGCCCACCAGATCACCTCGCCCTGCGCCGAGCTCAACATGGCGACGCCACTCGCCGCTGGCGGGAATCAACTGCAACCGGTGATGAACACTTCCGAAGGGTGCAACCTGACCGACTCCGCGAACGCGGCGCTCACCGCGACCGTTTCCGTGGCCGCGCCGACTCCCGGCGGTGGCGGGGGCGGCGGAAGCGGCTACTAGCGGTTCTTTGAAGCAAAGGTCGCTCGGGGCGTCCTTCAGCGGTCCATCAAACTCCTTCCAGGGGGCCCAGATGAGGCGCGTCGGCCTTTTTCCGGTACTTGCTGCATCGATCCTTCTCGCGGCGTGTTCTTCCAGCACGGTGCCGCTCGCTCCGATCGATTGGCAAAGGGTGCCCGGTAGCGGACCCGGGGGCGCGTTGCTCGGTCCCAACCCCCGAACGGGCAGCTTCGACGAGGTCGGCAACTTCACCGTCTC
>Ga0209474_10000475_pt1 | contig 44192 bp, 36 predicted proteins | sample GraSoiAngelo_145_FD_185902 | JGI IMG/M metagenome (GOLD analysis project Ga0209474, IMG submission 185902) | Grasslands soil microbial communities from the Angelo Coastal Reserve, California, USA - 14_1009_05_20cm (SPAdes) (version 2) | ecosystem: Environmental > Terrestrial > Soil > Grasslands...
AAACGAGACCACGTTAGCGCCATGGAAATACTCAGGCTCGGACTGAGCCTTCAAGACGTAACGAAACCTGATGTAAGGGTATGCGTGTCTTGAGAAGCCGCCTCCTTCACGAGGCGGAGTATGTCACTGACGTGATGTTCACCTTAATCCTTAATCCTTAATCAGCCGAAGTAGATAGATAGATAGATAGCCAGCAGCCGAAGCATGGCCTGCTCAAGGCAGGGGCGGCAGACCAGCAGGTCGCGGTTCCGGCGTTGAAAACAAAAGGGTTAGTGGGAAGACTTTTATAAGGTTTCGCGGGCCGCAGGCCCTATGGGACAGGATAGCAAAAGACCCGCGAGCGTCGCGACCCCCGGCCAGGGAACGGTAGTTCGGCGCAACAGGCGTTGCAGTGAGCGTGCTTACAGCGAGGCGTGTCCGCGATCACAAACCGTCGAACGCGAAGTGTTTTTGGTTAGGCTGCGCCCTTCCTAAAAAAGAAAGGGCTGCCCGGAACGAAGGGCAGCCCTTAGGCAAACGGTCGAATAAGAACACGATCAACTGCCGCAAGAACTTGCGGTTAATTGGAGATCGTGGTGGTTGTGCCGTCGAACTTCGTGAGGGTGACGGAAAACTTCTCGTGGTAACAAGCGGCCTTATCGCGAAGGACTCCGAGGGCCACCGCTTCGCCAAGGAGCAAGGATTGGTCGGTGTCGCTGCGGTAATGGATTCCGGCGTGGATGCCATGACCGAAACTGACGTTATGCCCAAGCTTCGCCAATTCCCCGTTCACGGTCAGTTGCGAACCGGTGTAGGGCTGGAGAGAGAGCCCATCATCGGAGGACATGACCGGGTTGGGAATGACGAAATTGCCGTTGAAGAAGAATTTGAGAACAGTGATACAAGCGCCGCCCACTGTGCCATGCCCGGTGGGGTAGGACGGATGCGTGGGGCAGCCTTCGGGATAAGCCTGAGAAAGCAGATAGGTTCCGTATTTGCTAAAGCTTTGTTGGACTGCCTGAGAGTTGAGGAAAGTACTGTTCAGGTTGCAGCTGACATTGCTTCCCTGGCCGGTTTTGATCAGGTGGACGAGTCCTGAGGTAGCCTCAGGGCGCAAGCGGCGATGGACATACCACTTCTGAAACCAGACCGCTTTTAGAGCCCGCGACGCCACTTCATTGATGGTGGAGGCGAAGTCCCCTCCGCCAAAGGTGCCGAAGCCACCCTGGGTTCTGGAGCCAATGTAGGGATTGCCGGGGTTCAAAGGAGCATTCATGGTCGTCAAGGCCAGCAGGGCCACGAAGTACGCCTGAGAGAGCACGTCCACATGAGCGAAGGCGGTCAAGTCTCGGCCGTTTCTGGGGTACCGGACTTGAGGATCCATCGCGGCGGTTAAGCCGGTAGAGCCACCGTTCTGAACGTGCAGCCACTCGCTGAAGGTGGTTAGGAAATCCTGCCCGGGCAAGAAAACGCGCCACTGTTGAGAAATCGGCTGAGTCCCAAGAGCGGTAGGAATGAGCATGAACTGCGACACGTAAGGTCCCACGGTTTCCCCGGCAAAGGTCGAGCCGAGGCCTCCGCGGAAGAGCAAATTGGCGGTGACATGGAAGTTATTGCGAGGGCCGGTGTAGTCCGGGAAATTGGTAAGCTCCTTCGCTGCGGCGACGGCGATGGAGTTACCGGGATACTGGTCGAAGGGGACGTCGCGCAGCAAAGAGGCCCAATAGAGCTCGACCATTTCCGCGGCGGTTTGCGTCCCAGCAACCGTAGGAGCGGCCGGGACGGTCAGATTGTGACCGTCGGTGCCTTCCAGGTCGAAAGCGAGACCGGATTGCGGATTGGTCAACAGATTTGTACCGCCCATGGTGATGTTGGCAAAGTCCGCCGGATTGCCAGTGGACAAAGCCGTGAGCAGGGTCTGGTACGCAGCCAGATTCACGCGGCCAAAGCTATCGTGGGGCAAGCACTTGGTGAAGCTGCCGCACTTGTCGGCATAGAGGGTCTCGTCGCCGTTGTCCGGGTGCGAAACCAACGGTTGATTCAATTCCGTCTGCGCGACGCTTTGGCGGAGGTTGAAAGAAGCTTGAGCGCGAGCCGCATCACTCAGAGGGCCGACCTCGGCCTCTGCGGTTGAAGGGGTTGTGAGCGCGATTGCGCCAGTGGCCATGGTTACGGTCGCCGCTGCGCCTGCCTTAGCCAGGAAAGAGCGGCGACCAGGATCGAGGGGCGCATCAACATCGGGCAATTGATGAGCCTTCTCGCTGGGTTGAGACAACTCTTTACGTCCTTTATTGACACACGTATGGACACACGGGGATTTGCTCATTTAGGACAGCCTCCAAAAGATTTAGAGTTACAGCCCAAATGCGCCCAGGAATTTCGGGCGGCAGACGTAGCAATTTTGTAGTGTGGAAAAGCGTCCTATGCAGTTTGAGCGACTTCGAGTGGTCGTGTGCGAAATACTTTCCCCCCGTACCCCTGGCTACGCCTGCCAATGGGTTAGCTAGACCATAAGGCTTACGAAGGAAAAGAGTCAATCGTGCAGATGTCCGGTTCACCGGTTGGTCAGCGTTAATTAACTTCGGCGTTGACAGTGGGGGAACCACAAGTTAGAGTACGCGCCAGTTAGGGTACGCTCAGTACGAAACCAACCTAGCCTGGGGCCCTTGCGTGAAAACCGTTCGGGTTGTTTTGGTCGAAGATTCGCCCGTTTTTCGATCGGCTTTGCGATCCCTTCTTTCCGAACAGGGACTAGCGATTACCAGCGCCAACGGTACGTCTTGTCATAAAGCGGGTTGCCAACCCGATGTTGTGCTCGTGGACGTGGGAACGTTTGCGCAAAGCGCGCAGGCGCTCGAGGAACTGGTTCGAGAGTACGCTCGCGTGGCTCCGGTCTTGCTGCTTACGCGCGAGGACCGCCTGGAGATGCTTCTGGTCGGACTGAAGGGCGGCGCGGTGGGATTTGTGGAGCAGAGCGCTTCGATGAAAGAGCTGCAAAAAGCAATTCTGGCGCTGGCGGAAGGCAATACCTGGTGCGATGTGAAAGCTTTCCAGAAAGTCATGAGTTTTCTTCCGGTGCTGCCTTATTCCAAGCAGTTCGAGCTAACCGAGCGGGAAGAAGAGGTTCTCAGCCATGTAAGCCTGGGGCAGAGCAACAAGGAAATTGCCGCCCACCTTGGCCTTTCGCCGCAGTCCGTAAAAGTGTACGTATCCAACCTATTGCGAAAGAGCGGAGTATCGAACCGCAGCGGCTTGACCCACTATGCGGTTGCACGGACACTTGCGAGAACCCAATCGTCTCCCAAAACGGAATGAGTGTGAACCAAAAGAACAGCCTGTTCAGGAACTCAAACGCAACCGGCGAGATGTCATTCGGAGCCGTGGGTTCCCGGCATTCAGCCGAGGCCGGAATCGGGTGAACACCTGCTTGTTTGAAAACCAATTCCCCTTAAATTGAGTCGCGCTGGTCATCGGAACGGCGAACTATAGCCTACTCGTCCCCGCCGTCCTGGAAGAGCAAGCGCGGCTCCGGCTCGACGAGAGTGACCTGCCAACCCTGAAGCACGATCCAGGATGAAGGTAAAGCGAAACCAGGAGGATCGACTATGTCCTACGATCCGAAACTACTCTTTGAGCGAATATCAGCGTGTTTGCAAGAAAATCCGCGCAAGACCCTGGAGGAACTGTCGCAAAACTTACGGGTGAGCAAACGAACGATCAAGAAAACCGTGAAGTTGGCTACAGGTGGAAATTTCCGCCATTACCGGGAAGGCGTACTGATGGAAAAAGTAAAGGGCTTTTTCGCGGTGCGGCCAGGCATGGCGATCAAAGTCCTTTCGATCGACCTGGGCTTCAAATCGCCGAGCTCGTTTGCACGGGCCGTGCGGCGAGCTTCGGGCTCCTGCCCCGGTGAACTGCGGACCTTTGTAGTCGGCGAACTCCCTAGAGCGGAAAAGCACGCAACGTTCTTCTGAGATTCGAGTTTGCGCGAAGTCGCGCGGGCAAACGCTAAGGCCTATGGTTGCGGGCGAAATGAAACATACCGTGGCTGCTCTCTGGCTTTGGGAGTGTGCCGGCGCTGGCTCATAAAAATCCTGGTATTCCAGAACCCTTTTGGCAACTCGGCGCAGAAGCAGTTCATGACCACTCGTTCTCTGTACCTGGACGGCGAATACCTCGTCAAGAATCCAGGGTGGCACGTTGGAGAGTCAGCGTGGAAAGCCAAGCAGGTTCTGCGCATGCTTCGGCAAAATCATATTTCTCCGGCAACCGTTTGCGATGTCGGATGCGGAGTCGGAGAAGTCCTGGTGCAGCTTCAACAAAAATTGGGCGGCGACCCGACTCTCTGGGGCTATGACATCTCCCCTCAAGCCATCGAGCTGGCGAAGGCCCGAGCCAACAAAAGGCTGCACTTCTGTCTCGCGGATTTCACCGCCGTTCAGGACGTCCATTTTTGAACTGATTCTCGTTCTCGATGTCCTCGAGCATCTGCAAGATTATTTCCGATTTCTTTGCGCACTGTGAGAATAGGGACGCCACAAGATTTTTCACATCCCGCTGGATCTTTCCGTGCAAACCGTATTGCGCAAGCATGCGCTGGTTAAGCGCCGAGACATGTACGGCCATCTGCACTATTTCACGAAGGAGACGGCCCTGGAAACGTTGCGAGAGACAGGCTACGAAATTCTGGACTGCTTCTACACGGTGCGAGCAAACGACCTGGGCGCAGCAGCAACGCAGCGGCTGCTCAAAATACCGCGAAAGCTTTTCTTCGCTTTACACGAAAATTCAGCGGTTCGCGTTCTGGGCGGGTAGGGCTTGCTGGTCCTGGCACGCTGAAAACAAAATCATTCAAAGAGATCGGGGTGGGCGCGAGAGATGCGTTGCCAGAGAGGCTGGAACTGGAACCAGCCGGCAAGATGCGAGCCGACCAAAACGTAAGTGTTCTTTGCGGTTTCGGGAGGGATCCTGTGGGGCTGGCCGGCGGCTTCGGCCAGCAATTGCGCCTGGCAGGAGCGGTCCATGGTGATAAACCACCAGGCGGCTTCGTCGACCGAGTGGCCGACCGTAAGCAAGCCGTGGTTGCGGAGGATGGCGGCCTTCTTGGCGCCGAGGGCGCGAGCGATGCGGTCTCCCTCGGAAGGTTCTTCGACCACGCCGCTGTAATCATCGAACACCACATGATCTTCGTAAAACGCACACGCATCCTGGGTGAGAGGGTCGAGGCGGCGGCCAAGAGAGGACCACGCCTTGCCATACAGGGAATGGGCATGCGCGGCGGCCACGACGTCCGGGCGGGCAGCGTGAATGCGGGAATGAATGGCAAAGGCTGCAAGATTGACTTCCGCGTGGCCTTCGACCACTTTGCCGGAGTGATCGACCAGAATCAGGTCGGAGGTGCGAATTTGGCCGAAATGCAGACCGAAGGGATTCACCCAAAAATGATCGACGCGTTCGGGATCGCGCGCGGTGATGTGGCCGGCGACGCCTTCGTCAAAACCAAATTCGGCAAAGAGACGAAAAGCGGCGGCGAGGCGTTCCTTGCGATGACGGCATTCTTCGGCAGGAGTGGCGAAGACAGGCGGGCGGGGGACGCGCTCCATGAAGGCACTGCGCGCGGGTGAGGCGGCGGATGGTGATGGCTGCGTCATGAGAACCTCCTCAGCAAAGGGATTCTGTGAAATATACCCAATTGCGGAAAGCGAGAAAACACTTCTCTTTGGAAGGAAGACAGGCCGATTTAGATCCGTTTCGGGAGGATTGACTTGGCGGCTTAAGACTGGTTTGGATACCGTGTGTTTAGTTCCCAAGTCGTATTGAGCTAGGCCAGTTCTATGCCCATTTTCAACAGCAACTTCCTACGATTCGGCGGTGGCTTCCTTGCAGGAAGGAGGAGTCTATCGGACAGCTTCGACGCAGGACGCGTCTACGGCGACATTTACCAAGGTCTTCTCCGGTGAATACGAGATTGAAGTCACGGCCCTGGGTTACAAGACGGCAAAGGAACATGCTTCGGTTTTTGCCGGTGGGACAACTTTCGCCATTTATGTTTATTTGCATCCCGAGAAGGAATCCTCCCCCGGAACTACTGCCCCCCCGTCAGTCATTATGACGCCGCGCTTACAGAGCGCGATCGATAAAGGACTCGAGAAACTGAGAAAGCGAGAATTCGACCAAGCCCGAAAGCATTTCGAGAAAGCGGGGAAGATGGCGCTGGGCAATCCCGACGTCCAATATCTTCTGGGAATGCTGGAATATGTACAGCAACATTTTGAAGCAGCGCGGGGAGAATTCGATCTGGCGCTGTCGATCTATCCCTCGCATGAGCGGTCACTGCTGGCCCTGGGCGAGTTGGAGTTGCGCCAGGGAGATCCTGCAGCTGCGGCGCAGAGCCTTGAGAAAGCATACCAGGTGAATGGCGCACGCACTTCCTGCTTGCCAATGCCTACTTGCAACAGAAGGATTTTGGGAAGGCACTGCGTCACGCCACGCGGGCTACGGAAAAGGCAAAAGAGCAGAGTGCGGCCGCGTGGCTACTCCTAGGGCGAATCCTAAACAAGTGCAGGCAAGCGCGAGGAAGCGAAGCGAGCCTTCGACGCGGTAGTGCGCAATTTCCCGAGTGATGCGGACGCGGCGGAAGCGAAGGCTCAAATTGCCGCGCTCAATAAGCCGATGGCCCAAGTAGTTTCACACGTTGCTACATCTCGAACGCCAGCGCCAGAGCCATTACCGGTGGCAAGCCTGCGCTCCAGTGCGCCACCGGACATCGACAGCAAGGAATACCCCACAGCAGAAGACGTTGCTTGCAAAGAAAGCGATGTGACTCAAAGAACGCAGGTCAGGACCGCGCGCCAGCTGGGAAATTTCGAAAGGTTTCTCGCCACCGAACGGATCGAGCATCAGGAAGTAGACGCTTACGGCAATCCTGGCCCCCCAAAGACGAAAGACTTCACTTACATCGTTTTTTTGGAGCACCCGCAGCCAGGTGTGTCGTTCGTCAATGAGAGGCGCGATGGAGGTGAGAATCTGGATTTCTTTCCGTCGTCCTTGGCCACGCTAGGTCTCCTTGGGCTGGGTGTAAACATTTTCGATCCCCATTATTCGGCGGATCTGGAGTACAAGTGCGAGGGACTCGGGGCTTGGCGCGGACAAGCCGCCTGGCGGATGCGGTTTGAGCAGAAGAAAGGAGTTCCGTCACAAATTCGAACTTGGCGGAACAGCCGCGGCGTGTTTCCCATACCGCTCAAAGGCCGCGTATGGATCGCCGCGAGCAGCTACGATGTGCTGCATGTTGAGACGGACCTTCGAGAACCGGTGTCGGAGCTGCAGCTTTCGCGCGACCACTTGATGGTGGATTATGGTCCGGTGAAATTCGACAAAGACAATACCACACTCTGGCTTCCGTGGAGCGCTGAAATGTTCATGGAGCTGCGGGGAAAACGGTATCATCACCTACACGCACTCACAAACTACATGCTTTTCTCCGTGGACACCGGGACCGGGATGGCAATGCCGAAGACACAATCCCCACAGGAGCAACCCTGGTAGGCAAATTCGCGCAGACCGGTGTCACCAGCCTTCGACAGGAATTCATGGCGACTAACTAACGCCGAAACGGTGGCGCGAATCCTCGCTGCAAAAAGAAAAACGCCACGGGGGAACCGGGGCGTTTTTGAGAAAATGCAAGCTGGCCATGACTGAAAGCAGCTAAGGCTTGGTCGGTGTTGTCGTGGGCGCCGGCTTGGCAGCAGGTTTCTGTTGTGCAGGGGCAGCGCCCTTAACAGGGTATTGCTGGTCATAGAGACGAACAATGTCCTGGGTAACGTCAATTTGTGTTGAGGCATAAAGAATCGGGTTATTCTGGGCGGAAGAATCCAGAACCACCGTGTAGCCGTTCTCGCGCGCATAACGGTCGAGCACGTCGACCATCTTGCGGCCAATGCGGTCGATCACGTCGCCCAACGCCGCGTTCGAGTCCTCTGTCAATTCATTGTTCTTCCGGTCGAATTGCTGGGTGAGCCGCTGCCCTTGCGTGGTCAGTCGCTGAATTTCGTCCTGACTGCACTTGCCTTCACAGGCGGCCAGGCGCTGGCGGAGGTCGTTGATCTGCTTGTTCATGTTTTCGATTTCGGTCTGGCGGGGCGCAAATTGCGACTGCAATTCGGCCTGCGCTTGCTTGCCTTCGGCGGTGCTGCCGATGGCCCCGCGAATGTTGATGACGCCGACCTTGCCCGGCGCGGCCGAAGCGGCTGGAGCAGGCGCCTGCGCGCGGGCCACAGCAACGCCCAGAAGGCCAGCAGCGGCGAGGGCAGCCGTATGCATAATCGTTCTGGAATTCACTTTATTCTCCTTATTCATTGGTGCGATTCGCAAGAGCCGGCACAAGCGGCCGGCCGGCTAAACTTGCTTTTCCCCGCTCCCCCAGCGGGCAAAACGAGGGCGTTGCAAACCTGAAAGTATAGCCGACGCCCTTCCTTTCCTGCAATCAGAAAGCCCGAGCGCCAAACTTCGCCGCGCCCGCCAGCGACGCGCTTGCGGCACACCTTCATTAGCCCCATTAGTGCGGCATGGGGAAGAGCAAAACACGATTGTTCGCCTGGTCCACAATCACCGCCAGATTCGTAAACTGGTCAATGGCCACCCCGAAAGTAGCTGAGCCGGGAATGCCCAAGGTGTCGTGCGTTTTAAGGGGATTCGAAAGGGTATCCACGATCGAAATGGTGTTGCTTGCGGAGTTCGAAGTAAGAATCGCGCCCGTCTGCGGATTGATTGCCAGGGATGTCGGGTTGACTCCTACGCTGACGGAACTGCCCGCGCCGGTATTCGTATCCGGGTTGAATTGCGTAATGGTGTTCGTACCGCTGGAGTTAGCGTAAAAGGTGCCCGGATTCGCGGTTCCTGTGACCACCGTGGGATCGAAAACAATGCCCGTGGGCGTGCTGGACGTAATGCCGGAAGCATTTGTAGTGCTGAGAACGGGAGTGGCAAAACCGATTTCGATCACGTCCAGAGAGCCGGTGGGGCCCAGGGGGCTGCTCAACGAGACGGCAGTGACGACCGCGATGCCCTGATTGTTCGCGCCGCGGTCGGGATCAATGGCCACAGCAATGGGCAGTTGTATGCCGCCGATGCTCGTGGGGGTCAAAGTGGTAGGCGGAGTCGTACCCGCTGGGGGGAACAACGAACCGAGGTTGATGACGCTAACGGTATTCGAGCCGGTGTTCGCAACAACGGCTGCCCCAATGGCGTCGTCGACGGCAACCCCCGTGGGATTCGTGCCCGTGGTCACATCAGGGACTTTCTGGACCGGAGGGTTCTGCGTCAGATCAAGGACGGAGACCGTATTCGTACCGTGGTTGGCGACAACCGCGAGTCCAAGTTTCTCGCTAATGGCAATGCCTTGAGGGGTTGTCCCCACGGAAATGGGGCTGCCGATTTGCTGGCCAAATGTTGGGCTGGCGGGATTCAGGTCGAGCTTTACAACGCTATTGCAGCCGGAAACGCTAATCAGACCGAATGGAGAGAAAGGCCCGTTGGCGATTTGATCGGCGAGAGCCACCGAGGTTGGCTGGGCGTTGACGGCGTTCCCGCTGGAGTCGGTGCAAACACCGGATAGCGGGACCTGCTGGACGACGATGAAATCAACGGCGTTCGATGGCGAGCCGTTGCTGATCACGTCCAGCGCGTAGTGATGAGGCGCAGGGAGGAAGGACGCGGGAATGGTGACATCCACTTCGCGGCCGTTGGACGCAATATGGTCGACGGTACCGCCCTTCGTGGTGATGTCCACACCGTCGAGGCGCACGCTCAAGCCAGAAACAAAACCAGAGCCGAAGATTCGCACGCCCGAGAGAGCTTGCGCGGAAGTAAGTGTGGCCTGGGGAACCAGCGCGTTGGGAATGCCCCCGATGACACCGGGCCCGGGCCTCGGGCTCGGAACGATCACCTCCGAAATATGAGTAGGCTTCAGCGGAGTAGCGGTTCCCGGTCCGCCCAAGTCAATCACGTCAAGGGTGCCACTGCCGGACATGAGGACAAAAGCCTGGTTCGTGGCCGCGTCGACGGCGATACCTCCGAAAAGGGTGAGAGAGCCCGTGGTGCCGTTCTGCACCGAAAGCGTAGCTGTACCAGTGCCATTCAGAGTGATCTGGCTCTGGAAATTCTGCTGGTCCGCAGGGGTTATCGGATTCGTGATGCAGGATTGCGGCGCAGGAGCAGGCTTGATCTCGCAAGCAAAGGCATAGCGCTGGCGGCTGACGGGATCGGAAATGGATACCTGGTTCAGCTTCGGATTGTAAGAGACGATGGCGTTGGTAAAAGGCTGCCAAGCCACGCTGATGGTGCCCAGCAACTCCGGCGCGGGCGCACACGGAACGACGTAAGCGGTACACCCGGCGGAAAAGCCGATGGAGCTGACAGATTGGTCGAGTGAATTGAGCAGATCCAGCTGAAGATTCGTGGAATTCGCATCGGCCATCACCGCCGTGCTGGTGATGGGATTGATGGCCACACCCTGAAGCCCTGGCGTAATCTGAATAGTCTGATCGGGAGAGCCGTAGAAGACCTCCGCGCAAACATTGGTGGTCGAGTCGCATCCTCCGGACCCGCTGTCGCTCGCCGTCGAATTGCTCACAACGTACGTAAAACTGTTGCTGCTGGTCACGTTCACCGAAAAATTGCCATTGAAAAGAGCGTCGTTCGCGGAGTTTCCCGGCTTCACCCCGGTGATCAGCACCGTACCGGCGTTGCCGGGAACCATGGAGAACAGGCAGGGATTGGAAGTGCTGGTGGGATTTGGCAAAGGAGGCGGACACTTGCTGGTGTCAATTGTTACGGTAACGAGACCTGCCGTGAGCGTGGAAGAAAGGATCACGTTGGCCGCGGAAGGCTTCGTGACATCCACTCCTCGGACCACGTTCGCAGGCGCACCACCAGGCGTCACATAGGCCAAATGTCCATGGGGCGCGGTGGCGATTTGCGGGTAAGCGCCATTGTTGAGCGTAACCTGAGCGGACAAGCACTGCCCCACCTTGGTTGACGACGGGGCGATGGCATGGTCCAGCACACAACCGTAGGGATTGGGGGTGGTTGTGGAATCCGGGTTCAAATTGACAACGAATCCGAGATTTGCCGCGGTCGAGACGGAGGTCGCAGAATAAGCCACCAGCGCCAGGTTGGAATCCGGATCGACACCGATGGAATAGGCAATTGGCGCAGGCTTCACAGAATTTTGCAAAGCGCCGGAAATGTCCACGGTGAAGGGAGTTCCGGGAGCAGGGTTCTGCGGGGAGGCACCGGGAACAGGAATGGGCAAAACAGTGACGGACTGGTCGCCGTAATTGACTACCGCCACGGTGTGGTTGGTCCGGTTGACCGACACTCCCGTGGGCATGTTGAGGGAAACACCGGGGAATGACTGACTTGTGACCGGACAAGAAGTGATGCAAGAGGCGCCGGTAGAATCAATGGGCGTAAGTGTGCCCTTACCAATGGCGTAAAACTGCACCGCGCTCGGGACCGCGGCCGCAGAGGAGGTTGCGGGCGCTCCCGCCTCAGCGACAACGGCGACACCAATCGTGGGGTCTATATCTAGGGCACTGGGATTGGTGCCTGCTGGAATTCCCGAGACAAGCACCGCAGGCGGGGTGGTGGAATAGTCCGGGAAGATGGCCATATTGGTGACCGAAGGATTGTTGGCGCTCGGTGGCGGATTAGCGGTGCTGGCAACGGTAAGCGGGTAGAGGCCCGGATTGCCCTGATTGATCTGGAGCGTGGACATCAGAGTGTTCAACTGACGTGAAGTAGAAGGATGGTTCTGGTCCTGGACAATCACATTGCCCTGAAACGAGGGGGCTGCAAGGGTTCCGTTCGGGCCGAAGTAGCCTCCGTCGATGATGACGCGGGTCTGTTGCGACAGTTTGCCCTGTACTACATCGTCGGGAACCGATGCAATCGAAGTAGGACGCACGGGAACAAATGTAAAAGTAAAGGCGCTCGGCGGAGGCGCCGTTGCGGGTGGCGTGCAGGTCGGGGGGCATACCGGCTCAGCGGGGTCTATCACCGTGACCAGGACAGACTGGGTTCCCGGCGGGGGTTGGCCCAAGTCCTTTTCCAAGAGACGAAGGCGCGCTCCGGTGGAAGCGGGACTTGTCGTCGTGGTGGTTGTGGACGAAGTGGATGAAGCGGGAAGCGGAAACAGGATTTTGATTTGGCCGCTGGTGGAATCGAACGTCTTTGTGCCGATGATGTTCGGCGGATTCGCGCCGTCCTGATAATTGAGCACAATTTTGGAGGCCGAAGAAATATTGGGAGCGTCGAGGTAAATGTCCCATGAGGCGCCGCCCTGGGGGGCGATCGTCGGCGTAATGCCGTTAAAGGTGATAGGCCCGCCGGTGACAATCGTGATCGTGCCGATCACCACGCCGGAGCTATCGGCGTTCGGAGTCGCGACAATCGTGACATTCTGGGGTGTGCTGCTGTTGGGGTTGTTCGTTTGCGCCGGCGTAATTGCAGTTGGAACGGTATCGGGAGCCGTGTACACGGCCACGTTGGGATTGTTGGTATCCGGCGCGATGGTGCCGCAGGTAGGGCTGCAGGTGGGAAGCTCCGGATAGGTAGTGGTGACACCGTTGGTGGTTGAGGGAATGTTCTGCGTGAGCAGCCACTTCACACCCTTCGTCTGGACATCGTTGACAAGGGCGGCGAAGAACTGCTGGCTTTCTTTGGTGGGAACGGAAACAGCCACGGGCTTGAGTGTCGCGCGAATGCCGGAGACGAGGGTGAGGTTGATCTTGCCGCTCTTTTTCGTGTCCTGGACGGAGGTCGCGGTAATGACGATTTGCAGGCCCGGGTACTTGGTTTGATCGGGCAACTGGAACTTTGACGGATCGGGCGCGGTGTAGGTCGCCGTGCCGGTGGGTTGCGTGTTGGAGAGAACGCCAAACGAGCCATCATTCGGGGCAGTACTTGTCGATGTCGTAGTTTTTCCGTTCGTTGTCGTTGTGGTAGTGTACTGCAACGGGCTCCAGGTCACATTGATGTTGGTAGCGCCAGTCACGGTGGCGGTCAGCGTGGTGGTCGCGCCCAGGATGAGGCTGAAACCGTTCGAGGAAGTAACCGTGACCGTGATGACGTTGGCCGTGCTTTTGCTGCCGCAGCCGCTTGACAAAAGCAGGCACAGGGCCGCAAGCCCAGCGCCAAGAATACTCAAGACTTCTCGCAGTTTCACACCCACGATTTCCCCCACACTTCGCGCTCCAAGAATCTCTCGCTGGAGCTCGTGCTTTTTTCCTACCTAAAAACCCTTCGATTTCTGCACCAATCCCATCTTGCCTTTGGCCACTGCCGTTAGAACGTCCGGCTCACGGTGAACCGGAACGTCGTCCGGGGCTCGAAATAGTTCAAGCGCCCCGGATTGTTAATCAGTTGGCTCAGCGCAGGCTTGATGGTGAAGTCCCACACATCCGGCGGTAAAGTCCTTGGGTAAAAACCCAGGTTCACACCGGCGGGACAGGGTACCAGCGGATTCTTATCTGCCGGTTCGCAAATTTGAATCGGGTCAATATACGGGTTCTTGGCCACGATTTGCTGGTACAGGCGGTGGACATTGTAGGCGTAATAGACGCGGAAAGGCGCCTGAATGATGGGCAATTGCACAACGAATTCGATGCCCGTCGAGCCGCGCAGGCGGAAATTTGTCCCCGAAGCGATGCTAAGTTGTTGGGTGAGGCCAGACCCTTGCGGCGGCGGAAGCTGGGCATTCGGGAAGTTCTGCGGCAAAAGCAAGTTCTGAAACCCGGAGTTGTTCAGCTGCAAAGCGCTGCGGCGGAGAATCCCCGTCGTGCCGGCGTCCACAAAAAGGCTGGTCTGGACAATGTTGCCGACGATGGGAATGCGATACTCCACGTTTCCAAATCCCTGGAGGTCGCCGCCCGGCAAAGTCGCTACATAGCTCAAGGTCGGTATCGTAAAGGTGCGTGGCGGGCAATTTCTTGCGCAGCTAGGATCGTGATAGGAGAGCGGCGCCGCGGTTTGTTCAGGAATGAAAGTGACGGGGGAAATGGCGCGAATGTCGTAGCCGCGGATGTCGCTTTCCCCGCCCATATAAAAGCGGCTGAACGGCGGGACTTCCTGGCCGCCGTAGCCGGTGGTGTGCGCGGCACTGAAGTGGAACCCAAGAACATTGCGGTGCTTATTGATGGTGTGGAAATACTTCGCATCGACAACGTTGGTAATGGTTTTCACGTTGCCGCCCAGTCCGGCAAATCCCACCGAATAATAAAAACTTTTGCCGCGCGTGGAGTTGATCGGGTTGTCGACCGTGTTATAGGAGATCGAAGGCGTGATGCTGCTCGAGACGATGCCGTTCAGCGCGCTCGGGCCAGTGAGGCTGCGGAATTCCAGAGATTCGAACAGCAGGGTAGATGCCTGGTTGAAGGATTTGATGTTCGTGCGCGTCAAGCCATAGTTCAATCCAAAGCGCGCGAAAGAAAGCTTGCGCAGCGGATACTGCGCGAAAACCGTGAAGCCCGTGCTGTTTTGCACATAGTTCTGGACATACTGCGGGTTGATGCTGACTTGCTGCTGGAACAGGATGGCTTCCTGCCGGGCCTGGTCAAAGTTGTAGCGCGAGGAAAAAAGAGTGAAACCGGTGGAAATGGGCCGGTCAAAAAGGTAAGGCTCGGTAAACCCGAACATGAAGTTGCGCGTCAAGCTTCCAAACTGCGCGGAGAACGTCAGCGTTTCGCCAAGACCCAGGAAATTGTTGGTCTGGTAGGTGAGACCGACGAAACTGCCGGCCAAGCCGCTGACCCCGCCCTGCAAACCGATAGATTGTTTGCCTTTTTCTTTGAGCTTGAGGGTAATGTCGACCGTGCCCGCCTTGTTGTTCCGCTTGATTTCGGCAGCCTTGTCCGCCTCGATTTTGTCGAAGTAATCGAGCTGATTCAGGCGCAGAATACTCATTTCCCACAAGCGTTTGTTGAAAAGCTGGCCTTCATCAATCATCAATTCGCGGCGAATCACTTTATCCCGCGTAGTGGTGTTTCCGGAGAAGTCGATGCGGTGGACGTAATACTGCTTTTGTTCGTCAAACCGCAGCGTCAGGTTGATGATTTTGTTGGCGTCATCGACTTCGGTCTCGGGCTCCGGGGTAAAATCAATAAAGCCATATTCGCCGTAAATCTTGCCGTAGGTCTCCAGGGCTTTGCGGACTTTTTCGGTGGAGAAGATGTCGCCCTGCTTGAGCGGAAACGCAGCCTTCAGCGCATCCACCTTCAGCGACAAAGCTTTATCCGGGTCGGAACTCACGATTTTGAGCGTGCCCATGCGGAAGCGCTCGCCCTCTTCAATCGGAATGGTGATGTTGACCGCTTTGCCGTGGCCCTTTCCGGTGACCAGGGGAACGCCCAGACGCGCATGCGTGGTGTCGACATTTTCGAGAATGGGCTCGCCGACAGAAACCTTGAAGTAGCCATTGTCGCGGTAAAGCCCGCGGATACCGACTTCCAGGTCCTCGCTCAATTTCTCGCGATCGTAGGTTTTCGTGAGCACCGGGATGTACCAGAAATAGAGAGGAATGGCGTAAGGCCGGTCGTGGCGCATGGCGCGGATAAGTTTGCGGTCGCTAAAGGCATGGTTTCCCTTGAATTTGATTTTGCCGACCTTGACCTTGGGGCCTTCTTCGATTTTGAAAACGAGAATGACGGCGTTGCTGGAGGCGATGCGCTCGTATTCCGGCGTGACCTTGGCGAACTGCCGGCCGTGCTCTCCCAGAAGCTCTTTCAAAACCACTTCTGCTTTTTTGATCTTCGTGGGATCAAACTGGCTTTCGACGCTTAGGCCGACCTTGCGCTCCTTGAAGCGGTCGAGAATGTCCGATTCGGAGATGGAGTGAATGCCGTCATAGCGGATACGCCGGATCTGCGGGCGCTCCTTGACTTCGAAAATGATAATCTTCCCGTTGGGACGCTTGGGCGAATCCTCGACGCGCAGTTTCACGTCTTCGAAGAATTGCGTGTTCCATAGCGCCTGAAAGTCGCGGCGCAGCGTGTCCTCGTTGTAAGGATCCCCCTCACGGCTAAAGATGCGGGCCTTCAGGGTGTCCGAGCGAACACGCCGATTGCCGATGAAGTCGATGCGTTCGATGACCAATTGCTGCGGAGAAGTTTGTTGCTGGGTGGGCGCAGCTTGAGCGGAAGCCTGCGCATGGTCTTCCACCGCTTCCTTGCCCGTGAGTAAATCACCAGAGGCCGCGAACAAGACGGTGTCGAAAGACGGCGCGGCGAGAGGTTTGGCGAGCTGGGCACCCGGTGAAGCGCTCGAAAAAAGAAAAACGAGCGCGACGACCTGTGTCACGCGAGCCGCAAATCCCCCGAACGGCGAACAAACTCTTCTTTGAGCGGCCGAAGGGCCCATTAAGGCCGCGCCCCCAAACACAAGATGTTATTCTCCCGCCGTACCCGGTATGGGCCGGCGGTGCGATGTTTCAGATTCGCTAGTGGACGACCGGGGTTGCCTCGCCGACCGGACGGAATGACAGGCCCTCCCCGGCGACATAAATCTGGAGTGTCGCGGGCTTTTGGATTCCGCCCTGGATCAGCGCCTCGGAGAGCGGGTCTTCAACGTACTTCTGCAAAGCCCTGCGCAACGGGCGCGCGCCATAGCTGCGGTCCGCGCACGTCTTCTCGAGAATCCACTGACAAGCCTCCGGCGTGAGGACAACCTGCACTTGCCGGTGGATCAGAGTATCGTTCATTTGGCCTACGAGCAAGTCGATGATGCGGAGCAGGTCTTCATCGCCGAGCGGGTTGAAGATTATAACCTCGTCCAACCGGTTGAGGAACTCCGGATTGAACGCCCGCTTTACTTCGTTCATCACCATTTCTTCCATGGTCTTGCGGCCGGCTTCGTCCATGCCCGCCTGGAAGCCCAGCCCCGTGCGCTTCTGCAAGTGTCGCGCGCCCAGGTTCGACGTCATGATGATGATGGTGTTACGGAAATCCACCGTATTGCCGAGGCCGTCGGTCAACTGTCCGTCTTCAAATACCTGCAACAGAATGTTGAAGACGTCCGGATGCGCCTTCTCGATTTCATCCAGCAAGATGACGGAGTAAGGCGTCCGGCGGACGCGCTCGGTCAATTGACCGCCTTCTTCATAGCCCACATACCCTGGAGGCGCGCCGATGAGCTTCGAGACGGAGTGCTTTTCCATGAACTCCGACATGTCGAAACGAACCAGCGACTTCTCCGAACCAAAGAGGAACTCGGCCAACCGGCGGGCGACTTCCGTTTTGCCCACACCAGTGGGTCCGAGGAAAAAGAAGCAGCCCACGGGACGCATCGGGGACTTGAGGCCGGCGCGGCTGCGGCGAATGGCGCGTGCGAGCGCGGTGATGGCCTTGTCCTGGCTGATGACGCGCTTGTGCAGCTCCGGCTCAATGCGCAGCAGTTTTTGCTGCTCGTCTTCCTTAATGGAGGTGACGGCAATGCCGGTCCAGCGGGCGACAACTTCCTCGATGTCTTCGCGGGTTACTACCCCCGTCGAGGCATCGTCGAGTTTGTAACGCTCGCGCAGGTTGCGCAGGTTTTCCTTTTCCTTGCGCTCTTCTTCGGAGTAGAAGCGCGCCTTCTCGAATTCGTGATTGGCGATGGCCGTTTCCATGCGATGGGTGATGAACTTCACGCGCTTCTGCACTTCTCCGACTTCTTCGGGAACAGTAGCTTGACGCAGCTTGACGCGCGCGCCCGCTTCGTCGATCAAGTCGATGGCTTTGTCGGGCAGGAAGCGGTCGGGAATGTAGCGGTTGGAAAGATAGACGGAATAGCGCAGCGCTTCATCCGTGTAGCTGACGGCGTGGAATTTTTCGTAGCGCTCGCGCACGCCCTGAATCACCTGGATGGCTTCCTCCTCGCTGGGAGCGGGCACTTTCACGGCCTGGAAGCGGCGCTCGAGCGAGCGGTCTTTTTCTACCGACTTGCGATATTCGCCGGGCGTCGTGGCGCCGATGCACTGAATCTCGCCGCGGGAGAGCGCAGGCTTCAGAATGTTCGCGGCGTCCAGCGAGCCTTCGGCCGAACCCGCTCCGACCAGCGTGTGCAGCTCATCGATGAACACGATGGCGTTCTGGCTCTCCATCAATTCTTTCATGATGGTCTTCAGGCGCTCTTCAAACTGTCCGCGGTATTTCGTTCCGGCAACGATCAGCGAAAGATCAAGGGAGAGAATGCGCTTGTCAGCAAGGAACGGAGGAACATCGCCGTCGGAGATGCGTTGCGCCAAGCCTTCGACGATGGCGGTCTTGCCGACGCCCGGCTCGCCGATCAGCACCGGATTGTTCTTGGTGCGCCGGCACAGAATCTGAATCACGCGCTCGACTTCGTTCTCGCGTCCCACGAGCGGATCCAGTGAACCTTCGCCAGCCGCCTGCGTAAGGTCGCGGCTGAATTCCGCGAGCAAAGAGGTTTCTTTGGGCCGCGCTGCCGCCGTTTTTTCACCCGAAGTGCGCGCTAGCTCTTCCCGCAATGTCGAGAGGCGCAACCCGCGCTCCATCAAGATCTCCGAGCCAAAGCACTTTTCTTCGCGCAGGATGCCCAGCAACAAATGTTCTGTACCGACGTGCTTGTGGCCCAGGCGCTCCGCCTCTTCCGCGGCCATATTCAGGATGCGCTTGCACTCCGCGCTCAGGGGCACTTCGACCGAAGTGGAAATACGCTCGCGAATGGTGATGCGAGCTTCAATCTCTTTGCGAATGGATTCGATGGAGCCTTGCTGGCGGAGGAAGCGGTTGGCCAGAGCCTTGTCTTCGCGCATCAGGCCCAGGAGCAAATGTTCCGTTTCAATGTAAGGACTGCCATACTGGCTGGCTTCGTATCTGGCAAAAAATATGACGCGACGCGCTTTCTCAGTATACCGTTCAAACACGTTAGCTCGCTTCTCCCCCAGGGCCCTCGCCCGCGATAGCCGCAGCCTCGCGGGACCGCAAAACGCCATGCTCCAACCCCAGAATACGGTCGCAGCGCGCAGCGAGCGCCAAATTGTGCGTGGCAATCAGCGACGTCAACTTGTGCGCACGATGCAGCCGTTCCAGCAACTCGAACATGGCCCAAGCATTCTGCTCGTCCAAATCTCCCGTAGGTTCATCTGCCAGCAGCACGGTCGGCCCGGTGACGAGCGCCCGGGCAATCGCCACGCGCTGCTGTTCCCCTCCCGAGAGCTCCCCCGCGCGGTGGTCGGCCCGATCTTCCAGCCCGACCTCCGCGAGCCACTTCCGCGCCTGCTCCAGCGCCGAAGTGAATTTCTCGCCGCGCAGTAGCAGCGGCATGGCTACATTTTCCGCAGCCGTAAAATCCGGCAACAACTGGTGACGCTGCCACAAAAAACCCACCGCACGATTGCGAAATTCTCCGAGCGCCGCGTCATCATTTGTTTCAATGGCTTTCGCTTCGAAGTATACTGTACCGCTCGTTGGCGTGTCTAGCGCAGCCAACAGGTGCAACAGAGTGCTTTTGCCCGCTCCTGAAGGTGCCACGACTGCCACCATCTCACCTTTGCGCAAAATCAAGTTGGCGTCGGTTAAAACCGGAATGATTTTCTGGCTGCTCCGGTAGTTTTTCTTCAGGCCGCGCGATTCCAGGACCGCGCGGGCTTCCCGCGATTCGCAGTTCAGCGTCCTTGCGGGTTGTGCGTCAGAGTTCATGGCTGGTTTTCTGTCCAACTGGCGTCCTAGCGTTTTCCTTTTCCCGAACCTTACTGCTGATGATTAGATGCTCTTCGCGCATTCTCCGTGCCGTTCAAGGCTGGCACAAGACCGTGTGAAATTACCCAACCACTTTCCCTTTTTCGCCAGTCGGTTTGCCTGCCGAAAAAGTGGCATTTCCCCCACAAAGCAAAACACTTCTAATCTTTCCATTTTCAATAGCTTGCGGCGAGCATTTTTGCCCCTCCGAGGTGAGGGAAAACCCCAAGGTCAGCCCGTCGACCTACCCACCTGCTCTAGGAGCAAGCGGTGCGCCAAACCGGGCTCCTCGACAAGGTCTCTCCCTTGCCCTTTTGGTCCTCATTCAAAGCGAAGAATCTCCACCGGGAGCAACCGCACGGCCGAGCGCGCGGGCAGGATCGTGGCCCCGATGGAAATGCCCATGGCCACCGCGGTAATCCAGATGCCATCGAACAGGCTCGGATGAAAAGGCACGTAAGGGACGGCGTAAACCTGCGGGTCAAGAGGAATCAAATGATAGCTGCCGGAGATAAACGAAAATGCGTAACCCAGAATGAGCCCCGCGAGCGTGCCCACGGCTCCAATGGTAATTCCTTGGCAAAGAAAAATCTTGCGAATCTGCTCACGGCGCGCTCCCAACGAGCGCAGCACGGCGATATCTCGAGCCTTGTCCGTGACCGTCATCGAAAGAACCACGAGGATGTTGAGCCCCGCCACGAAGGTGATCAGTCCAATAAAAATGGCGGTGACCAATTTTTCCAAATGCAAGGCGCGGAACAGCGCCCGGTTCTCTTCCATCCACGTTGTGACCGAAAATCCCTGGCCTACGGCATGCTGGATTTCTTCGGCGATTTCTCGGGAGCGTTCCGTCTGAACCAAACGGAATTCCAGCACATTGACCAGATCGCCCGCACCGGCAAGGCCCTGCGCGGCAGCCAGCGTCATGAAACACCAGTTCTCATCGTAATCGTAAAAGCCAGAGTCGAAGATGCCGGTGACGCGAAATCGTCGTGTGCGGGGAATCAGCCCGAAGGGAGTCAGCCTCCCTTGCGGGCTGGTGATGGTCACATAGTCGCCCGGCGAGATCTTCCATTCCTCGGCGAGCTGTTTGCCAATCAGCAGCCCGTCGATGCCGTCCGCATCGGGAGAAAAGTCCGGCTTGCCGGCGACAACGCGCTGCAGTGCTTCATCACTTTTGCGCTCACGCTCCGGGTCGACGCCCTTGGTCACCACCCCGCGCGCCTCTCCACCAAACGAGAGCAAGACGGTCTGATACACAGCCGGTGTAACCGAGCGCACGCCGGGCGTGCTCGCGAGCTTCGCGGCCATCTCCTCATAGTTCTTGATCCCGCCAGAGCCGGGACGCGTGAGAGAAATATGCGCCGTTACCCCAAGCAGGCGCTCCTGGAGCGTTTCGCGGAATCCCGTGTTCATGGACAAGGCAATCACCAGGGTCGCAACGCCTGCAGTCACACCCAGCACCGACAAGAGGGTCACCAGGCGCAACACCGCCGGGCGGTAGGGCGACCGCAGGTAGCGCTGGGCTACAAACCATTCGAATCGCATTGTTGCTGGAAGAATACGTTACCGGCCGTGGGCTTCGGAAGTGCTACTTGATTCGCCGCCGCCCTCCGGCCGCAACACAGGAAACAGGATGACGTCTCGAATCGAAGGTGAATCGGTGAGCAGCATGGTTAGCCGGTCGATGCCAATGCCTTCTCCTGCGGTCGGCGGCATACCATGGCAGAGGGCGCGGATGTAGTCCAGGTCCAATTGCTTGGGCATTTCCTCGCCGCCCTGCGCGATTTGCGCAAGAAACCGGCGCTCTTGCTCGGCAGGATCGTTGAGTTCCGAGAAACCGTTGGCCACTTCCATTCCCGCCACGATGATCTCAAACCGCTCCGTCAGTGACGGATCTTCCGGTTTTTGTTTGGAAAGAGGCGAAATATCCGTCGGAAAATCGTACACGATGGTGGGTTGAACCAGTTTGTCTTCGGCGATGGTTTCGAACAACAATCCTGTCCATTCGCCATCCGTCAGTTGGCCCTTGGACGCGGCATAAGGTGCTCCGCTCTTTTTTGCCCAGGCGTTATATCGGCTGGTGGCCTCGCGCGCGCCTCCCGGTAAGGCCAATTTTTCAACTTGGGGCGCTTCGCCGGCCTCCTTCGGCCAGTACTTAACGATCGCTTCGCGCATGGTCAGCCGCTGCATTTTGGAAAAATCCAACTCCGTGTCGCCATACTTTATGCTTGTCGAACCGGTGATGCTCCCGGCCAGCAAGGCAAACAGTTGTTCATTCACGTCCATCAAGTCGCGATAGTTGCTGTAAGCCTCGTAAAACTCCAGCATCGTGAATTCGGGGTTGTGCTGCGTGGAAATACCTTCATTGCGGAAATTGCGATTGATTTCGTAGACGCGGTCGAAACCTCCGACCGTCAACCTCTTCAGGTAAAGTTCCGGCGCAATGCGCAAATACAGGTTGATGTCCAGCGTATTGTGGTGCGTGACAAAAGGGCGCGCGGCGGCCCCACCCGGAATCGGGTGCATCATCGGCGTCTCGACTTCGATATAGCCCCGCGCGTCGAAGAACCGCCGCAATTCCTGGATAATCCGCGCGCGGGTCATAAAGATCTGCCGCGACTTCTCGTTGGCAATAAGATCCAGATAACGCTGGCGGTACCGCAACTCCACATCCGTAAGTCCGTGCCACTTCTCCGGCAAAGGGAGCAGCGCCTTCGCCAAAAAGAAGATTTCGTCCACCCAAATGCTCAATTCGTTGGTCTTGGTTCGGAACAAATGGCCGCGTACGCCGATCGAATCGCCCAAATCCAGTAAGTGAAACAGTCGGAATCCCTTTTCTCCGACCACATCTTTTTTCACATAGATCTGCACGCGCTTCCCTGCTCCCTGCAGATGAGCAAATCCCGCTTTGCCCATCAGCCGGATGGAAACAATGCGGCCCGCCACTCGCACCTCGCGCTTGTAGGCTTCCAGTTCGGGCCCGGTGGCGCCGCCGAACTTTTCCACAAGTGCCGCGGGAGTGTCCGTCCAGCGGAATTCGCGCGGATAGGGATCGTGGCCCAGCGCCCGAATCTCCTCGATCTTCTTTAGGCGCTGCTCAAACTGGTCGCGAGGCTCAAATTCCAAGGGGAATATCCTTTCCGCGAAGGCGGAAACCGAGTATAGCGGCGCGAACCTTCCTGGGGCAAGAAAACGGGCAAGGTCAATGGGGGGAATGAGATGGAAGGCAACTGGCGGATGCGGCACCGGCTTGCACGACCCAGGGTAGAATCTTTACAGTAGGGAGAGGTGCCGGATCGTTGACTCAAGCTCACCAACCCGCAGTTGCTCGTCATTCTCGTCATTTCTCGTCACAAAGTAGTAGTAGTAATGGAAATTCTTTTGGTATACTTGTGCACCTCTGCCCTGGGAGGCCCTTCTTGAAAGCCCACAGCCGCGCCCCCTTATCCCGCGGCAGGTCTGTCCAGCAGGACTGGAGGGCGTGTCTGCCTGAAGAAAAAGCCCTCGTTTTCCAGGAACATGAGCGTCATCTCGAATCGCTGTATATCATGTTCAGTGTTTCCCTGAACGAAGCGATTGAGCTCAGACTCGCGGGATTGCTGGCCAAGGCTTTGAGCACTATCAGCATGAGTTCCGAGCTTTGCGGGCGGCTGAGCCGACCGCTCGCGGGCACGCTCCGGGCGCTGCACGAGCATGCCAAGCACTACGGGACGGTACCCAATGCCGCCCCGCTCGATCCGGAGAATTATCAGGGATCAAAGGGCCAGCGTTCAGCGCGCATGAGCGGGCTGCTCGACCGCGTGCTCTTTTCCCATCGGCTGCAATTCCTGCATAAAGTCAGCACCATGGAAGAGATGGTGGAAGATTTGGACCGCGACTTTCGCAGCGTCGCTGACGATCTCGCCATGGGTCTCTACGCAGATCCGGAGCGCGGCTGGCATGAAGTCGACGCCGGCCACTACGACCTTAATACCTGTCTCCGCGAAACCATCGTGTTGTTTAAGTCTTTCCTGGTCGTCCTGCCGGCGGCGCAGCTGGGCGATTTTGAGAAAACCATCCACGATCAGTCCGAATCCCGCAGCGATCTCGTTACGCCCCGGCATGGACGAATGGACGCTTTCGCGGGACAATAAGCTCACCCGCTCGCCCGCAGGAGCCTGAACACCGTGTACGGAACGAAGGCTATCTCGGGGGTGTCTGTTTGACTCCAGCGGGCGAACGCCAGGACAACTCCAGGAGGTATTCGGCGCATCCGAACCGGTGGATGCGCCGCAATTGGACCGTTGGCCCGAAACCGACCAAGCGCTCCGAATGCGTCGACTTCCCGGCAGGCCACCAAACCGGTGACTGAGGCGGAAGCTATACGGCTGGCTCAGGCGGGCGACGCCGCTGCATTTGAGTTTCTCTATCAATTGCATAGCCGCCGCGTTTACGCCTTGTGTCTGCGGATGGTGAATAACCCGGCCGATGCGGAAGACCTCATGCAGGAAGCCTTTCTGCAGCTCTTCCGCAAGATCGGGACTTTTCGGGGAGAGTCGGCGTTCTCAACCTGGCTGCATCGCATGACCGTTAACGTCGTGCTGATGCGGCTAAGGAAGAAGTCGCTCCCCGTGGCCTCACTCGAAGAAACGACGGAGCCCGACGAAGAAACAGGCGGCCCCAGAAAAGACATTGGCGCGCCAGATCTGCGCTTGAATGGCGCAGTGGATCGCGTCAATTTGGAACGCTCGGTGGAAAAATTGCCGCCCGGTTACCGGACGGTGTTTGTGCTGCACGACGTGCAGGGTTATGAGCATAACGAGATAGCGGAAATCATGGGTTGCTCGGTCGGAAATTCGAAGTCGCAGTTGCACAAGGCACGGACTCGTCTGAGGGATTTCTTGCAGGAAGAATTGCGCGCTCAGGCGCGGCAGGAACGCCACGCCGCAAGAACGCAGACGGCGCACGACGATTGAGCTACAATAAACGCATTTTAGGGGTGTGTACGATCCCGTGACGCCAAGAGTCGGGGCCTAGGAAGAAGTTGAGAGAAAGTGGAGCAAGCTGCCCAACCGGCTGCTATCCGCTTGGAGTGAAGCACCATGCAGTGCAGGGACGTCGAAGAGGTTGTCGGACAGGAAGGCTTGGCGCCATTGCCGCAAGCAGTGCGCGGGCATGTCGCCGGTTGTCGGCATTGTCAGGGATACATTTCCGACCTTGAAACAATTGTTTCAGCCGCCCAGGAATTGCCGGCAGAAGTCGAGCCGCCTTCCCGCGTCTGGGTTGCACTCCGGACGCAGATGGAACTGGAAGGCATCATTAAAGAGCCTGCGGCGGCTCCACAGGAAGCGCCCGCTTCCTGGTGGGATGGTTTCGGCCAACTTTTCCGCCGCCGCGCCTTGGCCACCGTGACTGTGGGCGCGCTGATTGCCGTCGCCGCGGTTGTGCAAGTGCGCTATGCCGGCGAAAGCCAGACTGCTCCCGGTGATGAATGGCAACCCTCCATCGAGCAAGTCCGCAGGGTCGTGAATGACACGGAAACCGACTTCCGGAACATGCACCTGACAGGCACTTCTCCGGTGGACACCGCCCTCGGGCAAAACCTGCAGCAAATCAACGATTTTATTGCTGACTGCGAACGCCATCTGAAAGCAGCGCCGCAGGACGAACTGGCCCGCGAATACCTCGCCGATGCCTACCAGCAAAAAGCGGAATTGCTTGCCGCGATCATGGATCGCGGAAGGAGTGTTAACTAACATGGGGACCAGGTCGCTCGAACGGAACATTACGCTGCTTTTTGGCGGCGCCGTTGTGCTTTGCCTATGCGCGACGGCTAACGCCGCAAGCCAGCGCACCGAAAAACATTTCGCCGTCACCGGGCGGCCGGTGGTGGTAATTCAAAATGTGGCCAACGGCCGCATCGAGGTGAAATCTTCCAAGAGCCAGGAAGTCGCCGTAATCGCCAATCAGAACTCCAACAAGATTAATTTTGAAATGGAGCAGGCGGGTGATCGTATTGACGTCACGGCGAACATCGTGGACGCCTCCGCGCAGCCTCTCGATCTTGAAACCAGCTTGCAATTGACCGTGCCGGAAGAAACTGAGCTTCAGCTCAAAACCGAAAACGGCCTGATTTATGTGGAACAGGTCATGGGCGATATGACCCTGGAAAGTGTGGCCGGCGAAATCCACCTAAAGGAGGTGTCTGGCTACATCATTGTGAAAACCACCGGTGGCTCGCTCGTCTGCACACAATGCGCTGGGAAACTCGATTTTAATTCGGTTGGCGGCAGTGCCCAGATCCTGCAGCCTGCTCTTACCAACGTGAATCTCCACACGATGACGGGCAATATCCTTTTCGACGGCGATTTCATCCGCACCGGGCTTTATTCCATGAAAAGCGGAAGAGGCCTCGTGGAAGTACGGTTCTCGGGCAATGATTCTTTTGATCTCAAGGCGCAGACCGCCACGGGCACCGTCGACAATCAAGCCGCTGCCTTTCTCAAGCCGGATTCCCACGGGACGGGCCACCGTTTTGGTTCGAAGTTTCGTGGACTTTTCGGCACTTTCGGCGCGGGCTTGGCTAAGGTCGAACTCTCTACCTACAGTGGTACAATTCGTATCTTGAAGCGCGACTAAGCCCTTCGCGCTCCTTTTGCGTGACCACCACACCTCCTTCGCGCGGTCCTGGGCCGCGTGTGTCGGTTCTTTGCCTCGCCGGATTCATGGGTTCCGGTAAGACCACCATTGGTACGCTCCTCGCCCGGCAACTCGCCTGGCGTTTTGTTGATCTGGACGACCGCATCGAGGAATCTGCCGGCCTTCCCATCCCGCAAATCTTCGAACGGTTAGGCGAAGCCTATTTCCGCCAGCTGGAAGCCGACCAGCTCCGCGCCACGCTCGGCCGCGCTTCCGAACTCAAGCAGGGGACCGTCCTCGCCCTCGGTGGCGGAACCTACGCGCAGCCCGGTTGCCCCGAATTTCTGCGTGCTTCCGGCGTTCCCGTTCTTTGGCTCGATTCCCCCATCGAGGTCCTGCTTTCCCGCTGCATGACCATGACCGGCCGCCCGCTTTTCCGCGACGAAGCCAGCTTCCGCACCCTCCACGCGCAGCGCCTGCCCTCCTACCAGCTCGCCGACTATCGCGTGGACAGTTCCGGCGAACCTGCCGAAATCGTTGCTCAAATTCTACGCCTCGGCATTGTTGCTTCTGGAGGCAATCAGGCGCATCTCCTCGTTGAGAAACCCCTCTCCTGAGAGACAATAGCCAGCGGGGGTAAGACACACGTGAACCGCAAAACCACCTGCATGGGATTAACCTTGGGAGTTCTTGCTTTCGCCGCCTTTTCTTTCGCCGCCGCTCAGAAGAAAGCTACGCCGGTCACCGGGGTTCTCGTACAAGACAAAGGAAAGTTCACCATTAAACTCGCGGGCCAGACCGTCGGCCGCGAAGAGTTCGAGATTGCGCCAGCCGAAGGCGGCTGGCTTGCCAAAGGCACTTCGGACATCAAGCCGCCACAAGGCGCGCCCAGCAAAGTTACGGGATCGCTCACGCTACAATCCGATGGCGCCCCGATCAGCTACGAGTGGAGTGCCCAATCCGAAAAAACCAACGGCGCGCACATCGTCTTTGCCAACGGCGTCGCCCGCATTACTCTCGAGATGCAAGGCGCTCACCCGTTCCAGCAGGATCTTTCTTTCAACAGCCCGCTCATCGCCGTGCTCGACAACAATCTTTACTACCAATACGCCGTTCTTGCCCGCATCTACGACTGGTCCAAGGGCGGCGAGCAAACCTTCCCCGTGCTCATCCCGCAAGACTTGACGCCGGGCAGCGTGAAAGTGGTTTCCACCGGCTCCACCACCGCGGACGGGAAAACCTACGAAGGTCTCAAGGTCAACTCTGCCGATCTGGAAATCCTGCTCGTTCTCGACAATAGCCATCGCCTCGTTCGCCTGGAAGTTCCGGAAGCCAAGGTCTCCGTCATCCGCGAATAGCGCGCAAATCCAACCTGCTTGACAGCCAGGCTTCGCCAAGGTTGCATGGTGTCCTTTGCTCAAGCCACGCCCACCGCGTCATCCCGAGCGGAGCGGCCCGGCTCTTTCTCGGGTTCACCACGCGCGAAGTTTGCGCCCCTGCCTTACGCCAGGGCGAACGCCGGGCCGCGCCGTCGAGGGATCTCTCTCTTCAGCTTTGGAATTCCGGTGTCGCAAAAAAAAACGCGGCGCAACCTGGGGTTGACGGGGTTACGCCGCGTCAAATTGTTTTCAACTGGGAAGCGATATTATCGCGCCAACGGCCTCAGAAACGCTGGCTTGCCCTGCGCGCCGAAGGGCGCTCCGGGCCGCCGCAGCCCATAGCCCTGCGCCTGCCCGTGAAGGTGGGCATGCCCAACGCTATTCGAATGGCCCGTTCCGATGTGTTCCGTCAGCGTGCCATTCGCCGGCGCGGATTGCGGAAGCCGCGCCGGATTACCGATAGGGCGGAGATTCACGGGGGCCGTGTGAACGTGATCGCTGATCGCCTGCAGCCTCTTCAAGATCGACTGCCACTGTTCCCAATCCAATTGCCGCAGGAACGGCCGCAATCCCTGGATGAACGGATCCTCCAGCAGTGCTTCGCCATCCGATTCCGGGATGAAGAACCGGTTCAGCCCGACGTTCAGCGCTTCCGAGATCTTCTCCAGCGTGCCGAGGCTGGGCGTCATTTGCCCGCTTTCGATCCTCGAGAGATAAGAGCGCGAGACTTTCGAGCGCGATTGCAGTTGGCTCTGGGTCATCGAGCGAGATTCGCGCAGCTGGCGGATTCGCTGCCCGATGTTCTCCACCGTTTGCTGGTTGACGAGCTTCTCCGAAACGGGCTCATCTGCCGCTTCCTCTGCCGGCGGAGGCGGAGGAATCATGAATTCCAGGCGCTGAGGCAGCGCGCGCACGCACCGCCGGCAGTTTCCTGTGCGCGTCCTGTACTGTACCAGTCCACACGTCTTGCAGCGGATCACTTCCCGGTCCATCTCGAGCGTGGTCATCTCGTCTTTGTTCAGTTGTGCCGACACCGGTGCTCCTTGCTGACGTTTTTTTCCGGCGTGCGGATAGGAGAGGAACGTCGGAACGTTCTCAGGGGGAAGGCAGCTTACTGGCGCGATGCGAGTATCGTGCGAATGGCATTTTCCTGTCAAGAGTATTTTTGTACTTTTTTTCGGGTTGCTCCGGTCCTAATCCCTCTTTACGCCCCTTTTTCGCTGGTCTTTCGACCAGTCTTTCGCTCCTTCCGCGCCCTTTTCCGCGAATCCTTGTACGCCTATCGAAGCGCTCCCATACAGCTTGTGGTTCCTTTTTTGTGCGTCTCAAGGACGGCTGGTCCTCAAATCCCTACTTTTCTTCCTTGCGGCATTCCTGTTTCCACAGAGTTCGGAGCCACCGGTCGCCGTTCCAGTCTCGCACACCATGCTTCCCTGCCTCTCTCTTACTTCTTTACTTGGTTCTCTCATCGCCTGCTCCCGCGCTAAACTATGCATTTCTGCTCGGAGGAGAACGTCCGCATGCCGACGCGCGAGGATGCCTGGAAATTGCTCTGTGAATACACGCCATCGGAATCGCTCCGCAAGCACATGCTTGCCGTCGAGGCTTGCGTTCGCGCCTACGCCCGCAAATCCCGCGCCGACGAAGAGACCTGGGGCCTCGCCGCCCTGCTCCACGACTTCGACTACGAGCGCTGGCCCAACCAGGAGCATTCCCCCGACCAGGGCCACCCTTCCGAGGGCGCGAAAATCCTGCGCGCCCAGGGCTACTCGGAAGAAATCGTGCGCGCCATTCTTTCCCACGCCGACTACTGCAACGTCCCGCGCCAGTCTGCCCTCGAGCACACCCTCTTTGCCTGCGATGAACTGGCCGGTTTCCTCACCGCCTGCGCCTATGTGCGCCCGTCGAAAAGCATCCTGGATCTGGAAGTCGACTCCGTGAAGCGCCGCATGAAGGACAAGCTTTTTGCCAAAGGCGTTTCTCGCGAAGACGTGCGCAAGGGCGCGGAAAAGCTAGGCATACCGCTCGAAGAACACATTAAGTTCTGCATCGCCGCCATGCGCGAACACGCCGACGCCCTCGGCCTGCGCGGCAGCTTATAGCTCAGAATTCCACAGACCCTGCACCTCTCCGGCCGCGGACAGCATCGCCCCTCAGTCCCGATTCCGAGACCAACGGCAGATCTCCCGAGGTAAGTTCGTCCGCCTTCGACGCGCAACCGCCGGATTTACAACCAGTGCCTTGATGGATGCGGACTTCGTTGGTCGATTGCCCACTCGTCCGGCACCGTATGCCTCAGATCCGGTTTTTGTACATCGGCTCGCGTCTTTGCTACACGCTTCCTTCGGACCCCACCTCACGGTGACGCCCTTGCGCTTCGCTATCACTTCACGTCCATCACGTTGTGAAGAGGACTTGCACCTCCTGGCTGAGGAACATGCTCGGCATACAGTCTAGCGGCCTGGCGAATTTCCGCCAGGCCCAAAATCACGTTACAATTGACAAGCATGCTTGCCCAAATTGCAGGCTTTGACGCGGCGGCTGCGCGCCATGCGCGACGTAAGACCTACGGCGCGAAGGTCGGACACGTCCAAGTGGGCGGCGGTGCGCCCATCGTCGTGCAGTCCATGACCAACACGGACACCGCCGACATCGAATCCACGTTCAAGCAAACCGTCGAGCTCGCCGAAGCTGGCTCCGAAATCGTGCGTTGGACGGTGAACGTCCCCGAAGCCGCCGCTGCCGTGCCGGAAATCAAGAAGCGCCTTCTGGCCGTCGGCTGCCGCGCGCCCATCATCGGCGATTTTCATTACAACGGCCACGTCCTGCTGACCAAATACGCCGAATGCGCCAAACAGCTCGATAAATACCGTATCAACCCCGGCAATGTCGGCGCCGGCCAGCGCCGCGACGAGCAATTCTCCACCATCTGCAAAGTCGCGGTCGACAACGGCAAACCAGTGCGCATCGGCGTGAATGGCGGCTCGCTCAACCAAGAGCTGGTCATGCGCAAGATGCAAGAAAACACGGACAAAAATCTTGGCAAAGACTCCGAAGAAATCATCAACGAGTGCATGGTGATTTCTGCGCTCGAATCGACGGAACTGGCGCTCGAATCCGGCTTGCGCCACGACCAAATCATCATTTCGTGCAAGACTTCACGTCCGCGCGACCTCATCACCGTCTATCGCGACCTTTCGGCAAAGACCGAGCAGCCTCTGCATCTCGGCCTGACCGAAGCCGGCATGGGCATGAAGGGCCAGATTTGGTCGGCAGCATCTCTCGGCGTGCTGTTGTACGAAGGCATCGGCGATACCATTCGCATTTCGCTCACGCCGCGCCCTGGCGGTGATCGTCGCGAAGAGGTCTACGCCGCGTGCGAATTGCTTCAGGCGCTCGGCCTGCGCTCGTTCGCTCCCAGCGTGACCGCCTGCCCCGGCTGCGGGCGCACCACCAGCACCACCTTCCAGGAATTGGCCGAAGCCATTCAAGGCTATGTCCGCGACATGATGCCCATGTGGAAAACACAATACGAAGGCGTCGAAAGCATGACCCTCGCGGTGATGGGCTGTATCGTCAACGGCCCCGGCGAATCCAAAGCCGCCAATATCGGCATCAGCCTGCCCGGCACCGGCGAAGCGCCGCGCTGCCCCGTCTACATCGACGGCAAGAAGGACGTCACCCTCGAAGGCACCTACGCTGAACTCGCCGCCGCTTTCCAATCCCTCGTCGACAACTACATCGCCAAAAAATACCCGCGCAAAGTTGCAGAGGTTTCCGCGAGATGATGACTTAATTAGAGGATTGTTGTTCAACCTTCAGACTTTCCGTCGTAGGAGACCGATGTTTTGACAATGCGAAAGAAAGCCATCCTGGCAATCTCCGCACCGTTGCTCGTTGCGACCGCTTACTTTGCAATCTTCGGTCTGCGGACGACACGGCTTGTCGCAACGCAGCATGATGCTGGGAACGGGTCTTTTGGAGTGCGGCGGCTTGCCGCCGCTTTTCTTCCCGCCGGCATCGGGGCGGAGGGCTTCATCCGGGTACTCCGAGGCTCTATGTTCTGCCAGACTCTAACGGAGAGTGGTCAATGAAAATCAGCCGGGATGACGTGCTGCGGGTAGCCGAGTTGGCCTATCTGGATTTAACCGAGGCCGAGCTCCAAACCTACCGCGCGCAGATCGATGAAATTCTGGAGTACATCGGCAAGCTCAACGAGCTGGACACCTCGAAGGTCGAGCCTATGGCGCAAGTTCTGGCCACGGACCAGCACGCCGATGCCACTCTGCGCGAGGACTTGGTCGTGCCCTGCGCCGTCGCTGAGGACGTCTTGCACCATGCGCCGGACCCCGAGCCTCCCTATTTCCGCGTTCCCAAGGTGATTGAGCGCTAGCTGGCAGTAGGAGTGGCTGGTCTTCAGACTGGTGCTTTTCGCGCAAATTTGCAGGGCGCAGCATGCTCGGCCCCAACTTCGGACAGCTAATGAATCTGCGCGGTAGGGGCCCGATATAGAAGATTCCGGCAGCAGCCGAATATCGTCGTGCCCTCGGAAAGAACGAACTCTAAAATGCCCGCCACTTGGACCATTGACGGCCTCAAAGAATCCCTCGCGGCCAAGAAAATCTCCGCGCGCGAACTCCTGGCCGACTTCTACAAACGCATTGAGGCGAACAATCCCGAACTGAACGCCTTCCTCGCGCTGACTCCCGAACGCGCACGCCGCCAAGCTGACAAAATCGACGCCCTCATTGCATCAGGAAGCCCCCTGCCTCCGCTCGCGGGCGTGCCTGTAGCCATCAAAGACGTCATCAGCACGCGCGGCACGAAAACGACTTGCGGCTCGAAGATTCTCGAAAACTATGTTCCGCCGTACGACGCCACGGCCGTCGAGCGCCTCGAAGCCGCCGGCGCCGTCGTTCTTGGCAAAACCAATTGCGACGAATTCGCCATGGGCAGCTCCAACGAAAATTCGGCCTATGGCCCAGTCAAAAACCCGCTCGCGCCCGATCGTGTTCCCGGCGGCTCCAGCGGTGGCTCGGCGGCGGTCGTAGCCGCAGGCCTTGCCGTCGCTTCTCTCGGCACCGATACCGGCGGCTCCATCCGCCAACCCGGTTCGTTCTGCGGCATTCCCGCCATGATGGGCAGCTACGGCCGCGTCTCGCGCTATGGCTTGATCGCTTTTGCCTCTTCGCTGGATCGCATTGGCCCGTTTGCCACTAAAGTGCGCGATGTCGCCGCCATCCTGCAAACCATCGCCGGCCGCGACCCGCATGATTCCACTTCGACCACCGCGGCTGTTCCCGACTACCTCGCCGAAGTCGCGAAGCCTCTCAAGCGCCCGCGCCTCGGCATCCCCAAAGAATATTTCGCCGAAGGCATGGACGCGGGCGTCCGCCAAAAAATCGAAGCCGGCATCGCGCTTTTCCGGAAACTCGGGTGTGAACTGGTCGAAATTCGCATGCCGCACACCGACTACGCCATCGCCGCCTACTACATCATTGCCACCGCCGAAGCCAGTTCTAACCTCGCGCGCTACGACGGCGTGCGCTACGGGCTCCGCGTCCCCGACGATTCCCTGCTCACCATGTATCGCAAGACGCGCGGTGCCGGCTTTGGCCCCGAAGTGAAGCGCCGCATTGTGCTGGGCACCTACGTCCTCTCTGCCGGCTACTACGACGCCTATTATTTGAAGGGCCAGCAAGTCCGTACACTCATCGCAGAAGACTTTCGTGACGCTTTCACCAAAGTGGATGCGATTCTCACGCCTACTTCACCCGTCCCGCCCTTCAAATTGGGCGAACGTACCAGCGACCCGCTCCAGATGTATCTTGCTGATATTTATACGGTTACGGGATCCCTGGCAGGCGTTCCGGGGATTTCTGTGCCCTGTGGCAAGATCGACGGGAAATTACCCGTCGGCTTGCAAATCTTCGGCCCAGCCTTTGGCGAAGCCCGCGTCCTGCAACTGGCTCACGCTTTCGAACAGGCCGGGGGCGCCGACGTTTGAGGTTTGGGGTTCTTGTGTAGCGCCGGGCTTCAGCTCGGCATTCTACCTGGGCTTTGTAACATTGAGACTTATGCCCGCGCTCCAATCCATCACCGCGAACCTGGCTCGCGCCGAGCAGCAATTCCTGGCCGTGGCGGACCGAGTTCCTTCTGACCAAGGGAAAACTTGACCCGGCGAAGGCCGCCGGTCGGCCGGCGAACTCGTCTGCCATCTCATCCAAGTCGAGCGCGCCATCATCCAAAATGCCGGCAAGTTGCGGCAACGCCCGCCGAAACCTGGCTTTCGAAACGATTTCATCTGCCCATGGCGCTGGTGGAATCGCGCCTCATCCCGCGCAAAACACGCCTTCCGCTCGACCCTGCGCTGGTCTGCGAAAAGAAGAAATGCGCGCAACTCCGCGGTCCGCGTCCACACCCGGTGTTTCCTCGAAGAGACCGCCGGAAAAGCCCTAAGAAAATATCACATGCCCCATCCCTTTCTTGGCACTTTGCACCTGGGCGCATGGCTCCCGAAGATTGCTTCTCATCAAATTCGACACACCAAACAGATGCGTGAAATTGCCGCCAACCTACCGAAAACTGTAACAACTTTGCATAAGTAGAATATTGTTTCCCTTCGCCTGTCTTTCTCACGACTCCTGCTACTTTGCGCTGCCGCAAAGACGCCTGCAAAACCGCCATTTTTCAGCGTCTTAGAGGGAAAGTACTAGCCGCTTGGTTTTTGTTTTCAGAACGGAACGACTATTGCTCTGCATTTACGGAAACAAATAGGATGCTAACAGCATCTAAGGAAGTGAGAACACAAGTTGGGCCCAGATCTTAGGAGCAAGGCCATGGTCACGGTCAAGTCGAGCCAAAAGATTTTCACCGATTCGGAAGTTTCCAGCCTCACGGGCATTTGCGTCGAGCACGTTCACAATTTCGCCAAGAGTCGCCACCTCGGCTTCATCGCTCGCGCTGCGGAAGCTGCCGGGATCAATGCGGATCAGTGGCTTTTTACCCTTTCTGACCTCATGGTTCTGGTGACTCTGTTCCCTAAGTGCACCCACTGAGCGGCTTGCGCCCTTACCGAATAGCTAGGAACGGAGTTCTTGTCGGCTCTCTGGCATCGCCAGAGAGCCAATTGTGTTCTTGGGGCCTTTTGGGAGTGCGGCTGACCCTGAGCGCCACCGAAGGGCGGGCTTTGCTTACGCCGAGCTGCGAGGGGTTTGGCCTAGGCACGAAGGGCCGCCGCTTTTTCTGCGCCAAGCATCCGGCAAGGATACGAGCCCTGCCTGCTCCGTTCCTGAGGGGGAGCGAGCGCAGCGCGGTTTGGTGCCCCGGAGGACGCTGCGGGGCGAGCCGAAGGATCTCTCTGGCTTCGGCGTCTTCTCCTTCTCCTGGCTCCTGGTTACTCGAGCGAAACCTCTCGCAAGGGGCAGTTGCCAGGCCAAAAGCCGGAGGGTATGCTCCGTCCTAGGGCAAACTAGACGGGTTCCCATGCATCGCATCTTCAAGAGAACCATGAAACTCCAAAAGCTAGGGTTCTTGGTGTGTCTAGGCGCGTTGTCGCTGGGACAGAATGTTGCCGGACAGTCGTCCCCCGGCCAAAGCCCCAATAAGGACCAGGCCTACCAAAAGGACAAATACGCCCTGCCGCGCGGCAAGAAGCTCATGCTGAAGGACGGCACCTTCCAGCTCGTGCGCAGCTACGAACGAAAGGGCGACCGCGTGCGTTACTACAGCGTCGAGCGGGGCGCTTGGGAAGAGATTCCCGCGGCCCTCGTCGACTGGGACGCCACGGCCAAAACCGAAGCCGCCGAAAAGAGCGAGGAAGAGGCCTTCGCCAGCAAGGTCCACACTCAAGAGGAAGCCAACCGCATCGACACGGTCATGGACGTGGATGCGAGCCTGCAAGTCGCCCCGGGCGTGTTCCTTCCGCCGGGCGAGGGCATGTTCATCATCGAAGGCAAGCATGTCACGCTGCTGGAGCAGGCCGGCGCGGAAATCCGGGCCGACAAGAAGCAATTTTTCAAGCAAGTGCTTGTGCCCGTTCCGATTGTGCCGGGCAAACGCAACGTGGACATTCCCGGGAGCCACGCCAAGATTCGCATCACCAGCTCGAATGTCGAGTTTTACTTGCGCGAGGCGCCGCCCGACCCGGTTCGTTCGAGCCCCATCGAGAAAAGCAGCCGGCCGGGTGAGTCGGGACCGGAAGTGGAGTTGGTGCGCGCCACCGTGAAAGGCAACAAGCGGCTGTTGGAATCGATCAAGAGCTTCTTCGGCGAGCAAATGGAAGAGACTCGCAAGACCATGTCCCTGCAGCGCTGGGAGATTGCGCCCACCGTGTACCGCTTCACGCTGGGTGAACCGCTTCCTCCCGGTGAATACGCGCTGGCGGAAATCCTCCCCGACGGCATGAATCTCTTCGTCTGGGACTTTGGCGTCGACCCCGCCTCCGGTGCCAAAGCTGCTGCCCCTCCGAAGAAGTGAAGCCGCCGCCCTCTCCCGGTAGAGGCACGATGGATTGTGCCCTCCGTCGCGTCGCTCGCCACTGCTTTTCAAGCCTGGCTTCAATCTTTCCGCCGATCACCGAGAGACCGCACCATCTATGAAATGCAAACAAGATGACAACTGTCGAGCGCAGCAAGGCTGCGCCCCTGCAAAAGGGCGGGGCAAGCCCCGCCCCTACTTGGGCTGAGGCTCGACGGAAACCACTTCGCGGAAGACGGCGAGGACTTCGGAGATGCGGAAGGGCTTCTGCAGGAAGGACGGTTCGCCGCGCGCGGGAGTTTCCGCGGTGGCAGGATCGGTCAAGTCACCGGTCATGTAAACGACCATGGGCTTCTGCGCACCGGAGGCGGCGAGGATTTGCGCTGCGGCTTCACGGCCGTCGACAAAGAAGCCGCCGGCGGAAAGGTGCAGGTCGCAGAGAAGAAAGTCGTACGAAGGGCGCTGGCCGTTGTCAGAAAAGCGCTGGACGAGAGGAAGCGCGTCTTCGACGGTGGCGGCGCAGTCCACGCGCAGACCCTGGGCGGTGAGGCCTTCGTGCAAGAGCAGGCGGATGCTCTCTTCGTCGTCGAGGACGAGAACGGTGCGCCCCTTGAGAATTTCAGAAGCCGGGCTGACGGCCAATTGCGCGGGCGCAGCGGAGGCCGAACTGACTCCGGCTTCCGAGGGAGCCGGAGGCTCCGCTTGCTCGGAAGGAGCAGCGGGCAGAAAAACGGTGAAGGCCGAGCCGCCCGCCGGAAGCGCTTCGGCTTCGATGATCCCGCCGTGCTCACGAATGATGGACATGCAGATACTGAGCCCCAAACCCGTGCCGCCGCCGGGACGCTTGGTGGTGTAGAAAGGATCGAAGAGACGCGGAAGCGCTTCGGGACGGATGCCGACGCCGTCATCCTGAAACGCGATGCTAATGCGGTTGCCGGTGCGCGTTGGGCGAATCTGCAGGCGGCCGGCGTCGCGGACTTCGCGAATGGCCTGCTCGGCGTTGGTGACGAGGTTCAGGAACACCTGAATGAGCTGGTTGGCGTCACCAATGATTCCCGGAAGAGTGGTATCCGGGCGAAAGTCCACTTCGATGTTGTTCCGGCGCAGGGAGTGTTCATGCAACTGGAGCGTGCGCTCGACAAGATTGTTGGCGTCGAGAAGCTTCTTGAGAGGCGACGCGGGACGTGAGAACTCGAGAAGGTTCTGGACGATGCGCGCGGCGCGGCGGGCCTGGCGATGCGTGAGATCGAGCTGACGCTTGAAGGATTCATCCGTTCCGGCGCGCTCGCGGAGAAGTTCCGTGACGCCGAGAACCGCGGTGAGAGGATTGTTCAATTCATGGGCAACGCCGGCGAGCATCTGGCCCATGGCCGCGAGTTTTTCTGCCTGAATGAGCTGCTCTTCGAGACGTTTCAGATCAGTGACATCGCGGCCGGAAAGCACCACGCCTTCGATGTTACCGGACTCGTCGGAAAGGGGGCTGAAGTTGAAACGGATGCGGCGCCAGTCGCCTTGCTTGTGGCGGACGCGGAGTTCCAGAGACGCAAAGGTCTGCTTGCCGGCAAGAATATCTTTGTAGACCGATAGGGCGGCGGGGAGGTCCTCGGGATGGGTGCGGCCGCCAAACTGCATGCTTTGCGTCTCATCGAGGGGGTAGCCGAGCACTTCCTGGCAGCGCGGGCTGACGAAAGTGTAGCGGGAGTCCGCGTCCAGCACGAGGATGAGGTCGGGAAAATTGTCGACCAGGCGGCGTGCGAATTCCTGCTGCTGATGAAGGCGGTGTTCCATCTCGCGGCGCCCGGTGATGTCCATAACCGCGCCCTGGTACCGGACCACTTTGCCGCCGTTGTCCCGAACGGCGGCTATGGTGTTCAGGCACACGATGGAAGTGCCGTCTTTGCGAAGCAGCGTGATTTCGCGACCCTGAACCATCGGCTGGCTTTCGGCCTGGTGCATGAGCGCTTTGCGCTCTGCCGGATCCAGGAGAATTTCGCTCGCCTGGCGTTTGAGCAGGTCTTCTTTGGATTCGTAACCGAGCATGCGCACCAGCGCGGGGTTGGCGTCCAGGATGCGGCCTTCGGGGGTGGCCATGTAGATGCCTTCCTGGAGCGTTTCGAAAAGCTCGGTGAAGCGGGTTTCGTTCCGGCGGAGCGCGGAGACGTCGCGCGCGAGAAGGGTGATGCCGTGAATCTGGTCGTCGCGTAACATGGCGTGTGCGACACAATCGAAATAGAACGGCGACTTTTGATTCTTCAGCCGGACTTGGAGAATGCCGGTCCATTGGCGGCGCTCGAGGAAGCGCGGCATGGCGCGCTTGAGGAGCTCGGGACCTTCCCCGTTGCTTTCCTCCACGAACTCGCTGATGGGCCTGCCGATGATCTCCTGGAAAGGGGTCTGGACCAGGTCGGAAAAACTGCGGTTAACCGCGCGAATCTTTCCTTCGACGGAAAGGGCCAGCAAGATGTCGTCGAAGGAGTCAATCAGGTCGCGATAACCTTGCTGGGACTTGGAAATGATCTCGAAGAGCTGGTCCAACTGCTTATCGCTGGGCGGCTGCGCGTCGCGCTCTTCGATGCCGCGCAAGAGGCCACGCAGCTCGGAAATCTCCCGGGTCTTTTTCCACAGGTAGACGCCGAAAAGGGCGACCAGCACGACGAGGCCGATGGGGAGCGCTTCAAAGTGATGCGCCAAAGAGCGAACCGAGCCCCAGGAGGTCCAGGCATAAGCGAGAACCAAAAGAAAAAGAATCAGGAAGGTGAGCCGCCAGAGCTCACTCTGGCGTTTTTCGAAGCGGTCCAAGCTCGAGGAGATGGCGGAACGGCGGGCCTCTTCGGAAGATGGGCTCCGTTTGTGAGGGTGCGCGTGTTGGCTCTTGTCGTTCATCAAAAAGGACGCAGGGCACGTGCATCGGCCAATACCCGTCGGTGACGCGAGTTCTCCTCATTGTAAGAAGTGCAACAACGTTTCATCAATGAAAGTGCACATGCGAAGTTCCTGGGAGATACCTGTACAAATGTCGTGAGCTTCCGGCAAGGATGCGTAGCCAAAATTCTCGCACTCACTCGGGATCCAGGTCAGGAATCAGCCGCTTCCGGCGGGCCTCAGCTTGAACGTCTGCGGGTAAGGTACGAGCATCCACAATGAGCCCGTTGGACTCGACTAGCCATGGAACAGGGCTATTGGCCAGCAGCTTCCGCCGCGAGAATTCCGGATGGATCTGGTACAGCTTCAGAGAATCCCGAATCTGCTTGGCTTTGTTGCTGAGAGTGCTCTTCGGGATACCAGTGTGAAGGCTAATCTGATCCCCGGTCATGAAAATGTCTTGGGAGGAATCAAACAGGAAGTTAATGCTGCCTACCGCGTAGATCGCAGCAGCGGCCCAGATGCGGAGATCGCCGCGGGCCAGTGGCGAAGGGCGTTTCCGTGCCAACTTGGCGATCAGCTTACGACATAGCTGTCCATATTCTGAATCGAGATGCTCGGCACAAAATGAGTCCGTTAGCTTAAAAATCTCCTGGCAATCGTGACGTAATGATTCTGGAACGTGGAACGAATTGGTATTCATGCCAACGAACCTTTGCTCGCTTGGGTTGATGGGCAAGAAGGAATATTCCACGGCATCCACGACGCAGGGTCGCGGACCAGCTCCGTGGCGTGTTTCTGTAATTGGATGAGGTAATCAAACGGATTGGTACCGTTCAATTCGCACGTATGAATGAGACTCATGAAAAGGTCGCCTACCTCGGCGCCGTTCTCGGTCTTATAGAACAGACTATTCTTTCGATGCAAAACGGCTTTCTTCAGTGCCCGCTCAACAAGGTTGTTATCCAGCGGGGCGCCGGCTTGGCGGAGGAAAAGCGTGAGCCGTTCCCAATGTTTTATCCGGGAAATTGGACACCACCTCCACAAAGCGTCGCCGCGAGTGCGCGTTACAGTTTCCGATGATGACCTGCAGCGTCTTCGGCAGCTTGGCAAAGTTCCACGACAGGCCATCGGCCATTTGAATCGGCGGAGGCAGTCCCGCGGCACGGCGCGCCAACACTTGGGCGAAGTTCTCTCCCGCGTGCCGCCGCCCGGTGAAAAACAGCGCGATCCGCTGCCCCTGTTTCGTGGACACAATGCCGGAAGTGAACAGCCCCGTGCGCTCGCTCGAACGGGAGCTCTCCTCTGGAGTTCCCAGAGCGGGAGCACTCTCCCGGTCCAGCGATAGGATCGTCATCTTGGTGTCGTCCTTGTGAAAGACTTCCCCTTGTGCCGCCTGGCGGATCAGTTCTTCGAAAGCGGACCGAATCCCTTCCGCCAGTTCTTCGACGTTCTTCGACAATCTCCCATTGCGTCGACGCCGGCAGCGGAATACCCAGATTCTTCTCCAGCCCGGCCAGCCGGTAGAAAGGAACCCCGCTGCCGTATTTGAGCAACGCGATCATCGCCGCAGCACTCTCGTCGTACTTCTTCTCCCCCACACCCTCCGGCGCCTCGGCTTCAAACACCTCGCCGCACAGATTGCAGCGCAAACGCTCGAGTTCATAGACCGTAGCCGCAATCGGTGCATGCCCCACCAGTCGAATGCGCAGCCCCGGTTTCTTCTGCTCGTAGACCTTCCCCTTCAAGCACTCCGGGCAACGATCTCCCGGGTTCAGGGAACGGTGCGCGATCGGAATCCGCACAGCGCCACAATACGCCTCCGCGCCATTCCGTCCGTGCCCCGGTTTCGGCTTCTGGTTCGTGGTGAGCCGCGAGGGTGGATTCTTCCGAGCGGCTTCCAGGCCCGCCTGCTCCAGAACTCTGCTCGTCTTCTCCGTGCTCGGTTTCATCAGCAGCGCACGCAGCTGACTGATGGTCGTATCTTTTTCACCGATCAAGTCGGCCAGATAACTGAAGGCCCGCAGAAGCTTCTAGAGTTTCTGATAATCCTCTTCGCCCAGCGTCTCCCGCTTCCGCTCCAGCAACCATTGCAGTTCTTCCCGGTTCACTTCGATCACCTCGTCGGCGGCCTTCATCTTAAATCTCGGCCAGCAAGTCACGAAAGTGCGGCGTGAGCGGATACCCCAGCACTTCCTTGATCGGGCGATTGGGCTTCTTGCTCCAGGCGTTCTTGCCGCGACCGGTTGTGCCACCTAACACCTTCCAGTTCGCCGCCCGGTAGCAGGTCCCGCGGTAGCGCTCCGGATCAATGAAGGTTTCCACAAAGTAGATCGGATGACCGTAAACGCGCTCCCACTCCGCGGAGAGCATTCCGGTCATGCGCGCCAGAAGGTGCGAGGCCAAACAGCGAATCTCCACCCACGGTAGCAGCAAAAATCTTGAGTTGTAGGCCAGCAGGCGGATGTTCTTGCGCCGGGCTGCGGCCGACCAGCCTAGGAAGCGGTCTCGGCAGCCCAGATAATGCGCCGACGAGGACCACGCAAAACAGGCTACTGGTCGCGCTCCCGCGCAGACCAAAAATTTCACGTGCTCCCCGACTGGTTGTTTGTAGCCGAGGTAGTGATACTGCTCGAGCAGGCCGTTGAACAGCGGCTCTTGCGGCGTACGCCGCACGGAGCGGAACTCCAGCGGCGGCAGTGCACGCAGCGCCACCACGAGCGGAGTGGTGTCGATCTCCAGGGCCGTCGCTTTCTGTCGCCCGGCCTGGTATCGAGTCGTGGGGTTGAAACGGAGTTGCCGCGGCGGCGGCAACGCGATGTGTCCAGCCCGGTCGAGACCCAGCAGCAACCCGCGGCAGACCATGTCGCGCGGCGCCCCGTTGACCTGCTTCCATCCCCAGGCCTCACACAGGAGCAAGGAAAGCCGCCGGCGAGTGGCACCAGGATGCGCGGCAATCAACTGGCGGATGAACCCTATCTGCTCGCTAGTGATCTCCTGGCTGCGGTAACGAAAGACGAACTCCATGTCCCGGAGCGTAGCAAAGACGCGAAAAGAACGCAAGTCCGGCCTTCTTCTTCAGCTCGGCACGTTCAACGCACGCCAGCACGGCGCTGCCTGGGTTGCCCCAGGGTTTCCCGCGGCCAACAAAACCTGCAGTTGATGCGCCTCCAGAGTTCTCGTCACCTCGCGAGCCTGCAGCCCTTCCGGCCACCACCGAAACCGGCCCTTCGACAAGCGCTTCTGCGCCAGCCAGAACCCTTGGCCATCGTAGGCCAGCACCTTGATCGTCGTCCCTCGTCGATTGCGAAAAACGTACAGTCGGCCGGAGAAGGGGTCGGACTGCAATTGCTCTCGGCACACTCGCGCTAGCCCGTCAATCCCCTTCCGGTTTTGCGGTGCACCACAAAACCGCAAATATGCGCCGTCCATAGATATGCGGAGTTGTGCCGTGCCGACCCACAAAACTGGCCATTCGCGAGGCCTCGGACGGCGCATAACGGGCGCTACGGTTTGGGCCGAAGCATGGCGAGCAACTTATCTGGTGGTCGCAAGCGACCGCGTCGTAAGGTGGGCGGGACCAAAGACGCCATGGCCTCCAGCTTCTCCGTAGGGTCGGCTCTGAGGTAGATCTCCGTGCTTTGGAGCGTAGCATGGCCGAGCCAGAGCGAGACTTTCCGAATGTCGCCGGTCGCATGCAGAGTATGCATGGCACACGAGTGTCGAAGGCTGTGGGGCGAAACCCGTTTGTTGGCTAGCGAGGGTTGTTTTGCGCTCGCAGTTCGAACGTGCTCCTCCAGAATGTATTCGAACCCCGATCTGGTCATTGCATCGCCCCGGGCATTCAGAAACAACGCCGTGCTCTGTGGCTCCCCACGAACTCTGAGCCAACCACGAAGCGCCGACGCTGTTTCTTTCCATAGAGGTAGTATGCGCTCACGACGGCCTTTGCCCATCACATGAATGGTTGCTTGGGGGTGGAGGGCCAGGTCAGCCATCCGCAACCCGACTAACTCTGACACGCGCAGCCCGCCAGCGTAGGCCAGATGAAGCATCGCACGGTCCCGCAAGCCCTGCCGAGAACTCGGGTCAGGAGCATCCAACAAAGCCTGAAGCTCCTCACGATTGAGATATCCGATGATTACCTCGTCAGTCTTCTTCACCGGAATAGCACGAATTCGGCGGGCTTGGTCAAGACATGGCGGTAACCGGTATTCCAGAAAACGGAAAAATGTTTTGATAGCCGCCAGTCTTGAGTTTCGGGTCCTGGCGCAGTTTCCACGCTCTTTCTCGAGGTGTTCGAGGAAAGCTAAAACAAGTGTTGGGTCGAGTTGCTCGATCGAGAGCGCCGAGGGAGTGGTCTTCAGGCGCTCCGCCACAAAACATACCAGCAACTGGAAGGCGTAGGCGTACGTGTCAGAAGTCTGCACGCTCATTTCGCGCTGGCTCGGGAGGTATTCGCGCAAGAATACCGTCAGGTGAGGACCGAGCGGCGTCATTGCTTACCTCCCTGGTGCAGAGCCTCGGCGGCTTCCGCCACGTCGCGCAGGAGCTTCGGCGTAGCCTGCAGATACCAATAAGTGTCTGAAACGTGAGCATGACCAAGATACGTGCTCAGCGCGGCCATCTGCCGCGCCACAGCTTTACGATCCCCGGCACATTGCTCCAGTGACCGGACCGCAAAGGTGTGACGTAGGTCCTGAATGCGGCAACCGCCGAGCCCTGGACCAGGCCGGAGCCCAGCGGAACGTGCCAGATACAAAAACGTCTGGTTGGCTGTCGAATAAGGAATCGGCGTGCCACGCTTGGAAACAAATACAGTGGCGGTGATTGTTTTGGTTCGCTTAGGGGTTGCGAGGTACTGCTGTAATCCGTGACTTGCGGTCTCATGAAGGGGAACAAGACGGCTCTTCTGGAATTTCGTGGCCCGAATCAGCAGCCCATCTTCGGTAATATCCGAGAGTTGGAGCTTCAAAGCCTCCGAAACACGAAGCCCGGTAGCCGCTATCAGAGAGAGTAAAGCCCTGAACGTAACCGGTTGTATCGATCTCCTGGATGTGAGCTGCGCAGCGGTTCGCAGAAGACGATCGATTTCATCTTGGGTGAAAATGTGGCAGGTCCGGCGCCTCTTTGGCGC
>Ga0209474_10000476_pt1 | contig 44113 bp, 43 predicted proteins | sample GraSoiAngelo_145_FD_185902 | JGI IMG/M metagenome (GOLD analysis project Ga0209474, IMG submission 185902) | Grasslands soil microbial communities from the Angelo Coastal Reserve, California, USA - 14_1009_05_20cm (SPAdes) (version 2) | ecosystem: Environmental > Terrestrial > Soil > Grasslands...
CCACCTGGAGCTGCTCGCGTCGCGCAACGGCGTCGCCGGCGGCGCGGACGCGGTGGGATGGGACCCCGTGCTCGAGTTGCAGGACGAAAGCGGCGACCTCAGCAATCCTGGCACCGCCTTGTGGATCAACGACGACACCCTCTTCAACGACCCCGCTATCGACTACGTCATCACCGTTCCGGGAACCTTTTTCGTCCGCGTCGGCCGCTTCGCTTCCGACGACACCGGCTCGGCTCCGTACCTCTTGTCGTACCAGGCGTCGACGGTGGCGCCTGAGCAGGTCGCGAGCACCGACCTCCTCGCGCCTACGCCGCTCGTCTACGGGCAGAGCTTCCGCGACGCGATCGATGCCGGCGGCGTTCAGTACTTCTCCTTCACCGGCTCGGCTGGCGACATGGTCCGTCTCTGGTTGGAAGACCAGAGCAGCTTGCAGGGGTCGCAGCTCGTGATGGGGCCTTCGCGCTCGGCCGACGCCGTGATCCTCGACAGCGAGAAGCTGACGGAGATCCCCGGCGGAGCCAGCGCATTCGTCGGTTCGCCCACGCCGGGAGACAACGAGCTGAACGCGCGCCAGGTGATCCTGCAGAAGACGGGAACCCAGCTCGTGCGCGTCAACTCGCCCCAGGCCGGGAAGTTCGGCATCCGGTTGGAGCTGGTTGGAAGCGGCATTGCAGGTACCCTGCAGTCGGCCGCGAAGAACCATCATTCGGTTCACGCGGAAGAAGGGCAGCTCGTGACCATTTCGCTCTTCGCCAATGCTGCCTCGGAAGTCTGCGGCAGCGGGAATAAAGCAAGCATCTTCGGCAACTGGGGCTCCGTGCTCTGCCCGACCATCCAGGTGTTCGACGGCGCCGGGAAGCTCGTCGCCTCGACCTCCGCGGACCGACCCGGCCAGTCGAACTTCGCCGAGTCGATGCTGCGTGCGGAGGCGATGCTGGAAACGTCGTTCCGCGCGCCGGCGGCAGGGGATTACGACGTGGTCGTCGCCGATTCCGCCGCCAATGCGCAAGGCGGAGCCGGGTTCTTCTACGCTCTCCAGGTGTGGAAGAACCAGTGAGCGGGACGGCGTCGCGGTTCGCGATCCTCGGGGCGCTCGCCGCTGCCTTCGTGGCGGCGCCTCGGCCCGCCTCCGCCGCCGGGAAGCGTCCCGCGGCCGCCAGGAAGGAACGGCGGGTGGACTTCAAACCGCTCTTCGACCTGCAGAAGCGGTTCAAGCCGAAGAAGACCTTCCTGTTGCGGTTCCGCGTGCAGGACGCCCGGTCGGGAGCCTCGCTGCCGCTCGAGGATGTGTCCTTCCTCGTGAAGGGACCCAAGCAGCCGGAGACGATAGCCGTCGCGCGGAAGCGGGGAAGCGTATTCGTGGTGCCGTTCACCCCGGCCGGTCCGGGACGCTATGCGCTGCTCGCGACGGTGCGCGGCGCGCCAGTAGGCTCGATCGCGCCCATCCATCTCGGAGTGGTCGGAGTCTCCGACGGCCTCGTCGAGCTCGGGCCCGAGGCGGATGCCGACGTGAAGCACCGGGCCAAGGGCAACCCCAGATCGGCGGGGCGCTGAGATGAAGCGGCCTGCACCGAGAAAAATCTCCGCCGTCGCGCCGAACGGAAGTACGCGGCGATCGCGCCGGAAGATCATCATCGTCGTCGCACTCGCCACTGTCGCCGTCATCTATCCGCTCCTGCGCGACCGCCCGGCTACGCCGCCCGATTCGCAAGCGGGTGCGGCGCAGGCGGACGGCGGCTTCGGCACCGGCCCGCGCGCTCCCTCGCCCGAGACGCACGGCAGCCTCGCCAAGCCGCCAGGCATCAAGGACATCGAAGTGCGGCCGCTCTTCGACCGGACCCAGCGCCTCACCTCCGGCAAGCCGGCGAAGGTCCGGTTCTCCGCCCGCGCCAGGTCGACTGGCTCGCCCGCCTCGAGCGCGGACGTCGCCGTGTCGGTGGTCCATCCCGGCTCGCCCGAGCAGCGCCTCGCGGCCTACGAGGTGGAGGAAGGCGTGTACGAGGCCACTTTCACGCCGCGCGGTCCGGGGCAGTATCGGGTCTCGCTCACGTCCGGTGGAGCGCCGGTCGGTTCGACGCCGCCGGTGCGGCTGGGCGTGGTGGGGGCGGTCGGAACGAGCGATCCCAAGATCACGGACATCACCAACACGACGACTTACGATCCGCGGACGAGCAATACCAAGGGGACGGGGCGGGGTCGGCGGCGGTAGGATTACCTTCAACCCAATCCGAAATTCCGAAATAACATTGACGTTTGATTTCGGTAACCCTCACTTCAACCGCGCCAGCTGCTCCGCCACCCCATGCGCGCGCGCGAACTGCGGATCGGCCGCCTGCAGCGCCCGGAACGACTCCCCGGCTCCCGCCTTGTCCCCGCGCGAAGCCCGCAGCCTCCCCATCTCGTAGAGCGCCCGCGGCTGACGCGGATCGTTCCGCAGCGCGACGGACAGCGTCCGCTCCGCCATGTCGGTGCGGCCGAGCCCCCGCATCGCGCCTCCCAGGATCGCTGCGGTGCGCGCGTCCCCGGGGCGCATCGGCATCACGCGCACGATGGCGTCGCGAGCGTCCTGGTATTTGTCCTGATCGAGAAGCTGTTCGGCCTGGGCGGTGAGCTTGTCGAGGCCCTGCTCCAACTCCGGCGTCCGCTCGGTGTTCTTCACCGCGTCCGCGATGGCGGCGACGGCGTTGGGATCGACGCGGTCGGAAGGCGCTCCGCTGTGGGCCATCGGCGCGGCGGTATCGTTGCCGCCCACCGCCGGATGGTTCTCGGGAACCGGGTGCCCGGGCGGAAGCCCGCCGGCCGAGGCAACCTCCTTCGGCTTCGCGAACATCTCGTCGGCCCTGGGCAGGCTCTTGCGCACGAGGTCGGCGCGGGGATTGTCGGGCGCGACGGCCAGAAGGCGTTTCCAGTACTTCTTCCCTTCCTCGAGCTTCTTCTTGTCCCCCTTGGATTCCTCGAGGGTCACCGCGCCGACGAAGAACAGCGACTCCGGGTAGTCCGGATACTGCTCGAGCAGCTTGCGATGCTCGGCGAGCGCGCCATCCGGGTTCCCCACCAGGTACAGCGCGTTCGCCCGCCGCGCGCGCACCGCCAGCGCGGGCTCGACGGCCGACTCCAGACACTTCAGACGGTGGGGCGCGTCGAGGGACTTGGCGGCCACCAGGATCTGCTCGAGGCCGTAGCCAGGTCCGCTCCTGCGGCACTCGAGCGGAAGGTCGTTCGCGGGCTTGGTCCCGGCCTTCCGCAGCGCGGCCGCTTGCGATTCCGCGGGACCGGACAGCTGCAGGGCTTGCCGGAACGAGTCGACCGCGTCCAGGAAGCGGTTGTTCTCGTAGTACAGGTTGCCGAGCGCGGCGAGGACTTCGAACGTCTTCGGCTTGTCCTTCAGCTGCCCGGAAAGCTTGTCCACTTCGGCGAGCAGGGCTTTGGTGTCGGTCGCGTCGCCCAGGGCTTGCGGCCGGGACGCGCCGGCAGGGCTCGCCACCGGCTCCGGCTTCGACGAGCAGGCGAGCGCGGCGCAGAGCCACAGGAAAGGAATCCGGCGGAGCATCCCGGTAGGTTCTAACCCATCGCGCGGGGCCGGCGCATGCCCTGCGTCAAGCCGCCGCCGCGGGTCCTGGACCCTCCGGGTCGTCGCCGCCGCCGGGATCGAGCTCCAACGATGCGAACGGACGGATGCCGCCGCGCTCCGACTCCGGAAGAGCAGCGAGCAATTCCGCGATGGTCCGGGAGAGCTTCGGGTGGACGAGGGACGGGGCGATCTCAGCGAGGGGCAGGAGCGCGAAGATGCGCTCGTGGAGCCGGGGGTGGGGAACCTCGAGCGCCGGCTCTTCCACGATGCGGTCGCCGTAGAGAAGGAGATCGAGGTCGATCTCGCGCGGCCCCCAATGCTCCCGGCGGATCCGCCCGATCCGCTCCTCGATCTCGAGCAGCCGCCGCAGCGTCGAACGCGGCGAGAGCAAGGTCGAGAGGCGGACCGCCGCATTGAGGAAACGTCCCTGCGGCGGGCCGACCGGAACGGTGTCCCAGACGTGCGAGACGGAGCGGACCCGGAACCCCGGCTCGCGATCGAGCCGGGCGAGCGCCGCGCGCAGGTTCCCCATCCGATCGCCGAGGTTCGTCCCGAGACCGACGTACGCGTCGATCACTCCACCTCCGTCAGGAACCGCTCCAGGAGATGATACCCACGCTCCAGCGCTTCCTCGGAACAGCTCTCGTTGCGCTGGTGCGCCTGGGCCTGGTCTCCCGGCCCGAAGTTCACCGCGGGAATTCCCAGAAGGCCGAGGCGCGCGACGTCGGTCCAGGCCTGCTTCGGCTCGACCGGAGCCCCGGTGAGCGCGCGGAACTTCTTGAGGAGCGGATTGTCGAGGATGGGATCGCCTGCGGGAGCGCGATCGATGATCTCGCACTCCGCCCCGAAGCGCTCCGCCAGGGTGCGCAGTTCCGCTTCCGCCTGCGCCACCGACTTGCCCGGCGCGAAGCGGAAGTTGACGTTCAGGTCGCAGCGCGCGGGCAGCACGTTGCGGCCGGTGAACCCTTCGATGCGGGTGACGTTCTTGACCTCGCGAAAGGACAGCTCGCCAACGCGCACCTCGACGGGAGCGAGATCGCGCAGCGAGGCGAGGAGCGGGCCCGCGTCATGCACCGCATTGCGGCCCTGCCAGGGCCGCGCGCTGTGGGCCGAGCGCCCCCGGAAAATGAAAGTCGCGTGCATCGAGCCGCAGCACCCGGCCTGGACGGCGAGGTCGGTCGGCTCGAGACAGAAGGCGACCGCGGCCTGGTGCAGGTCGGGGCGGGCCGCGAGCACCGGTCCGAGGCCGTTGGTCTCGTAGGGGCCTTCCTCGCGGTCGTAGAAGACGAGGGAGAGATCGGTGCGCAGGCTCGCGCGGTCGATCCGCTCTCCGAGCGTGAGCATGACGGCCAGGGCGCCCTTCATGTCGGAGGCGCCGCGCCCGAACACGCGGCCCGCTTCGCGGCGGGTTGGGAAATCGCCTTCCTGGAGAGGAACGGTGTCGAGATGGCCGAAGAGGACGATGCCGGGGCGCTTACCCGAAAGACCCCCGAAGACGACCGAGTTGCCGATCCGGTCCACTTCTCCGAACCACGCCTTTGCGCCCGCCTCGGCGACATGGCGGGCGATCTCCGACTCCTCGCCCATCGGACTCTTGATTTCGCAGAGAAGTCGGGTCCGCTCGGCCAGCACCTCGCGCAGCCCGCTCACACCGATACCCCGAAGTCGCGCAGCGCCTGGTTGAGCGTGGTCTTCCGGTCGGTGCTCTCGCTGCGCTTGCCGATGATGAGCGCGCAAGGGGTGAGGTACTCGCCCGCGGGGAACTTGCGCGGACGCATTCCGGGGATGACCACGCTACGCGCCGGGATCCGCCCTTGCAGCTTCTGCTCGGTGGCTGCAGTCACGTCGATGATGGGCGTCGAGGCGGTGAGGACCACTCCCGCGCCGAGGACCGCCTCCTCCTCGACGAGGACTCCCTCCACGATGATGCAGCGGCTTCCGATGAAGCAGCCGTCCTCGACGATGACCGGCCGCGCTCCCGCCGGCTCGAGGACGCCGCCCAGGCCGACGCCGCCGGAGAGATGCACGCCGCGGCCGACCTGGGCGCAGGAGCCGACCGTGGCCCAGGTGTCGACCATGGTGCCGGCGCCGACGCGGGCGCCGATGTTCACGTAGCCGGGCATCACCACCGCTCCCTTCTCGACGTGCGCGCCATAGCGGACGACGCCGGGAGGGACGACCCGCACGCCCGCCTGGGCGAGACCGTGCTTGGGCGGGATCTTGTCGTGGAACTCGATCTCCCCCGCCTGGTACGACTCGAGCGGCGCGAGACCGAAGTAGAGGTTGATCGCCTGCTGCAGCCAGCCGTTGATCCGCCACCGCTCGGGACCCTCGCTGCGCTCGGCCACGCGCAGCTCGCCTTGATCGAGGCGGTAGATCACTTCGCGGACCGCGCGGGCGTGCGGGTCGCTCGTCTTGAGGACCGAAGGATCCTTGGCGGCCTCGTCGACCAGTGCGCGCAGGTCGGCCACGGCCGCGTCGCCACTGCGCATATAGGCGCGGGATGGGTCCTGCATGGTCATGCCGGCCACACCTCGACGGCACGCTTGCAGTCCTCGACCGTGGGAACCATCGCGAGGCGGATGAAGCCCTTGCCCGACGGTCCGAAGCTCGGCCCCGGCACAACCAGGATGTTCCGCTCGGCGAGGCGGGCGGCATACAACTCGCTCGTCTCCCCTTCGGGAACGTGGACCCACAGGTAGAAGGCGCCCTCGCCGGAAGTGCGCAGGCCGATCTTCTTGAGATGAGCCGCGAGCACGGCCCGCTTCTGCGCGAAGACCTTGCGGCGCTCCTCGACGTGGGCGTCGTCGTCCCAGGCGACGGCAGCCGCCTGCTGGACGATGCTTTGCGGAGCGACGCCGAAGTTGGCGCGGGCCTCGCGCAATTTGGCGATGAGATCGGGCTCTCCCGCCATGAAGCCGCTGCGATAGCCGGTCATGCCGGAGCGCTTGGAGAGACTGTGGATGACGAGAACGTTCTCCCGCGAGACCGAGTAGGCGGTGTGCGGCGGCTCCTTGGCGTAGAGGTCCACGTACGGTTCGTCGCAGACGGCGAGGAACCCGTGCTCGCGAGCGAGTCCGAGAAGCTTCTGGTGATGGGCGACCGGAGCGGCCGCGCCGGTCGGATTGTGCGGGTAGTTGTCGAAGAACAGCGCCGTCCTCTGCCAGTCGTCCGCGGAGACGGCGTCGAGATCGGGCAGGAAGGTGCGCTCCTCCACGAGGGGCATCCTGCGCGGTTCGCCGCCGGCGAAGAGGATGGCGCGCTCGTAGACCGGATAGGCGGGATCGGGGAAGAAACAGATCGGCCGCTCGCGCGAGACGGCGGTGAGAGGAAGGTGAAAGAGCGCTTCCTTCGCGCCTTGACACGGCATGATTTCGCGGTCCGGGTCGACGGCGAGGCCGAAGCGCCGCTTCAGATAGCCCGCGGCGGCCTTGCGCAGGACGGGCAGGCCCGCGACGCTCGGATATTGCGAGACCTCCGGAATCGCGGCCTTGAGCGCCTCGCGGATGAACGCCGGCGTCGGTTCGCGCGGATCGCCGATGCCGAAGTCGAAGACGGGCTTGCCGCTGCGCTGGGCGGCTTCGCGCTGGGCGCCGGCCTTTTCTTGCAGATACGCGGAAAGCTCCGCGAGCAAAGGGCGCAGTTGCGGCTTCATCGCTCGACGACGGGATTGCGCAAGACCCCGACTCCTTCCACCTCGATCTCGACCGTATCGCCGGCGCGGATGGGGCCGACGCCCTCCGGCGTGCCGGTGGTGACGACGTCGCCCGGCTCCAGAGTCATGCCCTCGGAGATGAAGGCGAGCAGCTTGGGGACCGGGAAGATCTGATCGCTCGAGCGGCCGTCCTGCTTCACCTGGCCGTTGACGCGGCAGACGACGCGCAGATCGCTCCAGTCGAGCCCGACCGTCACCCAGGGACCGATGGGGCAGAAGGTGTCGAAGCCCTTGGCGCGCGTCCACTGCACGTCGGCCCGCTGGAGGTCGCGGGCGGTGACGTCGTTCAGACAGGTGACTCCCGCGACGGCGGCAGCGCATTCCTTCTCGCCCGCGCGCCGGAGGCGCTTGCCGATCACCACCGCCAGCTCCGCCTCGTGATGGACCTCGCGGGAGGCCTTGGGCAGCACGATCGGCTCGCCGTGCCCGATGAGGGACGAGGGGACCTTGCAGAGCAGGATCGGCTCCTTCGGGAGCTCGTTCTTGAGCTCCTTGACGTGCCCGGCGTAGTTGCGGCCGATGCCCACCACCTTGCGCGAGATGCCGAAGGGGAGGAGCTTCACCTCCGAGAGCTTGCGCTTGCGGGCGAGGCGGCGGCCACCCTTGAGCATGGAATCGAGGCCGCTGATCTCCTCCAGCTCGTCGCCCTCGACGACGCCTTCGAGGATCTCGCCGTCGTCCCCGAGGAAGCGCGCGACGCGCACATGTTCGCTCATCGATGTCCTCCCAGCACGTCCTGGAGGTCATACAGTCCCGCAGGCTTTCCGGCGACGAATTTCGCAGCCCGGATCGCCCCGCGGGCGAAGTTGTCGCGGCTCGTCGCCCGGTGGGTCAATTCGAGGCGTTCTCCATCGGCGAGGAAGTGGACGGTGTGATCGCCGACCACGTCGCCGCCGCGCAGCGCCTGGATGCCGATGGTGCCCGGCCGGCGCTCTCCGGTGTCTCCGTGCCGTTCGTAGACGCCTGCCTTCCCGAGATCGACGTCGAGACCTCTGGCCGCCGCCTCCGCGAGCTTGAGCGCCGTGCCGCTCGGAGCGTCCTTCTTCGCCCGGTGGTGCATCTCGACGATCTCCACCTCGTAGGCCGGTCCCAGGGCGCGGGCCGCTTCGGCGACGAGGCGGAAGAGGACGTTCACGCCGACGCTCATGTTGGGGGCGATGAGAAGGGGGATCTGCTTGGCGCATTCCGCGAGCACGGTTTTTTGCTCGGCGGAGAAGCCGGTGGTTCCGATCACCAGCGCGACCTTGGCCCGCGCGCACGCCTGCGCGTGCTTCACTGCCGCCGGCGCGGCGGTGAAATCGATGGCGACGTCCACGCCGCGCGAGAGCGCCTCGTCGATCGCGCCGGAAACGGGCACGCCCGCCTCGCCAATTCCCGCGACGACGCCGACATCGCGTCCCACGAGCGGACTGTCTGGTCGTTCCGTGGCCGCCGCGATTTTCAGATCAGGCTCGGCGCGCACGGCGGCGGCGATGCGGCCTCCCATCCGCCCGCCGATCCCGAGCACGGCGACCCGGATCATGCGAGCCCGTAATTCCGCAGCGCCGCATCCACCTGCGCGGCGCCGGCCTGCGAGACGGGCACCAGCGGCAGGCGCAGGTCGTGGGCGATCCGGCCCATCTTCGACAGCGCGTACTTCACCGGCTGCGGATTGGTCTCGCAGAAGAGCGCGCGCACGAGCGGCGCGAAACGCACCTGCGCCTTGCGGGCGCCCTCCAGGTTCCCCGCGAAGAAGTCGTCGCACAGGCGGGCGAGATCGCGCGGCGCCACGTTGCCGACGACCGAGATGACGCCGTGGCCGCCCATCGCCAGGGTCGGAAGCGCGAACATGTCGTCGCCGGCGAGGATGGCCATCGGCCTGCCTTCGCACTTCTCCTGGATCTCGGCGACGCGAACGATGCTCCCGCTCGCCTCCTTCACGCCGGCGATGCCTTGGACCTTGGAGAGCCTGCCGATGGTGTCGGGGAGGAGGTCGACGCTGGTGCGCGAAGGCACGTTGTAGAGGACGAGCGGCAACCCCCCTTGCTGCGCGACCGCCTCGAAATGCCGGAAGAGGCCTTCCTGCGTTGGCTTGTTGTAGTAGGGCGTGACGACGAGCGCGTAATCCGCCCCGGCTTCCTTCGCCAGCCGGACGTTCTCGATCGTCTTCGCGGTCGAGTTGGATCCCGCGCCCGCGATGACCGGGACCCGCCCCTTGGCCTCTTCCACGCAGGTGCGGACGACTTTCAGCGTCTCGTCCGCGGTCAGCGTCGCGCCCTCGCCGGTCGTGCCGCAGGGGACGACCGCGTCGGTGCCTTCCTCGATCTGCCAGCGGACGAGCGCCCGCAGAGCGGGCTCGTCCACCGCCCCGCCCTTCATGGGCGTCACGAGCGCCACCATCGAACCGCGCAACGTCGGCACGGGGTCCTCCTCGTTCATCTGGCGACCGACTGTACTGTCGCGCCCGGGCCCGGGCAATGCGCGGCGCTACCTGACCTTTGCCGTCCGACCTGTAGCTGTCGACGAACGATCGGTTCGTGCGCGCTGCGAAAGCCTCAAGTCGTTTCGCCGCGGACCAGATCGGCGTACGTCTCGCGCTGGCGGACGACGCGGAACCGGTCGCCCTCGACCAGCACCTCGGCGGCACGCGGCCTCGCGTTGTACTGGCTCGACATCGACATCCCGTAGGCGCCCGCGGTGCGCAAAACGACGAGATCGCCTTCGCGCAGCTTGGGGAGCTTCCGCGCGCGCGCGAGCACGTCGGTCGATTCGCAGACGGGGCCGACGAGGTCCACCACCTCGGCGGGTCCGCGCCTCGGCGCGACGGCTTCCACCTCGTGATGCGCGTCGTAGAGCGCGGGACGCAAGAGGTCGTTCATCGCCGCGTCGACGACGGCGAACTTCCTCGTCCCGGCGCCCCGCTTCTGGAGGAGCACGCGGGTCAGCAGCACCGCGGCGTTGGCGACCAGCAGGCGCCCCGGCTCGAAGAGGACCTTCGCCTCGACGCCGCGGAGCGCTTCCGCGAGGGCGCGGCCGTAGACGTGCGGCGCGGGTGGCTCGGGTCCCTCGCCGTAAGGCACGCCGAGGCCCCCGCCGACGTCCACATGGCGGATGTCGTGACCGTCGCGGCGTAGCCGAAGGGCGAGCGTCCGGACCTTCTTCGCGGCCTCCACGAACGGCTTCACCTCGGAGATCTGCGATCCGATGTGGCAAGCGACGCCGACCACTCGCAAATCGGGAAGCTGCGCGGCGAGCCGGTAAGCGGCGCGGGCGCGGTTGGCCGGAATTCCAAACTTGCTCGTCGAAAGAGCGGTCGCGATGTACGGGTGCGTCCGCACGTCGACCTCGGGATTCACGCGAATGGCTACCGGGGCGGTGCGCCGCATCCCGCGCGCCACGCCGGCCAGTTGCTCGAGCTCTTCCTCGCTCTCGCAATTGAACTGGAGGATTCCCGCCTTCAGCGCCGCCGCCAGCTCGTCGCGGCGCTTTCCCACGCCGCTGAAGACGACCTTCGAAGGCTCGGCCCCCGCGCGCAGCACCCGGTACAGCTCGCCGCCCGAGACGATGTCGAAGCCGAAGCCTTCCTCGCGGAGCAGCGCCAGCAGCGCGAGATTCGGGGCCGCCTTCACGGCGTAGCAAGCGAGGAAGTCGAGCCCCCGCACGGCTCGCTGGAAGACGCGGGCGTGCCGCCGCAGCGTCGCCGACGAGTACACGTAGGTGGGAGTTCCCACCTCCCGGGCGATGCGCGCGAGCGGGACCTCCTCGCAGAACAACTCGCCCGACCGCTTGCGGAAGTGGTTCACGGCCCGCCGCCGTCCGCGCTAGCGCCTGCGTCGGGTGCCGGCGTTCCACCGTCGGCCGCTTCCGGAAGGGGCGGACGCGGAGCTCCCTTCACGCCGCACACCGCGGTCGCGAGCGCGAGGGCGAGCGCGAGCGCGCGGACCATCAGAAGGGGATTGCGAAGATGAACCGCGCGGCGTGCGCGATCCCGACGTCGCGCTGGACGACGCCCGCAATCCTGGGCGTGTTGAGGCCGTCGAGCGGCAGCAGCAATCCGTAGGCGAGACCGGTGTGGAACCGGTCGGAGGTGTCGTAGGTGATGCCGACGTTCATCTCGATCCCGAGCGGCTTCTTCAGTCCCGGCGTGTTCTCCTGGTACCAGGCCGAGGCGTACATGAGCGAGAAGAGCAGCTCGAAGCCGGTGTCGTCGCCGCCGCCCGTCTTCCGCCCCGTCGGCCGGTAGCGCAAGGACGGCTTCAGGTACCACGCCGAGGTCACCGCGCTGACCAGGTTGCGGAAGAGGATCATGTCGACGTTGAAGGCGCGGTTGAAGACGAAGTTGTTGACGTGATCGTGGCTTCCCGTCGAGCTGATGTCGATGTGGTTGCCGTCGAGGTCGCCGGGTCCCGCGACTTGATACGGCGCGATTCCCGGAGCGTTGGGCACCGGCTGGAAGTTGCCCGATCCGCTCCGCCAGGGCCTTGCCCCGAAGCCATAGGCGCCCTTGTCGCCGGTGGCCGCGCCGAAGTCGACGCCGAAGAGGAGCGCGTCGGCGGGCAGGAAAGCGACGTCCGTCTGCAGCGCGCCGCCGAACTGGGTGAAGGCGATGGCGCGGCTCAGGTTCGGATCCGCGCCGGGGCCGGGCTCGCGGGCAGCGATGCTCGAGACGTTGCCGATGGTGGCCGCGATCTCCGCGTCGAGGCGCCACCTCTTGCGCTTGAGCGAGAGGAAGACGTCCGGTTGGTAGAACTTCGCGCCGCGGCGGACCACGCCGGCGCGGGCGGAGCCGATCCCGGCGATGGTTCCCACATCGCCGCCGTTCGGTAGCGTCGTAACCGTGTCCCAGGACTGGGTGCGCAGATCCGCGAGGAGGCCGTAGTTCACCACCCACTCGCCTGCGTCGAGCTTGCGCTTCACCACTTCGGGCGTGTCGAGCTTGGTGACCGCGACCGCCACCCGATAGCCGTCGTCGAGCGTGTCGGCGTCGACCGACCGGCCCAGCTCGCCGAAGTCGCCGGTGGTGAAGGCGCCTTTGGAGAGCACGTCGAACATGAGCGAGACGGTGTGGCCCTTGATCTCGCGCGGCTGGAAGGCGACGCGGTCGTAGGTGTCGCCGAAATCGCAGTCGAGGCAGTTGCCGTCGTTGTGCAGGATGCCGAGGCCCCAGTGGTAGCCCATGCGCCCGAAGAGGATCTCGCCGAGCTGCGTGTTGACCCGGCCCCAGACGCGCTTGACCTTCACGTTGTCGGCGAGCCGGGTCGACGAGAGCGTGCTCAGGGGCGTGAAGGGATTGAGGAAGGGGTCGGTCTGCGGATTGGACCCGAGCAGCACGTTGTCGAGGATGTCGAACTGCGTGTAGATGGCGAGGTCCTCGCTGATCTCGAAGGTCGGCTCGAAGCGGAACCGCATGTTCGCCATCGAGAGCGAGTGGTTCCCGCCCAGGCCGATGAACGGGGTGACGAAGATCGGGTGACCTGACGGATCGTTGCCGCGCCCCAGATCGAAATTGTTCATGAACTCGCCGCGCAGGCGGAGATACCCGTGCGGCTGGAAGACGTTCACGCGCTGCCGTAGCTGCTCGACGGCCTCGCTGTCCTGGACGCGCGCGGCGGAGTCCTGCTCGATCCAGGTGGTCTGCTTCTCCATGTCCTCCTTGGCCTTCTGCAGCTCGCGGCGGACCTCCTCCATCACCTGCTTGCGGAACTCCTCGGGATCGAGCTGCGCGGCGGAAGGCTTTCCTTCCTGCGCGGAGGACCGGGTCGACGAGGCGCCCGTGCCCTGCGCGGTCGCCGTTTCGGGAGCGGCCGCCGTGCCCGACTGACCGGTCTTGGCGGAGGTCGAGGGATCGGTCGACTCGCTCGCGGACGGGTTGGCCGGCTGCTTCTGCGCCGGCGGCTTTCGCGCGGGCGGCTTCTTCGCGGTCTGGGCCAGCGCCGCGAGCGGCAGGAGCAGGCAGAGAACGGCGATGGCGGTCGGCCTTTTCATCCGGAGAATCCTTCGAGGGAAGGCGGAGCGGGTAACATGAGGAGGGGGGAGGGTCAAGGCAGCCACACTCCGCGAAACACCGGGTCCGGGAGCGGATTCGCGCGGAAGTTGGCAGCGATGCGCGAGTCGTGCCAGACCTTCGCCCCGATGAACGTCGTCTTCGTCCTGCTGTTCGTCATCGCGCTCATCGCCGCTGCCCTCAAGGGAGACGTCAAGACCGTCGGCCAGGGCGCGCTAGACGGGGCCGGGTCGGCGGTCACCCTCGCCATCGGTCTCATCGGCGTCATGTCGCTATGGCTCGGGCTGCTCAAGATCGCAGAGCGGGCCGGCCTCGTCGAGAAACTGTCCCGCGCCGCGCGGCCCGTCTTCCGGCCCCTCTTCCGCGACATCCCCGACGGGCACCCCGCTCTCTCCTCGATGCTTCTCAACATCGCGGCCAACATGCTGGGGCTCGGCAACGCGGCGACGCCGTTCGGGATCAAGGCCATGGAGGAGCTGGAGAAGCTCAATCCGACGCCGGGGACGGCAACCAATTCACAGGCCCTCTTCGTCGCCATCAATACCGCGAGCTTGCAACTCGTCCCGACCACCGTCATCGCGCTGCGCGCTTCCGCGCACTCGAGCGACCCGGCCGAGATCCTGCTCCCGACCCTGGCCGCGACGAGCTGCTCGCTGGTCGTCGCCATCGTGGTCGCGAAGACGCTGGAGCGGATATGGCGCTGATCGCTGCCGCCAGCGCCGCCTTCCGGCATTCCCTCGAGGTCGGGTCGAACTGGGTCCTCGCCATCCTCGTCGTCGGCATCCCTCTCTACGGGTACCTGAAGGGCGTGAAGGTCTACGAGGCCTTCGTCGAGGGCGCGAAGGAAGGGTTCCAGGTGGCGGTGCGGATCATCCCCTTCCTCGTGGCGGTGCTCTCCGCCGTCGGGGCGTTCCGCGCGGCCGGAGCGATGGACGGGCTCGCACACCTTCTCGGACCCGTGACGAGCCGCATCGGGCTCCCACCGGAAGTGCTCCCCATGGCCATCGTCCGGCCGCTTTCCGGAGGCGGCTCGCTGGGAATCCTCGGGAGCATCCTCGCCGCGCCCGGTCTGGGCCCCGACTCGTACGCGGGCAGGCTCGCTTCCGTCTTGCAAGGATCGACGGAGACCACCTTCTACGTACTCTCGGTCTACTGCGGCGCCGCCGGCATCGTGCGCTATCGCCATTCCCTCGTCGCCGGCCTCTGCGCGGACGCCTCCGGGCTGATCGCCACCGTCATCATCGCCCGCCTGCTCTGGGGGTGAGCGGGCCTCGCTCTGGTCTACCGTTTTGCGCAATCCCTGCTAGCGTGCGCGCCCCATGCGGTCCTGCGGCATCGCCTTCCTCCTCGCGCTCACCACCCTCTGCGCCTGCAAGCGCAGCGAGGACCAGGCGGCGAAGGCGCGCATCTTCTCGCCGGACGATTCGACCTCCGCATCGGCCGACGCGAAGGACCCGATCGACGCCACCCGGCTCGCGGACGATCCCAAGTTCGCCGGACGCATTCTGCGCATGCAGCAGGCCGAGGTGGCGGCGAGGCTCGGGCCGCACCGCGCCGAGACGCGCGTCCAATTCGCCTGGTTCCGAGGCCCGGGCCTCCCGGATGGCGGTTCGGACGTGACGCTCTCCGAGCAGAGCGCTCTCGCGCAGGGACCCAACGAGGACTTCCTGGTGCGCGAGGAGAACGATCGCAACCAGGGGTTCGAGCTCATCCGGGCGAAGGGCGAGGTCTACGTGCGCGGTCTCTTCGGACCGTTCCGCAAGCGGCGCACCGACCGCACCGAGCCAGAGCGCGTGCGGGAGCTGGCCATGGGGTCGGTTCCGACCTTCGATCGCCTCGCGCGGGGCCTCAAGCTCAAGCTCGCCGGCGAGGCCACTGTCGAGGGACGGCGCGTGGTCCGCTACCAGGTGGTGGGCGGCGGCACCCGCACCGAGGAGACCGACCTCCGCGAGCTTCCGCCCATCCAGTACCCCCAGGGCGCCGACGGCAAGAAGGGACCCGATCCGGACACCGCGCGCCGCCTCGAGCTGTGGACGAAGGAAGAGCCGACGCAGCTGTCGGGGACCGTGATCGTGGACAAGCAGAGTGCGGTCGCCATCGGGGCCGACCTCCAGGGACATTTCCGGGTGCCTGGAAACAATGGCCCGGCTGCCGAGCTCGATCTCCACTCGGTCCTGACCACGAGCGACATCGGCAAGAATCCTGGCATCAAGGCCCCGGAGGTGGAGCCCGCCCCGAGCGTCCCACACGCGGTGAAGGATCCCCTGCGCTTCCTCGGGAAGGCCCCCGCCGCGCCGGGCGCTGCCAGCACCGAGGAGCCGGCGGAGGAGTCGGGCGACGAGGAAGAGGCCCCCGCCGAGGCGCCGCCCCCGGCCGAGCGGGCCCGGCGCCGCTGACGGCGGTCGAAAGTTTGACCCCGACTCGAAACCCGTGGTCTCTTGAACAGGCTTTCAGGTGGGGTGCCGTGTAGCTCGGAAAGTGTAAAAAATTGATCTGCCGGGCACGCGGCGTAGGGTGCGAACAGCTGTCGCGGCGACCGACCGAGGTGAGTGCGGCATGGGCAACAAGGGCTCGTCGGGAACGACGACGCAGACGACGGAAGTCCGGGAGATGCTTCGGAAGGCGGCAGAGCGATTGAGCGCCCGGGAAGAGAAGACGGTCCGTATGCGAACCGGCGCCGGAATCGACCTGAAGACTGCCCTGCCCCGCCGCGGCAAGACCACCGAGGCGCGCGCGGAGCTGACCGCCCTCGAGATCGAGCTCACCCGCAAGCTTCTGCAGCGGACCGCGTCGGCGCCGGGCCGGGCGCCCGAACACGCCCCGGGGGAGGCTCCCCAGGTAAGGACGCGCGCGAAGGACAAGATCATCCGGGCGTTGCGCCGCCTGAAATAGCGCGATGCACGCAGTGTGGGCTGCGGCGCTCCTCGCGACGGCTGCCGCGCGTACCTATGGCCCGGAGAAGCTTCCCGAGGTCGCTGATGCCGCGGACCCGCTCGTCGATGCTCTCTCGGTAGTTCCGAAGCTCATCGTCGACCTCCGCTACGCGACTTCCAACAATTTCGCCGGCCGGCCGCTCTATCCCAAGGACACGGACTGCCTGCTCCGGCGGAGCGTGGCGGAGCGCCTCGCCCGCGCAGCTCGCACCCTGGCAAAAGAACACCTGCGCCTCGTCGCCTGGGATTGCCTGCGCAGCCCGGAGGCCCAGCTCGCGCTCTGGAAGGCTCACCCGCAGCCGGGGGCAGTCGCCGAACCGGGGCGCGGCAGCCTCCACGAGCGTGGAGTGGCCGTCGACGTCGGGCTTGCCGATGAGAAGGGCGAACCGGTCGAGCTTCCGACGCCGTTCGACACCTTCGGCGCCGCCGCCGCCGCGGACGCGCCGCTCCCCGAGGGACCCGCGAAACGCCACCGCGATCTGCTCGTCGCCGCCATGCGCTCGGCAGGATTCCGTCCCAACCCGAAGGAGTGGTGGCATTACAGCCGGCTCTACGGCTGGCGCTGGCCGGTCGCGACCTCGCAAACGCCGCGGGCCTCTTCTGCGACGAAGTAGCGTCAGGCGCAGGCATCGAGGAGGAGCGCGGCGAGCGGGTCGAGGGACGGCGCGCCACCGATCTCCGACCACAATTCGCGCAAGGTCGGCCTTCCGCCGCGGGCGAAGAGCCCCTGGATGGCCGCGCCCGCCCGCGGATTGCGCCAGAAGTCCTCGTCGAAGCGCTCGCGCAAGTCGCGATAGGCGCTGGCCGCGAATGCCCTGCCACGAAGCCCGGCGAATGGCTCGAGCCAGGGATCGAGGTCGCGCACCGCCAGCCCGGTGGGAAGCGCCGCTCCGCAGGCGCGCTGGAAGAGGTCGCGGCTCAATGCGCCTGCCCGGCCGGAGAATCCCGACACGTGCGCCTCACGGGATGCGAGCGCCCCGGCCGCGAGAATCCTTGCGTCGAAGAGATGGGCGACGGCGATGGCCCGCTCGTCGTCCCGGGAGAGATCGGCCTGGGCGCAGCGCTTCGTCCAGCGCGGATCGAGGAGCAGGAAGGCGAAGAGCGCCTCGCAGGCGTGGTCGAGGCCTCCGTCGGAGAGCCAGAGATCCTCTGGAGGCGCATCCGGAGGCGGGCCGGCGCGCAAGAGCGCGGGGCCGATCGCGGCGAAGAGGTCCCGGAGCGCGCCTGGACCGACCGCTGGGAGCAGGCAGATCCGGACGTCGTGCGGGGGATCGACGGGCACGGCGCGGGCACCGAGTGGTTTCGCCGGGCGATCGTCCTCGTCGATGCGCACGTGGCCCCCCGCGCCGAGGTCGAGGCGCAGCTGCTCCGCCCAGCGGCGGCAGGTGCGCAGCATCTCGCCTCGCGGAAACGCCGAGGCGAAGGACGGGGCGTAGACGAGGGAGAGGACGTCGTGCCGGGAAAGATCGCGGCTCTGCGTGTCGCAATGACGCCGCAGGATCCAGCCGCCCAGGTCCTTCGCGACCCCGTCGGTCCTGCGGAGAAAACCTTCGCAAGCCTCGGTCAGCGGATCCCCGGGCGGCGGCGGCTGGGCGGGGACGAGGCCTGCAGGAAGTCGCGGGTCGGGAGAACGCGCCTCCTTGGGCGGCTCCGGCGCCGGCTCTGCCCAGCCTCGCTGGTGCAGGGCCCACGCCCCCTGGAGCGGATCGCCCTCGTGCAGCTCCAGCAGCGCTGCCTGCGCCGCTTCCCAGGAGGCGCCGAGCGCCCCGATCGCTTCTTCGCTCGCGCGGGCGAGGCCGTCTTCCATCTCCGCGCGCCGGTCCCGCGACCGCTCGAAGGGAAGGTCGCGCTCGACGACGACGGGGGCGAGCGCTCCGTGGAGTCCGGGATCGCCGGGAAGGCGCACCGAAGGGCGCCGCGGGAAGTCCCATAGCTCTTGCGCCGCACGAGGCTCGAGGGTCAGCGCGCGCACGCGCACGAGGAAGTCGCGCAGCGAAGCGAGTCGCGCCGAGCGGCCCGGTGTACCGGCGGAGGCGAGCGCCTCGCAAGCCTGGGCGAGCCCGTCGGAGCTGGTTGCGAGAGGGTGCGCGCGAACGATCGTCATCGCGTCCGACGGCGCGCGCAGGCCCCGGGCGCGCGCGAGCTCGATCCGCGCCAGCTCCCCGCACAGCGCAACGGCGTCTTCGCGCAAGGCGGCGAGCTCGCGGATCGGCACACGGCCCTCTTACCGCGAACCGCGCGGCCATGGTTGACTCGCGCAATGCGATCGGTGGTCCTGCTCGTAGCTCTTCTGCTGATCTTCGCTTGCACCAAGAAGGAGGAAGCGCCGCCGAGAACCGGTCAGCCCGGGCGGACCGGGTCGGCCCGCATCTCCGGCGTCGTGCGCCTTTCCGGCGCTCCGCCACCGCCGCCCCGGGTGACGCGCGGATCGACGCCCGAGTGCCGCAAGAACGCGCCGCCGCCGAGGGACGCCGCGGTGGTCCTCGGGGCGGGAGGCGAAGTGGCCGAGGCGTTCGTCTGGATCCGCGAAGGCCTGCCCGAGGGCGATTATCCCATCCCGACCGGACCGGTGGTCGTCGACCAGCGAGGCTGCGAGTACGCCCCTCGCGTCATCGGAGTTCGCGCGGGGCAACCGGTCGCCTTCCGCAACGACGACGACGCGCTTCACAACGTCCACGCCCTCGGACGCGGACCGAATCAGTTCAACTTCGGGATGCCGCTAGCGGGGATGGAGACGAAACGGACCTTCGCTTTGCCGCAGGTGATGGTCCCGATCGGTTGCGACGTTCATCCCTGGATGCGGGCGTACGCCGGCGTCGTGCAACACCCGTTCTTCGCCGTCACGGGCGTCGACGGGAAATACCTGCTCCAGGGTCTGCCGCCGGGCTCGTACACGGTCGAGGCCTGGCAGGAGGCGCTGCCGCGAACGACCGTCGTAGTCGCGGTCGGAGACGGCGAGTCGAAAACGGCAGATTTCGTGCTTCACCAATGAAACTTCGCTAAGGTGCGCGCGGCGAAAGAAACAAGGAGCGCGCGAATGGACCCGAGAGTAACGGAGTGGTTCAACCTCATCTTCCGCTGGGCGCACCTCGCGGCCGGGGTGATGTGGATCGGGCACCTCTGGTTCTTCAACTTCGTCAACTCGCAGCTCGCCAAGACCTATGACCCCGACTCGAAGAAGAAGGTCCTGCCCGAGCTGATGCCGCGTGCTCTCTACTGGTTCCGCTGGGGCGCCGCCTACACCTTCATCACCGGCATCCTGCTCCTGCTCCTCGTCTACTGGCACGGCGGGCTGATGGTGGAACCGGATCGAAGCCTCGGCCAGGCCGGGGCCGGCGCGATCGGTCTCGTCATGATCATCGTCGGTTTCGCCATCTACGACGTCCTCTGGAAGAACATGAAGAACGAGACGACGGGGATGATCGTCTCCTTCGTGCTCACCGCCGTATTCGCCTTCGCATGCTCGCTCTTCATGTCGGGTCGGGCGACGTTCATCCACGTGGGCGGGCTCTTCGGCACCGTCATGGCCGCCAACGTGTGGATGCGGATCTGGCCGGCGCAGCGGAAGATCATCGCGGGCGTGAAGGGGACCGGTCCCGCGGCGGACCCCGCCGTCGTGGCGATCGCCGGCCTCCGCAGCAAGCACAACACCTACATGAGCATGCCGCTCATGTTCATCATGGTCTCGAACCACTTCCCCACCGTTTACGGCGCGCAGCAGGGCTGGATCATCCTGATGGTCCTCATTGCCATCGGCTGGTTCGTCACCAAGCTGCTCTACGGCAAGGCCGCCTCGCCGGAGCCCGCGAAGTTCTGAGGGGCCTGGCCTCCGGATTCTGGTATACCGCCGCCTCCGGAGGCCTCGTGCAGAGCGTGAACTTGATCAGCGACGCGCGGTTCTCGGACGATGCGCCCACCACCCTTCACGCGCTGAAGACGGATCAGCTGCTCGTGGACGGCCTCTATCTCAAGCCGGGGCAGCGGCTTGGTTGGCACAAGGTTGCGGAAGGCGATCGCGCCTTCCTCTGCGTGCAGGGACAGGGAGAGCTGGTGTTGGAGACCGTCGCCGTGGGGAACGAGTTGCGCATCCCGCTGGCCCTCGGTGCGGTAGCGCTGGCGCCCCGCGGTGTGTTCCACGACCTCGTGGCCGGCGCCTCTGGGATGGTCTGCTCCGCGTTCTCCAGGTTCCCGGTGCGGATCGTCGAAAAGGGCTGAAGCCCGCCGTGGCGCGCCGCCCGCCGTCGAGGCTGCGGCTCTTCGCAACGCCTCGTGACGCGGGGACGCCGCTCGATCGCTTCGTCGCCGAGCGCGGCGGAATCGATCTCGAGGAAGCTCGCGCCGCCGTCGCCCGGGGCGGCGCCTTCGTCTCCGGAAAACGGGTGCGCGAGGCGCAGTTCACGCTCCGCGGCGGCGAGACGGTCGAGGTCTCGCTCCGCCCAGACGCGGCCGGAGTCGCGCTCGAGGATGCGCGGGTGCTGCTCCTCGATCGGCAGGTCCTGGGCATCGACAAGCCCGCCGGTGTTCTCGCCCAGGAAGGCAGGGCGGGCGGGCCGGCCCTGGCCGATCTCGCCGCCGACCTCTTGCGCGCGCGAGGCGAAGCGCCGGCCGTTTTCCTCGTCCACCGCCTCGATCGCGGGACGACGGGCGCCACCGTGCTGGCGCGAACCAAGCCGGCGCAGGCCGCTCTGCTCGCCGAGTTTCGCGAAGGGCGGGTCGAAAAGGAATATCGTGCGCTGGTCGCGGGCGAGCCGCGCGACGAGGAAGGGATCATCGACCTCGCGCTCGGTCCCGACCGCGCCGTGCCCGGCAAGAGGCGGGTCGATCCGGCGGGAGAGCCGGCGCAGACCCGCTACCGGGTACTGGAGAGGTTCCAGGGAGGCGCGCTCGTCGCCGCCTTTCCCCAGACGGGACGGACGCACCAGGTGCGGGTCCATCTCGCCGCGGTGGGAATGCCGCTCGCGGGCGATGCCCGCTACGGAGGGCCGCGCTTTTTCACCGCAGCGGAAGGCGACCGTCTGGAGGTACGCCGGCCTCTGCTCCACGCCTTCGGGCTGCGCGTCCGCCACCCGGCGTCCGGGTTCGTGACGCTCGCCGCCGAGGTGCCCGACGACCTGCGTGATGCTGCGCACTTCCTACGGGCGCGATCGCATTGAAAGCGCCTTGGCCCTCTGTTAGACCGCGCCCCTCTGGAGGTGACGCGCAAATGTCCGAGATGAGCGAGTCGGGGGAGAAGAAGGAAACCGGGCTTCTCATCGTGCAAAGCAAGGTCCGGGAAGTGATCCGCCAGAAAGAGAAGCGGGTCTCCGACGACTTCATCAACGCGCTCAGCGAGCACGTCCTGCACACCATCGAGCGCGCCGTGCAACGGGCGAGCGCCAATGGGCGCAGCACCCTGCGTCCGGAAGACATCTGACGAGGGGACCTCGTCGTTGGATCAAGGACAGGTAGCCGGTCCAGGCCGGGGTGGGGCGCAGTAGAAACGAGAGGATGCGAAGGGAAGCGTCGCCCGCTACTCTCTCCCGTGGAAAGGTCTGGAAACCGAGTGCGCCATCGCCTGCAGAACGGCCTCACCGTCCTCGTCGAGGAAAACCACGCCGCCCCCGTGACCGCGTTGCAGGTCTGGGTACGGGTCGGCAGCGCCGACGAGCTTCCGCACGAGGCCGGCCTCGCGCATTTGCACGAGCACATGCTCTTCAAGGGAACGGCGCGGCGCGGTCCAGGCGAGATCGCCCGCACCATCGAGGCGTCGGGCGGCGAGATCAACGCCTGGACGAGCTTCGACCAGACGGTCTACCACGTGGTGGTAGCGAGTCAGTTCACCGCCCAGGGGCTCGACGTCCTCGCCGACGCCATCACCCAGGCCGCTTTCGATCCGGCGGAGCTTTCCCGCGAGATCGAGGTGGTCTGCGAGGAGATCAAGCGCAGCCTCGACTCGCCCGCGCGCAAGCTTTCCAAGGAGCTGTTCGCGGCGGCGTATACCCGGCACCCGTACGGAAAGCCGGTCATCGGCACCGAAGAGAGCGTGCGCAGCTTCACCCGCGACGGGATCCTGCGTTTCTACCGGCGCTGGTACCGGCCGGAAAACTGCGTGGTGGTCGCGGTGGGAGACGTTCGCGAGGCGGAGATCCTGGAGCTCGCGCAGCGGCACTTCGCCTGGCCCGGGGGCGGATTCGAGCCGGCGACGGAGAGATCCGGGGAGCCGCCCCGCTCGCGGCCGCGGGGACGCATCGTCCGCGAGAAGCTGAAGGAAGGGTATCTCTCCATCGCGTGGCCGGCGCCGTCGCTGCTCGATCCGGACGTCGCCGCGCTCGATGCGCTCGCCATCGTCCTCGGGCATGGGGACGGCTCGCGACTCTTCCGCGCCTTGAAGCGCGACCGGCTCCTCTGCACCGAGGTGCAAGCGAGCTGCTACACCCCGGTCGATCCCGGCCTCACCATCGTCGGGCTCACCCTCAAGCCCGAGCAGGTGGAGGACGCGGTCCGCGAGGCGCTCCGGCAGGTCTACGCGACCCGCGCCGCGGAGGTCACCGACGAGGAGCTTTCTCTCGCGTGCCGGCTGATCGAGAGCGAGGCCGTCTACCAGCGCGAAACGGTGCAAGGGCAGGCGCGCAAGCTCGGGTTCTACGAGTCGAGCGCCTCGGGCATCGAGTTCGAGGCCCAGTATCTCGCGCGTGTCGCTGCCTTGACCCCGGGGATCGTGCGCGAGGCCGGCGAGCGACGCATCGATCCCGGAGCGGCGGTCGCCTGCGCCATCCTCCCCGAGGGAGACGGGATTGATTCGGAGGGGTTGTCCACGCTGCTCCTCGAGGCGGAAGAGGCGGCGCGCAAGGCTCCGCGGGCTCCGCCTTCGCCTCGTCCGCCCGAGAAGCGCGAGCCGATCCGATTCGCCGAGCCGCGCACGGGGCCTCTCCTCCGCGAGCCGCTGCCCGGTGGAGGCGCGCTCCTCGTCAAGGAAGAGCGGGCCGTCCCGCTCGTTGCGTTGCGCGCGGTATGGCCGGGCGGGCTTCGCGCGGAGAGCGACGCCGACTGCGGGGTCAACATGCTGCTCGCCCGCCTCGCCGCGAAGGGAACGCGATCGCGCGGCGCGATAGAGCTGGCGCGCGAGTTCGAGGCGATGGGCGGTTCCATCGGCGGCAACTCCGGGCGGAACTCGTTCGGGGTCCGCGCCGAAATGCTCTCGCGCCACCTGGAACGCGGATTCGAGCTCTTCGCCGAGTGCATCGCCGAGCCCTCGTTCGCGCCGCCCGAGGTGGAGCGCGAACGCAAGCTCCAGCTCGACGAGTTGCGATCGCGGGAGGACAACCCGGCGGGCGTCGCCTTCCAGCTCTTCTCCGAGACGCTCTACCGCAAGCATCCCTACCGATTCGATACCCTCGGTACCGAGGAATCGATCTCCCGGCTGGGACCTTCTCATCTCGCGGCGTATCGCGAGCGCCGCTATTCGCCCGGGCGAGCCGTCCTCTCCGTGGTCGGGGACGTCGATCCCGCCCAGGTGCAGCGGCTCGCGAGCAAGCATTTCGGCGCGCATCGGAGCGGACCGGCCGTGGAGCTGCGGCCGCCCGAAGAGGAACGGCCGGCATCGCCGCGGCGCGTGGTGAAGAAGCTCGCCAAGGCGCAGGCGCACCTCGTCGTCGGCTTCCTCGGAGCGCGGCTTTCCGATCCGCTGCGATGGCCGCTGGAAGTCCTCTCCGCAGTGCTCTCCGGCCAGGGGGGCCGGCTCTTCGTCGAGCTGCGCGACAAGCGGAGCCTCGCCTACAGCGTGACGAGCTTCTCGATGGAAGGGGTCGATCCCGGCAGCTTCGCCGTCTACATCGGCTGCGGCCCGGAGAAGGTCACGGAGTCGCTGGAAGGAATCCGCCACGAGCTCGAACGCTGCCGCCAGTCGCCGCCGACGCCGGCCGAACTGGACCGCGCGCGGACGCACCTCATCGGAACGCACGCCATCAGCCTGCAGCGCAACTCGGCGCGGGCGGCCGTCTACGCCTTCGACGAAGCGTACGGTCTGGGAGCGGACTTCTCCTCGCGGTTCGCCGAGCACGTCGGGGCGGTGACCTCCGCGGACGTCCTCGCCGCCGCGCAGCAGGTCCTCGATCCGCGCGGCGAGGTCATCGCGCTGGTAGCTCCCGAGGGCGCCATCCCGTCCGAGCTGTCGTGACGTGAGCTTCCTGCTCGTCCTCGTGGCTCCGCCCGACGAGCTGGAGATCCTCGCCGCCGACCTGTTCGATCTCGGCGCGGCCGGAGTCGAGCTGCAGGAGCCCGGTCAGTTGCTCATGCCGGGAACGGCGCCGCTTCCTTCTGGCCTGGGGCGCTGCCTCGCGCATTTCACCGACCGTGAAACCGCGGTCGCGGCCGCCGCGGAGCTGCCGCGCTTCGATGCCGTCCCGGTGGAGGTTCCCGAGGAGGACTGGAGCGTCGCCTGGCGGGCGCATCACAAGCCGATGCGCATCGGGCCCCGGGTCCTCGTGCATCCGCCCTGGGACACGGCAGAGGCCTCGCGCGCGCAAGTTCGTGTCGCAATCGACCCGGGCATGGCCTTCGGAACGGGGAGCCATGCGACAACGGCTCTCTGTCTCGAGCGTCTCGACGAATTGCTCGCCGAGCGCCCGGGCGCGGACGTCCTCGACATCGGGACCGGAAGCGGGATTCTCGCCATCGGCGCGGCGCTCCTCGGCGCCGGGCGGGTGTGCGCAACCGAGAATGACCCCATTGCGCTGGAGGCAGCGCGCGGCGGAGCGGCCTTGAACGGTCTGGCGGAAGGTCGGATCGAGCTCCTGCTCGTCGAGCCGGACCATGTCCCGGGAGCGCCGTTCGGGATCGTGGTGGCGAACATCCTGCTCAACACGCTCGTCGAGCTTGCGCCGGCGATCGCGGCGCGCGTTGCGCGGGGCGGCCGGCTGGTCCTGAGCGGCCTCCTCGCCGATCAGGGCGACGAAGCCGAGGCTGCATATCGCGCGCAGGGGCTCCGGACAGTCGGGCGCAAACAGCGCGAGGAATGGATCCGGGTCGAGCTGGAGCGGCCGGCGTGAAGCGGCGCCTGCACGTTCCGCCGGCGCAGCTCGCTCGCGGAAATCCCGTCGCGCTGACGGCTTCGCAAGCACGCTACGTCGAGACGGTCCTGCGGCTGCGGGCGGGAACGATGATCGAGGTGTTCGACGGCGAAGGCCGGCGCTTCGAGGCGGAGCTTACGCCGTCGGGTCTGCGGATTGGCAGCGAGCTGCCGCGCGCCCCCGAATCGACGCTGGACGTCTGGCTGGCGCAGGCGATCGTGAAGGGCGACAAGCTCGACCTCGTCGTGCAGAAAGCGACCGAGCTGGGTGTCTCGCGATTGGTGCTCTTCGATTCCAGCCGTTCGGTGGTGAAGCTCGACGATCGCCGGGCCGGTTCGCGCGTCGAGCGGCTGCGGCGGGTCGCCGAAGAGGCGGCACGGCAGTGCGGACGGAGCGACGTCCCGCCGATCGACGGGCCGATTCCTTTGGACGAGCTCCCCGGCCGGCTCGAATCGGATCGCCTCGGGCTGCTGCTCGATCCGGAAGAGACGGAGCTGCGGCTGTCGCAGGCAGCGCGCGGGGCGTCGCGCCTTTGCCTCGCCGTCGGTCCGGAGGGCGGTCTTGCTCCCGAGGAGCGCGATCGAGCCGCGGCCGCAGGAATGATCCCCGTCTCGCTCGGCCGGCTCGTCTTCCGCACGGAGACGGCCGGGCTGGCGGCGCTCGTCGTGGTCCGGCACCTGGCCGGTGATCTAGGCTAGGACTCGGGGTGAATTCGTCAGCGAAAGCCGACGTTGCGCGCACTCGCGAGGAACGGCTGAAGACTGACGCGCGAGAAGGAAAGGCGGCCGAGTTCGTCGCGCAGCATCCGGTGGTGCGCACGCATCCAGATCCAGCCGGAATTGACCTGTCGCTTTTCCTGGGAGGTGGGCTCGCTCGCGCTCTGGGACAACCGCTGCGCAGCACAATCCTGTGAACGACTACCACGGCTACCGCCGGGTGATGCACCGGATCACGGCGATCGGCTCTACTTCTCCGCGAGCAAAGCCGAAGGCAACGACGAGATCTACCGGATCCAGCCGGACGGTTCGGGGCTCGCGCGCTTGACCCGCGGGGCCGAAGGCATCCGTTAGCCGTCGTGGCCATTGCGAAGCGGCGGGCGTCCAGTCCCCGATGACCCGCGCATCTCGCAGATCGGTCCGATCCGCGGTGGCCAGCGTGCTGATTGGGGCGATGCTGCAAGCCTTGCCTGCGCGGGCCGGCCAGGTGCCTGACGCACCGGTGCAGGAGCCGCCGTACCGGTTGCGCGTCCATCTCTTGAGCCCCGACGAAGCCGTCGAATTGCACCGGCTCGCAGGACGCGACCGCATCATGGTCTGCAAGGCACCTTGCGACACGGAGGTCTCGTTCCGCGCTGCGGACCGCTTCGCCATCGACGGTCCAGGCCTGTTGAGAAGCGCCGCTTTCCACCTGCCGGCGCGTGACGGGGAAGCTGCCTTCCGTGTCACGCCCGAATACACGGCGCCCATGCAGGTCGCTGGCATTCTCGGAGGCGCGGCCGGTTTCGCATTCCTGTACGGCGGCATCGGGTACCTGGGCGAGGCGGCGTTGGGCGGAGTGTCTTGCGACGGCGAAGCGCCTTGCCTCGCTCGGCACCAGAGCGACCAGAACCATTACCGCGTCGTCGCTCTGATCGGCCTCGGGGTCACGATCGCCAGCGCGGCCTTCGTCATCTGGGGCAGCCTGCATCCGACGCGCGTCGTCCCGGACGCTCCTGCCGACGGAAAACAGGGTCCCTAGAACTGCAGCCGGGCCCCTACGCCGATCACGGTGTCGCTCGCGACCAGATCGATTTCGGGAAAGACCTCCAGCCGAGCCTTGGGCGGCGCTACGTCCGGAATCGAATCGTCGATCTCCCGCTCGGGCGAGAACCTCCTGAAGTTCACGAGCGAGTAGACGAAGGGGAGGCCGCGCCCGTCCTATCGCGCTGGCAGCGCCTTCGGCAACACACCGGAGCGCCGGGGTGCTGCGAGACGGGATCTTCCGCCTCGAGATGCCCGAGCAGATGCGACGACGCGACCAGGATGATCGGGCGGAAGAGCAGGTTCATCCGGCACCGCGAGGAGCGTCGCGGTCATCACCGCGAAACCTGCGGAGCAGCCCCGCGACCCGACGCACCGGAATGCGATCGGCGGCCCGCAGGAACATCCGCACGAACCAGGGGCTCGGGGCGCGCTGATCGGTCTCTTCCGCGCTCTTGATGGTTTGCGCCCTGCGCGGTGGGTCGTGACACCCCCGCCGCGGGCTGGCACGCTTCCCGGCGACCTGACGGGTAGCTGCGACGAGGAGTACGGAACAGCACTTACCAGACACCGCCCCTCGAAACGCGGGTTGAATGGCCTATCCTCCGGAGCGCTGCGATGCCGAGCATTCATTTCATCTGCCGTCGTGGCCTGAACCTGCAGGTGGTCAAACATCCGGTGTACGAGAGCGGCGTCTGGGACATCGAGAAGGACGCTCCACGGTTGGTCGGCGGAATGATGTTCCTGCACGAGACCAAGGCGGACAAGTCGTACTTCGGCGGACGCATCGAGAGCTACCGAGTCGTAGAAACAGATGAAGCGCATAGCCGCCGTGTCGTATTTACGGTCACGTCCCTTCGCGAGGGTAAGGGCGCAAGTTGGCGCGGAACAGCCCACGGGATGGCATGGACGAGTGGAGTGGTCGAGGACGCGACCTAGCTGAATGGACACCGAAGTCCTCATCGTCGGAGCCGGCCCGACCGGTCTCGTGCTCGCGATCTGGCTCGCACGGTCGGGCATCCGCGTTCGCATCATCGACAAGGCGCCGGAGCCAGGCACGACCTCTCGCGCCCTCGCGGTCCAGGTACGGACCTTGGAGCTCTATCGCCAGCTCGGATTCGCGGAGGAGGTGGTCGAGGCAGGTCTCAAGTTCGCCGCGGCGAACTTCTGGGCGCGAGGAAGGAGAGCGGGGCACGTGGAGTTCGGCGCGCTCGGTGCGGTCTTCACCCCCTTTCCCTACGCCCTCATCTATCCGCAGGACGAGCACGAGCGCTTCCTCATCGAGCGGCTCTCGGAGCTCGGCGTCCAGGTCGAGCGCGGGGAAGAGCTGCTCGACTTCGAGGAGAAGAGCGACGGCGTCGTGGCGCATCTGCGGGGTTCGACCTGCTCCGCCGCGTTCCTCGCCGGCTGCGACGGCGCGCACTCGATCGTCCGCGAGCGGCTCGGCATCACCTTTCCGGGCGGGACGTACGAACATCTCTTCTACGTCGCCGACGTGGAGGCGAGCGGTCCGGTCGTCGACGGCCAGCTCCACGCGTCGGTCGATGAAAGTGATTTCGTCGCCGTGTTCCCGCTCAAGCAGCAGGGTCGCGCCCGGCTGATCGGAACCATCCGGTCAGGCTCGGAGAAGCAACGCGACGATCTCGGCTGGGACGACGTGAGCACCAGCCTTTTACAGCGGCTGCGCATCGAGGTGCGCCGCGTGCACTGGTTCTCGACGTACCAGGTGCACCATCGCGTCGCGGCGCGGTTCCGGCGGGGACGCGCCTTCCTCCTCGGCGATGCGGCGCACATCCACAGTCCCGTCGGCGGGCAGGGGATGAACACGGGCATCGGCGACGCCGTGAACCTCGGCTGGAAGCTCGCCGAGGTGCTGCGTCACCGCGCACCGCCGGGCATTCTCGACAGCTACGAGCCGGAGCGGATCGGATTCGCGCGCCGGCTGGTCGCGACCACCGATCGCGTGTTCCAGTTCGTCACCAGGACCGGTCCGCTCGCAGCCCTGGTTCGCGTTCAGGTGGCGCCCCGAGCAATCTCCGCGGCCTTCCACCTGCGCGCCGTGCGGCGGTTCCTCTTCCGCACGGTCTCGCAGACGGCGATTTCGTATCGCTCGAGCGACCTGAGCGAGGGCAGGGCAGCGCGCGTGCACGGCGGAGACCGGCTGCCCTGGGTGCAGTCGAACCCGGACAACTTCACGCCGCTCGAGTCGCTCGGCTGGCAACTGCACGTGTACGGAACCGCGTCGTCCGCGCTGAGCCAGACCTGCGCGGCGCGGCGATTGCCGCTACACGCCTTTCCCTGGACGCGGAGCGCGGCGCTCGCGGGACTGGGACGCGACGCCATCTACCTCGTGCGTCCCGACGGCCACGTCGCGCTCGCGCATCCTTCGCAGGATCCCGCGGTCCTCGAGCGCTATCTCGACCTTCGCGGGCTCCGCTTGGTCGCAAAAGCGTGAGCCGGACCTCACCGCACGAGCAAGCTCCCCCCACTTCTCGAACTCGATCCCCCGGGTCTTCGACCAGGTGAGCATGGGATCTCCTATGAACCGGTTGGTCTCGTCTTTCAAAACGATCCGATGCCGCGAGAGGATCTTTCAACCGTGAAGACGCTCACCTCTCCTCGACGACCTTCCTCGCCGGTTCCCCGGGCACTAGCGCTCGCGTGCCTCTTTCACTGCTCTACGCCAGCGCTGCCGCGGTCGGAGGTGCCGAGGATTTCGTTCGCCAGCCAGGCCGCGGGCCGTAGTTGCCGTTCGAGCGACTCGTGCGCGTACTTCTGCTTCGCGCGCCATCAGGACCTCGCGTTCGGCGCCGACGCGGAAGGGATCTGCGATCTCGCCCAGCGTGGAGCGCGCAAAGTCGTCGAGAATGGCAAGGTCGCGCGCGTCGTCATCGTAAACTGAGCTCCGCTGCACGTACCGCGCGTCTGCGCGAGCGAGACTAATCGAAATCGCGCGAGCACCTTGACGGCCAAACGTCATGGCGCGCACGCTGGAGACGCGGGGTGTTGGAATCGATGCGCAAACGGGAGCGGAGAGTCGCGTCAACCGCGCGCTGAGGGTGGCTCGTGGCGTTGCCCGCTGGCAGCCGGATCGGCCCGTACCAGGTGCTCGCGCCTGTCGGCGCGGGCGGCATGGGCGAGGTGTACCGCGCTCGCGATTCCCGGATCGGACGCGAGGTCGCGGTCAAAGTCCTGGCGGATCAGGGACCCGGCACACCTCGATCGGCCCGGCGGCTCGAGCAGGAAGCGCGGCTCGCGGGATCGCTCAACCACCCGAACGTGCTGACGGTCCACGACGTCGGCGAGCACGAAGGGAATCCCTACCTCGTCACCGAGCTTCTCGAGGGCGAAACGCTGCGCGCTCGTCTGAGGACGGGTAGCCTCAAGCCGCAGGAAGCGCTGGGGATCGCGCTGCAGGTCGCTCGCGGGCTCGCGGCAGCTCACGGGAAGGGGATTGTCCACCGCGACCTGAAGCCAGAGAACCTGTTCCTCACCCGCGAAGGCGGCGTGAAGATCCTCGACTTCGGAATCGCACGGGCGCTGCCGTCCGCCCTCCCGGCGCCGACGCTGAGCGAGGGGAAGCCCCCGCTGAACACCGCTCCGAGCTCGTTTCTCGGCACGCCGGCGTACATGAGCCCGGAGCAGGTGCGAGGTCGCGCTGCGGATGCGCGGTCGGACATCTTCAGCCTCGGCGGGGTGTTGCACGAGATGCTCACTGGCCAGCGGCCGTTCGAGCGCGACACGGAGATCGCGACGGGCGCTGCCATCCTGCGCGACGACCCGCCGCCGCTCCCCCACCGCACGCCGGCGGCTGACGCGAAGATCGTCGCGCGCTGCCTGGCGAAGAGGCCCGACGATCGCTTCCAATCGGCGCGGGATCTCGTCGGCGCTCTCGAGCGGGTGCAGCCCCGACCGAGGGTGAGGACGGCCTGGTCGATCGCGGGCATCGCCGCCGCGCTCGCGGTGATCGTTGCAGTGCGGCCCCGTCCGGCCCCGCTTCCACCAGGGAGATTGGTAGTCGCGGTTGCCGACGTCGCAAATGCCACGGGCGATGCCGGGCTCGACGGCCTTTCGCTACTGCTTGGCACCGCGCTCGAGCAGTCGCGGCGCATCTCGCTCCTGGGGCGGTCGCGCATGCTGGAGACCCTGCGGGATGCCGGGCGTCCCCTACCGGCGCGAATCGACGAATCGCTTGCGCGCTTCGCGGCGATCAAGGCGCAAGCCAATGCCCTGCTCCTGCCGGCGGTGCGCAACCTCGGAGGGGACTATGAAGTCGAGTTGCGCGCGGTCGACCTCGCGCACAACGACCCGCTGTTCACGACACGCGAGCGCGCTGCGGGAAAGAGCGCCATCCTCGACGCGCTCGACCGCGTGTCCGACCGCGTACGCAAGGAGTTGCAAGAGGATGCGAAGGATGCAGCGCAGCCGCGCGTGCGCGTGGCGCAAGTGGTGCCGGCGGATCCCGAGGCATGGCGACACTACGCCGACGGTCGGCGGCTCGCCTCGGAAGGGCGCAACATGGAGGCCATGGGCGAGTACCAACGGGCGCTTGCGGTAGACGAGGACTTCCCGCTCGCCCACCTCGAGCTGGCGGAGGTCGACGAGTACAGCGACGTCGAAGCGAAGGAGAAGCATCTCGACGCCGCGCTGCGAGGCATCGATCGCTTGCCTCCCAAGGAGCGCGAACTGGTCCAGGCAACGCGCGCCAGGCTCAAAGGGCGCTTGCAAGAGGCCATCGAGCTTTACGACCGCGCGATCGCCGCCTGGCCGCAAGACCCTCGCCTCTCGGTCGGGGCGGCGTATCTCTACACGGAATACCTCGCCGACGGGGAAGGGGGCCGGCCACATCTGGAGAGGGCGCTGACGCTGGCCGAGCTCGACCATCGCACCGCAATCAAGTACTTCCTGCTGCTCGGACGTCTCGACGAGGCGCTGGTCCGCGCCCGCCGCTTTACCGAAGAATCGCCCGGGCGGTTCTCCTTTGAGAACCTGTCGATCGTGCACCGCGTGCGTGCGGAAACGGCCGAATCCATGGCCGCGGCCCGGCGCGCTCTCTCCTTTGGCGGCGGCCCTCCGAGCGGTGGGCTCTTCTGGAGCTTCGTCGAGGGCGACTCCATCGGGGAGCTCGAGGACCAATGGAACGAAGCCGGCCAGCGCAAGTGGGAACTCCTTGCGCTTCGCGGCCGCCGCCGGGACGCCTGGCGCGCCCTCGAAGCGCTGGCCCCGCCGGAGGGGTCGCCAGCCCGGGGCTTCCATCACGCGCGGCTCATGGACTATCGCTGGGGCGACGGCAAACCCGACCTGATCTGGGCCGAGGCCGTCGCTCAGCTCACGCTCGGGTCCCAGACGGCGATGTGCGCGCCGATTCAGCTCGCCGCCCTCGGCGACCTGGAACGCGCGCAGCGGATCATGAATCTCTTCGCTGGGGAGGACCCGCGCTGGTTGTGCAAACGGCTGTACCGGCACTTGCGCGAGTGGAAGCAAGGGGATCGCGAGGCGGCGATCCGCGGTCTGCGCAGCCTGTGGATGCCCGAGGCGACCTTCCACCTTGGCGAGGTGCTGGCCGACTCCGGCCGCCACGAAGAGGCGGCGCAACAATTCCGGGCATTCCGCCTCTGGCCGGAGTGGGACAACAACTGGGGCGCGATAAGCTTCGCGTATCCGGTCAGCCTGTACCTGGAGGCCGTGTCGCTGGAGCGGCTCGGACAGCGCGAACAGGCTCGCCAGCTCGTGGACCGGCTCCTTGCAATGTGGAACCGTGCCGACCCGGAGTTGCCCACGCTGCGCGCCGCGAGGGCGCTACGCTCGCGGCTCGTCCAGTAGCTACCCGTTCCACAATCGGCCGGACCGTCACTGCACGAGCAATCTACCCCCGATCATGTCCATCCCGCAGACGTAGCTGATCTCCCCGGACTTCTGCGGCGTGAAGTCGATAGCGACCGCCTTGTTCAGCGGTAGCTCCTTCTTGATCCCGAGATCCTTGATGACGATCTCCGTCGCACAGGTCGAGTCGGTTTTCCGCGTGACGACCAGGTGGACGGGTTCCCCCTTCTTGAGCTCGACCTTCTCGGGCTCGAAACCCTTGGTCGTCACGGCGAGCTCGATGGTCCGCGCAGCCGGCGCGGCGGCGAGGAGGACTGCGATCAGGATGGCGTTCATGTGCTGCGGCTCCTTTGCGAGTTGCGGCAGGACCTGGCCCCCTGCTCGGAGTGCGTAGCACCTCCCGAAGCGCCCTGGTAGCCCGGCGTCGGCATGGTGGCGGAAAGGGGCGATCAGCCCTCTGCGGCCAGAGCTTCCTTCACCGCCGGACGGGCTGCGATGCGATCGAAGTAGGCCTTGAGCGCAGGCCACTTCGCAAGCTCGATGCCCCGGGTCTTCGACCAGGTGAGCACGGTGAAGAGATAGGCGTCGGCGACGGTGAAGCGCTCGCCGAGCAGGAATTGCCGGCTGGCGAGCTGCTCGGCCACCCAGCCGTACTTGACCAGCCGCTGCTCGCGCACCGTGTCCTTGACCTCTTGCGGCGCGTTTGGCGGCGGCGTCCCCTTGTGCAGCTCGGTGGCGATGTAGTTCAGCCACTCGATCAGCCGGTACCGCTCCAGGGAGCCCGACCTGGGCGCGAGCTGCGCCTCTGGCTTGCGGTCGGCCAGGTACTGGACGATGGCCACTCCCTCGGTCAGCACCTGCCCCTCGTCGATCTGCAGGGTGGGCACGTAGCCTTTGGGATTGATGCGCTTGAAGTCCTCGCCCCCGGCCGTCAGGCCGGCCTTGGTGTCCACCTTGACGAGCTCGAACGGAAGTCCCGCCTCGCGCAGGACGATATGGGGAGAGAGCGAGCATGCCCCTGGCTTGAAGTAGAGTTTCATGACGGGTCCGATGCGCGACCGGCTGGCGAGATGCTCACCGCCCGCGCGGTGCGAAGAAGCGGACCGCCGCCGGCGCCGCCAGGCACCCGCTCCCGATGGCCGCATACCCTGCGATCCACGCGATCGGGCTGCCCGCGCCGCCCGCGACATCGAGCGCCGCGCCGAAGACCACAGGCCCGACCATGCCGCCGCCGAATCCCGCCAGCGAGTAGAGGCCCATCGCCGACCCGCGCAACTCCGGCGGCGCCGCCGCGACGAGCCCCGCGGTGAGCGTGGCCGAGTCCGCCATCACCAGCATCGAGTACGCGACCAGGACGAGGACCACGACGGCCCAATGCCAGGGTGCGGAAGACCCGAGCACGATGCCGGTTGCGCCGGATGCGGTCATCGCGAGCAGGATCCATCGGCGCCGTCCGACGCGGAGGGCGGCTTCGTTGCCGGCGATGGAGGCGGGCACCGAGAGTAGATTCACGATGGCGGCGATCGACTGCGCGCTCCACGGGAATCCGCGACCGGCAGCCTGGACCCCGGAAGCGAAAGTCAGGAATGCCACCATCCAGCTGCGCGAGCCGAACAGCTCGAGGCAGTGTACCGCGTAGCCGGCGATGTACCCCGCACTCTCGCGCTGGCGGAGGATTCTGGCCCAGGAGGCGAAGGGCAGCAGCCCGGCGCGCGGCGCGGAGGGCGCGCCGCGCAGCGGAGAGATGAAGACGAGCACGAGTGCCGCGGCGACGAGCGGCCCCGCGCCGGCGACGAGGAACGCCGCTTTCCATCCAGAGCGAGCCGCAACGGCGCCGGCCAGGGCAAGCGAGAGCGCGGTCCCGATGCCGAAGGAAGAAGTGTAGAACGCGATCGCCCGGCTCTGCCTGGGTCCGAAAACGCGATCGGAGAGGAGCCGGAGTCCCGGCATGTACGTGCCGGCAATGCCCGCTCCGAGGAGCGCCTGGAAGAAGGAGGCGCTCGCGAATCCACGCGCCAGCGATGCGAAACCAGCGCTACCGGCGGCTGCAACGAGACTGGCGGCGCCGTACACCTTGCGCGCATCGCCCCGGTCCGTGAGCGCCGTCCACGACGACACCGCGGCGACGTAGCCCGCGAAGAACATGCCGCCGACGATCCCGGCCTGCGCGTTGGAGAGCGCCCAGGTGTCCCGAAGCTCCGGGAGCAGCGCCGCGAAGGTGGCGAAGCCCAGCATGGAGCAGATATGCGCGGCGACGAGGATGAGGACGGGGTTCATCGAGATGTCCGCGCATTCAAGACGTCTTCAATGCGCCCGGGCGTGCTCGATGCAGTACTCGGTGAGCTGCCCGTGGCACTTCTCCTGGCAGTCGCAGACGCGGAACTCGAGGTTGGGATCGTCCTTGTCGCTGCGGCCGCATTTGGCGCAGACGCGCGGGCGGCGCTCGGGCGCGGGCGCGAACGTTCCGGAAAACCGCTTGCGGCGTGAGCTGACCGCCGCCTGCCCCCGCGCCGTCGCCACGAGCGGACCCGCGCAGAAGAGAAGCCAATTGAGCAACGCGGCGACGATGCCGGCGCGGATGTTGGGGCCGCGGGTAGCGAACTCGTAGAGCAGCCAGGCCGAGCTGGCGAGCCCGAGCCACTTCATCTTCACCGGCAGGATGAAGAAGAGGAGGATCTCGTAGTTGGGGAAGACGGTGGCGAAAGCGAGCAGCAGCGAGAGATTCAAGAACTCGTTGGTGACCGGGCCGAAGAGGAGCGCGGCGACGATGGTCGCGACGACCCCGACCAAGTAGTACACGTCGAACTTGAAGTTCCCCCACTCCGCCTCGAGCGAGGTACCGACCGTATAGAGGAACATGAGCGCGATGATGGTCAGGATGGGTCCGAAGGCGCCGCGCCCTCCCCCACCCCAGGGCAGGAAAAGGAAAGTGATGAGCCGCCACACCTCGCCCTGCGCGACGGCCTGCGGGTCGAGCACCAGCTGATCGAGGAACGCGGGGGTCACGTAGGAGAGCGCGTAGACGAGCCCGGACAGCCCGACGATGAGAAGGGTCAGGTTGTGCGGCGCATATCTGCCGAGCCGCCGCTCGAGCTTCGCGAGCCAACTCTCCATGGCGGGTGTGTAGCACGTGAGGTAGAGATCCGCCGTGGAACCTCAAAGGCCTGCGCCCGACGATCCGATCGCGCGTTTCCTCGCGCTCTTCGACCTCGCCAAGCGCACGCCGCAGATCATGGAACCGACCGGAATGGTGCTCTCCACGGTGGGCGACGACGGCAGGCCCTCCTCGCGCGTGGTGCTGCTCAAGGGGGTCGACGAGGAGGGGTTCGTCTTCTACACGAACCTCGAGTCGCGCAAGGGCCGCGAGGCGCTGGCCCGCCCTTCCGTGGCGCTACTCTTCTGGTGGCATCCCTTGGAAGTGCAAGTCCGCGTCGAGGGCGCGGCGCAGCGGGTTGGCGACGAGGACGCCGACGCGTACTTCGCCTCCCGGCCGCGGGGGAGCCAGCTCGGTGCGTGGGCTTCGGATCAGAGCCGTCCGCTCAAGTCTCGCGAGGAGCTGGAAGCGCGGCTCGCGGAGCTGACCGAGCGCTTCGAAGGGATGCCGGTGCCCCGCCCGCCGCACTGGTCGGGCCTGCGGGTCCGGCCGCTGTCGATCGAGTTCTGGAAGAACCGCACGAACCGCCTCCACGAGCGGCATCTCTATGCGCGCGAGAAGCCGGGCGCGCCGTGGTCGTTCGCGCTCCTCAATCCTTGATCCGCCGTTTCAACCCTTCTTCGGCCCCACCATGTCCTCCGGGCGCACCCACTTGTCGAAGTCCTCCGCGCTGAGGTAGCCGAGCTTCACCGCCGCCTCCTTCAGCGTGGTCCCTTCCTTGTGCGCCGTCTTGGCGATCTTCGCCGCCTTGTCGTAGCCGATGTGCGGATTGAGGGCGGTCACCAGCATGAGCGAGTCGCGGAGGAGCTCGTCGATGCGCTCGCGGTCGGGCTCGATGCCGACGGCGCAGTTGTCGTTGAAGGACCGCGCGGAGTCCGCGAGCAGACGCGTCGACTGCAAGAAGGCATTGATGACGAGCGGCTTGAAGACGTTGAGCTCGAAGTTGCCCATCGCCCCGCCCAGGTTCACCGCCACGTCGTTCCCCATCACCTGCGAGCAGGCCATGGTCATCGCCTCGCTCTGGGTGGGGTTGACCTTGCCGGGCATGATCGAGCTGCCCGGCTCGTTTTCGGGGATGCGGATCTCCCCGATGCCGCAGCGCGGTCCGGAAGCGAGCCAGCGTACGTCGTTGGCGATCTTCATCAGGGAAGCGGCGATGGTCTTGAGCGCTCCGTGGGCGAAGACGAGGGCGTCGTGCGCCGCCAGCGCCTCGAACTTGTTCGGCGCGCTCAGGAACGGGTGACCGGTGAGGCGCGACAGCTCTTTCGCGACCCGGTCGGCGAACTGCGGATGGGCATTGAGGCCGGTGCCCACCGCCGTTCCGCCGAGCGCCAGCTCGCGAAGGTGGGGGAGCGCGCTCTCGACGTGGCGGATGCCGTGATCGATCTGCGCCACCCAGCCGCTGATCTCCTGTCCGAGGGTCAGAGGCGTCGCGTCCTGCAAATGGGTACGGCCGATCTTCACGATCGAGCGGAACTCCTCGCTCTTGTGGGCGAGGGTGTCGCGAAGCAGCCGCAGGGACGGGATGAGCTGATCCACCACCGCGGGAACCGCCGCGACGTGCATGGCGGTGGGAAAGACGTCGTTCGAGGACTGTCCCTTGTTGACGTCGTCGTTGGGATGGACGAGGCGCTCCTCGCCGCGCGGGCCGCCGAGGATCTCGCTGGCGCGGTTCGCCAGGACCTCGTTCATGTTCATGTTGGTCTGCGTACCGGAGCCCGTCTGCCAGACGGCGAGCGGGAACTCGCCGTCGTGCTTGCCGGCGACGACCTCGTCCGCGGCCTCGATGATGGCCGCGCCCTTCTTCTTGTCGAGGACGCCGAGGTCGAGGTTGACCTGGGCCGCCGAGCGCTTCACCTGCGCGAGCGCCTTGACGAGAGCGGGCGGCATCTTCTCGGTGGAGATCTTGAAGTTCTGCAGCGAACGCTGCGTCTGCGCGCCCCACAGCCGCTCCGCCGGGACCTCGATGCCCCCAAAAGAATCCTTCTCGATGCGCATCGCCATTGCCGGTCTCCCGTCGAGAGCGCGACATAGCATAATTGTTGACCGCGGCCGGTCGCCACGTAGGTTCCGCGCATGCGCTGCCGGCGTTGCTCCCATGAGCTGTCCTCCGGTGCAGACCGGTGCCTGCGCTGTTTCGCGCTGAACCCGCAGAACGTCGCGGGGCCGCTTTTCGCGGGGCTCGATTCCGATCCTCCCAAGGAGGTGCGCGTTCGCTTCGACGACGAGCCGGGCCCGGCGGAACGCCCTGCTCCGATCGAGAAGCCGCCTGCTCCGCCGAAGGCCCGCAAGCCGCAGATGCCAGCGCCGGCGCCGCTTCTCTTCGTGGAGCTTCTCAAGACCCCCGCGCCGCCGCCGCCAAGGCTCGAACCGGTCACGGATCCAGACCCGGAACGGCAGGAGCCCAAGGCGAGACGATTCGACCCGAAGACGTTCCTCGTCGCCTGGGCGATCGACTTCAGCGCCGTCGCCGCGCTGACGGCCCTGCACGTCGGGTTGGCCGTCGCGGTGATCGGTCCCGAACGCCTCGCGCCGGGGCCCGCCGGCTCGATCGATTACTGGATCGACCTCTTCCGGGGCGGCGGACTGTGGATGTTCTGGCTGTTGCTCGCCGTGACGCTGGCGCTCGCCTATTGCGCAGTTTCCGCGCTGCTCCTGGGCAGGACGCCCGGCCTAGCACTGGCCACCCGCGAATCCCGCTTGCCTCCGGAAAGGTCCGCGCCGTAGCCTCGGACCCCACCGGAGGGTCGACGTGCCAGAGAAGTCGTATGTGCTCCCGATCCCGAGCAAGCGCGGGGTCATCTTCTTCCTGCTCGCCAACGTCTTCGCCTTCGCCCTCTGCGCGACGGTGTTCGCGGCGGTCTGGTACGGCGACGCCATCAGCCCGGTCGCGAACGCGATCTGGTCGTTCCTCGCCACCCATTCCGGATGGACGGTGGGGGCCGCCCTCTCGCCGCTCTTCGCCGCCCTGGTCCTCGGGTACGGGTACGCGCGCCGCGCGATGGCGCGCAGGGCCCGGGAGAAAGCCGAGGCGCTCGCACAGGCAGCGCGCTCCGCAGGTACGCAGCTTCCCATCTGATGCTCGCCGCGCTCCTCTGCGCCTCGCTCGCCGCGCGAGGGGCGGCGCTGGTGCCCGCGCGCGCCGAGGCGGCCGTGCTCTTCGACGGCGCGGGCGGCATCGCCGGCCTGCACCAGTTCCTCGAGACGGCAGGAACGAAGTCGCGGGCGCTCGCTCCGTACGAGCTGTCGCGGGAATCGATCGCGCTGTTCGGTCCCGATCTGCTCTCGGGGGCGCCGGGATGGGGCCTCGATCCGCGAGGGGCCCGCGCCCTCGTCTTTGCCGGCAACGCCTACGCTCTGAGCGCCCCGGTTCGCGACGGAAAGGCGGCGCGCAAGGCGCTCATCGCCTGGGTCGGCGCGGCCGGCCCCTGGAGCAAGCGCACCGGAAGGCGCAATCCAATCTCCGCCGGATCCGGCCGATCGCAGCGGGCCGGAATCGTAGCTCCCCAAGGAGGATCGGTCCGCCTCCTCACCGCTTCCGGACGCGGAGCCGAGATGCTCGTCGCGGCGCTGTGGCGCATCGGAGCGCAGCGATCGCCGACGCGCACGCTGGCGCACGACAGACGTCTCGAACCCCTCCTGCCCGCGGGCAACGGCAAGGCTGCGCTCATCGTGCGCGGCGACGATCCGATCACCTTCGCCGTCCTCGAGCTTTCGGCGGACGCTTCGAGCGTCGTCGCACGGGGCCTGGTCGGCGCGCCTTCTCCGCTGCTCGCCGGCCACGCGCCAGATGCTTCCGCCTGCACGGAGTCGTCGCTGTTCTGCCTGCGGGCTTCGCTCGGGCTTTCGGGAAAGGCGGCGCTGGCGCTCGCCTCGCAGATGTATCTCTCCGGGACGTCGCCGGCAGGTCCGCTCGCCGATCTGCTGCAGAAGGAGACTTCGCGGGCCGAGAGCCTCGTCCTCCTGAGCAGCGGAATCGACGTATCCCTGCTCGACGAGCCGAAGTCGTCCTTGTGGGCGCTCCATCTCGTCGCCGCTCTCGCCGGAGTCACGCCACACGATCGGCCACTCGACCTCGAGGCAGGCGACGGCCCCCGCAAGCGATGCCTCCGGGCGGAGGGCCCGACCCTGCAGATGGCGAGCCCTTGCGTGGACCTTCGCATCGCGCTGCGCGAAGGCGACGGGCCCGCGCTGCAAGCCACGGCCGATCCGGCCGCAATCGACGCCGCGCTTTCCCGGCTGAACGCGTTCGATGCGCTCCGCGGATCGGTCCCCGCCACCCTGGTCGGAGCGCGCCTCCTCGTCGGCGGCTTCTTGCGCGGCTCGGCACCCTTTACCCTCTCCGGTGAGCCGGACCCGCTCGGCGCCCGCATCGAGCTTCGCTGGTCTCTCCGGTAGGGGCGGGGTAGTTTCCCCCGCGCCATGTCCGACGAGAACCGAGAGAAGTTCCCGCAGACCGAGCCGCCCGGCGGCATCTCCTCCGCCGAGCGCGCCTCGCGGCTCTCGTCGCTCGCTCCGCGGGAAAAGCTCGCCGCCCTCGACCTGCAGGCGGAGCTGGGCGGCGGCGAGGAGCGGGTCGAGAAGCAGCACCAGGAGGGCAAGCTCACGGCGCGCGAGCGCATCGAGCTCCTCCTCGACGCGGGCAGCTTCGTCGAGCTCGACAAGTTCAAGGTCCACCGCTGCGACGACTTCGGGATGGAGAAGAAGAAGATCCTCGGCGACGGGGTCGTCACCGGGTACGGCACCGTCGAGGGGCGCCAGGTCTTCGTCTTCGCCCAGGACTTCACCGTCTTCGGCGGCTCCCTCTCCGGGTCCTACGCCGAGAAGATCTGCAAGGTGATGGATCTGGCGGTGAGCACCGGCTGCCCGGTCGTCGGCCTCAACGACTCCGGCGGCGCGCGCATCCAGGAAGGCGTGGTCTCGCTCGCGGGATACGCGGAGATCTTCTACCGCAACGTCGCCTCCTCGGGCGTCGTCCCGCAGCTCTCCGCCATCCTCGGTCCCTGCGCGGGAGGCGCGGTCTACTCGCCCGCCATGACCGACTTCATCGTCATGACCAAAGGGACGAGCTACATGTTCATCACCGGCCCCGACGTCATCCGCACCGTGACGCACGAGGAGGTGACGAAGGAGGACCTGGGCGGAGCGCAGGCGCACAACATGAAAAGCGGCGTCGCGCACTTCGCCGCGGAGAACGAGGCGGCGGCGCTGCGCATCCTGCGCGAGCTGCTCTCCTACCTGCCTTCGAACAATCTGGAGGATCCGCCGCTCGTCACCACCGAGGATCCACCCGACCGCCGCGACGAATCATTGAAGACGGTGGTGCCGCCAAATCCGAACAAGCCGTACGACATCAAGGATGTGATCCGCGGAGTGGTGGACGATCACCGCCTCCTCGAGGTCGCCGAGCACTTCGCCCGCAACATCGTCACGGGCTTCGCTCGCCTCGGCGGGCGGACAGTCGGGATCGTCGCCAACCAACCCGCGATCCTCGCCGGCGTCCTCGACATCGACGCCTCCCGCAAGGGCGCCCGCTTCGTGCGCACCTGCGACGCCTTCAACATCCCGCTCGTCACCTTCGTGGACGTTCCCGGCTTCCTCCCCGGCACGACGCAGGAGTGGGGCGGGATCATCACCCACGGCGCCAAGCTCCTCTACGCCTTCGCCGAGGCGACGGTGCCGAAGCTCACCGTCATCACCCGCAAAGCGTACGGCGGCGCTTACGACGTCATGTCGAGCAAGCACATCCGGGCCGACGTCAATCTCGCCTGGCCGACCGCCGAGATCGCGGTGATGGGTCCCGAGGGCGCGGTCAACATCGTCTTCCGCAAGGAGCTGGAAGCGCGCGGCGCCTCGCGCGACGAGCTCGTGCAGAAGTACCGCGACACCTTCGCGAACCCGTACAAGGCCGCCGAGCTCGGCTACGTCGACGAGGTGATCCCTCCCGAGGAGACGCGGCCCCGCCTCTGCCGTGCGCTCCTCATGCTGCGCGGCAAGCGCGCCGACGTGCCCCGCCGCAAGCACGGGAACATCCCGCTGTAGACGGACCGGCTAGCCCCGGGCGCGCTCGCTACGCAGCTTCTCCGGATGATCGACGAGCAGGCGGAAGACCCGGAGAAACGCAAGAAAGAGGAGGCCGAGGCCGAAGAGCGCAGCGCCCCGAATCCGAGCGTCGTCTGGGACGCGGTCCACCAGGAAGGCTGCGACGAGCTCCGCAGGAATCCCGTGGCGCTGATGTGGTCGGGTCTCGCCGCCGGGCTCTCGATGGGTTTCTCGCTCATCGGCGAGGGCCTCTTGCGCTACCACCTGCCCGACGCCGGCTGGCGCCCGCTCGTCGCCAAGCTCGGCTACAGCGTGGGCTTCCTCGTCGTGGTGCTCGGCCGGCAGCAGCTCTTCACCGAGAACACGCTCACCGTGGTCTTGCCGGTGCTGCACGACCGGGAGAACGGCAATCTCCAGCGGATGGTGCGCCTCTGGGCCATCGTCCTCGTCGCGAACCTCGCCGGCGCTCTCGCCATCGCCTGGACGCTGGGACACACGGCAGTCTTCGATCCCGCGCTCCAGGAGACGTTCCGCAAGGTCGCCGAGGAAGGAATGGGCGCGCCGTTCGGGACGGTGCTCCTGCGCGGCGTCTTCGCCGGCTGGACCATCGCGCTCATGGTGTGGCTCATGCCCGCCGCCGACAGCGCGCGGATCTGGGTGATCATCCTCCTCACCTACGTCATCGCGCTCGGCGGGTTCGCACACGTCATCGCCGGTTCGGTGGACAAGCTCTTCCTCGTCACGACGGGGCACATGGGGGTTGGTCAGTTCCTGGGGGGATTCCTCGCCCCGTCCCTCTTCGGCAACATCATCGGCGGAGTCTCGCTCGTGGCCGCGCTCAACCACGTCGCGGCGGCGCCCGCGGCGCGGAGGACCTGAAAGGTTGTTGCGCGGGGGCGCTCTGTTGGACAGCATCGGCAAGTGCGATTCGCCGATGTCACCCGGGGCGCAGCGCGGCTTGCCGACCGGCTCCGCTTCCTCTTCCTGCCGATCGCGCTCTGCGCCCTGGTTGCGGTCGGCGCGCACGCGGCCGCCGAGGTAGCCTCCGAGCGGATCCTCTCTCTCGTCGACGCCCTCGACGCGGCGCTCGACTCTTTCTTCTCGCGCTTCGCGCTGACGACGCCGCTCGTCGACTGGATCGGCCCGGCCCAGCGGATCGGGTTCGCCCGGGCGCTCGCCCTGGTCTGGGAACTTTGCGCCGACGCGCTGATCGCCCTCCCGCTCCTCGGATACGACGAGCGCGCGGACGAGGTGAAGCGCTTTCGCGCGCTCTGCGAGAAGGCCTGGAAGCGTCCCACCACGTTGCGCGTCGTGCGTCCCATCGCAACGGCGGTGATCGCGCTCGCCGGCGCGTGCTCGACCGCGCGCCTCTTGCAGGGCAGCGTCCATCTCGCGCTCCACGGAGGCGCTTTCGCCGGATTCCTCGCGCGTGGGCTCGCCGTCGTCGCCGTCTGCGCGCTGGTCGCCTCGCTCGCCTGGCGCGCCGTGGTCCACGCGCTCCTCCGCGCGGATCGAACCTCGGACCGCCGCGCCCGCTCCTGGCGCTCGTCGCTCGCCCTGGGCGCGCCCTCGGCGGTCGTGCTCCTTCCCCTCGCGATGGCGGGCCTGCGCGCGGCGCCGCTGCTCTCGTTCCTGCGCTGATCATGAGGCGGGTCCGGAGCCTTCTCGATCTCGCGCTGGCGGGCCTCGCGCTGTGGGCGGCCTGGTACCACACGCCCGCGGGCGCGCTCGTGCGGGTGGTCTCCGCCCACGTCTTCGGGACCCGCACGACCGCGCGTCCGCTCCTCGCCTATTACTCGGCCGGGACCGAGGGTGCGCAGGCGCCCGAAGTCATCGTGCCCCGCCCGCCGCTCGCTCCGGCCGCGGCGCTCGGAGCGGGAGCTTCGGCCGCGATGTCTCGTCTCGCTCCGGCGGAGAGGGAGAGGATTCTCGCCCGGAACCACCTCCGCTCGGCGGCGCCCGAGGGGCTTTCCGATGTCGTCGCGCGCCTCTCGTCCGTCCACCGGTCCCGCGAAGCCGGCGTTCTCGCCTTCTTCTGCGGCGGCGAGGCGGCGCGGTTCGCCGTCGAGCGGGCGGGAAGAGGCGCGCGTCTCGAGGATCTCGCCC
>Ga0209474_10000478_pt1 | contig 44053 bp, 28 predicted proteins | sample GraSoiAngelo_145_FD_185902 | JGI IMG/M metagenome (GOLD analysis project Ga0209474, IMG submission 185902) | Grasslands soil microbial communities from the Angelo Coastal Reserve, California, USA - 14_1009_05_20cm (SPAdes) (version 2) | ecosystem: Environmental > Terrestrial > Soil > Grasslands...
GAATAAGTAAGCTGATCGGCGGTCCAGCCTTTGGGATAGAGCAGTACCTGGTTCCAGCTGATTACAGCCATTTTTTGTGTCGCCGAAGAACCGGCAGAAAACAGGCTCTGGTCTGACTCACCTGGTTCAAGATAGTCCAGTGAGGCGTGTACTTCCTGGACCCCGGCTGGTACTTCCACGTGGATTGCCCAGTTATCCGCAAGATCGCGGCGCCACTTAAGAAACTGGCCCTTGGCCGTGAACTTCAGTCCAACCAAATCAATCGCGGGACCACTTGGCGCATGCTCTCCAGGAATCCATTTTGGATAAAACAAGGTAAGCGTTCCGGCGGTTGCAGGTATCGTGAGTTGTGCGTGCAAGATTTTACGTGGAGCGTCAGAAGCATCAAGAGAAAGGTCAATATGAGGCGCGGGGCCCACTGCGCACAATGCAAGAGGATAGATGATTACAGCAACTAACGCGACAACGAGGGGGGAAATCCTCACTAGTTTCTCCTTTGTTCGGGTCGTAACAAACTCATGACTATAACACTCAGCACCCTCAACGTCATTTGCTCAGGATCATGGAGAAACGATTTAATTACGGCATATCGCCCACCTCTCAGGGCAAGACTTTCGTTGATATCATCGATATGTGAGTTCGCAGCGCGGCAAATTCATCACCTTTGAAGGACTGGATGGGTGCGGCAAGAGCACGCAACTGGGACTTCTGGCAGACGAACTACGCAAACAAGGGCATGCCGTTGTAGTCACGCGAGAACCCGGCGGGACCGACACCGGCGAAAAGATCCGGCGCTTGCTTTTGGACACCCGGACGTCTGGCCTGGCACCGATGGCAGAACTGGGACTGATGTTCGCCTCCCGCGCGCAGCATATTCACGAAGTAATTTTGCCCGGACTGAACGCGGGGCGGATTGTGCTGTGCGATCGGTTTACCGATTCCAGCGAGGCCTATCAAGGCGGCGGACGCAAGTTGGGGAGCAAGGTAGTGCTGGAGTTACACAGAGTTTTGTGCGGCGATATGAAACCGGATCTCACCATCCTGATGGATTCCGATGTGGCCGCTAGCGTTGAGCGTGCGCGGCGCCGCAACCGCGGCCGGGACAGTTCTGAGAACGACGAGGGCCGGTTTGAAAAAGAGAACCGTGCGTTTTTCACTCGCGTCCGTAATACATATCTTGAGATCGCAAACCGCGAGCCAGAAAGAGTAATGGTAGTTGATGCTCGCGGAACCCCGGCGAAGACTCACGCCAAAATCTTGCAAGTAGTTTTAAAGAGACTCGCTACCGGAGCCAGTTCAAGAAAAGCGCACAATGGCCGTTGACCGCAGGCAATTCCTAGCCAATAGCGCGAAAGCTGCGGCTGCCGCCAAGTTGTTGCCCGAATTTCTTGGCTTCGCGCAGGGAAATAGTCCGCAATCACCTCTCGGCGATTCCGCGCAAAAACCGTATGGATCCGGCTATTTCGGAACCTGGATCGAGGATGAGTTTAGCCTGCCGGCATTTCATTACACGTGTGATCAGGTGCACGATCCGAAGGCTATGACCGAGGTCAATCCAGGCCTGCTCCTGCCAACCGAGCACATTCATCAGGTAGGAAACGATCGATTGGTGGCCATTGCTTCGAATTACGGATACGTTCGGGTCCGGCAGGATGAGGGCTCGCCGAAGTTTCTGAACGATTATGCCCCGGAGCGAGGAGCGTTTGCGGGCGGCTTCGGTTACCTGATGGACGGCAAGTCTACGCTGAGCACGTTCTATCCTGGCGGCGGGAGGAGTTTCGATCGTATTTTTGGGATCGGGTATTTTCGGAAGAAAGTCGCCACACAGAACTACGGTATCGATCACGTTATCTTCGCGCCATTCGGTGATGATCCGGTGTTGATTTCACAAGTGAAAATTACAAATAGCGGTGCGGCTGAAGCGCAGTTGCGCTGGATTGAGTACTGGGGATGCCAGCTGTATCAATTTTCCTTTCGCTCTTTCATGGAGTCGTTCCCCGGGAAATGCATGCACGAATTGCGGCGCCAATTTAGTACGCGATTCGAGCACAGATTCAAAAGGCTAGGCGACAGTTCTGGGCTGCTCGAAAGCAAGCAGTTCACGGGGCGAGATCCGGCGGAAGAAAAAGCGTTTGCTGCGACGGTCGCACATCTCGAAAACAATCCGAATCCCTTTGTTTCAGCGCCGGACAAGAATGCTCCAAAGCTTGCGAGTTTCGATGACCTCACTCCACCACGAACTTTTCTGGTTTCGATTGATGCTGCGCCAGACGGCTTTTCAACCAATGGTAAGGCTTTTTTTGGGAGCGGGGGAATTGAGCATCCGACCGGCTTGGATCACTTACTGGATGGAGACCTCGACGAGAGCGGTACTCAAAGCGTGTTGTTACTCGAACGCAAGTTTTCCCTCAAACCGGGCGAGAGCCGAACTCTGACATTTCTCTACGGCTATCTGCCAAGCGGATTCGATATTGATTCTCTGGTCGCGAAATATCGCAAGAGTGCGCAAACAGCTTTGCGCGATTCAAGCGAGCAGTGGAAAAAGAGCGGCCTGCGCTTCAGCACTCACAGTGAGCCGTGGGTCGAGCGCGAGGTCACCTGGAACTATTACTATCTGCGCAGCGGGTTGACTTACGACGATTTCTTTCATCACCACGTGGTTTCGCAGGCTGGCATTTACCAATACGTAATGGGATTTCAGGGAGCCGCCCGCGATCCCCTGCAACACTCACTAGCATTCATATTCAGTGATCCGGAGATCGTAAAGGATGTTCTGCGCTACACGCTCAAGGAAGTCCGGCCCGACGGTTCTATTCCATATGGAATTGTGGGGCATGGCATGCCCATGCCGACGACTTTCGATGATTCGAGTGACATACCGATGTGGCTGCTCTGGGGAGCGAGCGAGTACGTGCTGGCCACGCGCGACATCGCATTCTTAGACTCACAAATCGTCCCAATTTACGGCGTCAGGGCGGAAGGGGAGACCGTCCGCGCATTGCTGGCACGCTGCTATCGACATTTGATTGATTATGTGAAAACCGGCCAGCATGGCCTGATGCGCATGCTGCGCGATGATTGGAACGATGGCCTAGAAAACGCGTGGGTTCCGCAATCGTCACAGCAGGAGGTTGCAGAGAAGAGCGAAAGCGTTCTCAACTCTGCGATGGCGGCGTACGTCTTCAATTACTATGCGCTGATGCTGACTTATGCCGGCGATGACGGCCATATCGCCTCAGGCATTCGGCAAAAAGCTGAAGAACACCGCAGCGCGGTGCAACAACAGTGGACAGGGAAATGGTTTCGGCGTGCCTGGCTCGGGCCTTCGTTGGGTTGGCTGGGCGAGAAAGGGCTATGGATGGAGCCGCAACCATGGGCGTTGATTGGCGGTGCGGCCAACGAGGAACAAACCAGCACTCTTGTCAAAGCTATCGATCAGGAGCTGCGGCATCCTTCTCCGACTGGTGCCATCCAGATCAGCGGCAGTCCTGACCGAATCACGAGCGGTGTTTCGAAGACGGAACCAGGGACGTCGATTGCGGGAGGGGTATGGCCTTCACTAAACCAGATTTTGATCTGGGCGCTGGCTCGAGTTGAGGGTGCCATGGCTTGGGACGAATGGAAAAAGAATTCTTTTGCGCGGCACGCCGGGGTATATCCGCAAATCTGGTATGGAACCTGGAGCGGTCCCGACGTTCTCAATTCTGCCTTGAGCAAACATCCTGGAGAAACAACCGGCGGTAAGCCGTTTGGCTGGAAGGATTTTCCAGTGCTCAACATGCACGCGCATGCTTGTCCACTGTACTCCGCGGCCAAACTGCTAGGTTTAGAATTCACGGAAAAGGGTATCGCGCTGACGCCAAAGCTGCCGCTTGAATCTTTTCGCTTTGATTCGCCTCTTCTTGGCATAGTGAAGACCGCTAAAGGATACGAAGGCTGGTACAACCCCTCCGTTCGAAATACCTGGAGCGTGCGTCTTACTGTCACTGCTGACGAGGCGAAACATCTGGAACGTGCAGAGGTCAACGGCATGCGGGTGCGCACCCGTATAGGCCAGGGAACAATCGAATTACGCGGCGAAGGCGGTGCGGGTAGCCCGTTCCGCTGGGTGGTTTCGCGAGGCTAACTGTCGACTACGATCAAGACTATGGCTTTCTCTGATTTTCACGGCAACGAAGCGATCGTCCATACGATCCGAGACATGCTGGCGCGCGACCGTTTCCCTCATGGTGTGATCCTCGCTGGGCCCGCCGGTTCGGGCAAATACACGCTGACCACGATGATCGCGCGAGCCATGAATTGCCTTGAGCGGCCGATGGTGGATGGTCTTCCTGATTTTTGCGGCAAATGCTCGAATTGCAGTCGTATCGGCCAAATTGAGGACCTCGAGGCCCGATGCGCCGAAGCCAGTGAATCACGCGAAGGACTGAAAGAAACCGAGAAAAAAGAAACCAGGCTGTTTGTGCAAACTCATCCTGACGTTCTGGTCATTCCGCCCGATCCACCGCAGATGATGATCAAAGTCGACCAGGTCAGGAAGGTGATCGAATCTATCTATTTCCGTCCTGCAGAAGGTAGAGAGCGCGTTTTCATCTTCACTGCCTCCGCATTCATGAAGGAGGCGGCGAATTCGTTGCTTAAGATCCTCGAAGAGCCGCCGGATTTCGCCACAATTTTTCTACTGACCGAGAATGCTGGAGAACTGCTGCCTACAATCCGGTCGCGGACTATGAGTTTGCAGTTGCGAAATCTTTCGCTGCAAGAGATTGAAAATTATTTGGCTAGGCATCGTCCGGAGTGGAAGCCGCAACAGCGGACATTGGTGGCGCGGCTTTCAGAAGGCGCGGTTGGAAGGGCACGCAATTTCGACTTGGACGCGTACACCGCAGCTCGCGCTGATGCACTCACCATTCTGAGGACCTCGCTACAAGCCGGCGATCACACAGAGCTTTTTAAAGTTACCGAAACATATCGAGCGGGCGCCGAGGGGAGGGAAAAGATCGGCGTTTTATTGCGTTGCCTTTATTCGTTGCTGCAGGACCTGCTTTTCCTTGAATCAAAGTCCGCAGCGCTGGTCAGAAACACCGACGTGATGCCGGAACTGCAGAAGTTGTCGCAATCGGCCGATTTTACATGGCTCTCATCGGCGGCAGAACGATTAGCGGACGTAGAACGCGGGCTACGGCGCAACCTTCTCCGCTCACTCTCTCTGGATGCATTCGAAGCGGCGCTAGAAAAACCGGGCGCAGCTCATTTGTGAATTGCTCCTAGGCAGCACTTCGAGGAAATTCCAACATCTCGCGGATACGCTCCGCCTGTAACAGATGGCGCCTGCCGTGCGCCGCCATGATGAGAATCCCGCTTGCAACCGTGAATCGTATGAGAGGGATAAATGGATTCCGAAACCGAACGCGGTTCAGATCCGGCTGTGCCTTCGTTTCAAGAATTGAAATAATCGTAAAGTGGCTGGCGGCTAATTTCTTGAATGCGTCGCTCGGTTCTACCGCGAGCGGGCGGATCTTTTTAGGCGCACTCAATTTTCTTTCCGCCTGTGGGGAAATGCTTTTCAAAAGCAGCCCAGAAAGCCAGCCACCAATTCGGAGAGGGTTGCTCATGGGCGCAACAGCATGAGCCCGTGAAATCGCCGGCTGGATCTTCGCTAGGTAAGCAGCATTTGCCAATGCGACATGCTCAACACACTCGGCCATACACCAAGCCTTGGCCGCCTCAGGTCGCCACAACAGCTGCTCGCGCGTGTAGTTCCGGTCAAGAGCTGCGAAGCGTTCGCCAAGCTCCGTGAAGTCGCCAACTAACTGCTCACGCGTTCGTTGTGTTTCTACTCCCACACAGTTTCACAATCTGCAGATCAGCAGCTCGCGCTCATAGATCATCTCCGGCGGCAGATGGGCGTGCAGCAGAATGAACAGCTCCTCATGCGAGATGACTTCGCGCTTCCACGCGGGACGGTCAACTGTCTGCAATTCTTCAAATTTGTCACGCGGGAAGTCGAGGCCTTTCCAATCGATGTCTTCGTAAAATGGCGTCCATCCAATAGGAGTTTCTTTGGTGCGGGTGCGACCGTGCACGCGATCAATGATCCACTTAAGGACGCGGAAATTCTGGCGGAACCCGGGCCAGAAAAATTCTCCATTATTGTCTTTGCGAAACCAGTTCACGTGGAAAATGCGCGGGGTCACAGTTAGCGAGCGCTGCATCTTGATCCAGTGCCGGAAATAATCACCCATGTGGTAGCCACAGAAGGGAAGCATGGCCATGGGATCGCGACGTACCTTGCCAACTACGCCGGCTGCGGCAGCAGTCATTTCTGAGCCCATCGTGGCACCCACGTAAACGCCCGCGCTCCAGTTGAATGCCTGATACACAAGGGGAATAGTGTCGGCGCGGCGGCCGCCGAAAATAATTGCGCTGATGGGAACACCTGTCGGGTCCTCCCACGCCGCGTCGATGGTCGGGCACTGTCTGGCAGGCGCCGTGAAACGTGCGTTCGGATGCGCGGCTTTGACGCCGCTTTTCTTCCCGATCTCCGGAGTCCACAAGTTTCCTTGCCAGTCTTCGCATTCTGCCGGAGCCTTTTCGGTCATGCCCTCCCACCAAACGCCACCTTCAGGAGTGAGCGCGACGTTGGTAAAAATCGTGTTCTTGGCCAGCGTGGCCATCGCGTTAGGATTCGTCTTCACCGAAGTGCCTGGCGCGACGCCAAAGAATCCGGCTTCGGGATTAATAGCTCGCAGCCGACCCTCTGCATCGGGCGTTATCCAGGCTATATCGTCACCCACGGTCCAGACCTTCCACCCCTTGAACTCCTCAGGCGGGACCATCATCGCGAAATTTGTCTTCCCGCAAGCACTCGGGAAGGCAGCTGCGACATAAGTCTTTTGACCGTTAGGATCTTCGACACCGACAATCAGCATGTGCTCCGCCATCCAGCCTTCGTCGCGTGCCATGGCTGACGCTATACGCAGCGCAAAACATTTCTTGCCGAGCAGGGCATTGCCGCCGTATCCCGAGCCGTAGGACCATATTTCGCGCGCCTCAGGAAAATGCACGATGTATTTTTCGCTGTTACAAGGCCAAGGCACATCTTTCTGTCCCGGCTGAAGCGGCACGCCGACGCTGTGCAGGCAAGGGACCACGCGCTTGTAATCCTTATCGATCTCTTTGAAGACTGGAAGACCGATTCGCGCCATGATTCTCATGTTGACGACCGCGTAGGGGGAATCCGTCAGCTGCACCCCGATCTGCGACATCGGCGATCCTACCGGGCCCATGCTGAAAGGCAGCACGTACATGGTGCGGCCATTCATGGAATTGCGGAACAGTCCGCGCAGCTTGCGTCGCATCTCGTAAGGGTTCTCCCAATTGTTGGTGGGACCCGCTGTGTCTTTCGAAAGCGAGCAAATGAACGTGCGCTCTTCTACGCGGGCGACGTCGCTCTTATCGGAGCGAGCGAGGAAGCATCCTGGCCAAAGGTCCTGATTGAGTCGTATCAAAGTGCCGCTGGCGACCATCTCCTCGCAAAGCTGGTCATATTCTTCCTGCGATCCATCCACCCAGTGAATACGAGCAGGCCGGGTCAGTTCTGCCATTTTTTCCACCCAACGCAGCAGGTGCTCGTTTTTAGTAAGGGGAACTGTAGGATTACTTTGGGAAATGGTCGCCATATGAAGAACTCCTCGTGGAGTTGCGCGCCGTTCGGCTGCGAGCGGGCCTCAAACAACCTTTAATGGTACCTCAACAAACAAGCAAACCGCTCGATCCTATGCGCCCGAATTGATGCCGTAACAATTCAGAACATCCCGCAGAGTTACGGCCCCTTCCATTCGGTGAATGTCGGCGCGATTCACGACAGGCAAGATATCGATGTGGTTTGCGCCCATCCGCTCCAAGGCAACATTGATGCCTTGGTCGGAATGGACGTGAGGAAACATGAGTCCATCAACCATATTGCCCAGTTCCTTTTCCGGATTTTGCGCAGCCTCCTGCTCCAGCGTGAGCCGGTTGACGACCCCTATGACCCCGCTTTCATTTACCACCACCCAGCTATGAAACTTGCTCGCCTGGATTTGAACCATGGCCTGCGCGACGGTAAGCTGTGCGTCCAGGGACTCGCTGACTGGACGCATTATTCGCCCTGCCCGGCGCTGGATGCGTATCTGGCGTGACTCCGCAGAAGGAAGATGGACACCATCTTGAATCGCCAGAGCTTCATAGATCGGAGTCCGCTGCAATCGCGAGGAAATGAACAGGCTCACGAGATTCGAGATCATCAGCGGCACGATGACAGCGTAGTCCTGGGTCATCTCGAAAATCATCAGCACGGAAGTCATCGGCGCTCGCACAATCCCAGCGAACGCCGTGCCCATGCCGACCAAAGCGTAGGCCCCTGGACTCGCGGTGTAATCAGGGAACAAACGATGCGCCAAAGTTCCGACTGAGCCGCCGAGCATGGCGCCTATAAACAGAGCCGGACCAAAGATCCCGCCAGCATTTCCCGATGCGTAGCTGGTCGTCACTGCGATAAGCTTCAGCACCACCAGTAAGGCCATCAACTCGAGTGCCATCTTTCCGTTTAATGCATCGCCTACGTAGCCGTAGCCGACGCCAAGAACTTGCGGCACAGCCCACCCCAACAACCCGACCACTAAACCTCCGACTGCAGGTTGCAGCCAAACTGTCTTATTCGGCAGTCGAAGAAAGCGCGCACGCATCGCTAAGAGAAACTTGGTGAAAGCCACTGAAACCAAGCCCCCGGTTACCCCGAGCACCGCATAAATTGCGAATTCTGCCGGATGTACTAATTGGTATTGCGGGACTTTGAATAGGGGATTATTGCCCAAAAGCAGGCGCAGCACGCTCCACGAGGTCGCAGATGCGAGTACCACAGATCCAAGCACCGGCGCGTGCAAGTCTCCCACAATTTCTTCGAGTGCAAACAGTACAGCCGCCAGCGGCGTATTGAATGCTGCAGCAATAGCCGCCGCCGCGCCTACCGGAATCAGCGCCTTCACCTTTTCCTGACTCAAGCCCAACCGTCGTCCCAGTACTGATGCAATGCCCGCCCCGACCTGGACCGACGGTCCCTCACGCCCCAGCGGGATTCCGCTGGCAAGGGTTGCGGACGTACAAAAGAATTTCCCAAGAACTGTCCGCAGAAGAATTCGGCCTTCTTGGGCATAGAGTGCAGCCTTGGTTTGTGGCACTCCACTGCCACGAGCATAAGGAAAATAGCGGTATAGCAAATATCCGATGATGAGTGACCCGGCGATTGGAAATGAAACTCGGCGCCAGGCTGCGCTGCCGGGTGGGTAGATGCGCATACCCATGCGCTCGGTAAGCAAGATGAACGCCACCACGGCTAGACCGGTGAGCGCGCCTATGACCAATGCTAGCGCCAGAAATACCTGGTCCTCGCGCTGCTGAAGTTTCTTTCGTGCGAGCTGCAGCGGTGTCCGCAACCAGCTGAGTGTGCTCACCGCTGTGGGAATTTCCGCGATGGACTTCGCCGGGAGCATACCTTCCGCAGAGGACGGCACGCCCTCAGGAGGATTCAAACCGTTCACGTAAGAATGTTAACGCAGCTCTTCCTGCCCGGAGTTTCACTTGAGCTCCCGCCAATCGAGTAGCACTTTACCGCAATTGCCTGAACGCATCGCATCGAAACCTTTTTCGAAGTCACGATAAGAGAACTGGTGCGTGATCAGCGGTGAAATATCCAGCCCGCATTCGAGCATCATGGTCATCTTGTACCAGGTTTCATACATCTCGCGACCGTAAATGCCTTTGATCGTCAGCATGCTGAAGATCACCTGGTGCCAGTCAATGGACATCTCCGAAGCGGGAATGCCCAGCATGGCAATCTTCGCGCCATGGCTCATGTTCTGCAGCATCTCGCGAAATGCAGCCGCGTTTCCTGACATCTCCAGCCCCACATCGAATCCTTCCTGCATTCCGAGTTTCTTTTGCACTTCTTTCAGTGGCGTAACTTGCGGGTTCACCGCCAACGTGACACCTACTTTTTCAGCGAGGCTCAGACGATAAGCATTCACGTCAGTGATCACGACGTGACGAGCCCCGGCATGGCGCACCACCGCGGCGGCCATGATTCCAATCGGTCCAGCGCCGGTGATCAGAACGTCTTCACCAAGCACCGAAAATGAAAGAGCCGTATGTACCGCGTTGCCAAACGGGTCGAAGATCGCGGCGATTTCCGGTTTAATCTTGTGATCGTGCCGCCAGATGTTCGACATCGGCAACACAATGTACTCGGCAAAAGCCCCGGCGCGATTCACGCCAACCCCTTGTGTGTGCGCGCAGAGGTGACGCCGGCCCGCCAGACAATTGCGGCAACGGCCGCAAGTTACGTGGCCTTCTCCACTGACCAGCTCACCAGGATGAAAATCGGAGACATTCGCGCCGACCGCTACAATTTCTCCGACAAATTCATGCCCGATGACCATAGGCACCGGAATGGTCGACCTGGCCCAATCGTCCCATTCATATATATGCAGATCAGTTCCGCAAATGCCGGTTAGCACCACGCGAACTTTAACGTCGTTGATACCAAGCTCAGGCTCAGGAACATCTTCGAGCCAGAGACCGCGGGTGCTATTCGCTTTGACTAGTGCTTTCATAAGTCCTACCGCAGCGCAGACCCGCAACTTCCGGCGATCGCGACGCGCTGGCTATATTACCGAAAACGCAGCTGCGCGGCATCGAGGATAGGCGGTTTTCCAGAGGAGCGACCGGAGTTCATTTGTAAACTTACGTCTCTTAAAATACAAAATTCCAGATTTCATATGGAATTAGCAAGTCCGGGTGAATGAACTCGAATCGCGCTTATGTATATAGATGATTTTAAACGTATAATTCTGCTGCCGTTGGTGGCGTTTGGAATGCAAACTAATCTTTCGCGCACGAGCCATCCCCTCTGTCGGGACCACCTTAGTAGCTCGTGCGCAGGGTGCTTTCGGGTTCCTGTTAGAGGATGGATGCTTTCCTGAATGCAAGTACCACGTCAAAACTTCCAAGTGTCGGACGACGTTGCCCCCAAACGAAAGGTCCTTTTATGAAACTACACGTTCGCTCATTTTCTGCAGTTCGTTTTGTGGTGGCCACAATAATCCTGGCTGTGCTGTCGCCGATAGTTGTAGCCCAGACAACGATTTCAACCGGAAGTATTCAGGGAACTGTGTTGGATCCGAGTGGAGCCGTGCTCAGTGGCGCTAAAGTGACGATCACCAACAAAGATACAGGGCGGAGCGCCACCACCCAGACCTCGGCGTCGGGCTTGTATACATCTGGTGCCCTAACGCCCGGACGTTATGTTGTAAAGGTTCAAGCTTCTGGGTTTAAGTCGGCTGAACAAACTATCACAGTCCAAGTCGGCGTAACTGCAAATGGCAATTTTGGTTTGTCCGTGGGACAAAGCTCCGAGACGGTGGAGGTACAAGGAGCGACTGTAGCAGTAAACACGGAGCAAGCGATTGTCCAAGGTGTGTTGACTGCAGAGCAGATCGATAACCTGCCTATGAACGGTCGAAATTTCCTTGATCTGGCACAGTTGGAGCCCGGGGTTCAAATTCAGGAAGGCAGCACGTTCGATCCTACGAAGAACGGGTTCTCTTCGATCTCTTTTCAGGGACGTTTCGGCCGCACTGCGAGAATTGAAATAGATGGCGTGGATATAAGCGACGAAACCGTGGGAACGACAACGCAAAATATCCCAGCGAGCGCTATTGAAGAATTTTCCTTAGAGCAATCGAACCTTGACCTTTCGACTGAACTTACCTCTTCCGGAGCGGTGAATCTTACGACGCGCTCAGGCACCAATGGGATACATGGCGAAGCCTTCGGATTATTCCGAGGCAATCAGACAGCAGCCGCGCTGCCGGGTAATACTCCACCTCCATTCCAGCGCGAACAGTTCGGTGGCCGTCTTGGCGGTTATTTCATAAAGGACAAGCTGTTCTGGTTCGTCGATGCTGAGCGGGCCAAACAGGACATCGCTGCGGCTGAACCCTTTACGGCTCCCTTTGACACACTGAACACGACCTTGGGCAAACCCTTCCGTGAGACGCAGGTTGACGGAAGGTTGGATTGGCAGATCCGCGGTTCGGCGCACTTGTTTTATCGTTTCAACTTCGACCAGAACAGCCAGATTGGCTTGTTCGGCACGGCGAGTTCGACTCAAGGCTTCAAGAATTTCAACCACACTCCTTCGCATACTGTCGGGTTAGATTTCAATAGCGGCAGCTATACCCACAGTGTCCGTTTTTCACTTCTCGAATTCCGAAACTCAATTATTGACGGAGAACCACCACTGGGAGTCAACAATCCCATTCCCGGGTTGGGCATCAACATAGGAGCACCGGTGGTCGGATCCTGCGTACTCAGCGGAGGCGGTTCCTACTGTGGTGGACCAAATTTGCTTGCTCCCCAAGCAACGCCGCAGTCCAATCATCAAATTAAATACGACGGCAGCAAGGTAGTTCGTAACCATGTGCTTCGTTATGGTGTGGCTTTCAATCACATTCAGGGCGGAGGATTTGCGGGGTTCTTTGCGTTCCCCCAGGTTGGAACAACTTCTCCCGGTGCAAGTAGCGATCCGACGTCCTATCCTGCCGATTACGTCTTTCTTGGTAACGGCATAGGTTTCTCCACACCCTTCTCGGCTTTCGGTTATCCGGGAGGCGGACTTGGACCCGACAACAGGTTCGAAACCTATCTGGGTGACGGCTGGAGAGTGAAACACAATTTGACGGTGATCTACGGCCTTCATTACGTCCATGACACTGGAAGAGTAGACAGCCGGCTTGGCCCCCTACCTGAACTCAATATGTGGGGCCCGGGATTGGGCAACAGAGTAAGGACTCCCGGGACGAACTTTGGACCGCAGGTCGGATTTGCGTGGGACACAGGTGGCAATGGAAAAACCGTGATCCGGGGCGGAGGTGGTTTGTTCTACGAGAACTCTGTCTGGAACAACGTCTTCTTTGACAGTCCGGCGCGCTCGGCAAAAGGTACTTTCGCAGCAACCCCGCTGGTGTGTTTTGCCGGAGCAGCAGAATCGTTCCCTTGGCCCAGCGATCCCGGCCCGATTGGGACAGCAATCGCACCAAATTCGGCTTTTCCGGGAGGTTCAGGTGTATCGGACGGTGCAGGCGGTGTCGTTCCCCAGTTTTGCTCAGGATCGGGCTTCGATATTGCGCAGGCAGCACCCGGGATTCTGGGTTTAAGCGCGGCCTTCAAAGCTGCGGCAGCGGCGCACCCGCCAACTCCGCAACCTAACTCGAATTTCGTGGGCACCGCTCTGAATGCCGCCACCGCGAACGGCTTCGATCTGTTCTATCCCGGCTACCGCACGCCTCGTTCCTGGCAAGTAAATCTCGGCTTTCAACACGAGATTCGTCCAGGATTGGTGTTGAGCGCGGATTACATTCGGAACATCGGAGAGCATTTTTTGATCGTCGTCGACCCAAATCACAGTGGAGCGGCTCGGTCGCTCAAACTCGCCAATGCAATCGCCGCACGAGATGCTGCCCAGGGAGCTAGCGGATGTCCTACAGGACTAGGCCAGGCTACCTGTATGATCACGCACAACGGCAGTCAGGCAGGTGCCCAAAGTACATATTCTATGTATGGCTTAGATTCGATAATTCAGGGAGCCGGCGGCGCGACCTGCAACCCGATTACTTGCAACTTCGCATTCCCCGGGGTAAACCCGGTTAGCGGAAACAGTGGGACTGTCGGCACACTGGATATGCTCTTCCCCGTCGGCCGCTCGGTGTACAGCGGGCTGCAGTTAAAACTTGTTCAGAAGGTTGCTAATCCAATGCGTGGACTGAAAGCTGCTAATTTCCAGTTTTCCTACGCGTTCTCGAAGTTCACAAGCCAAGTCGTGGACCAGGACTTCGTAAACGCAGCACTGGACAATGACAATCCGACTCGATTTACGGGCCCAAACGGACTAGACCGAAAGCACCAGGTTTCGTTCGGGGGAACATTCGATTTACCGTGGTATACGAGGCTGAGTTTGACCGGTCACTTCTACAGCGCCCTTTCGCGGAGCTTGATTCTGCCGCAACTGACCTCTGGCGGTGAGATTTTTGCCACTGATTGGGTGGGTTCTGGACTGCAGTCAAACAGCCCCGGTGAGCCTCTCCCTGGAACTCAGATCGGCCAATTCCAACGTGGAACTAATGCCGGCAACCTGCAACAAATTATTAATACGTATAACAGCAAATACGCTGGGACTCTTACGCCAGCGGGCAATCAGCTGGTGAACAACGCTGTCATGACTAGTGCCGATATGACCGCACTCGGGTGGGTTATGCCTCAGCTCCCGTCGGTTGCTCCTGGGGCTGTTGATTTCGGCTGGCTGAAGGATTTGACTCTCAAAGCCACTTGGCCAATCAAAATTGGTGAGCGTTTCAGCGTGGAGCCCAGCGTCAGCATGTTCAATATTTTCAACTTTGCCAATTCATTCCTGGGTGGAAACGTGCCATTGGCACAGTTGACTCCTGATCCGACAACTGGACTACTAGCATCAAACGTTGTGGGCGGCGTTACCCGGCAGAACATTCTCCCATTCCGCGCGACTTTCGGGTCCGGGACTTACGCGTCAGGTGCCCCGAGACAGTTTGAATTTGGTCTGAAAGTCGACTTCTAACCGTTAGCCACAACTACTAACCGTGCCGCCCCGAGCGCCAGGGTTTTTGCTTGAAATTGATTTTGTTGGAAATGAGTTGCGGTATCGACTACTCTAAGTCGATGCCGTTCTCTGACTCTTCCCCGCAGAAGCTCAAATCAGCGCCGCCGGAAACCACCAACGAGGAAGCCGCGCACCTAAAATTACTGGTTGAAAAGAAGAAGCCGGTCTCGATCAAGCTGGTGGATGGAGAAGTGGTCAGTGGCTGGATTGAATATTACGATCGCAACATGCTGCGTCTGACGCGCGAGGGCAAGCCGAATTTATTTATCTTCAAGCACCAGATCGCATATGTGGCGGAAGAAAATTCGTAGTCGGCGTTTAGCTCTCAGCTGTCAAGTCAGCCATTCAGCCTCACGCCGTCGCCCACTCCTGAGCTTCTCTAAAAGTGGTTCGTTAACTCCGCAAATTTCGCCAAGACCAGCAACTGCGTGGGAGGTTTTGCTTCAGCCAATTCTTCATGTTCCAGCACCCACGTGTCGTCGTGAGGCACGAATACCGCGTTCAGTCCAGCGCCAAGTGCCGGATTGATATCTGACTTCGGGCTATTCCCAACCATCCAAGTTTGCCCGGGCGTGAGCTGGTGATGGCTCACGATCGTCTGGTACACAGGAACATTTTTTTCGGCCACAATCTCGACCGCGCGAAAGAAATCCTTCAATCCCGATCTCGCTACTTTTCCCGATTGCTCAGGGAAATTTCCTTTGGTCACCAGAATCAGACTATGACGCGCGCCCAGGTAGTCGAGGGTTTCGCGAACGTGCGGAAGGATTCGCACCGGCTGCTCGGCAATAGTTCGGGCAAATCCGTGGATCGTCTCGTGTAGCGCGGGCGTAATCGGTTCAACCGAAAGTCGCTCGAATGTCCTAACCAGAGAACGCGTAAAGCTCGGTAAACCGTAACCATGCGTGACGATACACTCGCGTTCAACATCGTTCAGAATTTCGCGTATTTCAGCTGGGGATCGCTCGCGATGATTTAAAAACGAAATGAAATCCGCGATCGCCCGCTCGAAATAAATATTGTTTTCCCAGAGAGTGTCGTCGGCGTCAATCAGCAGGGTTTGAGGATGATTGCGTCCCATGAAAATTCCTACCGCTGGGTCGCCTTTAAGCGGCAAATTCTACTTGCGGCTCAACTGAAATAATTCCTTCGCGGTACCCCATCTCGAGCAGGCGCTGAATGGCTTCTTTCCCGTCTGGGCCGTAATCCAGCGTGCGCTCGTTCACATACATGCCGACGAAGCGATCAGCCATCCCAGGATCCAAATCCCTGGCGAACTGCATTGCATACTGAAGAGCTTGCTCGCGATGTTCGAGAGCGTATTGAATACTGTCGTGTATGGCGCCGGATACCATAGAAATCAGCTCAGGGCCCAGGCTACGGCGGATCGCATTGCCACCGAGCGGCAAAGGAAGTGTGGTTGTCTGCATCCACCATCTGCCCAAATCTACAATCCGGTACAGTCCAGATCGGTCATAGGTGAGTTGACCTTCATGAATAATCAAACCGGCTTCGTATTTTCCTTCCAGCACCTGAGGAATGATTTGGTCGAAGGGAACAACTTCGGTTTCAATCTCCGGAGCAAACAACTTCAACGCCAAATATGCAGTCGTGAGTTTACCGGGAACTGCGATCTTCTTTTGCTTAATCTCATTTTCTGAAAACGACCGCGGCGCAACGATCATGGGCCCATACCCTTCGCCCACGCTGCCGCCGCAGCTCATCAGCACATAATTCTTCTGCAAATAAGGATAGGCATGAAAAGAAATTGCCGTAACGTCGTAGACGCCGTCGCCTTCTTTTGCTTTTTGATTCAGGCTTTGAATATCAGATAGTGTGTGCGTGAATCGCAGGCCGGGGACCTGAACTTTATTAGTCGCCAGACCATAGAACATGAATGCGTCATCGGAATCGGGACTATGAGCGATGGTGATTTCACGCGCGCTAACCGCCGTAAGGCTGGACACTTATTTTTCTCCGAAATGTTGGGCTTGGATCAGTCTCGCGTAGAGACGGCTTGCCAGGTCCGGACCGCTCCTGCGGCAAGCATTATCTTGATAGCTTCAGCAAAAATAAACCAGTAAAGCCCGAAGCTAAGAGCGCGAGCCAACGAATTCGTCAGCGCATAAAGACGGGAGATGCCGCAAGCGAACAGCAGGACTTCCGCGGCGATACATGCAAAAAGTGCACGAGTGAACGTCCGTTTGCCGTGCTCAAAAATGTATCCCGTCAGGCCGGCAACGAAGGGGTACGCGATTAAATATCCCCCCGTGGGACCAATAATCTGCGCGATTCCGCCCAATCCATGTGGGCTGAAGACCGGAAATCCCATCGCACCTTCTACCAAATACAAAGACAGAGCAGCAAAACCACGTCGGCTACCTAAGGCCAATCCGACCAATAGCACGCCAAAATTCTGCACCGTCATTGGCACCGGTGTACCTGGCAAAGGAATATAGATTCTTGCGCACAGCGCGACAAAGAGGCTGGCGCTTACGACAATCGCAATCTGGGTCGCGATTTCAAGTGCGCGATTACGCGAGCTTACGACCTGCGTCGCTGATGATGACATTTGGCGTAACCTCTCCTCGGGATTTAATGCCAGTCCCCGGCTTCGTGCTCCGCTTCGTGGGGCAGGTTCTCAGCCCTCTTCAAGCGTTTTCGCACCTGAATATACGCGGACAACCCGGCCCAGACCACGGCCCCGCCGGCGACAGCTACGATCAAAAACCACCAGAACATCCGCACGATATCTAAGGATACCAAAACGCAACTTCGGCTGACCTGTGCGCGTCGCGGTGCAGCGTCCTGATTTAGTTTCTTTGCGACTCCGCGGTTATTCTTCTGCGCCCTCTGAGGTGAAATCTCTGATCCACTCGACTACTTGCCCGACATCAGCCTCTCAATCTCATCCGGTGATTGAGCCAGGGACTCACTCATGTGGATCAACTTCCCGTTGCTGTCCACGTAAAACATGTCTTCAATGCGGACGCCGATTTTTTCCTCGGGAATGTAAATTCCGGGCTCGATGGTGAATACCATCCCGGGACCAAGAGGAACCGAATAGTCGCCAGCATCGTGCACATTCAAACCGACATAGTGCCCCAGCCCATGGAAGAAATATTTGCCCAGCGGTTCACCATGCAGGTCTTTCCCGTGCGTATTGATGTAATTGACGGCAACATCGTGAATCGAATCCGGCTGGTTGCGCTGCAAATGCGACTTTCCTGACTCAAAGGCGGCAATCGCGGCTTTTTGAGCGCCGAGAACGATCTCATAAATCTCGCGCTGGCGGGCCGTGAACTTTCCTGACGCAGGTACCGTACGGGTAATGTCAGACGCGTAAAGTGAGTACTCTCCCGCCGCATCCATCAGCACTAAATCGCCATTTTGAATTGTCGCGGAATCGTCTGAATAATGCAGGACGGTCGAATTGATGCCCGAGCCCACAATGGGTGCGTACGCCGGGCGCTCACAACCACGTTTACCCCACTCGTACTGCAGGAGCGCAGAAATTTGACGTTCAGTCCCGCCCGGCTTGATTGCCCGAATCGCAGCTATATGTGCCGCAACTGAAGCGTTGACGGCTTTGCGTATGAGTTCGATTTCCGCGGAATCTTTTACCGTGCGCAACGATCCGAGCAATGGCCGTACGTCGGTATAGGTCGTGCCCACCGGGAAAGCATTTGCCGTCTGGAGCCATTGCAGAGCTTCTTGTGAATTGGAATGCTCGCCTGGCGCGGGAACGTCAGTGTAGATGGAGGTCCTAGCTGGTACCAGTTTCACCAGCTCATCGCGCAAATTGTCCAGCGACTCGACGTGCTCGAACCCGGTGATCTGCGCGGCTTTCGGATCATCCGGCCCCAACTTTGGTCCCGTCCATTTTTCCTGTGAGTAGTTACGCTTTGGCAGAAATAGGATCTCTGTGTATGCCCGTGCCGGCTCATTGTTTTTTGCCTCTCGCGCGGCCGCGATCAGCACAGCGGCTCCAGGCTCCGGCCAGCCAGTCAGGTAAAAAAAATTGTCATCCGGACGGTAACCGTAAAGGTCGTTTGGACCTTCGGCTTCAGGTGGCGCGAAGACTAGACCCAAACCCCCGTCAAGTTTGGCGGACAGCTTTTCACGTCGCGCACGATAGTCGGAGGAGGCCTGGTGCTCTAACGCCCCTGCAACTAAGCAAGAGGCCGAGAACAACATGGCAACAGCGAATATCTTTCTCATCATTTAATTTTTATTTCCCTGAAATGGACTTACTCGCGGCGATGAATGCGTCGACGTTGGTTTTGTCCACCAGCGCTGATCCAGTATCAACGAAAGCTGGTAACGGCGCGAATGTGTCGTGTGCCCAGTCCGCGTCGAGCGCCTTGGGTGGTTGATGATGCAAATTGTCGAGCATCATCAGGCCGACATAAGCCATGGTGTAGGGCTTCTGGGAAATAGTGGCGGCAATCACGCCCTTTTGAATCCATTGCAGCGTATCGGGATCGGTATCCATTGCGATAATTGCTCGGCCTTTAATGTTGTAATTCGCCAGGACTCCCGCTACTTCTTTTCCCGACAAGGCCTCCAGGCATACGAATCCATCAATGTGCTCTTTTTTGTCGTTCGCCAGGAATTGATTCGTGGAATCGAATGCGATACGCGGGTCGCCCTTAATGTCGATTATGTGGGTAAGCTTAATCTGAGAACCCTCAATTGCGTCCTTGTATCCGTGTAAGCGCTCATTGAGGTTCGATTGCGAAGGCATGGTGTAAACCACAACTGAGCCTTTGCCTTTCATCTCCTGAACCAGTCGCTTGCCGCCCGTTAGGCCGGCCTGATAGTTGTTGGTACCAATAAAAAACAGGCGCTTACTGTTAGGCGCATCTGAGTCTATAGTGATCACGGGAATGCCGGCAGCAATCGCTCGGTCAATGGAATCTTTAAGCGGCGTCGGATCGGCAACAGAAACCATGATCCCGCTGGGCTTTTTCTGGATTGCATTCTCGAGGGTGTCGCGCTCCGCCGCTGCATCGTAGGTGTCAGGGCCCTGAAACGCGGCTCCCACCCCCAAGTGAGTGGCCGCTTGGCCGAGCCCAGCACTCGCGCTCTGCCAATACGGCACTTTAATATTTGTTGAAATCAAAATATAAGTTTCGCCGCTGTGTCCTGTTCCGCAACTCGGGAGTAGAACCAGCACACCCGCCAACCACAATGAAAGAGCTAGATTGCGGTAATTCATAGAGTCCTCCCTCAACGCAATGAAGCGAAACGCATTCTACCTCTGCGGTGGTCAGAAAGGAAGGATTCGGTTCAGCGAAAACTGCGACTGCTCAGACCCCAACTGGGAAAGGCTTCGAATGGCTCTCTGCCGAACTCAGGGACAATCCCGTAAAGCGTCCCTGCAGCAGGGACATTAATCCGGTGTACCAGTAACCAACCACAAACAACATAAGGAATGGAACTGTGAGGTAATTCTCGTTCTGTAACGCGTAGGAAACCGTCAGCGCGAAATAACTGCCTATCAGTATTTCGACCCAGGGTACCCAGCCCAAACGCTTGCGATACTTTGTGACTTGAACTTTATCTCTCTTGGATTCCACCCGGTATTTAGGTGTGCGGGCGAATGCACTCTGTTTTCCGATTAGCGCCTCGATCACAGCGCAGGTATTGGTTACCGTCAGTCCGATTCCGAGCGCCATCAGGAATGGCAAATACAGCAGAGCCCGTGGCCAAGTCTTCGGAAATAATTCCCGCTGTGAAACCAGGTAAAAACTGGAAATCGAAAATGTTGACGCGAGGAATAAAGGTACGTCGATGTACAGCATCTGAAACCAGCCCTGATAAAACCGAATGACCATAGCTGGCAGCAGCAGGACCGATAGCACAACCATCAGCGGGTAGCTCAGGTTCGCGGTCAGGTGGTACCAGGATTCGAGCTTCACGCGAAATGGTTGATCACTCGCCAACACACGCGGCAAAATCTTCTTTCCCGTTTGAATTAGCCCCTTTGCCCAGCGCGCTTGCTGGGTTTTGAAGGCAGTCATCTCGACCGGCAGCTCGGCAGGGCATTCGACGTCCTGACGATAGATGAACTTCCATCCCTTCAATTGGGCGCGGTAAGAGAGGTCAGTGTCCTCAGTAAGCGTGTCGTGCTGCCAGCCCCCAGCGTCTTCAATGGCCTGACGCCGCCAAACCCCGGCAGTTCCATTGAAGTTAAAAAACACGTTGCTGCGCGCGCGGCCGGAGTGTTCCAGCACAAAATGACCATCGAGCAAAATGGCTTCAACTTCGGTCAGAAAAGAATAATGGCGATTGATGTGTGTCCATCGGGTCTGTACCATGCCGACGTTTGTTGAGGTGAAGTGATGAATCGTGTGCTGAAGAAAATCCGGTGGCGGAACGAAATCGGCATCGAAAATCGCGACAAACTCTCCAGTCGCTGATCTCAACCCTTCATGCAAAGCGCCCGCTTTGAACCCGGCGCGGTTGGTCCGGTGGTGATAAGCGATCGGGTGCCCCTGCGCAGCGTAGTGCTCGACCAGTCCTCGAGCAACATCGACTGTCTCATCCGTTGAATCGTCCAGTACCTGGATTTCCAGCTTCTCGCGGGGGTAATTGAGCCGGCAAACTGCCTGCAGTAGACGCTCGACCACAAACTGCTCGTTGAAAATCGGAAGCTGTACGGTGACACGAGGCAGCTCGGAAAACTTCTGATCTGGCTCGGTCGTTCGATTCTTCTTATTCTTGTAGTAGAGATATACCAGCGTGTATCGATGGATCCCGTAGGTTGCGAGCAGAATTAGAACGACGAAATAGGGGACCAGCAGGCATAGGTCAAAGGTATTGACCTCATAGATCCCCTTGAACGTCTTGTCCAGAAAATGTTGACGAAAGTATTGCGAAAGCCCGTGCTGGGCGAAGAAAACCGCAAAGATAGAAGTCGGTAAATACATCGTGGAATAGGAATCCAACTTCCCGGGAAACGGTAGTCGGCACTCTTGAGACGTACATTGTACCGAATGCGACGGGTTTACGGGGAACTCTCGTCTGAGTACACACTCGCCATTTTTGTGCAGTTCGCCTGTTCCTTGCGGACTAGGCCGCTCTGCTGGCGGATTTAGCCGCGAGATTTGCGTTGGGGCGAAATCTTTTAGCTGCCAGAGTCGTCAGCACCATAAAAAGCCCCAGCACAGCAAGTTGTGCCACCAGGAATGGTGCTTCTTTTTGCGTAGGCGCCGCAGCCTTTAATGCTGGCATTTTTTCAAACGATTGCACTACAAGAACAAAAACATTGAAATATAAGGCCATTGATGCGGTAATCGCATACGTCTTTCGCCACGCAAGATGCAGCGGGTAACGCACCAAAATGGCAACGCCCAGCACTACTAGCGAGATAATCCCCAGCTTGATTGCCGGAGTCACGCCTTTAAATGGAAATCCGAATCCGGTTACGCTGGTCAGCACCGTAGTTGTCAGGAACACCGCTGTCCACCCGTCCAGGCGTTTGTTGTTCAGCATTCCGTAGAGAACCACGAATCCAGAAACAATCCCAATCAGACTGATGAGCACGTGGATGACTGTGTAAGTCTGCAGGCTCAGACCAAAAACCATGGCGGGGTTTCCTTTCAATTTTTCGAGGGAATTGCGGGCGGTGTGATAGTACGCTCAGCCGGGAGAAATTGCTACCGCACGCTGCGGGAGTGAATTCGTCATCGCAAAAAAAGCGCGTTGTATTCACCTATGACCTGCTGCCATGCAAATTTTGCAAACCAGTTTGGGGACGCTTCATGGTTATATTGCTCGGATCTGGTTTCGCTGCATCGCTCCACGATTGCCTTCGCCAGACCTGCAGAGTCTTCCGCCCGAACCAGGCGCACGGCTGGATGTTTACCATAAATCTCCCGCACTGCTCCAGGACTATCGAAGGCCACTACCGGTTTCCCGAGCGCCAATGCCTCAAGTAATACATTGCTGAAACCTTCACGGCGAGATGGAACAACTAACAAATCCCCGTGCAAGATATACGGCCACGGGTTCTGCTGGAATCCTACGAAGCTTACAAATCCTGTGAGGCCGTGCTGTTGTACCTGCTCAGCGAGAGCGGCTTTAAGAGGTCCGTCTCCTAATATAGTGAGCCGCACGGTCGGAAGACATTCGATAACCTTCGGAATCGCCGCAAGCAGCAGATCAAAACCTTTCTCAATTGATAACCGGCCCGCGGCCACCAGATGGGGTCCCGCGCCCGAGTAGAGATTTGCGTCACTTCTCCCCAGTTCACGCACTCGATCACAATCGACAGGATTGTAGATTCTCAGCACTTTCTGCTCCGGCAAGTGGAACTGCTCTGTCATTTCTTCGACCATCGAATCAGACTGGCACACAACAACATCAATGCATCTATAGAGACATCGATACACAAGTCTCCACACCTTCGGATATCGGCTCTCGCAACTCAGACGGACACTTAGTACCGACGACTCACGGACCAGCAACCTCATGGCTCGCGGCAATACCGGCCGAGTCACCGCCAGCAACGCCAGGTTCACGCCTCCTGAGGAAAGAATGGCATGAGGACGGATATTCCAAATTAACCGTACGAAGCGCCACATCAGCAACAGAAACCCGGGAAGTGTGCGAGCCCGCCGGGAGCCGCTGAGAATGTGCACGACAACGTCGTCGGGTATCTGGCAGAAAAATTCGCCTTCGGCCCGAAGCAGCACAAGATGCGGTTCGAAAAGTCCGCGGTCCAAATGGCGAAGAAGGGTTAGGAAAACTCGCTCCGCGCCACCTCCTGTCAAGGCACCAATTTGAAAGATAATTTTCTTACGATGATTCGCAACCATCCACACCTGAGAATCCATCTCTCAGGCGAATAGCGATACATTACGGTTGGGCTGTCCCCAGCCCTTCGTGCTACCTACAACTGATGCGACCTAGTCGCCGAATCTCACTGCGGCGCGGGCCTTCGCCTTAGCCGCTTCCTCTTCGCGGTTCTTAGGTGGCGCAGTGGTTTCGAGTGCGCGCAGCAGTCGGCTGGAGGCAACAGAGACCTCTTCGATCGCAGTCAGGAACGCGGCCTCGTTCGCGTTGGAGGGTTTCGTAAAGCCGCTGATTTTTCTTACGAACTGGAGTGATGCGGCCCGGACTTCGTCGTCAGTGACCGGCGGATCGAAGTTGAAAAGCGTTTTTATGTTTCTGCACATAAGGGTTGTCCTGGAGATATTTTATTGCAGAATTTGGGGTCTCACGCCGACGCTGACTCAGGAAGGAAGTTTTCCTCTTCAATGCCATTTCAGATGTGGCCCAATTGCTCGCGCTATTTTTTTAGAAGCGCGTTCAAGCCGGCTCGTGCGATGGCCTCATCGATTTCCGACTTCGCTCCACTAGCGGAGATGCCACCGACAATCTGCCCGTCAACAATGATGGGCACACCGCCCTGATTGGGGAAAAAATCGGGAAATGCCAGCGCCTCAACGCTGCCTTTTTTTATGGTGTCTGCCGCGTCCTTCGATGGACTCTTGTAAAAGGCCGCGTGCCGTGCCTTCTTCTGTGCCCAGGTGATGGTATTCAAAGGCGCGCTGTCCGCCTTTTCCAGAAAGAGAAGGTTTCCGCTTTCATCCACAACACAAATGGTCACCTCCACGTTTTGGCGCTGTGCCTCGGCTTCGGCAGCCGCGACCATAGTCTTGATCGCTGACAAATTCAAATATTTCTTGCTGGGAAGCTCAGTGGAATTTGCCGCCACGATCACGCTCAAAATCAGAACGATGTGTTTGAACATAGTCAGGGATGCTAGCACCTGGTAGTGCAGTTTTCCACATCAGGGTGCCGCATCCTTCCCGCGTTCTTTGCGGGAGGGTGGGGGACTTTGACTTTCCAACACTCACCGCGCATCTAACCGGCGTGCGAAATTTCGAAATCCTCTTTGACCAGGCCGAAGCCTCCAATTCCCCCGACAGTGCGAAGCAAGACCCTGCCTACCAACAATATGGGAGCCTTGCCTTTCCCGCTCTCCCATCCGATCGTCCCTGGATTTACTCCAATTTCGTGCAATCGCTCGATGGCATCGTATCTTTCAAAGGACGCCATGCCACTGGCGGCGATATTTCCCAGCTCGCAGAAGACCGCTGGCTCATGGATTTTCTCCGCGTGCATTCGGACGCCGTCCTGCTCGGCATAAACACGCTCATAGAAGAGACCCAGCTTTTGGGAAATCGCGGCCCGGTTTACGCGATTGAGGATCCGGCACTCCGCCGCCTGCGCGATAAACTCGGACGCACCACGCAAAAGAATGTTTTCGTCACCGGCGCAGCGGCCCTCAATCTGAGTGAATATCAAGTTTTCGATGCCGCCGCGGTTGAAACTTTCATCATCACCACGCCCACTGGCGCCCGCCGTCTGGCCGAAAAGAATTCTCATCCACACGTAAAGGTCATCGTCTCGGGCGAGGGAGACTTCGTTGACCTCGCCCCCGCCATGCGCGCACTTCGCCAGCATCACCGAATCGAGCGGCTGCTGTGCGAAGGCGGCCCCACGCTCTACGGATACATGTCGCGTGCAAGTTTGATAGACGAAAAGTTCATCACCATCTCTCCGCTGGAGATTGGCCTGTTCGTCCCGCCCGAGCAGGAGCCCGCCGAAGCCGAAAGAAACAATCCACCCAAGGAGCGTCCCACCACCTTCATGGCGCCCGGCTTCATCAAGGAGAACGCTCCCTGGTGGCAATGGCTAAGCTGCCGCCGCATCGGCGACCACCAGTTCAATCGTTATCGCAGAAGGCGGTAAGCCTTACCTCATGAAAGAACGGATATCCCTGACCGCGTATAAATTATTGCCTTGCCCGCTGTATGCTGGAAGCCGTATAGTAGTGCGGTTTCAAGAAAGCGTTTACTCAAAAGTAGCTTTCGTGCATGTGAAGAGCTGGCGGAATTGCAAAAAGCTCCCTCTTGGAAAACGTGATCTGGGCAAACGGTTGGATCAATCGAGCAAAAAGGGAAATAGGAGGTTGGAAAATTCATGTCCTCGCGACGCCGGTTTTTGCAGCAGACTTCCACCGCGGGATTGGCATGGTCTGCCAATGCTGTGTTTGGCCGATTGCTGGCGCAAACACGGCCTGCTAGCGCCAATCAGGCAGTTCAGATCTTTGTAGATTCCCGCCGTACGATAGCTCCCCTCGATCGCAATTTGTTCGGTTCGTTTCTCGAACATCTTGGCCGAGCCATCTACGAGGGCATCTATGACCCAGGATCGAAGCTGTCGGACTCTAATGGTTTTCGGAAGGATGTGTTGCAGGAAATTCGTCAACTAGGGGTCCCGATTATTCGCTACCCAGGTGGCAACTTCGTCTCGGGCTATAACTGGCTCGATGGCGTGGGCCCAAAGCAAGACCGTCCTCGTGTGCTCGACAAAGCCTGGAATTCCATGAACTCCAATCAATTCGGGACCAATGAGTTCATGGCATGGTGCAAGGCGGTGGGCACACAGCCTTTGATGGGACTAAATCTCGGCACGGGAACTCCGGAAGAAGCCGCCGCGCTGGTGGAATACTGCAACGTTGATAAGGGCACCAAGTGGAGCGATTTGCGCCGCAAGCATGGAGTTTCCGAGCCTTATAACGTTAAGAATTGGTGCATTGGTAATGAAATGGACGGGCCCTGGCAAATTGGGCATATAACGGCTACGGAGTACGGCATCAGAGCTCAGGATACTGCCCGGCAAATGCGCTACGTCGACCACTCAGTACAATTGATCGCCTGCGGGTCAAGTGGTCCCTTCATGCCCACCTATCTTGAATGGGACCGGGAAGTTCTGGAGCAATGTTACGACTATGTAGACGGGCTTTCATTGCACCGCTACCTGGGAAACAACGACGAGACCGGGGGACAAAGCTCAAAATTTGTGGCCATGAACTTGTCCATGGACCGGCAGATCGGCGAGACCCTGGCGGTATGCGATCTGGTCCGTGGGCATAAGCGATCGCCGAAAAAACTCTGGCTATCGTTCGATGAATGGAACGTCTGGTATCGCGCGCGAAGCGGTGCAGCGGTCGATGGGAATCGCCAAGAGGCGCCACATCTGCTGGAGGAGGTGTATAACCTGGAGGACGCCCTTCTAGTCGGAGGCATGATTAATACCCTCCTTCGTAACTCGGACCGCGTGAAGGTCGCATGTCTGGCACAGTTGGTGAATGTGATCGCTCCAATCATGACGAATGCGAATGGGTTGTTCAGGCAGACAATCTATTATCCCTACAGTTGGGCACTGCAATATGCGCGCGGACACGTATTGAATGTCCTGGTGGACTCGCCGACCTACGACGTTGCAGGAATGGACGCAGCTCCTTATATCGATGCGGCGGCCACCGTCAGCCCAGAAGATGGCAAGACTACACTGTTCATTTTGAACCGTGATCTGTCGAAAGCACGCGAAATCGAAGTGGTCTGGGAAGACAGGCCTGTGACCCGGGTTCTCACCTCGCAAGTTTTAACTGGAGATGACCTGAAAGCGGTAAATGGCTTCGAGGCGCCAGAGCGGGTCAAACCGCAGCCATTTGACAAACCCGCTACCTCAAATGGACGCACTAAGTTCGAGGTGCCGGCGCGCTCTTACACGATCCTTCAGTGGCAGGCGTAAAGCTCTACGTAGGTGAAAGCCGAGGCTTAGGATGTTGGCTTCGGCTGTCAGAACTTCTGTCGACGAATAATGCCAGCGCCCTCTCTGATCATTACGAGTTGGTCGGCTGCCACATTCGAAATTTTTTCTGTGTTGCCATTAGTCCAGCGGATGGCCAGATCTGCCGTGGTCGCCGCGCCAAGACCGAAGTGCAAACGACGTTCATTGGCTGAGTAGAAACTCGATTGCGCCAGCACCTCTTGCGCCTGCCGCCGGGTGCCATATTGCGCGGTCACCCGTGCACCAATGGCGCTGCGGTTGCTTTGCACCCCGATCAGAAGAACTTTCAGCCAATGGCCACCGCTCGAGACATCGTTGCGTAGCAGTGATGGTGGTTCGTTCATGTTCATCACGAGAACGTCCATGTCACCGTCATTATCGAAATCTCCGAACGCGCATCCTCGGCTAGCGTGAGCTTCGGCAATGCCAAGGCCGGCCTCCTCGATCAACTCCTCGAACCTGCCATCACCCAGGTTACGGAATACCAACCTCGGTGTTCGGAATGGATACGAAGGAAGCTTTTTCTCGACCTCCGGATAGACGCTTCCGGTGGTCACGAAAATGTCGGGAAATCCGTCATTGTCTAAATCCACAATTCCGGTTCCCCATCCTACGTACCGAGTTTCAACTCCCAAACCAGTTCGTATAGTGACATCGTCAAAGTTTCCTTTGCCATCATTGCGGTAAAGAACGTTTGTATCGTCTGCAAAATTGGTCTTAAAAAGGTCCAGGTTCCCGTCGAGATCGTAATCACCAACTCCGACGCCCATCCCTGCCTGTTCCATGCCATCTTCGCTGAGCGCTATTCCACGCTCAAGAGCCTCTTCGCGAAATGTCCCATCGTGCTGGTTTCGAAAGAGCCAGCTTGGTGTGGAGTCGCAGGCGACATAAATATCAGGCCACCCATCATTGTCAAAGTCTGCTGCGACCGCAGTCATTGGATATGAGCCGGATGCGGCTGCGACCCCGGATGACTTACTCACCTCTGTAAACGTGCCGTCCCCGTCATTGTGAAAGAGTTGAACAAAGCCGGTAGGGAGGCCGCGAGGGCCACAATTCACTGCGACTCCCTTCCAGGTACAGTCGGGGTTTTCTCCGGGCTTGGGCAGCTTCTCGAGAGTTGTGTCCAGGTAATTGGCTACGAATAGATCGAGTCGCCCATCGCGGTCATAATCCACCCACGTGCATCCGGAACCATAGCGGACTAGGTTTTGGCCTAGCCCCGCCCGTGCAGTTACATCGGTGAATGTTCCATTCCCATTATTATGGTAGAGCACATTATGGCCGTAATAAGTAATAAAGAGATCGTCGAAGCCATCATTGTCATAATCACCCACGGTGACCGCCGATGCCCAACCAGCACGCACCAGCCCTGACTTGGCGGTCACGTCCGTGAACGTTCCGTCGCGATTGTTTTTGTAGAGGCGGTTCGTCGTTCCCGACGGATCTCCTTCCAATCGAGTACCGTTGAGAACAAACAGGTCTAGCCAGCCATCATTATCGAAGTCAATGAATGCGACCCCGCACCCGACTACCTCGATGATGTAGCTCTTATTCTCTACGGCACCATAGATAACGGGTTGCGTGAGGCCAGCTTGCTTGGCCACGTCAGTGAATCGAGCCAGAAAAGGACGCCCAGAGGGCTTGCCGCGAGGTTGTGCCTTAACTCCGCGAGACGAAACTCCCTGGCCAAACATGGTATTTGGGCTGAGCAATACGCCACCCGCTGTGCTCGCGAGTGTAGCGATAATTTTTCTGCGAGTGATCATTGGGCGGGTTCGACCGCCTTCAAAAATTGACGAGCTTTAACGTTCTCGAACTTCTGAACGATGCCTGAAGGCCATCGGATCTCGATTAGCTTTGCAGTCGGATCATCTCCCAATCCCGCGATCACCCTCTTGTCACTGGCGGACAGATAGCCGACGGCAGTATTGACGGTGTAGAACTGGGTTAATCCGGAGGGAGACACAACTTTTATTCGCGCACCAATCCCGTCCCGATTCGATCTCGAGCCGACAGTCTCAATTCCTACCCAATTTTTTCCGTTGCCGCCCTCGTTTCGTAGTACGTAAGCCTTCTGCCCAACATTGCTGACCACGATATCAACATCGCCATCGTTATCAAGATCGCCAAAAGCAGCGCCGCGGCCAGCCCACGCGCGTTGAAACACCTCGCCGGCCAGGACTCTACCGAAGTGTCCAGACTGATTACGCAGCAACAGTGGCGGCTCAAGATATCGCAAGTTCGGGGAAGTCTTCTCGATCGTATCCATCACGTGTGACTGAGCAACGAATAAGTCTTTCCATCCGTCACTATCGAAATCAAAAAAATGAGTGCTCCAGCCTGAAAACGACAACGTAGCGCTGCCCATACCTGACTGGTTCGTCGCATCGCGAAAGGAGCCATCGCCATTGTTATGGAAGAGGAGATATCTTTCGTTTGAGAGATCTGTGATGACGAGATCAGGCAGACCGTCGTTGTCATAGTCGCTGAAGTCCACACCCATACCGGCGAAAGTTTTGCCATCTTCGTTGTATCCCACGCCCGCGAGCAGACCGACTTCAGTAAACGTTCCTTTTCCGTTGTTGTGGTACAGGAAACACTGCACAGAATCGTTGGCAACGAAGATGTCCGTATATCCATCTCCGTCGTAATCAGCAAAGGCAACACCCAATCCCTTGCCGTGCGGGTTCGCAATGCCCGCCTTTCCGGAAACATCGGTGAAAGTGCCGTCTCCATTGTTGTGATAAAGGACGTCGGTCATGCTGTCGTAGTTATCAGGATGGCAGTACGCGCGATAACCGGGCCTCTTCTCTCCGCAATAGCGGTTGGTCTTAAAGTTCCAATCCAGGTAACGTGTGACGAACAGGTCCAATTTGCCGTCATTGTCATAGTCAAAGAATCCCGCGCTCGCGCTCCATCCGCCAGCACTTACTCCTGCCTTCTTTGTCATATCAGTAAAGGTGCCGTTCCCGTTATTGTGGTAGAGGATGTTGCCTCCAAAGCCGGTCACATAAATATCCTCAAAGCCGTCGTTATCGTAGTCTCCAACCGCAACGCCCATGCTATAAAAACCCTGTGGCATTCCACTAAGACCGGCTCTCTCCGTCACGTCAGTGAATTTGGCATCAGCATTTTGGTGATACAGACGGTTCCAAAATCTTTTGTCAGATTTGTCGGGCGTTTTACCGTCTGGCATGGGATCGTCGATCTGGCCGCCATTGGTGAAAAAAATGTCAAGACGTCCATCGTTGTCGTAATCCAAAAGCGCTACGCCCCCTCCCATCGTCTCGATCAGGTATTTATTTGAGGTGGCAGAGTTCTCCTGCTTGAAATCCACCTTGCTCTGCTGAGTAACATCGACGAACTGTACTTCCGAGGTGGAAGTGGCACCCATAAGTAAGAGTACGAGCAGAGGCGTGATCATTCCGCGGAGTACGATTCGCATCATGCCGGGGTTCGCCGAAATTTCTTGCTGTCCACAATCCCTTTTGTTTCTTGAACGATCAAGAGCTGGTTTACCGGCAGGTCCTTGAGATTGTCTTTTAAGCCCGAGGGCCACGAGATCTCAATAGTCTCCACCTTCTTCGCCGTGCCCAGACCAAAATGAAGACGGAGGTCGTTTTGCGAATAGTAGCTCGAGCCGCTCATCACTTCGTCAATCTGACTTCGTCTCCCAGTTGTGACTTTGACGCGCGTGCCTATTGCCGATCGGTTGGAACGGGTGCCCAAACACTTCACCATAATCCAGTTGTTCTTGTTTCCGGCATCATTGCGTAGAAGCGAAGGCGGCCCGTCCAGGTTATTAACGATCACATCGACATATCCGTCGTTATTGAAGTCGCCAAAGGCGCATCCACGGGCAAGGTTTTCGTCTCGCACTGCTGGCCCGGCTGTCAAGGACACATCTTCGAAGCGGCCGTTTCCCAAGTTTCGGTACAACACTTTGCGTTGTTTATAGTTGATATGTAGCTTCCGGTTAGCGATCTGAGAGTACACATGGCCGTTTGCCAGAAATAAGTCTTTCCAGCCGTCGTTGTCATAATCCAAAAATCCAACACCAAAGCCCAGATATTTGCGGTTGATGCCCAATCCGGCCCTGGCACTTGCATCTTCGAACGCACCGTTCCCGTAGTTCCGATATAAAGAGGTCACCTGTTCCGAAAAGTTAGTGCGCGCAATATCCAGCCATCCGTCGCCATCGTAATCGGCCACTGCAACGCCCATACCAGATAACGCGACGCCATTCTCATCGAACGCACACCCTGATGGGACTCCGATTTCCCGGAACGTGCCGTCATGATTATTGCGATAGAGCAGGCTGGGAGCGCTGTCGCAGGCCACGTAGATGTCCGGCCATCCGTCGTTGTCAAAGTCAGCCGCGGCCGCACCCATTCCGTATGAACCCCTCGGTTGCCAATTACTTCCGACGAACACCATCGTTGAAGCCCCACGCGGATTGGAAATGCCCGACTCTTCCGAAACGTCACTAAATGTTCCGTCACCCCGATTCCGGTACAGAATGTTCGTGCCGCCCGCAAATCCCAGTGGCCCGCATGGCACTCCAATGTCGTTGTAACGACAGTAGGCGGATTGCCCCAGCTTGGGAGCCTGGGCGGGATCAAATCTCACGTAATTGGCTACAAACAAGTCGAGGCGACCATCGCGGTCATAATCCAAAAAACAACATCCGGCACCCCAGCGGTCTCCCGATCCTGCGACTCCCGCTTTATCGGATATATCCGTGAATGTGCCGTCACCATTGTTGTGGTAAAGCACATTCCGACCGAAGTAAGAAACGAAAAGGTCGTCGAAGCCATCGTTGTCATAATCTCCGACGCAGCAACCCTGTCCCCATCCGGAACGGGTGAGGCCGGCCGTAGCTGTTACGTCCGTGAAGGTTCCGTCGCGGTTGTTATGAAACAAGTAGCTCGTGGGACTTATGTCGCGATTTGCTGGATCAAAGCTCGTGCCGTTTACCAGAAAAATATCGAGCCAACCATCGTTGTCGTAATCGAAGAACGCCGCACCGCAGCCCATTTCTTCTAGAAGAAGTTGCTTACTATTAGGATCGCCGGAAATGTTCCTGGCGTGGACCAGGCCGGCTGAAGAAGTAACGTCAGTGAACATTGGCGCAATGTTCGGCTGAGCAACGAGCAAGGCTTCGGCGCTTAATGCGAACGGCAGCACCGCTCCGGTCCGCCCTAACATCTTTATGAACTCTCGGCGCGACCGCAGCACGCCGGAGCCACTACTCACGCTGACCCCCAGGCGGTGGGGCCCCGTTTGGCTTGGACATGCTCCGGCGCATTTTTTCCAATTGGTTGTTCTCCCGGTCAAGACGAGTGAACGAATCCAGTGCCTTCCGACTCTCGTCCCCCTGGCCTAGCCGCCGGTATATGCCAGCTAACACATAATAATAAGAAGACGACCGCGGATTGAGTGAAATGGCGTGGTTCAGGGAATCAGCGGCGTCTCGCAATCGCTCTTGGTGCTCCTCAGCCCTAGCCTTTTGGAACCAGGCCTTATCAGCTTTTGGATCCAGTTGCAGCGCCTTCTTCGCCAGTTCCATCGCCTTCTCAGAATCGCCGGTCCGGTTGTAATAGGCGCCTAGGTTCACATCCGGCGCAACGAAATTTCCGTGCCGTTGTTCATTCAGCGCGATTGCCTTATGGTAGCTCTCGACAGCGCCAGCATCATCGCCCAGCGCCTCTTGCGTCAGACCGAGCGCATCCATCGACTCAATGTGCGATGGATCAATGCGCAGGGCCTCCTCAAATTGTTTACGCGCACCCTCCCAGTTGTCCTGGATGGAGAATAGCTTTCCGAGGTCATAGTGAATTTCGGCGGACTTCGGATCATACCGAATTCCTTGCTCAAACTCAGTTTGCGCAGCATCGAATCTACCGACGATCATCAAGTCGCGGCCAAGGATTTTGTGCGCTTCTGAATTCCGAATGTCCAACTGAAGGGACTTAGCCATCGACCGAATCGACTCGCCAACTTTTTTTTGAGCAAACTGACTGTAGCCCAGCGCATACCAGCCCCATGCAGATTGTGGATGCTGATTAACGTAAGCCGTGAGCAGCGGCTCAACTTCTTGGAATCGGCTCTGACGGATGTAGCCCTCTAAGTCCGCGATTTTTGCCTTGTCGTCTTGACTGTCGGACGAAGTGGCCTTTGCACCCGGTGTCGGACTATCGGGAAGTGCGGAACCCTCCAGTGCGCGCTTCGCCTGAACATCACCTGGATTGAGTTCCAAAGCTCTTCCATACGCGGCGGAAGCTCCCTCATTATCTCCCTGCTTACCCAGCACTACAGCGAGAAAATGTTCCGCCTCCGCAGACTCGGGTTGCAGTTGGATCGCATGCCGAAGCTTAGCAGCCGCCTGCTCGAGTTCACCTTTCGCAAGTGCGGCTCGGCCTTCTGAAATATCCAGATTCGCATTCTGGTTGCGCTCATCGGCAGCAGAAAGTTCGCGGCCTTTCTGCACTTCTGCGGTTCCTTCCGCGTGTTTGCCCGATCGCGCCAGAGCCAGCCCGAGCTGATAATGAGCTTCACCGCTTTGCGGATCGAGCCGAGCCGCTTCCTGCAGCTCTGTAATCGATTCGGGGACTCCTCCCGCTCGCAGAAGGGCTTTGCCCAAAGCCAGATGCCCACGAGCGAACATAGGCGCCAACGAAACAACCTTCCGCAACAGCTCGATCTGTTTTGCCAGACCATGGCTCGGACTATTGCCATAAGCTTCTGCCAAGTTGAATTGCGCCTTTACCAGCGTGGGAGTTAGAGATACAGCTTTTTCCAGCTCAACAATCGCCTGCTCCACATCAGTAGGCATCAGGGTTGCGCCTAAATTGGCATGTGCATCCGCATAATTCGCATTGAGTCGAATCGCCTCGCGAAATTCCGCTATGGCTTTCTCGTCATCATCAGACTGAGCGAGCACGAGTCCTATATTGTTATGGGCAGCGGCGTAATCTGGACGCAAGCGGATAGCCTCTCGAAATTCTGCGAGAATCTCGGAACTGTCCGCACCTTTGCGCCCAAGGAGTAATCCCAGCATGTTGTGCGCATCGGCTCGGTCACTTTTTACCAGCGATGAGCGAAGGCCAGAGACGGCCGCCTCCCAGTCCGGAATAGGAACAAAAGATGTGGCGTTCAATCCGGCTTCAAATTGTCCCAGTGCTCTATCCACCTCACCGAGCCGGAGAAAGACGATTCCAAGATCAATGTAGGATGCCGCGGTTGCGGGCAAGAGCGCGATCGCGCATTGTAGGTCGGTCCGCGCGGCACTTAAATCAGTTGTTTCGCGCAGGGTCATGCCGAGAAAAGCATAACTCGCGCCCGCTGCCGGATCGAGCCGCACACTTTCTTTCAACTCTGAAATCGCTCTTTCGTGCGAGCCGCTGTACCATAACGCGACCCCGAAGTTGTAATGAGCGTCCGCGTATTCCGGCCGGAGCTGTACCGCACGCTCCAGGTGATTGAGCGCGAATGCGAGATCTCCTTGTTGCCCCAGGACGTATCCCAATAGATTATGGGCCTCGACATGCTTCTCATCTGCCTGCAGAGCTGACGTGAGTTGTTCCCGGGCGCCATTCAAGTCGCCCTTCGCGGCCAACTCCTGCGCACGTTTGTAAAAACCGTCCGCAGAACTGGCACTCGCCGGAACCGGTTTCTGTGTCGCGGCACTCTGTTGCTTGAGGGTCTGGCCGAGCCCGTAATAGGCTTCCTGTTGCTCGGGATTAATCTCGACCGCCTTTTCGAATGCGGCAACTGCCCCAGCAAAATCTCCGCTCTGGCGCAGCGTTTGTCCAAGCTCGTAATGGAATATCGCATTGCCGGGCTCAGCCGCCACTACTCGATGCAGATGCCGAAGGGCGCCTTCGAGGTCACCTTTATCTCTCAGAGCCAGCGCGAGGTCCAGCTGCGCACCGGATCTGTTTGGCGCGAGAGCTAGAGCCTTCTGAAATGCCGTAATTGCCTGGTCGGTTTCCCCGCTGTGCGATAGGGCCGAGCCCAGGTTAGTGTATGCACGCGCATTTTTTGGATCGAGCGCGACCGCTTTGCGGAATTCGGCGACGGCATTTGGCAAATCGGACTTCTCCATCAGCGCCACGCCAAGCCAGTTGTGAGCCTCAGACGAATTCGGTCCAAGCCGCACCGCGTCATGCAAAGCTTCGAGGGCGTGCGGAAAATCGTCCATCGCGATATAAGCGAGACCCAACTGAAGCCTGACTTTGGAATCAAATGGACTGTGCTGGACCGCGGCCTGCAATTGTTCAATGGATGAAGCAGGAGCCTTTTGCGCGAGCGATGACACTGCCCACATCGCGCAAACAACGGCTAAAGCTCCCAAATGAATGCAATTTATTCTCATTGCTCAGGATCCAGCAATCTCAGTTGCAACCGCGAACTAGCTTGATCTTCGGTCCGAAGCGACTTGGCGATTTCGAGCTGCTTGTCCGACTCTTCTTTTCTCCCCATGCGCGACAACAACAGGCCAAGCTGGTAATTAGCTTTGACTGATTTTGGGTCTAACCGCACAGCTTTCTCAAGATTGCTTTCTGCCTCGGGATATTGATGCGCGCTCATCAATAGCTCGCCCAGAACTTCGCGAGAAGGAGCATGATCTGGATAGTGCTGAAGTAAGGTCCCCAATTTCTGGATGGCTTCGGATTCCTTCCCCTGGTCACGCGCGATCAAAGCTAAGTAATAGTAGGATGCGAGTTGATTGGGCTGCAAGCGAACGCTTTCGTAAAAGTGCGCCGCCGCGTCAGAAAGATGGCCTTCTAGATACAGTACTGAGCCTAGCGCATATTGGACTTGCGAATCTTGTGGATTTTTTTCGACTAGTTTCTCGAATATTCTCTGCGCCGCTTCAAACTGTTTCTTTCCGACATTGGTCGAGCCCAGAGCGTATAAATATGTCGGATCATCAGGTCGAAGAGCAGCAGCTTTGGTCAGCGCAGCCTCGGCATCGTCGAGCAGGTCCATCTTCAGGCAGACTCGTCCGAAGCCGAGAAGAATCTCTGGATTTTCCGGTTCGATTTTTTTGGCGCGCACCCAGTAGGAGAGCGATCTCTCGAGATGGCCTTCTTTCTCGGCAATCATCGCCGCTTCGTGCAACGCCGGCAACGAGTCGGGCTTCATCTTCAGAGCGAGATCGTACTGGCCTAGAGCTAGTGTCGGGTTATTATTGAGCAAATATAGTCCGGCTAAGTTAAAGGCTAACTCGTAGGAAGCCGGGCCAGAGCGCGAGGCGTTTTCCAGCACGTCAGTGGCTTCGAGGGTGGCGCCTCCGTTGGCGAGTACTACAGCGAACTTGATGGACCAGTCGACTGGTACACCTGAAAGTTGAATCCAATCTTTCGACAATTCCGCCACCGCGTTGCGCCCACTTGTCTTTAGATAATCAGTGGCCAAAAGCACTAGTCCCTCGGGCGATCTCTTCAGCTCAGGAAGAATCGGGTTCGCCAGCTCCAGTGATTGGCGGTAGTTGCCCTTTTCGCTCTCGTAGCGGGCCAGCGCAAATCTAGCCAGCGCGTTCGACGAATCCAGTTCCAGCACCCGACGATACATTGCAATGGCAGGGTCTTGTTTCCCTTGGGCTGTGTACGCTTCAGCGAGACTCAAACGGGCCCCCACTAAGCGAGGCTCAAGGCGGATTGCCTCCTGTAGGAACTTGACACTTTCAGGGATGCGTTGTTGCTGCAACCGAATCGTTCCGAGGACCGAACAGGCGGCCGCGCGAGTCTGAGGATCAGAAAGAGCAATATGCGCCTGACGATCGGCGTCCTCCAAGCGGCCCTGCCGCACGAGGTCTACTGCGTTCTGAAGGGCAGCGCGGGAATCCGCAGCGCAAGGGTAAGAAGAAATGAGCAGAGAAAGCGCAGATAAGAGCAGACAAGGCAGCAGGGAATTGCGCGAGGATAATGCTCTGTTTCCGAACACCCGGTTTCTATTGCAACTCCCAATCACTGAAAGGCTGCCCAGGCTCCGCCGAGGATTTCGGCGGAACCTGGTTACATATTGTCTTATTTCTAGTAGCTGAACTTCAAGGCAAACTGGATCGAACGCGGATAATTGCACTGCGTGCCAACTGATCCGAACGTTGACGATGATCCATCCCAGAAAGTACTTGGGTTGCAGAAATCAGTTCGGTTAAAGATATTTCCGAACTGTGACTCGAACCGCATCTTTAGCTGTTCTGTCAGGTTGAAGACTTTAAACAGGCTCAAGTCCTCGTTATACGTCGGGAAACCTCGGGCAGTTCCGTCTGCACGAGGGGCATTGCCAAACGGATTGACACCAGGATCGCTCCATCCAGCCGTATTGAAATAGTTTTGCGCTAGCGGATTGTAGAAAGAGCCTACCTGTTTGGCATATGCACTGGCTCCCTTTACCCGGTCTGGTCGTCTCTGCGGATTGAACAAAATACCACCGTAGGTGCCGTTGTCCATATTTATGTTCAAAGGCCGGCCACTCTCGTACCGTAGCACCCCGCCAAAGTTCCAGCCGCCCAGCAATGCGCCTGCGGCACCAGTAAATTTCTTGGCTCCAGGTATCTCCCATGTATACGCCACGATGAATACATGGGGCGTGTCATCATCACTCAGGCCCCATTCGCACTTGTGAGGACATGCGGGGTTTTGAATTCTCACATTTCTACCATCCCCGGACTGTCCAGTTTCGGAGCCATCGTTATATAGCTTCGAGTAGGTGTACGCCACGCGGAACTGGAGACCATGCGAAACACGCTGTTCCAGCACGAGCTCCAGCGCGTTATACATGCTGCTTCCCAGCGGGACATCACGCCAGACTATGTTTTGATACTGAGGATACAAGCGAAGCGCCTGGGCCACAGTGCCGTTAAAAGTGGAATACGGCAGCGGAACAACACCGCCCGCGCACGCTCCATTGGTCAGCGCTCCACTGTTACATGAAGAGCTCAACACCGTTGTACCCAGCGAAAGCACCCTGGGGTCGTTCATATTTCCGTAAATACCCATCGCCTGCCAGGGCGCCGTCAGCCGGGTCCCTCGGTTTGCAATGTAGGACACGTCTAGTCGCATGTTTTTCACGATCTCTCGTTCAAACGTAAGCGACCAGTTCTGATAACGCGGAAGAGTCAGTCCGTTTTTCGCAACTGCTAGAGGCGAAGTACCATTCGCGAACGTGGGATCTATGAATGGTGGCTGCAGAATGCAAGGGGAGCTAGCCAAGCCGCCTGGACAGGCTGCACTGGTCGCGGGAAAACCTTGGTCAAAGGAGAACGCCGGAGAGAATCCGTTCGATATATTCGGAACCGTTGGGTTCGAGTTGTAGCCCATTGTCGGGTCTCCTTGAAATTGCGCGAAGGAGATGCCGGAGTAGTACATGCCATACCCGCCCCGAACCGCCGTCTTGTCGTTTACGCGGTAGGCGAACCCGAGCCGTGGACCCCATGCACTATGGTCTGGGTTCTCAAAAGTATTCCGTCCAACACAACCCGAACAGTGTCCCGCGAAGATGACCGCTCCCGGCCGCCCATCGGCCCCAGGATTCGGCGTGTTGGGATCAAAGGTCGAATATCGATTCTGGCTTTCAGTGCGGGCGCGCTGGTAGTCAAAACGCAGCCCAAACGTCAGAGTCAGCTTGTTGGTCGCCTTGAATTCATCATTAATCCATGGCGAGAAATACCCTTCATAAAATTGTGGATGGAAGGGCAGGGTCTGCGTGGACGAATACACCTGCCCGAGCAGCATCGATGCGAAAGCTTCCCCCGTGCTTGGGTCGAAGTTTCCAGCACTGTTGTATGCCGCTGTGCTGGTGCGATCAAAACGGAACTCACCCCCCTGGTTCCCAGTCGCCCATCCGCTGTGATTGAACTGATGCCAGCGGTATTCGAATCCGACCTTTACTGTGTGCTTGCTCTTTACCCAAGTCAGATCATCGGCGAACTGCCAACGGTTATTCGTCTCGAAACCGAACTTACCCCAGCCGTAGGTACCCAGAGAGTTGTATTCGGGGTGGTAATCTCCGGAAAAATCAATCAACGGCGGACCGGAATCCTGCGACATAAGGCCGCCGTCGCGCGTGGTGTTGAGATATGGAATCGGTTCAGCCTCTCCTGCGGTTCCGCGCCATAGGATATTCGGCCAGCCAGCACCTGCAGAGAGAGGGTTCCCGCCCATGAACCATCGATCCCAGGCAATTGTGGTGTGGTTGGACATGTTGTTGCGAATGATCCACTCGAACTGAGTATGGGCGTGGTGGGTCACGATACGCTGATAAAACCCGTTTCCGTAATAGTTGGTGTTCTTTTGGGGCTCCGTCTCCCCGCTGAACTGCGTGTTGCATCCCCCGACTTCTCCACAGTTGCGAATCGAGGGCCGATGATTCCAGTAGAAGGTCTCGCTGATGCGGAAATTCTGGGTAATGTCGTGGTCAACGCGGAACTCAATGTTTCTGGCGTTCAAGACCCAAGTCTGGTCGCCAGCTGGATTGCCGGCAACGTTGTTGAATATCCCTGCCCGATCCGGCGGAGCCATAAGTGGTGTTATCCGGGACGTGACAACGCTGAGTAGAGGGTCGCCAGGTGGAATAATGTTTCCGGGATATGGATCGCGAACCGGAACTAAAACCGGTTTGTTTTGACAATCGGTCGAGCTCACAGTCGCTGTAGTATTTGGATTATAGATTGCGCCAACCATAATCGGGCGTCCCGAGACATCAACAGCAGGGACGGTCTGGTTGCTGCAATTTAACATCGTTGCCTGCGCTCCTGTAAGCAAGGAGCTGAAGTCGCCATTCCGGAATGCGGGAATAGGTGTGCTGTTGCCGAAGCCGGGCAATACACCTTCGCGAACCCGCGTCAAATCAATGTTGGTAAAAAAGAATGTCTTGTTGCGGCCGTTGTAAACCTTCGGTATGACAACCGGCCCACCCAAGGTGAATCCAAATGCATTGTTCTTCACCGGGCTTCTCTTGCGTGCTGTGCAATTACCACTCGCGTCACAATCTGCGTCGAAGAATCCGCGCGCGTTCAATGCGGAATTAGCGAAGTATTCGTACGCGGTTCCATGAAGACTGCTGGTGCCGGACCTCGAATTGTATTCAATAAAGCCGCCGCTGGTGTGGCCATACTGTGCGGAGTAAGTAGTCGTGATGACCTTCATCTCCTGGATCGCATCCTCCGGAGGCGCGCTTTCCTGGCTCTGCTGATGGCCCGAAGCGTATCCAAAGGCGGCACCGTCGAAGAAATTCTCTGTCGCCATGGTTTGCCCGCCGTTGATGCGCGAGTTGAACTGGCTTCCGCGGAACATTGGGTCGCCGTTCGGCTTCATGGGCAAATACCCAGGCTGAATTTGCAGCATCGATTCGGCGAGACGAACATCTGCCGCCGTGATGGTGGGCAAGTCTTCGTAGTATTTGTTATCAACCACATGACTGACGTCTGGGGTGGTAACGTTGAGGGCTTCGCTGGCCACCACCTCTACCGATTCAGATACCGAACCGACGGCAAGAGCAATGTCCTGACGAACCGTCTCGGCACCGGTGATCACAATTCCTGAACTCACCGAGGCCTTGAACCCAGGGTGGTCTACCGTAATCGAATAAGTACCCAATATCAGCAACGGACTTGAGTATGCACCGGAGGCGTTGGTTGTAAGTATCGTTTCAACGCCGGTGCCTAGGTTCTTAATCTTGACGGTCGCGCCTGCCAAGGAGGAACCCGTAGTATCCGTGACGACGCCGGTGATGGTGCCGCGGTCAGATCGTTGGGCATAAAGTGGATTGGCGAGGAAGAGGATAGTCGCAACAGCAAGAGTTCCCACTGCAAGGTAGGTTCTGAGCATACGCCCCCTGTTTTGTTCAGCCGCTGGCTTCTGGGCCGTTTCGGTAAACGCTTACTGCACGGTTAGCGAACGTTACGCCGGATGCCATTTTGTTGTCAAGAAAAAAATAATCTTTTTGTACTATTCGCCGGTGAGTTGCTCGACCCCCACATGCTTGGTGTGCAATCGACGATTGCAAGAAAAGGGAATCGCTCTCCGCGAATGGATTCCCTGAGTAATGTTGGCGTCCCCGACGGGATTTGAACCCGTGTTACCGCCGTGAAAGGGCGATGTCCTAGGCCAGGCTAGACGACGGGGACCTGATTTACTCCGAGCAAGACGACCTTAAGATTGTCTCTCAGGACTGTCAGGCAGTCCTGCGGGTGGAATTTCGATGTTAGCAGTGGGGTTTGACAGTGTCAAAGAAGCTAGGATGGCTCTAATGCTGGTCGCACGGCTGGCCTCGCTCGAAAGAACGGTATGACAAGTTTGAAGTCTTAGGTTAGCCGTTTACTGGTGGCTGCGCTTGGGTATGAACTCCGATATTATCGATAGTCCGTAGTCATTTGCGGATTTCTGGTGGTGTGCACGGACCTTTCATGGAACACGCTCTTATCTGTGATGCGATTCGCACCCCGTTCGGTAAGTACGGCGGTGCGCTCTCGTCTGTTCGAACCGATGACTTGGCAGCGACTCCGCTGCGAGCCCTGATGGAGCGCAATCGCAAAGTGGATTGGGGTGCAATCGACGACGTAATTTACGGATGCGCGAACCAGGCGGGAGAAGATAATCGCAATGTGGCGCGGATGGCGCTGCTGCTGGCAGGATTGCCGAAAGAAGTCCCAGGCGCGACTGTGAATCGCCTTTGTGGCTCCAGCATGGAAGCAATTTCGATTGCGGCGCGGGCGATCAAGTCAGGTGAGGCTTCATTGGTAATTGCCGGCGGCGTCGAAAGTATGTCACGTGCGCCATTTGTGATGGGGAAGGCCGAAACTGCATTTTCACGCTCCGCGAAAATGGAAGACACGACAATCGGTTGGCGCTTTGTGAATCCCGCGATGAAAGAGAAATACGGAACCGACTCGATGCCAGAGACAGCGGAAAACGTCGCCAAGGAATGGCATATTTCGCGCGCAGATCAGGATGCTTTCGCATATCGAAGTCAGAAGCGAACCGCTGAAGCGGCTGAGGCAGGGCGATTCACAGACGAAATTATTCCAGTGCGCGTTCCTGAAAAAAAAGGAGATCCGATTGTTATATGCAAGGATGAACAACCGCGTCCGGAGACGACAGTTGAGGCGCTCGCGAAGCTTAAACCTATCGTCAAGCCAAACGGGTCTGTCACCGCGGGAAATGCCTCGGGGGTGAATGATGGAGCGTGCGCGCTTCTGCTGGCCTCAGAATCAGCAGCAGCGAAGTACGGGCTCAACCCATTGGCTCGCGTAGTGAGTTCGTCCTCAGCCGGAGTTTTGCCGCGGATCATGGGAATGGGTCCCGTTCCTGCAACCAACAAAGTTCTTGCGAGAACGGGACTAAAGCTTTCCGCAATGGATGTGATTGAGTTAAACGAGGCATTCGCTGCACAATCTCTCGCGGTCCTGCGCGACTTGGGTCTGCCGGATGATGCTGAACACGTAAACCCGAACGGCGGGGCAATTGCAATCGGTCATCCATTAGGTGCAAGCGGAGCACGGCTGATCACAACTGCCGCGTATCAGCTGCGTCGGATCGGTGCCCGTTACGCGCTGTGTACAATGTGCATCGGCGTTGGGCAAGGAATCGCCATGATCATCGAGCGGATCTAAATTTTGCGAACTCCCACCGAATCGCTGGCCAACTCAGAAAAGCAAAAGTCATCCTCAGCTCACGTCCTCAAGAAAGTGGGCTTGTTCTCGTTCGTTTTTGTAATGTACTCCTACAACACCGCCGGGCCATTTGGGCTGGAAGACCAGGTGAGCACTTCAGGCCCTGGGATGGCCTTGATTTATCAACTCGTGATCCCGTTTTTCTGGTGCATTCCAATATCATTAGTCGCCGCCGAACTGACTACGGCAATGCCGGTCGAAGGCGGCTTTTATCGGTGGACCCGTGCCGCTTTCGGCGATTTCTGGGGATTCCTGGCTGGTTGGTGGAACTGGTGCGCGTCTTTTCTTTTGGGCGCTTTGTATGCGGTTCTTTTCACTGATTACCTCACGTTTTACTTTCCTGGGCTCATTGGATGGAAGCACTATGTTGTGGCGGTTGCGGTAATTGCGCTCATCACGTATGTGAATGTTCGCGGCATTCGACTAGTGGGCACTGTCGCGACAGCCCTCGAACTTGCTGTGCTAGCGGCGGTCCTGCTGATGTGCGTCATGAGCGTGAGAATGTGGCACCACAACCCATTTGTGCCAATCATTCCGCCGCACAAGCCAATTTTTCAGGTCTTCGGCGTCGGTTTTGCATTGGGCTTGTGGTTGTATGCGGGATACGAACAGGTTTCGTCGGTTGCAGAAGAAGTGGAAAATCCGCAGAGGAATTATCCCAAGGCGCTGGCCTGGGTTGTTCCGTTGTCGATTGCGACATATTTTTTGCCTACCGCATGTTCTTTGGCGGTAGTGGGAAACTGGCAACAATGGGGCACCGGATACTTTTCGCAAGCGGCTCTACTCATTGGTGGCCCTATGCTAGCGTTCGTCATAACCATCGCTGCCGCCGTGATGAATCTCTCCATTCTCAACAGCTCCGTGTTAACCACTACCCGCATACCTTCAGCGATGGCCGAGGACGGCTACTTGTCTCCTTTTTTGGCGCGCACACATCCGCGATTCGGGACGCCGTGGGTTGCGATTCTGCTTTCAGCAGCAAT